>Ga0181612_101290_pt1 | contig 12735 bp, 10 predicted proteins | sample HoacroProtozoa21_FD_119630 | JGI IMG/M metagenome (GOLD analysis project Ga0181612, IMG submission 119630) | Hoatzin crop microbial communities from Cojedes, Venezuel. Combined Assembly of Gp0051906, Gp0051904, Gp0051908 | reverse complement strand
TTTTCCTCTGCTGATTACATATGGAAAGCAAAAATAACACTCTACTGATTCCCAAGGCACGTAGGAGAGGTGGCAGCTTTGTGTTATCAATCAGCTTTGTCCCACAGAAGCCACTTCCCGAAGTTAAGGCTTCACATATGGGTACAAGGGAAAGGAAGCTTAGCAAGTTGAATATTGTCATCCTCACCTGCCTTAAGTAATGTGGTCAGAGCTGCTTTTAAAGCTCACGCAGACATCACAGTCATTTCTCATGAAGAAAGCCAGAGCCAGCAGCAGGTGGGTTACTCAAGAGGAACTGGGCCAACAGAGGCCAACACAGAATCTTTGTTTGGAAGGACCTGAATTCTACTTGGCACCTGAAGGCCGTAGCCATAATTTCTCATCAAAGTCTCCTTATGCCAAGTCTTCCCCCTCCAGCCTCCATTCATTGACGCTGGGCATCAACCAAGGAAAGGAAAGAGAGTGCTTCCCTGCTAGCACTAGCTGCTATTACATGCTCAGGTAATCAAGCGGCAACTGGGAGAAAGGAGAAACTGTGCACCCACAAATCTCTTTCACTCTGTCACACGTGCAGTTGCAGGTCTTTGGTGACACAGTGTATGGAAAGCTTTCTGCAGAAAAAGTCAAGAGTGTCTAGATCTCTCTTGTCGGGTTCTTCTCTGGTGAAGATGACTATTATTACACAGTTGGTGAACTATTTTATTTCTAAATAATCTGAGATACTTGACACTAGCTGGATGCTGGCATTGATGCATAATTCACAGGAATTTAAAAAGGAAATAATTATACTCAGACACAAGTTATCTGAATGGTTTCATGACTGGGTTAAAACCTGTTTGCCTTTGCAACACAGAAAGCGTAGAGGAAAGGCAGGGAAAAAACATCCCAGTAACTCCAGGGAAGAGAAAATGGAGTACAAGATTGACAACTACTTACCGTATGCCATTTTCCATCACTGACAACAGCAGGGTGAAAAGCTACTGCTTTTCCTTTGCCTAGATCAAATGAGAAATAGAGCTGTCCCCCATGAAGCTGTAGGGCTGCATAATCAACTTGGTTCTGGTGAGCCATGTAGTAAATCAGGCCACTGGAGGCAAAGGTTCTGAGACTCAGCTGGATAGAAAGTCTAGACAATAAAAATTCACTGTTACCGAAAGATACTTCTGCATTGTTGAAAAGCTTTTCTGGAGGCAGAGAACAGCTTCAACCAATTTATTATTATGAAAAGAAATTTATTATTACAAGGCCAGAAAAGTAGAATTTGCACTGATTCTAAGAAAGCATCACCTATAATGTATTTCATAATAGAAATCAGTGCTGTACCTGTCACAAGACAGAAAAAGTGACAGAGTGAGCTGGGCTTTAAGATGGACAGGCTCAGCTCTTTGTGACTGCAGGCTTGCCTATTGCCCCAAGAAAGGATGGAATTCCAGGACAATGTGATGGCATCCAATTACTATTAGCCAGGCTTGCTGGGATATGATGGGCAGACTGAGAACAGAGGGAGGCTTAGAACGCAGAGGAGCTGATTGAGCCATTTATTATGGAGACACTAGGTTTAGACTACATAGCATCAAACCTCTGCACTGTCCTTCTGTTCAATAGTTACAACAGCAGGACTAGAAGGAAAAAATGCTCTTTTCTGAATGCCTGCAGAGGCTTCTCAAGCTGAAAGCATACGCAAGTGGCTTGCAGGCTGTGTTTCGAGGACCTTGTTGGGAGCCTCTCAAACAAAGAATAGTGGTAGAGAGGCTATTGCACGTTAAATCTCAACAGAATGATTCTTCTCAGTAGACTTGGCTCCTTCAGTAACCTGGGGAGTGAAGCAGACATGGAAGGTGCAATTGCAGAAAATTCAGAGGAGAGGGCAAGATGTTATCTGCATCAGTCAAAGGAGCAGGGACCAGCTGAGCTCTGTATGTGGAAAACAGAAATCAAAATACTTACAGCAGGTACGGTGGGGCTCATAAGTCTGAGGGGAAAAAAACGCAGAACTTTGACCATGAGATAAATTCATGACCACAAATCTGGGGAAAGACACATTAACTACATTGCGGTGGTTGTGATACCTTCTTCTATGAGGAACACACAGAAACCTGAAGCAAGGGCCATGTTCAAAGCTGGTAATGTAGCGATCAGTCATGAAAACAATCACTGCACTTCTTGTAGCTCAATATAAGCTAACACACTGTGTGCATGTGTGATTCAGGATATACTCACTTCTTCCTGATGGCAGAATGATCAAAGAGCAGTGTCAAGTGGCTGCCTTTGGCAAGTCCAAACTGATAGGCACCTTGAACATGATCAGGTAGCTCGTCTTTTGCACAGACTACCTGTTAATGAAAGGACTTTCATAAGAAGAATAGTATCAGGTGCTGACCAGCAAGTGCTGAATGGCAATATGCCTATGCAGAACTTTGTAAGGAGCAAAATTGAGCCACATAATAACCACAAAGTATACAGCAACATCAATTAGCTAAACTCCCAAACATTTTCAGCTATCTTTAGGCTCAAACAGAACTAGTTCTAATGATTAAGCTAGTCTCATGGACAGCACTGTCTTTTCTACTGAGAAATGTTTGTCTTTTCTACTGAAAAATGTTTGTCATTTGAGAAGTATTCATTCACTATTTGTCTTAATTGATAGACCTTTTGATAACAAATGCTGGAAGACACAATACAATTTCAGTACGAAAATCCTACGGACTTGGTAGAAATATTTTCCCATTTAGTGAGGATGCACATTTTGGTTATGATTTGGGGGATGGAGAGCCGAGTAACACAGTATGAGCCAAAGCTATACTTTAGCTCTAAGAAGCACAGCTTATTTCTTTTTATAGCCACAGTTGTGTGAAATGTATAAAATCCTGCTTTCTGTTGCCACAGAAAAATGATTTCAGGATGCTTTCGAAACACTTCATTATAAAGATGTGCAGCTGCAGAGGGAGAGAAGTAATGGTGCCTTCTCCCTTGGGGACAGGGACTGTATGAGAGAAAACAGGTGCCACACAAGCTGCATTCAGACACTGTGCATCTCTGGAATGGTTTGTGCCTACTTTTTGACACAGAGCAGAGACTGCATGTGTGTGACCAGGAAAACGTGAATGCTGAATTGCACAGCCTAATGCAAATACCAGTACAGAGCCACTTTGGCAGGAACATGCTAAAGATGTAATGATTACTGTCGAGTCCTTCTGCTGAGTGTTTATCAATCCACTTTTTTTTCTTATTTAGTGTTGCTGCCGGAACAATGACAAAACTTACTACCTTTCCCTTCCAAAATGCCAACAGGCTGCTACAAAGGTTTATATCACAGTCTTTCTACAAGAACTAATAATTTGAAATCCACATTCATTGAACCATTCCATACCATAAAAGAAGCAAATATACACAGTTCATGCTTTGAAAATTCTCCACAAAGCTAAAACGAATCTTGCTGTTGAACGCTTTCCTAGAAGAGGCAATAGAGCTTTGCTGTAACACATACTTTTTTTGTATCTGTAAGAGGCCTCAGGGGAACTGGTAAAGCCTGAAATTCAGGTTGAATCTCTATGTCTTCTGGCTGTATGGCTGGTTTAAGCTTCTCTGACAAAAAGCAGCTGTCCATATCCACATGTTCATACTTCATAGAAGTGGTGAAATACAAAAGCCTATGTGGTAAAAAAACTGTATTTTAAGAGGTGAAATTCGAAATTCCCTGCTTTTCCCAAGCACAAAGAGGGTATGTTACAGGGTCTTTCACTAGTAACAAGAGAAAGGGAAAGTAGCATGCCGAGACAAAAAGATTGAGAAGTGGCAAATAATCTGTCCACAAAACAATATTAATAGACAATATACATGGAAAACCATTCTGTCTGTGAATGCAGATGAAACTATAGTAGAGAAAGCTGCATTTTGTGCAGCATCTCCATATGCATTAAAGATATTTTTAATGTTATTTGGAAATGTAGCTGGTAATATCCATTTTATGCCTGTTATAATACCCAGATCATCAGCATCATGCTTGTCTTATGTTAAAAAACAGGCAAATGGACGGTGTCATGCAAGAGATTACAAACTACAAGTAATGACTACAGAGTTTTCCAAAACAGGGAAGTTACCCCTCTGACTTACTCCTTGTTAAAAATAAGATTGCTGATACAGCCATAAAAGGAGACAGCCATTTTTAGCCCTAAGATGCCCTCTCCTGCTGGCATGCCACCAGCATAGAAGTTGGAAATATTAATGGGGCTCATTTCTGCTGATGAAGCAAGCCTCAATTCTGCAGGGTTACTTTCATCCACCTGTACAGTTATGATCCTGAAAAAGATAAAGTAGGGAAAACATTCAACAAGAGCTTTAGACATTCATTTTCAAATGAACAGCATTCCTTTCAGCCTCATAAATGTCCTGTTCTAAGAAATGAAGATTCCATCACTTTGATAATCCTTTCAATGTCTACAACTAGAAGACGTTCTTCTGTAGATAATTTTTAAACACGTAGAGTTTTGTCAAATATCTTTCCAAATTATTTTGATAGCTGTATTTTTTCTTGATACTGTTTAGTATGCTTTACTCAAGTGGCCCAAGCTGCCTAGATATTTTGAGAGCTTTTAACTACAACTTCATCAGTGGCTGTATGCTGTATACAATTATCATGTAAATCAGAACACTTCCATTAACAGCAGAAAAACACAGTCCTGATTATTCCACCTAATGAGCTAGCAAAGGCAGTTCCCCAGAGACCGCAGTGAACTGACAACAGCACACAGTAATTGAACAGGTAGTACTGTTCACAGTCACATGTACCTCTTATTCCGGATTAGGATGACAGAGTGTTCTTGTCCATCACTGTATGTTCCGTTAGCAGACCGAAGAACTACTTTCCTAGTACTTGCTCTATCTCCTGCATTAACATGCACTGCAAGATGACCATCAATCAGCATGATTGAAAAGAAGGGCTGTGGATTTAACCAGAAGATTTATTTTTAACTATAGCTTAATTTCCTGACACTCATTCAGTGTTTAAATAGAACATACTTTGGAAAAAATCACCTCCAACTTTGTTGTAAACAAACTTCTAAATGAAACTCAGAGACTAGTAGGCATGCATTGGTACGTCTTAGAGTGCAAAGCCTTCTACCAGAAAACACAAAAGCTGGAAATTTCTGTGGTCATGATAAAACTTCAGCTTAAAATGCAGGATTTTCTTTTCTATACCACCACCACCCCACTCCTGTCCTTAGAGGAAGAGAATAAGAAGGGGCAGGTATTCATACCAAGACTTTATCATTGGATTCCAGGAGCTCCAAAACAGCCCACCAGATATGAGATAGCTGCTCATCTCAAATCCTTCAATAACTACTTATGAGTAACAGAAGTGGAAAGTAATACTCTGTGTGCATTTCATGTGCAGTTTTTCTCCTTGTTGCAAAAGCATTCTGGGTCCCAGCAACTGTAATAGGTCTTTGCTAACTGATCCTTCATCTCTGCTCTGCTACAATGAATATCCTCGGCTCTCCACCTAGCCTCTGTATTTAGGCTTCCTAAGCTGAATAAATTTTTCTTTCTCTTTCTTTTAAAGTTACAGTCATAAAAACCTGAGTTAATATTACAAAATCAAAATAGCGAAACCAAAACAAAAAATGTTTGTTTTCAGTACTTACCAAATGTGCTTGTCTACGTCGTCGCTTTTCCAGTCCCCTGCTGAGTCCAGCAAGGATGATGCCGCTGCTGTTCTTTGTAGCAAAAGTTGCCATCAGTTCTGATTCTGGGCTTAAGGACTTAGGTACCAACTCAATATATCCATTGTTCAAGATGTTAACACTACGAATAGGCTAGTTTATGAGGAAGAGAAGTTAATTACTAACTTTGTTCCTACATAGCACTCAGTAAGAAAAAAAACCAAACATCTTAAGTACAGATTACATTATTTTAGAATTTTTCAAGATAAATCCATTTCAACTCACTACATTCATCACTATAAACAACACTATTTATTGTTCAATAACAATAAAGATCAGGTTACAAAACCTAAAAGTCTCCTACCTCCAATACACAGCCTTTTCTTACTCCATACGAATTTCTAAGCAAGTCAAAGGTTGAACGGGATATTTCCAGATTCTTGATGCATCCCACATACATTCTACTATTAAGACCTTTCCTGAAACACAAAACAAGGCTTTTTTTCCAAGCAGTAGTATTTTGAATTTCGTGGGAGAAAAGATTACGTTTTCTTCAATAAGAAAGAAAGAGATCTGTTTTAAAGAACGCAATCATTTCACTGTAAGTGAAAATGCGGAATATGGGTTTTACTCTTCGCAGATATTAATTCTGATCTTAAAAAGAGTCAGGTAACATTGTCCCCAAATGGAAACATGCAAGTGTGTAGTGCTATGCTGCCAGGCCAGGTCATTTTCCAAAACTTTAAGGTGAATCTTCAGCTGAAATGTAATGGCTTTTATGTGATTGGGTAACTGTAGCTCTCTACTACCTAGTAATTCTTTTTCATTTCTTAAGTCTGGATGATGCCTAATTTGGTTCCAGATTTAAGTCAGAGAAATCTAAAGCTGTCCCGCCATAATCCTTTACAGGTTGCTATGCCAGCTACGATTAACAAGTCTGCACCTCTGCAATAACTGTGCAGAGACCAATATTATCCTGGAATTTACCTTATTTCCAAGAGCATGCAAGCAGCTTAATTAGATTTTCTTTCACCATGTTTATCCTTTCACAGTGAAGCCACCAGAAGAAATGTGACTTTACAAGTTCAGCAGGGATGCGCAATACAAAAAGTATAAACTAGAGACATGCTATAAAACATATATTTGTAATGATTTTTATTGATCTGTTCACAACCATTTCTTCTCTGTTCCAGTTTTCAAAACTGAATTACAAGAAATCCTTTCTGAAGTAGAACTTTTATCCTGAAGTGCAGTTTCACCCATAAATGCCAGCAGGAAAACATAAGGCTTACACAGGTAGAGATCAAAGGAGCATCATTCCAGGCAGCAGTGCTGAATGCTTGCCGCAGTCTGACACAAACAGCAGGTGGCTACTGTGGCAGCTGCTGTCGTGGAAATCACCCATGGAGGGGAAAAACAGAAGCTTGTCTCTGATCTGAACTGCAGTGTCAGACCTACCAGTGAAAAGCACTGTATTCAAGTTTTATGGCAAAGGACAGATAATTCTGTGGTATACATGGCCATCAACAAGACTTCAGACTTCACTGGTTTTCACTCATTTCAGTGCAAATAGAGTTTGTTAAAGTCTTTCCCTCTACTTACAAGAGGTGTAGGAAAGGGGCAAAAGCAAGAATACCCTTTACCTCACAGTCCTCGATCTTGGCAGCCCACCAATGAAGATCGGGTCCTTATCAGAGCGGTTCAGGTCTGAGGCAACCCCAGGAGATTCTCCTTGCTTGGTTTCTTTATAGTTAAGGTTATACGCATCCATGACTGCCAAAATTCCTGCAAAGAAAAGGGAGTAAAGATCTGGAGAAGGACACAAATACATGTTCTTCCACTGTGGCAATCTTGTCTCTAATAAAGGACAATGTATTCATTCACTCAAACATGTACAGACAACCTTCTTATTTTTAGAATGAGTAATTTATTGTACTTGCAGCTATTCTGTTAATCACCTCTTTCAATATTCTCTGACAAAACCAAGTCTGGGGAAGTCCACAGGAAAAAAACAAATATGTTAGAGCTATTAACATGTATTATTTCTAACACACTACTTCCCAAACATAGGCCCAAAATACTGTTGTACTAGGTACTATTAAAACACACAACAGAAAACACAATTCCTGATACACAGACTTGGAAAGGGATCTTCCATTCTGTAATGACTATTGATACATTTTTGTCTGGCAGCTTCCGCATTACCTGCTCTTTATAAGACGTGCCAAACCAAGCACAAACTTTACACAGCTGTCCTTCTAAAAGCAAAGTAACATAGGTGTGGCTGCTACAGAAACTGTATTGGAATTGACCAAATTTGGTTGCAGCGATGCTCCCTGTGGCTATCTTAGATATTTGTATCTGTAAATGTGCAGACACTTGTTTTTTTCAGTCTGTAGCCTACCTTGTTTCTTGTTCCGACTGAATGAAATTTTATACCACGTTCCATTGTTGTAACGATTTTCTGTTGTAAGAGCAAGAGGTCCTGAACCTAGATCAATGGTCAGTCTCACTCTGCCATCAACAAGCTCAAGGGACAAGAAATCTCTCTGGGAGGAAATAACAGACAAACAAACAACAGATTATATTCCTTGAAATAAAATCTTCCAAAAGGATGCATCCTTGTCAGGTTTGGGCCTCTGTGTGGAAAAGGTTTGGTAACTCTTGTAAGGTAAACTATTTGTTAGCCCCAAGACATTTATCTTTGTTATGTTTAAGAAAACAAAGTTGCATGTACCTCCCTCACAAGGATGTCTTTTTGGTTTGTTTCGTTGTTATTCTTACTTACATGCATCATGAGGCTTGATTACTCAACAGGGGAAGGTTTAAATAACAAATGTCACATTTGCTTTTTTTTTGGATGAAGTTGAGAGTAATTTGATTTGACTGTTAGCATAATGACCAAACACCGCAATGTTCTTTCTGCAAGAAGCAAGAGCTTCTTCACAAAGTAAAAAAGACTTTCTGAATTGTATTAAAAGTGCCCCCTCTGCACTGTAAAACTTAAGTCAGATATCATTGTGCAATGTATTCAGGCACTGAGTATGTAACAAAGCAAATGAATAATGCAGTGACTCCGAAACAATCTGTATCTAAACAAAGTTTTGTCCTCCTTCAGGAAAAGAAAACCACCAGTTAAGTATGCCGTAAACTGCATGACATGACAATGCAGGTCTGGAGATGGGTCTAGGTTATATTGCTGTTGCAAGGAGCTTTATTTAATTTATTTCAGTTTACTGAATTCCCATCTTATGGACTTAATTCAATATGCCTATTCAATACTACCTTGCCCTCTGCAAGCTCAGTTCCAAAAGATTTTACATTCTGCAAAGGTTCCTCCAATTGAACAAAACTAGTTTGTTGTCCCTACTGTTTCTTTTTCTTGCCTTTAGTTAAATAATCATTAATTTTAGTCTAGAATTAGAACAAATTATGGAGAATTCTTTTCATTGCTTCATTTTGTCCTTAGTATACGTGAATATTTGCTCTAAAGAGTTATCTCTAGAGTTTCTGTCTTTATTCCTTTGGCTTATGATGTCAATCACAGGTGACAATGTATACAAGGATAATCACTTGTTTTAATGTATGTAAGCTGAAAAATAACAAAGAATAAAGCAATAAACCATCAAGTGATCTAAACATAGTTTTTGATAGTTTAAGAGTCTGATCCATTTTCTTACAGTGCCATTTGAAGCAAGATATAGAAGCAGCCCATTAGGTGAAAAAGTACTGAAAAACATTATTATCTGTGTCACTGTTGAGCGGAGTGCCTTCTCCACGACTGAGTATCCGCTGCCATCAAAATGGAATGAAGTATCCTCATCCTGTGGGCTATGGAAGTAGAAAACAGAGTTAAAAATGTTAACTGAGGATTTATGGTTTTCCGGACATTTTTGTATGTAATTTAAGAAAAGTTAGATCCGTTGTTGCAGCCCCCAGGCAGTATAATTAGAAAGCGTGGAAAGAGACTTGAATCTTGATGTTATGAATAACTGCAGGATTCCAGCCAAAGGCCACTTTCATTACAGAATCTCACAATACGTGATTTAGCCATGGGGAAGGATGTATACAAGACAAAAAATGTTCTTCCCTTATGCATGAAAAAAATTCCAATGATTTCTCAAGGGAAAAAATAATTGTTACAACATATACCCTCTTACTTAAAACATTTCATCCATTTATCAAAATGCTTTGCACAATTGCACTTAGAATAAATGTTTTATTAGACCTTTTCCCTGCAACATAATACATGTAAGAAATATCTCATATAATCAAGCAGCACCCTCTGCTGTTTCTACATGAAACATCCCACAAAAAAGAATATGGTCAAGCATACTTCTTTTCAATTCCTTAAACATGAAAATAGTACAGTCTGCTATCCCCTCCCACAATGATTACAAGAATGGTAGCAAGCTCAGGGGCTACTTTTGCTATGGATTTTGTTTTAAGAGCACTTTACACTGTTTCTTATCCTAGGAAAGAATATTTTTTTCTTGCTGGAAATTACTGGAAAGCAACTATTCCAAAACAGGTTAGTTCACTGGCAGTCCCTACTTTCAGTGCACAAAATACACCACAGCAATAGACCTGCTCTGAAAAAGTGATTAACAAGGGACAAAATTCCATACAATGAAATTATTTGACACCACTGGCACATTCAAATTAGTATGTTCAGAACTGTAAGTTAATGATCAATGAAACACTGCAATTTATCCAAGTTCATTAGTTTTAGATAACACAGAAATATATATTACAGATGTAAACTACTCTAAATCTGTCACAAGAAAGAGAGTGAGACAAAATACCTTCCAAAACAGCCATTGCACTTGCCCTCTCTTTCCATGTAGTTCCAAAGACCAATAGATCTGCCATTCAGGGATGCCTCTCCCATGCACCCTTTAAAATGGGTCACCTTAACAGCAGGCGATTTCTGTAAGACAAGAAATACTTCATGAATACAATTAATGTTAAGTAGTCTGAAAATTATGCAGCCAAATTTTTGCTTGGTTGTTTTCCTTGAACTCTAACTTTGTTAGATATAAATCACAGTAAAAGAACAACACATTTTAGCATAACTATTAACAATTATCATTTAAATTATAATAGATGAGTTCTGCAGCAAGTTGAAAAGTAAAATAACTATGTCCTTGACCTACTTACATGCCTCATGGCATGAATAAGAATGGCAAACTAAAAGAAGCCATGGAAAGAAATAAAAAACAAATTCATTGTGTAATGTCTATGCACCATGCATGCACACACAGCCTGTCTTGGTTAATACTTTATGCAAAAGTTTCCAGGGAAAACTAACTTCAGGATACTAGAACATCCTTATAGCGTCTTTGCTTTACGTTGAGAGTACCTGGCATTTCTTCGTGAAGTTAACCAATTCATGCAATTATTTCTATGTCAAAAGTATATCTTAGATCTCAAATACGATAAAAACATTTTACAGAATGCTGATGTCAGAATTTAACCTTGATCTGCCCTCCAAGTCCTCCAATAAACATTAGGGTTGATTTGTTAACATCCAGTATGCTGGCTGTCCCTGGAGAGGCTGCAGATTTAGATGAAGGCTTCTGATTGGAGTTCATTTCCTCTATGCTGAGCGTACCCGTTTTTCCAAACCTGCCAAGTACAAATAAACTAATAAACTAGAAATCACCAGGCTTAATTAATACATGCTACTGGCTTTTAAGGACAAGAAAAATCTTGTCAGTGGAAAACTCAGAAGATGGTTTGTGTCCAACATTTATGTCATTCTTATTTTAATTACCTGGTTGCATGTATTCTGTGCCATTTGTTGTTGTCAATTTGATAATCAGGGTATTCCACTCTTGTTGATCCAGAGCCCAAATCCCAAAGAAGAGCTACCTTACCACGTCGCATCTCCACAGCAAGGAAGTCTGTCTGAAAAACAGCAGGGCTTATACATAGCATCGAATGTGCAGTTTCTGGTTCGTGTATTTTAGCATGTAACATTGAGAAAGTCTTTCCAGATTCATGTCCCTGCATCCCATATTACAGGAGTTGACTTTTAGCAAAATCAGGCCCAGTAAGTTTTTACTCATTTGTACTTTTAATGAAACCAAAAAACTCAGCTTATATACAACTAGGTGAACGTTTTCTTCACAGATATATAAAAACATGTGATGTACACACACACACAGACATACAGAAATATGCGCTTCTGAGCGTATGTGAAGTGATCTACCAGTCTGTGAAAAAATACTATCACATGATAGCATGCTGTAAGTAGCTAATAGCTGTGCATTTATCAGGATTACAGAGGGAAGGAAGAGGAAGGCAATGTGAAGGTGAGCCATCATGATCCTTTTCAAGTGGGTAGATGCACCATGCTCATGAAGGCCAAATTCAAGCACTTTCTCTGCGATACCAGGCAAATTGTTTGACATACTCCAGCATGCCATACAAAAGCATCACCTAGAGCGTTACACTGCATGAGGTTAATGCACAGCATGGGAAAAGGAAAGGAGAGTTAAACGACATGGCCAAGAACTGACCCTAAGGAATCAGGTGCTTTTATTCTCTACCTTTGAGGATCTCTGGAATCATCCAAGGCACAAAAAAATTTCCACCCCTAGCGAACACATTTGTCTGCAAGGGACCTCACTTGGATACTTAGTTTGAAGTTAATTAGGAAAAAAACATATATATGGTCTTTTAAAATTTTTTGGTTTTTAATTTGATTACCATCACCTTCAGTAAATGTACACCAGCAACTTACCTTTCCATTGCTACCCAGGTAGAAAAGGAGGTTATCTGGTTCAGTAGTTTTGACATTGAGTGTTAAGGTGTTGTAGTTTGTAGATGAAATTTGGGGTTGGTAGGCACGAATGCAATCTCTGTCTGCTGATACTGCAACTTTAATCTGTGAAGGACATGAAGAAATGGAATCTAAACAAGTCTCAGTATGTATTTCTGGAATATGTACTTAGCTTCTGACCAACAAATGCAAGACATATGCTTTCATGCAATTGCTTCCTGGGTTAGATCTTAGCAATCTCCTTGGTATCACTTGACAGAAAGATGCACAAACAGAAAATAATGA
>Ga0181612_137213_pt1 | contig 12736 bp, 20 predicted proteins | sample HoacroProtozoa21_FD_119630 | JGI IMG/M metagenome (GOLD analysis project Ga0181612, IMG submission 119630) | Hoatzin crop microbial communities from Cojedes, Venezuel. Combined Assembly of Gp0051906, Gp0051904, Gp0051908 | reverse complement strand
CATGTTGAAGCTGTGTGGCTGCCATGAACAGAAACCCCTTCTTCCTGCAGCCTGTTTCAGCCTATGCTATGGCTGGATCCTCCTCCCCAGCACGGTGTGCTACCTTCCTTGTACTAGAAGGAGCAGTCATGGGAAAGTAAGTCGGCTGGAAGTCAGCTCGGCCAAAATCAGCCACCCCACGAGACTCCAGCCACCCTGGGTCTCTGATGGAGGCAGGCAGGCAGCTCCCACAGGCAGGGAGCGGCAGGCAGGAGGTGAGAAGGCTGCAAGGGAGGACTCCCAGGGCAGCGCCCACGTAGGCAGTGACCCGAGTGCATGGACTTCTGAGAGCCAACCACCAGGAAAGCAGACTTTTGACAAGAGCCCTTCTCCAAAGAGTTCAGCTGATAGTCCCCAGAGGAGCACCCCTCACATCAGAGAGGGTAAGGACCACCAAGCCATGCCTACAGCTCCCTTTTACCGTCTTTGGGTCAGAGGCAGGCAGGATCCAAGCACGTCGGCTTTCTGAGATCTACATGGGAATCCACAAGATAAGATGCGTTATACCACAGTGGCTCTACGGACAGAGATGGGCAACGGCCTGTCCCCTCCCTCAGCAGTGTCACCACCAGGCACCGGCCAAGCTTCTGCCCAGAGCCCGCCTGCCAGGTACCGCGTGAAGGCCGATGGCTGTGGGGAGCGGGCGTCCCTGGGTGCTGCTGGGCACACTCACCTGGAACCGAGGGTCGGTGTCGCTCTCCCCGATCTGCTGCAGCAGCTCCCCGCTGGTCTGGCCAACGAGGCCAGCAGCCTGCAAGAGATTCTGGCGAGGCTGCAAGGAACGAGGTAAAATCAACATCAGGCTCATAAGCAAGCCCTGAAACCTCACCCGATGGCTCCCCTTTGTTTCCACCCTCCTCTCAGCTCCACAGCCCCTACTGTCTCCCACCTCAGCGCTGGCAGGCTGTGCTGTTTTCAGTAAGTCCGAGACGGCGCTTGCCAGGTTCTTGGCTGCCTGCAGAAGCTGCCGCCCATTGCCTCCCTCGTCCTCCATCAACGCGGCCAGCAGCTTCACGCCCTTGGACATCTCCGTCAGGTTGGAAGAGATGGTGGTGACGGCGCAGCCCACGGCAGTGTAGTCCGTGTCTGCTGGATCCCCTGCACAGGGAGGAGACGAGTCAGGATGGGACGCGCTTGAGGTGATGCTCCAAGGGCATCTTCCACACCTGTCACCAGTGTGGTTCTTCCTGAGAGTGGAGGGAGACCCCCAACTCCTAAGCCTGAAAGCTGGCCGCTTCACCCAAGTTTGGGCAGGAGAGCCTGGGGAAGGAGAGCTGCACTGTGCCATGGCTGTGCGTGGAGCTATGGCAACGACCAGACAACACGTTCCTGGTCCAGAGGATGGCAGGTCAGCCCAGGCCCAGGAGAAAGGACTGGGCTGGGCACAGGCAGGGATGCTGGGGCATCTAAAGGCGGGGCAAGCTGCCAGGGCACAGCTGGCTCTACAGGCACATTAGCAGCAGTCAGGGCTGATTTAGCTCCAGCTGGGGCCGGCTGGTTCCTCCTGACAGAGGGCAGGAGATACAACCTTCCACCAGACAACAGAGACCAAGCCTTCTCCAGAGATGGGGCATCTCTCTTCTCCAGCCCTCCAGGTACCTGCAGTGAGGTTGACCACAGAAGCTGTGCCGGCAGTGATAGCATCCACTTGGGAGTGGATCTCATGCTTCGACTCATCCATCTTGTTTTTGCGCCAAGCTTTGGATGCCTGAAATGTGGAGAAGAGGGTCAGGAGAAGGTGGTGGACGTGGTGGGTGGCTGCACCCATGCTCACACAGACAGATACAGGAAAGAGGAGACAAGGAAGAAGGAAGCAAGAGCTGTGACTACCCAAAACTCCCCAGCCCGTCCTGACCAAGCAGCATGACCCAGTGCCCCCTCCACTCCTGCCACCAGAGTGGGATACCACCCCGGCTCTTTGCAGGCAGCAGATCTTCCCAGGTGCTGCGTGTCCCATCTCTCCTGGGAATGCAGCCAGCCTCACCCAGCCCAGCCAACACCCTCCAGAGAGGTCCCCTGTCAGCACCCCCTCTTCACCCAGCACTCACAGCATCTTGCCCAAGGGGCGGCAAGGTCTCGAAGTCATCCAGCGTGGCCTGGGCTGCATGCACAGCCTGCATGCTGGAGTTGATGGTGCCGGTCAGGGCTTGCTGGGCTGAAGTCTGCAACACAGGGACAGACTGAGGTACGCCGGGGCCTGGAAATCTAAGCTTACATATTCAGCTCACATTCCCCCCCCTGCAATGTGGTGTAATATGCTGATGATGACAGCGCTCTAGGAAGGCACCTCCAAATGTGGGGTGCGCATAGCAAAAAGGGGCTCTCCCCTCTGCACCTCCAACTGGGAGATGCCTCGTCCCACCATGGGTACAAGCAAGTCTCAGAGTTAACCAGCTCTCGGGGAGGAGATGCGGTGGGACTCCACAAGGCTTTTACAGCAAGCCCCACTGTAGGCTGAGTGGGGCCAAAGAAAACAGCCTCTTCATGGCCTTTTCCAAGTGCTTCTCCAGCTGCAAAGGACATGGCAGGGCACCAAAGCCAGGGACAGGGCTCTGCTGCAAACCACAGCACTGGTGGGGCTGGCCAGGCACCGCAGCTCAGGGCAGCTCAACCTGAAGGAGACGATGCAGCCACCAGGCAGGGGAAAACGCCAGCTCAGCCGGGCCAGCGCGCACGCAACGCCAGCGGCACAGAGCCCCAGCTCTTTTCAGCAAGCCAACGCCTCACCACAGACCCAAACAGATGGGTCTACACGAGCCCCGTGGGCACCTTTCAGGGTTTGTGCCTTAGGGTGGGCATGGGGAGAGCTTACCAGCGGAGGCATGTGCCCTCGGTGCATCTGGCCACTGGTGATTTGCAGCTGAGGCTGTGGCATCGTGCCCACCTGGAAGTTTTCTGGCCCTCCAGCCCCTGTCCGCATGATGGCTGGCAGGGCCACAGAGCCCAGCTCTGCCTTGCCTACGCGGTTAAACTGCTGCTGCAAGACAGTCGACCTGAAATGGGGAGAAATACCAGGTCATTGGATGACCACAGCCCTGGCACCAGCCACCGAAGGACTGGCAGCTCTTCCTCCAGACAAGCTGTGCTGCAATGCTGCAAGCTTGGCCGGAGCCTGCTCTCCATTCAACTTCTGCTTGGCAGCTGACTTTCTCCTGGAGGACTCACTTCTTCGGTGACACGGAGTCCTCCAGCATGGTGGACTCCTCATCCCCCTCCAGGCCAAAGTGGTCTTTGCTCTTCTTCTGCAGAGGGAAAGAGAAAACGTGTCAGCCAGCACACACCTCCCAGCCCTCCCCTCCTCCTGCAGCCCAGGCACCATATGGGGGCCACAAGGTCCCCTTGCCCCATCTCCAGCAGCACCATGTGCCTCTCATCCAGAGAGGAGCCGGTTATCGGTGCCCTTCTCAGCACAGCCTCACCTTTTTGAGGATGATGTCGATGTAGCCAGCAATCAGCTGGGCAATCTGCTCCCCCTCTGTCGTCTGCACCGAGTAGTAACCATCCTGGTAATCTCCAAAATCCTGCAACGGCAGGGCACAGGGTAGCACCGGAGCAGGGCACTGGCGGCCATCCTGAGCCCCTCTGGTATGCGCTAAGCGCCCAAGCGCCAGCCTCCAAAACAGCAGCCAGGAGAGGCACCAGAGGAGGGCAAGGCTGTCCCACCACACAGCAATACCCAAGAGTGGGCTGGTGTGAGAGCAGCCCTCCACAGGGGCACCACCAGGGAAGTGGTGTGGAGGACCAGGGCCGGTTCCTACTAAAGTGATGCTCTTGGGAGAGGCGGCCCAGCGCTTGATGTTGGTCAGGCTCCACTCCTGAATCACTTCCTTGGTTTTCTCGTCCACGCGCATCACGCACTCCTTGGTGATCCCCAGCAGACGCGGCACCAGCTTGTTCTTCCCCTTCATCTTCTCCTGCGGGTCACAAAAGAAGGGTTGTGGGCTGCCCTTGGGACAGATCCATCCAGGCAGAGACCTTTACAGGCTCCCTTGGCTACCAAGGACACCCAAGGCCATGCTTTCAGGTGGTGACAATCACAACACAGGGCTTGAAAACAGCAGAAGAAAAGCAAGGAGTGGTAAGGCAACACACGTGGAAAGCCGAGAAAAAGGAGAGTGGGGATGCAGGGAAAATTGGAGCAATGTGGGCTGAGGGGTAGCAGCTGGATGGAGACACAACAGATGGAGAGATGCTGAAGAGGAGTTTCGGCCATGGGAGCTGCTGCTTTACCTTGACCAGGAAGAAGGAGACCCCGTAGGTCTTGAGGGAACGGGCAAGCTTCACGTAGCGAACTTTGGCCTCGATCTCGCTCATGTTCCCGCAGTTCTTGTGGGCCTGTGACAGCAAAGACAGAACATCACGCTAGCTCCATGGTCCCCTGGCTGTGTCACCACTGCCCTGCCACAGCCTTGCCAGGCTCTCCTCACCCCGCCGGCATCCCCTGCCCCTGCTACAGCATCCCTGTGACATCCAGGACCTCAGGAGCCGCCTCGTCTGCCCACCTACAGCTCGCTGCTCCTGTTTCTCACCCGCCAAGCTGCTATGCGTTGCTTCCAGAGACAAGAGCAGCCTCAACTTTTGGCGTGGAGGAACAAGTCCAGGTCTCAACTCCCACCCTTGCACTTACCATGAAGATCTTGCGCTCCCCTTTCTGCTTGATGTACTCCTTGGGCAGGAAATCCTTGAGTCTGCCAACAGACAGCGAACCCAGCTGTTAGCAGCAGAGCCCGAAGCCAGTGTTTGTCTTCAACTACAAAGAGCCCCAACCCAGAGCCTCGAACAAAACGCCTGCCAGGGCACGGGCTGGGAGTTTTTGGGAGCAGGAAGGATGTGGGAGAGGTTGCTGCAGTAATGAAAGCTGCCCTGCTGAAAGTGGGGTGGAGGTCCTGAGGATGCAGCCCCTCGCACGGCACCAGGGGAGGCCGTATGGTGGGCAGGGGTCCCCCCCATCAGAGCTGGCTGCGGGGTGCCAGATGAAGCAGGATGGGGGTCTGGCACCCCTTGCAGCTGGTGTGGGCCTCCACACTTGGGCACTGAGGTGCAGGGAGGAGAGGGGTTGCGCCAGAGGCAGCAGCACCCTCGGAGTGTGCCGGTGCGGTGCTGGGGGCTGTCAAGCTGCTCGAGCCACCTGGGGCTCCTCAGGACACTCACTCCAGAAAGCCTGGCTTGTGCTTCTGTTCGTTGTGTGGCCCGAACTGGATCTGGCACTGGTAGCCAGCAAACTCGCAGGCTTTGTCGAAGGAGACAGGGTGGGAACCATTGAGAATGTCGTCGCGAGCCTGCATGGAAAGAGAAGTCACCGCCGTGGGCTGGGCAGCCATGCAGCCCTGCCACTGCTCCCCTCCGCACCGGGTAGGACCTGTATTCCAGACAGAAAAGAAGTGGCCATGAAAAAGAGGAGCATCTAGGGACAGGCTGTCCCCGACAGGGACCATTGCCGTGCCTGGGAGAGGAACAGCAGCAGGACTTCAGGATGGTTCCTACCAGCTAAAAGAGACAGGGGATCCCCCAAGGAGCTCTGGAGTTTGCAGAGGGCAGGAATGGATTTCCAGCATTGGCTCTCACCCAGGGGGTAACCAGGCATCCTGACGTGCCCCCCGTGGTGGCTCCTGGCCAAAACCCTCAGCCACCAGCCCTGGCAGGGTGCTGGCACAGGGCAGCGGAGCTAGGTGCTCCAGGGAGCTGTACCTGCACATAGAGCAAGTTGAGCTGCACAGGATCTCGCGAGTCCACGTTCTGGTCGGAGTAGAAGAACTTGCGCCGCAGCAGCAGTGTTTCGTTGTCGTCAATGCCTTGCTCGCGCAGGGTCCGGCCGTGGTCCAGCCAATTCACTGGAGGCAATGACAGGGTGTGAGCAGGGACGGGCACCCAGGCAGGGTCGGTCCCGGCCCCAGGGCTGCTCACGTGGAGCAAGAAACGGATATCTGTCTGGTGGATCCCAGCTCTCACCCCTCGTCCCTGGGCCTCCAGGCAGGAGACACTCCAGGCAGTGTGGGCACATGCTGCCTTGTCACTGTCCTCTCTGCCTCACTGTACTGGCTCTGCTCCTTGCAGGGGTCTCTGCTTCCCTCCCTGCTGCCCTCGGCACGGGCTGACCCCAACCCCAGTACGCGCAGGGACATACACTCGTCATCCGTGTGCAACTTCTGCTTGAGCTTCTCCATCTTCTTCTCATCTCGCAGAAGGGTCTTGTCCTTCTTGAGGGTGCCAGTAACCTCCTCCTTCTTCTCTTCCATAATCTCCCGAACAAGTGAGTACTCATCATAGTTGGTGATGCCTGCAGGAGAGCAGAAGACCAAGCTCAGCGCGACACTGCTGCCAAACACAGAGTTTGGAGCAATGAAGGGGTGCACAGCAGCATCCCCTCCCTGGCGTCACGCACCCCTTGGACATCCCCACTGTCAGGCCATCCACTGCAGAGCTGCTGCCACTCCCCCAGCACCCTCCATCAGACGCTGCCATCTCACCCCACCTCCCTTCCTCCCCACTGTTGCCACCCCCTCCTCTCACCGATCCGGGCACAGATTGTCATGAGCATGTCCGTGACAGTTTTGGAGTCATCCACCATCACTGTTTTCACTGTCCCATCCAGCATGCGGATCTTTAGGGGCCGCTGCTTCTTCTTGTACTCCATGGTGTCCTGTGGGCACAGCAGAGCACAGCTCGCAGCAGCGGCACCGGCCCGTGTCCCACAACCACACCAACAGCTCCCGTCTCCTCAGGTATGCCCAGGCGCGACGCACGGCAGCAGGGCAGGCACCTGCAGCACCTCTCCAGCATGGGCACACGCGAGGTACGTGGCAAGGCAGGTACTAGCTGGAAAAATGTGGGATGGATGCTTACCCCATTGCGAAGCATGTAGTAGTCCAGAGCCTTCCCAGCCTCCAGCCAGATCCCTTTCTTCGGGTCTTCATCCGAGAGGAACAGCCCAAAATCATTGGCTGAAAAACAGGTAAAGTCTCTCTGCCAGGGTAATCTTGAGTAGAATAAGGTCACAGGGACGCCAGCCTGCACCCAGAGATGTGCATCGGCACAGCTCAATGCGTGAAGCACAGCAGCACCATAAATGCTGGAGCCTAAACCGAATGAGTGGTCAAAGACCTGGCAAGCAAGCTTGAGGGTGCATGTTTTACCACAGTTATCTGCGGAAAAAATCATCTGAAGCACGCCTACGCATTGCTGAACTTGGAACTGACAGTCACAACAGAAGGAAAAGCTTGGAGCCGTGGTTGACAGCTCTCTGAAATCTTCGGTGCAACATGCAGCAGCAGCCAAAGCAAGGTAGTAAAATGCTGGGCATCACCAGGAAGGGTGGTGGGAACTGGTCTATAAAACCTAGGCACATCCACACTTCGAGTACTCTGTGGTGGTACGGTCTGCACCTCCCCAGAAGTATGTGGCGGAGTTTGAAAACATACAGAGACAGCCAACTTAAATGATGGGGCCTTGGTATGAGGGACTAAAGGAGCTGGGACTCCTTCGTTTGGGGAGGAGAAGGCTGAAGAAGGATGGGATCAGGCTTATTAGGTGTCAGAGGTGGTGAATTAGTTCTGTTGCCCAAATCACGTTCCCTCAGGGCTGGGGTACCTGGTGAAAGTGCTGCTGCTGGAGCCAGGGCAGTGGCATCCCAGCTCAGACCCACACGGATAGCCCCATTCTCCCGCTGCAAGAGGCCAGGACCACACCTGGCTTTGCCCTGGGAAAGGTCTTTCTCCGCCTTTCCAGCAACCCCATGCCGCAGGCTGTCTTGGCTTGCTATGTTTATAATGCGTCATCTCGTTGGCAGCTCTCTGCGGGGAGGGACAAATTCCTGAGCCGCCCCACTCCTGCTTGGCTAACAATGCCGTTAGGATCCTACTAAATAGGGAGCAGAAAAGTCACAGAGGCTTGACATTTTGTTCTTAAATTAAAAAAGTCCAACCTATTTTCAAAGCAAATTTCAAGAGGATAACTCTAAAGCACTGAAAACTGAGCAGTTTGCCCCAGATCCATAACGTGGGCAGCGAGGGGCGCTTCCTGAGAGAGAGTAAGAGCAGAGCTGGAAACCTACGCTGAAGCTCCCCCAGCCCAAAGGCGACAAAAAACACAGGGCAGCTCAAAAAGACACCCCGAACTGCCACTGGGTGAGAAGAGTAAAAAGAAACAAAAGCTGCAAGGAACTGATAGGAAAATAAAAACTGTGAGCAACTGAAAAGGAACTCAGGAATAAGCAGTTCCCTTTAAGGCTTTCCCCTTGCTTTTTTTTTTTTTTTTTTTTTAAATGAGCAGGCTGGCTCATGCCCAGGAGCAGGAAATGCAATGCTCTTTCCAGCATTGCTACAGGCCCGCATCCACACAAACACCCAGTCCCTCTCTGAAACCGAAAGCCGTGGTCCGCCGGACGGCTGGCCAGCCGGGCACGGCGCGAGAAGGCATTTCCTTCCATCCTCAAGGAATCTGCTGCTCCCAGATGTTCCTGCACTCCCCCTCCTCTTCCCACGACTCCTGACCTCTTGTTTGCTGCTTCTCCCCTGTGGCACAGCCGCTTTCGGAGGCGGCAGGGACCCAGGAGAGCCACCGAGATGATGTCCCAGTGCTCCAGCCCCCTCACCCGCTCCAGGGACAGGCCACGTCCGCATGGGCGTGAGTCACATCATGCGTACATGAGCCATGAGCTTAATTCCGAGCCTGGCGGCAGCAGGGAAATATTAATGCTGAGAAGGTTTAGCAAGGTAATGGAGCACCAGCACGGGTCTGGCAGAGGGCTGCTGGCGAAGGACAGACCCAGCGGAGGAGTAAATATCTCCCAGGAAAAGAAAAACTAACTCATGTGGTTCATTAACGCTCACCACAACCCCTGCAACTGTTTAAACCTACCTAGTCCTGGCTAGCGGTGATGGATGCAAGTAGGAGCGAGGAGCAGACAGAAAGGGCAGCAGGTTCAAATTGCTCAACAAGTATTCCACTTCCAAATGTGATTTCCTACCTTATAAAGCCCCAAATTTCTTCTGAAGGGTCGAGGAGGGAGCCCAAGAAGCTCAGCCCCTCACCTCAACATGGCAGGGGGACTCGGACCTTGCTTCCCCCACCCCCCAGCTGCTCTGGGGAAGCCCAGACAGGCACAGAGACAGGAGAGGAAAGGGAGACCGGTGAAATGCCACGAGCTAAGCCTGGGTGGCCCTGGCACGACAGCCATCCCCCGCCGTGGACTTACGCTGTCCCATCTGGGCCTCGGGCACCCGCTCGCGGATCATCCGGCAGGCGTCGTACACCATGGTGGAGGGCTCGAACTGCATCGTCTTCACCACATTGCCGATGCTGATCTTCAGCGAGAGGGCGACCATGGTGGCGGCTGGGCTGTCCCCACTCCTGCGTCACCTGCTGGAGGAGACAGACGGGTTACCTCTGGCTGCTGGCCCCTCCGGTGCGCACGGTCCTTCCTCTGGCAGCACCTCTGCTCCCCAAAACCCAGAACCCAGCTGCTACCGGCAAGGAAGGGCTGCGCCCCACGTCGACGAGCCCACGAGCGGGTCCCGTTTTCCGGCTCCTTGCTGACCTCGGGGGTCTCCAGCCAGGGGTGTGACCCTCGCCTCCTTGTCCCGAGGTCCCAGAGCCAATTCTGCTCGCCTGAGGGAGTGACGGCAGCTGGCACCCGGCAGATATGCTGCCAGCGAGGAGGAAGCACGCAGGCAGGAGCACGCGAGATAAGCCAGGAGAGCACAACAGAAGGGGTTATAATTAAACCTGCTGTGACACAGAAGCCACAAAGAGGAAAACCAAGGTTTGACCCAGAGCTGGCAGGGCCCTGCTCCAGCTATCGCGGCCCCCCACGTCGCCAGCAGACGGTGCTGAGCCAGCAGCCTGAGCACAGACGGACCCGGAGGGACGGAAAAGCCCGGAGCTGCCCAGGGAGGCGAGATAAGGGCACCAGGCACCGAACCCACCCGTTAAAAAGAATTACCCGGGGAAAGCACCACTCACGCCAGGTGAGTGCTCAGAGGTCGGGGTCTGCGGCAGCAGCTGCTGCACAAACCCAGGGCCGGGGAAGCCCCCGCACAGGCTGACGTGCAGGAGGGCAAGAGACCCGCCGCTGCGGGGCTCACTGCACGGGCACGCGAGGACCGCACCACGCCGTCTGAAACTGGCCCCAAGCCGGGTCCAGCCTGGAGGATCGGCTTCCAGCTTGAAGGATTGCGTATATCAGCTTCAGAGCAACTGCTTATCCACAGGGCTCCAACACACCAGCTTTAATTATACTGAATTAAAACAACGATGTTCTTATGGTGGAGCAAATTCGGAAACAAACAACAAAAGTAAAATGAGCTTTCAAATAAGCCCCCTGCTTGCCTGATGCGGCTTGTATGGCTTGCAGAGCCCATTCCTTTGGGCTTATCCACTGTGCAGCAGCTTTCAGCTCTTTCCCAGACTGCTGTGCCTCTTGGGGTCCCTGTGCTGGGTCCTTCTCCCTGCCCTTTCAGCACCCTCGGTCCCCAGCTGGCCCCAGCCCGGCACTCTCCAGCAGCGACACCCCTTCTCCTGTCCCCCAGAGCGTGCTCCTGGAGAAGGGACTCCCCTGCTCTGCCTCTACTCAGGCTCCCTTGTCCTTAAACCCCAGCTGGTGGGAGGATGCAAGAGCACAGGCGGGATGCACCATATCTGCTTGTTCTCTCTTAGATTGATTTTCTCCCACCAGGCCTCCTATTATGGCTGTCAGGGAAAGGCTGCTGGCCACGTGCATCCTCAGCCCGGTCCAGAAAGGTTCTTGGACAAGGCTTGCTGGCAGCTTCCCCTGCCTGCTGTCCACCGGAGCGGCACGCAGCGAGCCTGCGCATCCCCCCAGCTCCAATCCCCTGCGAAAGGGCGTACATGGTGCAGGCTGCTCCCAACCACGGACCCAAGCAGGCTAGGGGCAGGACCTGTGATGGACAAAGGTCTCCTGCATCCGATTTTGACCAGGAGCAAGCTGGAGGGCAGGGGTCCTGCTCCCGCAGAGCCATGCTGGCGGTGCGGGGAGAGAGGCAGGGACGGAGGAGCGTGCCGCCTCCGCCAGCACATGGAGCGGCTCCAGCTCCGCATTCCTGAGCCGTTCGGCAATGTTTCTGCGGAGGCCCGCGGCCCCCACTGGCTCCGCTGACGAGGAATGAAATGCATTTCGGGTCCGGAGCGAGGGAGCCCGGCGGCAGTGGGAAGCAGGCAGCAGAGGCACCCGCCTGTGCCTTTGCCATCCACCCAGAACCCCTCGCCACGCTGCGGAGCCGAAGGGATGAGGAACACTCTGCTGCTGAAAGGGCTTTCCGAGCATTTCATACGCAAGGCGGGCTGCTGTGGTCACCAGGCCATCTTCTCTACATCTAAAAATATTCTCGAGCTGAGCATAAAGCTGCTTTCCGTCCCTCGGCAGGAAAAGGAGAACATGCCACTGCCAGGACAAGGTCAGAGACCACGGAGGAAGGGGAGGGGAGGACGCCGGACGGCAGAGAGGAACCGAGAGGAGCCAGGCCATGCCCAGGCATTTCTGCCGCCTCCTCTTGCTCTCCCAAAGCCACCCAGAACCAGGCGCTGAGGTGGAGGCATCCCTCGGCACACCTCTCACTGCGGCCACCGCGCTTTCCAAGACCTCGCAGGAGGGTGACTGCTCACGCCTTCCTACTGCCAAGCTCCTACAAAAATAACAGAGCTCATCAAGGAAGGTGATCGCAACATCAAGCAGTCCCTCGGAAGAAAAGGAGATGCTTCATTTTAATTCGCGTGTTCTACGGAAACAGTTCAGGCTCCAGCAGCTGAATTTTGCTGACATCAATGTCTAAAGCAGAAATGCTCCCTGCTTCGTAAGAAATACACCTCATCAAACCCTGGAGCGATGCGTCAGCGAACGTGGCAATTACTCACACAGGGTCTGCAAATCTGCCGCTTCCTGAGAGGGCACCAACGCCGGCCTTGGCCCCCGCCAGCCTCTCCCCACCGGGTATCATGGGGGGAAGGGAAAAACAGACTAGACATAGTGGGTGAGACAGCGTGGGAGACGGGTGCTGCAAACCAGAAAAATAAAGGAAAAGGACGGCAAAATTCAAGCTGTCCCTCTGGAAAGAAAAAAAAAAAATAAAACCCCAAACAAACCAAGTCCTGATGAGCACACACTGAATTTCTGCGCTGGCTCGCCTCCAGAGCAAGCAAACCCGTTCTCAATCGGTTTGCAAAGGCAGATAAGGCACCGGAGCAGCGAGCCGGCCAGGCGGCAGCCAGATTAACACACTTCTGCATTTTATAGCTGCTTGTAACCCTCCGAGCCGCCGGCACGCTCCTGACCCGATCGCAAAATGAAAGCAGGGGAGGGTGGGGGGGTTCTTGACAGGGGTCCCGCTCCCTCAGGAGCCATCCCAGCTGCGTCCACCTCACCCCACGCCCGGCGAGCAAACCCGTCGCGGCGGCGGAGGTCTCCGGGCTCTGCCCAGAGGCAGGGACGGCTGCAGGCAGGCAGCGCCGCGCCGGCACGGGGAACCACCGTGTCACTGCCGGGACCACTGAGAGCGAGTTTTCCGTCACGTGACGCAACTGCTATATTGGTAGCGTCTGAGTTTGGTGCTGCGAGAACGGTTACAAAGGAGGTTCTATATCTTAAAAAAAAAAAAAAAAAAAAAAAAAAATCCAAGCAAAATTCAATAGCACACTGCCGCTGCACTCGCAGCGAGTTTCGAGAACAAGCTGCAAATCTTCAAAT
>Ga0181612_120553_pt1 | contig 12736 bp, 7 predicted proteins | sample HoacroProtozoa21_FD_119630 | JGI IMG/M metagenome (GOLD analysis project Ga0181612, IMG submission 119630) | Hoatzin crop microbial communities from Cojedes, Venezuel. Combined Assembly of Gp0051906, Gp0051904, Gp0051908 | reverse complement strand
TTTTTTTTTTTTAAGGATACTTCAGAAAATTTACTGTTTAGACACTAATCTGAAGAACTACCAAAACAGGAAAAAAAATTTAGCAATAGGGGTTATAATTACATAAGTACACTTACAAAAATGCTTGGCTTTTAATTTTCCGAGTTCCCTTTCAGAGAAGAAACACAATATCAGCTGAAAACTATCCAATCGACACAGGAATCTTTATCAAAACCAGCTTGTACCTTATCATTGTAGAATAGGTTAGCAACAGACAACAGAATTTTTGCAACAAGATGTGAGAGAACAATTTGAGCCTCACAGCACTTAGAAGTAAATGGCAGCAGTGTTGTACAAAAAAGGTACATGTGTATTTACTTCAACAGGCTCCTCGTGGTACAAAGACGTTTTGAACTGACCTCTGATGTCATTCCATAGACCTGTAAAACCTATTCAAATGCATTTAGCAACCTTTTTTCCAAGAGAAAATATCTGTTACCGTGGCACACTCAGACAGGATTTTACTGATTTCACTGCTGTGTAACAAACTTGGGAGGCAAGGTTTGCTCTCAAATACGGTTTATCAGTTACAGTGCAGAGTTCACCCCATGATGTTGAACTGAAAATTTAAAATCAACCTAACGGGCACTAGTGGGAGAGTAGTTGTCTCGCAGAATAACTTGGCCAAGCATACACAGTTCTTCTTAATGATCCATCTGTAATTTTAGCCTGTAAAGCTGGAGAGTATGGAATTCCCTGCCATTCAGAACTTTGCCACTAAACCAAAAAAATATGGTGCAGGCAGAGTAATTTATTCTTAATGAAATACACATGTATATTGGTTAATAAAAATTGTGATTATACTATAAAGATTATTTTATTATAAAGCAGCAGAAATTGTAATTTTTCTGTAATGGTGTTGATGGATCTTTTCTATAGTCAGCTGCTAAGGAAAATGGAATAGAAAGGATTTGAGCAGCTAGCAAACAATCTTCAAATGGTTTCCATTCTTTCCCTGGATGTAATACTGTAGCTCTAGTTTTGCATGACATCTTCGAGCTAAAATCTAATGGGTTTGCATGTTACTCCATTCACACCTGAAAGCAGTTTACACCATCCATGGGAGCTTCACACGCAAATAAACTAACGGTGAAGCCATACAGAGAGTACATGCCAGTCCTTCTAGGTCTGTGGTCATGTCAGTAAAGAATGTATCTGCTAAGACTCAAGTTGTTTAATTGTTGACTTGTCTATTTTTTCAAAACGTTAACATTTCCTTGATTTTGTGAGGGTAGGAACGAAAGTTAAATATTCACTTCTGGTATTGAGGAGAGGCCGCTGCAACTACAATTTGTTTGTTCTAGAAAGCACATGGAACAAAGTACAGTATTTTGTAAATTATACTGAAAATACCATTAGAGTTCAGATTTAGACTGACATATGCTGAGCATTTAGACTGACATATGCTGAGCATTCATGCATGAAAATTCAAATAAGTAATGAGGAACATCTAAGTGAGTTTCACAGTGATTTTTTTTTTAGTTTATAGGTGAGAAAACTGAGCTGATCAATTCTGCTGAAATTGATGATGACACTCATAGGCCAACATTTGGTAGGCATCTACAGCACTGAGCCTTCTAGACAAGTGAAGAAAATATACCTGTTTCATTAGGTTTATACAAACAGTGAAATTGAAAGATTATCTCTTCTTCCCAATGAATGTTGCTATATGCTTGTAAACACAAGAGGCAGAGAAGAGGAATGGAAAAAACAGAAGAATATTTATGCTGAGATAAGAAATCCTTCACAGCTCATATACTGGATTTCACGTGCTTTGCAGGCATTGGTATATTACCATAAAAGACCTAACAGTAAGTGGTTCTTGAAAATCTTAGTTGTTCAGGTTTTGCATAACAATAGTAATCCAGTAACAAAGTCATTGGTCCTCTAAAGAATCAAGTTTCCAGATTTTCTATCTTAAAGGTATATTAACCTAGACAAAGGCATCAGATTCAGTTTTATTAAATATTTTTCCATGTGTACTGATGTATCTGTAATTTATGTAAGGAAAAATTAAGAATACGGAGTTTTGTATTTTTCAGCTTCCACAAACAAGAAACATGGGCATGCACATTTGTCTATTACACCTGTTCTTACAGCCGAAAAATTCTGATTTCGATGAAACTGAAAGAGTGGAAAATCACAGATTTTCCTCTGAGATACTAAACACTGACTTTTCCGATAAAGCTCATCTTACTGCAATACCAGTTAAAATGGTAACAGAATCTGCAGAACTGGATTTTGCCCAAACAACCATAGCACGGTATAATATTACATCTATTCTAAAATAATGTATTATTATAGGGTGTAATTTATAAACAAAGAAAGATACAATTGAAAAATGTCAATGGTTTGATATGAAGCAATTCAGTTTTGCAACCTGCACTTCTACTGTCTTTTCCCTCCCCCCTTCAAGTCTAAATATCACATATAGAGGAGCATAAAAAGCTGTTTGATTTTCATGCTAGCTCAGGGGTAGCTCTTTAGGAAAGAAGTAAAAGGCTAAATTATAAGAAATCGTTGGTTTGAATCAAATGCAAATATTCAACAAAGAAAATTACTTTCAAGGACCAAGATCAGTGAGATATTCAATGTTTTAAAAGACTGTTCATGACACACTGCGTAACTACAGAATGCATAGACCTTCAAATCACATCTAAATGTTTTGTGCCATATGTCAAACTGTGTTACTGTAGTTTGTTCAATTCCATGCATATAAAGATCACTAGTAATAGCAATGTATATGATCAGTACATATGCCGCTGCATTTGTTTTTTCTTCACTGGCTATGTATAGTATTTACAAGTACAGAACTAATATTCAAAGCAGTAATATTCAATACGAAGATTTGTAATAATACTAATCCACCTGCTAGGTTTAACAGCTTCTGCTGTCTCTCACCTTTAAAATTCCTTTTGTAAAAAATTATCCATGATCACACTCTTCCAAAACATCATCTTAAAGCTGATGGCTACTTATTTAAGTTATTAAAGTAATGACTACTTTCAATCGGCAGTGTTCTTCAGAAGATGCTTTTGTTTACAGCAGCAATTCTCTTTGCACGTAGCAAAGGCAGAGGAAACAGACTAAAAGGAGTGGAGTAGATCATAGCTCTCTCCAGCTGAAGAGATAATATGGTAGTGTTGACCCTTTCCACTTCCATCCACTGCTCCTTAAGGACATACTGAATTTGGGGGTGTTGGTAGGGGATCTTTTAAAAGTACTTTTTAAGGTTGCATCATAACACAAGCCAATAATACAGGGCATAAGAATATGAAGTGAAAGAAAGAGAAATTATTACTTTAGAGACTACTCAAACAGTATTCGATTTTTTTTTATGGAGAACAAGATATTATTTTTGTTTTATATTTCAGAATGTGCAGATGAAAATATCCACAGTCTCAGATTGATTACAAACACATAAAACCAAGTTGCTTCTTTCTTGAAAAGATTCTTACTGTGAGAGTTTATGCAGAATTTGCATCTTCACTGTAATTAAGATGAGCATTAAAAAAGGTGTCTTTCAAGAGGACATGATGACAAGACAGTCAAGAGGATAGTGACAACAAATGTTGGCAGCTTTTGCTTTGGTAGAAGGCATATCATTCCTGTTCAAAGACAGTACCTTCATAGTCATGATGATAAAATGCAGGTAAATCACAGATTAACTTAACAACGGTCAAAAGTCTCACAAAATCGCCTTTGGGAGACTAAGGAATAAATAGATGGTAACTGCATTTATGTCATTGACCCTATCACTATTCCCCAGTAAAGCTGATTTTTAGTATCTGTTACTGTACTTCTTTCATCTTGAAGCTTATTTTTCTTTTGCCAAAGTAATCTTCTCTTCAATCAATTATTTCTTTCCACTGGAGTCTTATCAAACTTCTGCAACAACTTTAAACATGAATATGCATGTGTGTTATTTATCTACTTCAAATGTTTTAACATGCTTTCATCAGAAATTCTTGCAAGTTTTTCAAGGTTCTTTGTCAGAATGGTAACTCTTTTATATAGCAAACACTTTACAAAGTTGATGTCCTTAGAGTAATGAAGTTTTGAGGATGACAGACAATTCCCTGAAGATTTGCAATCTTGAAAGTATTTTTCACAGAAATATTCCTCTTTTCTTCACTGCAATTATTAGGACTATGTACCAGTTAAGAAAAATGCTCTGCTAAACTTTTTAACCTGACATAATATTCATCTGGTTTCACAACATATTCCAATCCTACTATTTAAGAGTTTTGTTCTGTTCTACACACTAAAGAGAAGAGTTGAAATCACTTCTTTCATGTTGCACCCAAATGTGCATTTAACCTTGAATGAATTACTGTATGGCCTATAAATTGCTTATGAGATACAAAATTGATATTTAAAAGGTACAAACTAGAAAGGAAAAGAAAGTTCCTGGTTAAACAAAGGAAATACAGCTCAGCTGAATGAGATAGATGAGTAAAGTGTATATTGATTAACATTACTAATTTATGGAAATTTTCAGTGCGTGACCCGTGAGGAGAAGAGGGAATATTCTAAAATGCATTGATAGACCCAAAACTTACTGCTGTGCTGGGATTTGACTATGATTACAAAGCTGTAAGAGGACAAACCAAACATTTCTTTCCCCACCCATGCAGAAACTTCAATGGGGGGATTGCAGGGGCCAAGTGGAAACCCTTCCCAATGACTTAAATCAACAAAAGTTTATATGGAAATCTGGTGGCTTCACTTTTACTTTTTTGCTTTAGAGCTTTTTCTATCATGCTCATCATTAATGCATGCTATGTAAAGTGAGATAAGCTTCAGCTAATTTCACTGTTATAAACTATCCATGTTTTCTAGTGGTAACTTTTCCACTGTATCCTGGGGAAGTTACTGAATCTCACAAACACAGTCCTAGGAATTATCCCAGTGACACAGAAAAATACTAATCCCGTTTTAACAAAAAAAAAATGGTCAAACCTTACAGTTGTGGCCACTAATCACCAAAATAAAGTCATTTTTAATCACCGCAGAGAACTGCATGTATTTTGTATCTTAGACTACATTTTTAAGGAAGTGATCTTCCCTAGTGAAAGGCTGGAAACTGAGTATGTTGACTTTTCAACTAAATGAAAAAAGAAAGACCCGCATACAAAATCTGGCTGTTTGTTAGTGGAAATTGGTAAAAGTTTCCAAGCAGTAAGGATTTTAAGAATGTTAACAGCTTCATAACAAAAGTAGCACTGGTAAAAACAACAGCCAAAAAACTTGAAAACAAGCCCAATTTATGAATGTATTTCTATGCTCTGGTTGCCTCCAGTTGCAGGGAACTGAGCTCTATGACCCAGCAAGTCCCATTGCACTCTCTGTCCTTTATTAACTTGCATTTATTTGGATACACACTTTTAAAAGAAGCTGAGCATCAACAAACTGGAAGTGGAGTAGTACAAAAGGCCCAAAGGAAGGTTAAAAAAAAGTAATGAAGGACTGTGTAGTTTATGGGTGTCTAGGGAAATCACAGCTCTAGCTCTCTATGAGTTAAAATACAACAACTGCATTGTAAATAGATTTTGTGTAATTCCAGACAGCTTTGGGTGGTACCAAAAAAGTAAATTTTTCATTTTTCTATGACTCAGCCTAAAAATTTATACCTCCTGATGCAATACGGACAGGATAATTATATAGAACATACATGTGCAAAAGGTACTTTTGAGATACTTAATAAGTAGCTAACCTTTCCAGAGGAATTAGCAAACTAAGTGTGCACTGGATCCTTACTGGAAAGGCTACAGATAAACCTAAAGGAGCATATACCTAACATATTGATGCACAGGCTCATTTTATATGGTGATGAAGTCTACACCATGATGAGTTTAAGGTCTCTACATAAATTTCTGATGTATTTCAATCCAATCAGCTCCTCTCACAGATGAGATGTATCTGAAGTACTGTCCTGGGACAGAATTTTACTGCAGAATCTCAGCACACAACACTATCTTTCCCCTTTATGTAGGAGTGTGTTAAAGCTGTCGTGATTCTGCTACATGTTTTAGCAATAGCCAACTACCATGCAACCTTGTCAGCTAGCCCACATACTGATTACTAGGAGAGTATGTGTATAAAGATATATATATATACACACACACACACACATATAGTAGGTTAGTATACTAATCTACAGTACAAATTAGGGATTGCTAACCGTACCCTCACTCAGCCACCACAAACATTGACAATGTATCATGGGCATCAAGCCTGTGGTCATAGGCATTGTGTAGGTATTAACCCAAATCCCTTTTCAGCTTCTTGCTTGTCCAGTCAGTATTGTGTAAACCCACCTTCCCAAAGTCTCCATTATTGTCTGCACTGTCCCATTCAGATTTGTCTCAAGAAATAAATGAACAACATAGAAAGTATGGAAAGAATATGAACAGATTAACGGTAACAGAAACAGTTAATGAACCATATCATAACTTCGAGCTTGAAAAGGTCCTCAAAGCCCCAGCCAAACAAAACCAATCCCCTTCCCTTCCCTCGCACACTCTGCAGTGCCTTGAGGTTGTCTGACCAATAAACAGATCCATGCTTGAGAGAAGCAATAGTGACTAACAATGAATTTTAGTTCTATTGTCAGAGTTGTCACTGAGTATATTCTCTTCAACTCATTATATTTTAGTTTGTTTAGCTTGGCATTACGGAATTTCTACTTCACTGTATTTTCATTGCAGTTTACTTTAAAAACTTGAAATCCATGTCAGGAAGCTATCCTCTGTACCAGTCAGCTTATTCTTGAGATACTTCGTTCTTAAACAAAAATTTTTTGGATTAATGAAAAATCTTCTAGTTTTATTCACAGCAGATTTAAAATTGAGATTCTATAGTTGTGGAATATCACAAGTCCCACAAGCCACAGAGACTTTAACTAAACTCATTACAATTGAGGGGGCAAAATTAAAAAAAAAGATAAAACCTTTGACCTAAAAAAAAAGCTCTGCAGGAGCAAATTACATCCAGGAGACAAATGTACCTGAGATAGCATCACAAGTTCACAATCACTCCCTCAATAACATTACCTGGTATAATATGGCATTCTTTTGATGGAGATGGGAACAGACAGACTTGACCTGAATGTCCTAACGTTCACCTGTGCCCTGTGAAACATAATTTATCCACTCAGGAGATGTTCCCTTCACCCATGTATGCTCTTTTCACGGTCCTGAAGACATTAATAACTTTTGCAAAGCCATTCCTTTTCATTTTTTTTTTTATCACCACACTCAACAGCACCAGTGAACACCATACTGCGTTTCATAAACATAAGAAACAGAGAAACAGGAACAAGATTTTGACCAGATGACAGCTAAACACAGGGAGAAAGTGCCGGAGACAGCTCCAGCTGTTCATATCTAAAGCGCCACTTATTTCTGAAACGATTGTCAATTCACAATGAAAAAAATGTGGAAGTGAAGTCATTCTACAGCTATACCATTAACTAAAATTTTGACTTTGGCATTTTACATTACTGGATTTAGCCCACTTGAGAAAGTAGAGATAATTACACTGTTTCAGCTTTTTGTTAATGCTTTTGCACCGTGACTTTATTTTCTCTCCTCTCTTAATTTTCCTGTCCTCTAGATTAAAAATTAAAGATAGTCAATAACATAATAACAACTAAATATCCTTTTTCTGTAGTAACAAGTATTTTAAATAAGAAAATGTACCTCTCAATTTTTTAAGTTTCTTCAGTATATGACTAAAATTCTGAAGGCCCTGGGTTTTCAGGCTTCTCTCTTTGGACTTTAAAGGAGCGTCCAAAAGCTAACTCAAGTGCCTCTCCTCTGCACACTACTAAGACGACCCATCCATGGTCATTTTTCTTAATTTAGATGTTCTGTTGCAATCTGTTTTCTACAGTTTCCAACCCATGAATCCCTCTCACTGTACTGCCTCACAAGTTAGCTCGGAAGTTAACCCACATCTTCACCTTCTTGCAAGGTACAGTGACTTTCTCTTAATCAGATCCAAATATTTAATATGTTGAGACTGTACTTCCAGAAAGTACAGTCTGTCACCAAACCGTAGCCTTAAAGACAGACAGAATAATTCATGTTTACAGACTTTACAGACTAACAAGCTAACTAGTCTTAAATACCACTGTTCTCTACATTCTTTGCCTTTTGACACTGTAGTCTGGATCCCTGCCCAACTGGTCAAAAATTTTGCTTCTCTAAATTTCTTATGTTGTGTATTTTTCAGTGAACTACACCTAATTCGGCTATATCAGGAAAGTGTTACCTTTTATTTCATATTCATTCTTAATTTTATGCTGAGAATCTGATGAGATATAGATCTGTATTCAGAATTTCTACAATATGACCTTTCATGAATTTGATTTACTAAAGCCTCAGATGTGATAGTTCCCATTTGCACGCTTTGTTTTATATGGATGACATTTTCCCTCAAATATTAACCTGCCATTTTATTGTCTCCCAGCTACCTTCAATATGTTTCATAAATAGAACAATTTTCACTTGTCACAAAATCAAAATTGGCCCACAAAAATTTAGCTTTGGTAGAGAACACATTTTTATTCTTTTTTGCCCTTGTGAGAGCAGAATTTTACATTGAGCTTCCCGTCATTTTTTCATAGAACACAGATTGCTTTTCTCCTAGGCCATGTATTTTACATGGGTATAAAAGGCGTTTCAGATGATACTGCATGTCATCTGTGGCCATTAAGGTATGATTTATAGAACTGTATCTAAAAAACCCTGTGAAAATTCTTTTACTCTATTTCATTGACTAAAAACCATGAACCAGTTAAGAACTGACATGTTTTCCTTTGTAGATGTCCAATATCGTTCTTGCTGTATACTTCAGGTTTTTATCTGATCTACATGAGCCACACAAAGAATTAAGGATATACTAAGACAAAACATATGAAATTATTGCAGGGAGGGGGAATTGTTTCATATTCCTTCTTACAGCATGAAGTTTTTACTTGTCCAGGAGAATCACTGCAAAACCAAAGGCTATATCAGAGACAATAATTTCTTCCTTATCATCACTAAACCAGAATTCTGAGCCGCTGCAGAAGAGGAATGACGGTCAGCAGGTCATCCAACAGTTCTTAGTACAATTCTTATGTCTCAGCAGACAAAGTGCAGCAAAACTGTACCCAGCCACTGTCTGTCATCAGTGCACAGGATGTATAAAATCAACGGGCAACTCTCTGACAGTAGCACTAAGGCATTTGTCAGTGGGAATAAGCCTGTTTTCTATCAGCATGAACTTCTGATTTCTAGCCTTTTGATTCTATTCATATAAGAAAGATAGGTGTAAACATCTTTTACAGTATTTGATTCCTCCAGTGAATCAGTAATATCTGCTGTGGGTTGTGCTGCTTTATCATTCCACAGAACGTAGACACAATTACATAATTATTTTTCTCCAAAATTTAAAATACTCTGAATGTTAGTGAAAGATGTGTTAGTAGCATCTATTAAGAAACACGAGTTATTATTTTGGTTTAGTAGTTGTCTTTAAAATAAGGGTGCACAAGATGTTACACAAACATGAGAAAAATTACTTTGATGATAGAACTCCTTTCTCTATAATTAAAATGCTTCTGTAAAATACATAGTGTGAATTTTTAATAAGCTATTGTTAGTGCACTACCAACCTTGAAAACTAAAATATTGAGCATTTTAAAATGTCTTTACTCCTCTGCTCAGAAAATCAGTAGAAAACACACGTTTCCCTGCACAAGAAGTTTCTAGCTGAATGAATCCCTACAGCTAAGCATTCTGTTAACTCGGTTGCCAAAAGTTTATAAAAAGTTATTATGAAAAGACCAGAGGAAAAAAGTCCCAAACTATGGCTTATCCATATTCCATACTATCACATAATTCTTATTCTAATAATACTGGAGTTTCAAAGAAAGAACCAGGTTAATGAGAAGATATAACATCCTTACAATAAAAGAAAATCAGTTCTTTAAAAAGACAAATCATACCTATATAGTCTAAAGAATCCAGATCTTGCAAGCTATACCCTTATTTTCCATTAAAAGAGTGAAGTATAGATGAGAAAAAGTAATTTCAAAGTTCTCCTGAAATATCTCCAGACTACTACTTTGGGGAATGGGACAGAAAACTATTTCATTTGGAGGCAGAAGAAGGGATCTTCCCCAGAATGTTCTGGTCTCCGATTGCTGTACTGACCAGGTGAACTGCAAGTTGTCCTGAGCCTTTCCCCATGAGTCTGAAGTTCTCGCTGTTGATTCACCAAAACCACGCTTCTCAGAGAAGTCCTTTTGTCATATTTCTTAAAAACAGTAACTATATCACCTCAGAAAGCTCTATAATGCAGTTTTATTTCTTAGGGACTCTGAGGTTGTAGATATCTGCATAATAATGAAATACATGAAGAAATATTTTTATACATGGAGTATAGAGGGCTCCACTACAATAGTTTATTTTTTTTTAAAGATCGGTTTTGAGGTCCTAGAAGTACAATATACTAAGATAAGAAAAGGCAATCTTACCCAGCCACCTGCATGGAGAAATAAATTTTGTCAGAGGAAGCCCCTTCCCCTCCCTGACCCTACCATTCACCAACCACAAAAGACCTCTAACAAAAAAAATGGGAGCTGACCTAGACATGTCCAGTTGAATTAATTGCCTGAACAACAGAAGAGGATTCTACACTTTTTTTTCTTATTGTATTTTAAAGGTTTGTCCTTTTATGTGGGTGACAGTGGAAATAATTATCTCCTTTCCTGCTGAACATATATCTTGGTGTCCTCATGGGCTGATCATCGGTTCTCAAAAGCAAGTGAGAAATTTTCATCCATGTGAAAGACCTGGCTGTTGTACAAAGGAAATTGCTTTTCAAATCCACAGAGAAACAGATGCTGAGCTCAAGATCATAAAGGTAGGAAACAAAAGGACTATAAACAAATAAATAACAAATGAGATAAACCCCTCTTACTTGCCTGCTCAAAATAATACAGTATCAATGCTGGTAACTGCTGAATAGAAAAATATTTACGCTATGCTCTTCTCCCTAAACATTCATCATGCCACCCGCCACAATGATGAGGAGGGGGTGCCAGGCCTATCAACACTACTGCTTGCCACCATCTGCCAGTACAAAACTAGATTTTCGATACATATTTGCTTAGCATTGATGCTGATAGCATCATGAATTTGCATTCAGCTCCACAGAAATGTCAGCCTAGAGAAGCGGGTGGACACAGGAGTGTCAGGGTGTCTAATCAAAACAAGGCAGCGTGACAGCTGTGTTGGAAAAATGTAGCTACGTAAAAAACCCCAAACAAACAAACAACCCATCACAATATTCGGATTATAAATGACAAGATTAAATAAGAAGAGAGTGTGTTCAGATCAGCTGGCTTAAGCAGAGAGATACCGGAAAGAACAAGAAGGAAATGACTTAGAAAATTTAATGAATTCTGTCTGCTTCTTCATAAATGAGCATCAAATGTTTTCTACCTGGAAAATATATATATCTATAAGGTTGGAAAAGGCCTTATATACATAAATATGAAAGTGGAACACTGCAAAACATGTAAAATGACTGATACGGACATTTGCAGTTATAGCAGCATTCTCTAAACATTATGGTTCAAAAACATAACTTTGCTTTTTCTAGGTATTTTTGGAGGGAGAGGAGCTAGGTTTGGGTGTTTGTTTGGGGTTTTCTTGGGGGGGTTGTTTTGGTTTTGTTTTTTAATTAATGTATGCTTTATAGAATTTCTTCCTGACAAAGGGAGATCTAGCTCACAACAAGGAGTTGTAACATTACCCAGGAAAAGTTCTGGCAGGGCTGAGCAGCGCTACGTGATTTTAGAGTATTTCACCCAGCTAATAAAGAGTTTCCAGTGAGTAACAGCAAACCTCACCTAACATCAGCCTCGGCGAAGTTCAGCACTCCTGACCTTGAACTGAACGTGACCTAGGGACGAGCCACCTCAGCGTCATGCCTTTACGTGCAGACGGCTGCAGCCAGTGCTCAGCTGCTCCTCAGCGCCCGCTGCTCCACCCCAGCGCGTGGGGACCTCTGACAGCAGAGTATCCAGCTGCGTTTCTGGGCTCTTCAGCTTCAATAAATCCCTCTTGTCAATACCAATCATTGTAAAGCCACCCCTCCATGTCTTCGGGAATATGAAAGCCACATGGGACTGTAAGTAGAAATCTTTGCCATCAGGGCTGTTTTCAAACCAGAAAGTATTTCTGGTTTCCCTCTCTGCTTTCTGCTCCAGTGCCTTTGATCAGGGTGACCACTTGCTGGTATTGGAGTCTTTCTTATATCCCAGATGGCACAGCACTGCTTTGCAGAATTACAGTATACACGATTTTGCTCCCCCAAAGTTCCAGAAACAGACTTGTAAAACACAAAGATCAGATTTTCTGAGGATGAATTTTCACTGCTTGAACTCCTGTCATCTTCAGACACACTATCCATGAACCTGTCCCTCTGCCAGCCTCTGATCCCTCAGCCTTCCCCATGCCATCCCACCGCTTACGGTCCTCAGGACCAGCAGCAGTACCGCTGCCGTCCTCTGTGATCATTAGATAGTTTCAGACTGTCCTTTAGTGCTTAGTGTTGAAACATGACAGTGAAAGTGCCAGTTGTTCAAAAGGTTATGCAAGTAATGCAAAGACATTTAGAAGATTTTATAGTCGGGGGG
>Ga0181612_160989_pt1 | contig 12737 bp, 5 predicted proteins | sample HoacroProtozoa21_FD_119630 | JGI IMG/M metagenome (GOLD analysis project Ga0181612, IMG submission 119630) | Hoatzin crop microbial communities from Cojedes, Venezuel. Combined Assembly of Gp0051906, Gp0051904, Gp0051908 | reverse complement strand
GCCCTTCTCCATTTTCCTCGCGATGCTGCTCTGTTCCCTCCTCTCCACGAGGATCGGTTTGAAAACAGCGTCCAGGCAGAACAAAGCTGAGCTGGGAAGAAGCGGAGCTCTCGTAGCCGCGTTGGGGTTTGTCCGGCGGGAGATGGCGGCGGGATGTGCGTGGCCGCTGCCCCCGGGCCGTGCTCAGCAGCCCCGGGAGTTTCGCTCTGTTGAAATACAGCGGGTTTTATTAGAAGGGAGAAAACGGCGCCTTTGCTGTTGGTGTCCCCAGAATTCTTGGCGTGGTTGGTTCCGTTAGCGGGGTAATTGCTGCCCGTTCAGGTGGAATGTTATTGCATTAATTATGCCGCGTGTCCTCTTATGACACTCACTGTACGGGGGGGGGACACGGGGATACACAGTGCTTTTTCTCCGTAGTATTTGTATTGTGGCAAAATGCCGTAAGGAATAAATATGTGCAGCAGCTCAGTGAAAGAAGTTTTCACAGTGAATTGAAATAGTTAAGCAGTGTGTATTGTACAGGTTCTTGTTCATTGCTTGGATATTTTTAGTGAACTGCTAGATTTCTCCATTTCTGTTTTGCACTTTATTGTGTCCTTTTTGTGTTTGTTGTCAGCTGGGACACATTTATAGATCATATTCGTATAGACGACACATATGAGTTAGAGCACTCTTCCATTGTTAATTATTGTAGAATTTGCATGGAAGTCTCTGTAAGGTCTAGTTGTATAAAATACAAGCATCGGTTGTCAAACTTGCTGCCTGGGCAGTTTGCACCAAAGCTGTTTAGCAAATAACAGAAGTGTGAGCATGATGGAATGAGTTAAGAACCTTATTGTGGTTAAAAGCATAAATAGCTTCAAATCAAAAAATTTAAAATTTTTTTTGCGTGAATTTTCTTTTCTCTTTTGAATAGTTTATTTTACTGTAAGAACAGTCAGGGAGGACTGTTAACTTCCAGACTTTTTAAAATAGTGTGGGTCCTACTGAGGCTTTCACCATAAGCTTGTGATTAGACAGTACATTCTTCCTGGAGATTATTTCATTGTGAGATCTTGATGTTGGTTGTTGTAGTCGCTTTCTGCTACCATTGACTATATGTATGCACTGTAGATTCCTTCCCAACCAGTGACAAAGAGAAATGAATGGTAGTAACTGTTCCATACCACATAAATATGGTATTACATCAGTCTTTCTCGTACAGGTTATTGTCCTCAAATGACACAATAGTACTTGTAAAGAAGCTGATGTGATTAAGAAACCGCTTGGTTGAGGAGACAGTAGTTGTTTCAAGTATAGTTACAGATCTGTTCAACAGTTTTGTGCTCAGCTCTCTTAAAGCCACCTCTTTGGAAAAGCTATCCTAAGGGCATGAATGGTTGCTCACTCAAGTTTGTTCTATTTGATGTGGTTGTAAGTATTGATTATTCTATGGAAATTAGTACGTGTGACTGGTTTGTTCTCATACTGTTGATTTGGATCTTAGAGTTGAAGTTTGCATGTTGCAAAATCATTGTTAAGAGTTACACGGGGTACTTGAATAGCAGTAATTCTTAGATCCTTCTTCTCACTTTCTTCCCACCTTTGCTAGTACATGCTGCGATGGATTGACTAATACGTGTCACTTCTCAGTTTACACTTACATTTTAGAATTGTGTTGAACACTATTTTCAGAATGCCTCAGTATGTCTTAAGCATCCTGAGTCTGGAGTGTTTCAGAAGAGCCTAGTGTGTTGCTTAACAATGAACTGCTCAAACACTTTTTTCCCCTTGAAATGTTTTCATTTATCCTCTACCAACTGCTACCAAAAAGATGGGTGGTCATGTTGGTTGTGTATTTAAAAAAAAACAAACCTATTATTATCATCATCATCATTATTATTATTTTGGTATATGTTTTGTAACACCTTAAATAGGGGGAAAAAATATAAGATATTTGTGATATTCTAGGTCTGAAGACTTGCGCCGTGAATTTGGTCGTTATGGGCCTATAGTCGATGTATACGTTCCACTCGACTTCTACACTCGTCGTCCCAGAGGATTTGCTTATGTTCAATATCCTTTCTTCAGATGGCTGATTAGTGAGGGGTGTTGAAGTTTGAAATTCAAGTTTGTGTAAGAGGTAACAAATCTAAATGAAAAAGCAGTTTATTTTTGTGTTGTATCTAATAAGTGTCTTATATTGTGATGCTTCATTATTTTTGAAGATTAACTTCTCTCAATTGTTCTTTGCCTTTTTGCAAAACTTAAGTCCAATAATATAAAAGCTTGCTTATGTCACTGAGATTAATACTATATGATTTAAATGAAAATTTATCACTGACTCAGAATTGTCTAGCACGTTTTTATTATCACTGGTATGTAAGTAAACTTGTGCTTAGCAAACTGTGGCTGGTATTCATTGTTAATTTAACAAATGGAAACTGGAATCACTTGATCAAAATCAGATTGTATAAAAAATGAGGTGAACTTCGTTCTTTAATATTGTCCCCTAATTTACTGTCCTCTGTTGTTGCCTCAGAATGTAAAGCTGTACAGTAATGGCGACCCCAAAGAGAAAGCATGAAAGAACCTTTAGAGTAGAGTTCAACAATTAAGGCAAGTAGACAAGCCAAAGACCTCTTAAGGATCAGGCTTGAAGAGAAGGGAGAGTTTGGGAAAAGAAAAAATAAAGAAAAGCTGGAAGAAGGACAAGCCATAATGGGAGACAAAGCTTCGCTTTATCTACAAAAGGGGGAAAAGGTTGTTTTTCAAAGTAAAAGATAAAGCCATCTGTCATTTTTGGCCAAGCATCTCATGACAAGTCCTTCTGACAAGCACTTAAAGAGTTAAAGGTCAAGATGAAGTTGAATGGTGGCCAAGATTAAAGGAGTCATTCCTGATGTATCCTACAGAATAACAGTTTTTCTTCTGTTTGTCACGTAAGCAGTAATTTGATGAATGATTCTGGTTTAGTCCATTGACAAAACCTGTAATATTTCTCATGTGAGTACTACTGTAACTGTGGTCTTGAATGAAAGTGCATTCGTTCTTGGTTTATCAAGATAGATACCTACAACTTGATAGTTTATTTTCCGCATAGATGATGCTGATGATGAACTGAGTTGCCCCAATGAGAAAGGCAATTCATTCTTTCAGGTCACATAGCTGGAAGAAAGTGTGTGAATTGCAGTAGTGCTCAGTCTTGCTAATTAAAATGAGTAATGTCTGTGTTACGGAACATCTGACCTGATGGATAGTGTAGGGGTTTTGGGGTGTGCTTTTATCTCAGACTGTTGAAAGTCTGTATGCATGTCCATGGCATTACATAATTTAAACTTAAAATCAGTTGATGGAAAACAAGGAAAGCTTTATCCCAATTCTAAAATTAATAGGCTCATGTTAATTTTTACTGTTGATATATCTAACATAATGTAAGAGCTAGGGTTTAATTTTAGTAAAGTCAATGTAGTGGAGGGAACTGAATGACCATTAACAAATGTATTTTGAAAAGGATACCGGGTTTTTTCCCTTGCATAAGTACAAGTGGGAGAAGAAAAAAGTTAGGATATCACATAGCAACTGCTTGCTGATGAAGTTCATGGTCATATTATGAGATTTTATTACAGTTCTCAGATAGCTGGTGATTAATTAAAAAAAAAGTACACTTACGAGTGTGTACTGTAGCATGACCAAAAGAACTTAAAACCAAAAAAGTAAAATTAGAAAAATAACTTTGTTTTTTTTTATTTTAAATACCAAATCTGTAAACTACTCAAATTCCCAAGTACCTTAACACTCACCACATTTGAAGATGTCCGTGATGCAGAGGATGCTCTCCATAATTTGGATCGAAAGTGGATTTGTGGTCGGCAAATAGAGATCCAGTTTGCACAGGGGGATCGGAAGAGTAAGTGCCTTGCATGTATTTAATCAGACTATGATTTTTAGCCTTGATATTTAGTGCCAGGCAACATTACATGTGTTATTGCAATATGTTCTTCCTTGTATATAAATAGTATGTGGATGTTTTGCCTTTTAGTCAGTAACTATTAATTACTTGTTTTAATTAAAAATAGGTAACTAACTACAACGGTCACTTACCACAATCTGATTCTTGCTGCTAGCTGAAAATTCTGAAGAGCTTTCTTTGCAGAAACATCCTGTTGAAAACTCTCCCTGTCAAAATGAGTAGCCCAGTTTTAATGCATTTTAATATTTATGTTGTGTTGGAACATATTAGTGATTCTGTGTTGACATTTCCCAGTGCAGTCCAATTTCCAGGATTGAGGTAATGTCTTCATTTCATTTGGCTTCAGGATAAAAGTAAATTTTAAGGTATCTCAATTCAACATGGAACAGACGTTTTATTTTCTGAATAGGTAATTATAAAGAGAACTTAAATTTCTTTCCCAGCTGTTATTTGTATGCATACTCTTAATACACAGATACAGATATCACATAAAAATAAAGCATGCTGTTGGTAAACCTAACACATGCTTGTTGATCTAAAACAGGACTACAATACTCATGTGCAGCTTGGGAATAAAAGCGCCTTAAAGAACTTTCAGTTAAAGCTATCAATCAGACAACCTGACTGTCCAGGTTTCCCTCAGATGTGCACATTTAACTTTCATTGAAGTCAGTGGAAATTATGTACTCTGAAGGACAAGCTTCTGTCCTGTGTATAAACATTGGGATTTCTTCTAAGTTTCTGAAAAAAAATTAACAAAATCTAGCTTAGTGTTGTAAACAGCAGTACGTCAGACATTAAAATTGTAGCCATTTAGTACATATCATGTTTGTTGCAGCATGATATGTTTAAAATACTTTGAGCAAGGTCTATGAGTTTGAATGAGAATGGGATTTAATACAGAGTAAAGATAGCTGTGCTGCTTAGAGAAAATACAACAGGAGACTACTACATTTGTTCATCCTTCTTCATTATTTTAATAACTAAGCTACAGAGTGACTGTGGATCGTTGTACTGGCAGGGGGGTACTTTTAGAATCAAGCTTCTCTATATGTGGCATCCATTGCTGCTTCTGTATAAGCTGTCTTTTAATCATTAAAGACGAATGTGGATCAGGTGTAGTGCATGGTGCGGTGTAGTCAAGACAATGGGTGTTTAATTAATTCCCTGTTAGCCTTCACTTTTTGGATGAATTCAAGAATGTCAGAATGTTTCAGTCATAGGTTTGGCCTGTCATACCAGTTTCCAGGTGGCCTGAAATCACCTTAGCCAGTTTTTTGTTTTATGGAGTGTTAGTCCTTTCTTACTGGTTTTTGAGGTGGTTCAGTGGGTTTTTTTCCCCTAGGTTTATAGTGCCCACAAGGCTGCATTAATTTTTGTCCAGTGGTTAAAGCAACAAAAGGCAAATGGTATACAGCGATCTCTCATCTGTCCTTTTCGTAAACATGTCTGCTAGAACTGTGAATTAGGCTTTTTGCTAAGTACCAAAAATATGGATTAGTAGTGTCACTAAAGGGAAAGTAGGGCATCTTTTTTAATTTGAAATGTTAAATATTGCTATTTTTTACAGCACCAAATCAAATGAAAGCCAAGGAGGGGAGAAACCTATACAGTTCTTCGCGTTATGATGACTATGACAGATATAGGCGATCTAGAAGTCGGAGTTACGAAAGGAGACGTTCTAGAAGTCGTTCTTTTGATTACAGCTATAGAAGATCGTATAGTCCCAGAAAGTAAGTCTAGTGTGTGTTTGGCTTTGACTGCACAGCAGTCTGTTGGAGGAGAAACACCACATTGACTATTTAATTGTTAAAATTTGGAATAATCTTTTTCTATACTCACTTTGTAATTACTTGTGGGAGTTACATATCTTGCATGCTACATCAGATCAGAAATACTGAATGAAATTATTCTGTGCTTCATTGAAGAATAACTAAAAGCAAATGCACAGCTTGAAAAATAATTTATTAAGCATTTGTATAAATATATAGGTATTTGTCACCGTTTACTTTTTCTGATGTACCTTTTTAGCAGTAGACCTACTGGAAGACCTCGTCGTAGCAGAAGCCATTCGGACAATGATAGGTAAAATATTTTTTACATGCTTTAAATTGCAAACTAGATCACTGTATTCCTTTAATGATAGGTTTAAAAAAACATTTCTCCTGCAAAAAAATGGTAAACAATTTTTAATGTACTAGATGTCTAAGAGTAGTGTCTTTACATTCAAATCTCCTCTCTCCCCTTTATTCTGATAGGTTCAAACACCGCAATCGATCTTTTTCAAGATCTAAGTCCAATTCAAGATCACGATCCAAGTCACAGCCCAAGAAAGAAATGAAGGCTAAATCACGGTCTAGGTCTGCATCTCACACCAAATCTAGAGGCACCTCTAAAACAGATTCTAAAACACACTATAAGTCCAGCTCAAGATATGAAAAGGAGTCGAGAAAAAAAGAACCAGCTAGATCCAAATCACAGTCAAGATCACATTCTAGATCTAGGTCAAAATCCAGATCAAGGTCATGGACTAGTCCCAAGTCCAGTGGCCACTAACAGTGTATCCATGATGTTTTTAGGCATGTAAGATTCATTTACACGCAGTTCAGTTTACTTAAATTATCAGGAATATGATGTTGCAACAGTGCTAAAAAATATTTTCTTTGTCAGTTTTCCCTGTAGCCAACAATGGTTAAAATTAAAACAGTGTTGAGAAGCCACTGAGAGAGAGTGAGAAAGAGAGAGAGAGAATGTCCACTTGGTTAAACGTCATAGCTACCGATTTGGTTGTGGTGTCTCTATGTATATTTTTGTAAAGATTTGCATTTTTAATGCTTAGATATTGGTGATGACTTGATTGATCGTAACTTGCAACATTGTCCTATTAAAAATGTCATACCCGTAAAGAAGTTGGTACCAGTTTGTGCTGAACAGTTAAACTAACTGTTTAACTTGTTCTTTAATGCTGAACTTTGTGATGAAACAGAAAACTGGACAGCTGTAGTGCAACACTGACTGCTGTGAAATGCAGACTGGCAATTTTATGTTTCCATTGCTCAAAGGCAGGTTTCTGTGTTCTCCATGCCCACTGCCACGAGTAGGTTGGTAAATGGAGCTCTATGGAGAGACATTTTTGAGATTTCTCTTTAACCCTGCCCTCCGGAGAGATGGTACTAACATTGCATGTACGCCATGGGGAGAGAGTTGGTCTTGGAAGCTCATTCAGAGATTGCGCAGTGTCAGGACTTGTCAGGATAGAGGCTTCGCTGCTTTTGACCTGGCTGCTAGTACTAAATGTGTGAGGGGAAAAAACCCTTGAAATGGAAAATTAAATTCAGATTTCAGCAAATGGCAGAGCAACTAAATATTAGGTTGTGTGTACATTTTATGCAGTTTTTGTATCTATTCTAAATTTTAGTGTGCAGTTAACCATAAAATTGCTTAGTTTTCCTGCTGTTAGATACAAGTAGATTGTGTCGAGTTGTGTGTGTACAGTATATAAGAACTAAACTTTTATGCCAATGACTCCTGTGGTTAGTTGGTGTATTCATAGGTATAAAACTGTAGCCATCTCTCTTCTTAGAGTAACAAAGGCTTGCTTTTACACATCGAGAAGTATTTGGTCAAGCAAGCCTGAATCACTTCTTCCTCAGAACGGATAGTGATTTGGTTAAAAGATTTCATTTTACTTAAGAACAAATGTTTGAAGTTGGATATAAACAAGAGCTGCATCTCTAGCTATTTAGTTTATCACTAATACAGTATATTTAGTAAATTGAATGTGAAAAATAACAAAACCAGTGTGTAATCTTACCAGTATTTCTCTGGAAGGCAAGATACTTTGTTATGAAAATGGCTTTTGGCGTTGTTTTTTTTTCTATTTACCTTCAAAAGCCAGCATCAAACACCTAGTGTTCCTTGCTGTCTTACGTAGTAGCATATGAAGACATCGATTTCAAAAAGTTCCTTTCTGAGAAATGTTTTAGGTTTGGATTTTAGTGTTTTCAGCAGGGCCTTTGAAGAAATGCAGATGGCTTTTAAATACTGGCAGTGGAACGTGCTTAGGGGGTTGGTTCTAGAATCTTTGTACATTTGATAGTATTTCTAACTTTTTCTTTACTGTTTGCAGTTAATGTTCATGTTCTGCTATGCAATCATTTATATGCACGTTCCTTTAATTTTGTAGACTTTCCTGGATGTATAGTTTAAAAACAGCAAAAAGTCTATTTAAAACTGTAGCAGTAGCGTGCAGCTCTAGCAGAGGAAAGTTGTGGGATTAAACTTTGTATTTCCTTTCTTATAGAGGCTTCTAAAAAAGGTATTTTTATATGTTCTTTTTAACGAATATTGTGTACTACCTTTAAAACATCAATGTTTTGATCAAAATAACTAAAGACCCAGCTTATTTTCTGCTTGCTGTAAATTTAGCAAACATGCTGTAATAAAAAAATGAAGGAAATACGGATCCACTGGAATTATTGTAGCTTTAGAATTTGACTCCAGAGCATGGTTAGGAGTAGAACTATGCATCCCTTATGGAGTAAAATCCGTACTATGGTATTTCAGTAAAGTCAGGAATTTATCATTTAATATCTGAATAGGTATCATGTCACATTTTTAAAGGGTACTAGACAAAGTAAGAGTGATAAGCGTATGTTTTAGTCTAATATATTGACATTTCTTTTCCATTAACTTTCATTATTGCTGGATGGACTTCCCTATGGTTATAATTCAGATATTATTAGCCAGGTTATGGACTACTTAAAATCAGCAATTGAAGATTCATGTAGAACCAGATTTTTGGTATCACTTTATCGATTTACATTTGCTGAATCAAAAATTGCACCAGCAGTGGTGCTCTAGAAGGTGGTAAAACTTTGTTGATGACATTTAAAATTCAAGCTGCCTCCTGGCGTGTTTGGTATTTACAACTGGTTCTTCTTATGCCACTGAATGAAAACAACTCTGAAAAGCACTTAACTGCTTTGATAAACCCACTCTTACACTTTGTAAGTTGAGCTCTGATCGTCTGGTAGCTGTCCATACAAATGGCTTGTAGCAGCAGAAACCCCCGCCCTTTGTCAGCTTTCTTAAATGAATGTAGTCTTTAAGTCTAAATTCCTGCTTAAAAGCAGACACGTGGCTGTGTCGTGGGAAAGCGTGGTGGTGTTTTTGTCAGCAGCCTGCAGAGGATTGCTGAGCCTGATGTTCACCCTAGACCAGCCAGAGTTACAGCTGGATGGGTGGGGAGGAGGGGGGAGAGCATCTTTGTGTCCAGGCTGAGGTTCTAATTTGACACTGCAGAGTAACAGTAACTGTACCTTAAGTATTTTGTCAGCATGTCCTTATATTGTGTGCCTCAACATTTATGTATAGCACAGTTTAAATTTTTTTTTTTGTTTTGAAAATCCAATTCATTGCAAGTATAATGTAGTATCTGACAGTTCTGATGGTTCTTTCTTTCTCTCCCAGAGGTAGGACTAAACTTTGACTTGACTTGTGTATATGAACAAGCCAGAAAAGCCGAACACAAACCCACGATGTTTCAAGAGTGCATGAATAAAGATGTTGTCCTAGTTCTTGCTCCCATGGAAAAATTGTGAAGAAGCTGTTCTGTGGGCCTTTCAGTTGGGGACGAGTTAGCAGGATGTGGCCAAAAGGGCAGGGAATGTTTCCGCATTCGTGCGAGTCAAGCCACAGCCCATCTAGATAACATCTCCCTTCCTTGATGCAGGTCTCCTAGTCCTGCTCTAAAAAAAGCAGTAGCCTGTCTTGTGCAAGCTACCTGCAGGTTATGCACAGCTGGAATGCAAGAACATACGCAGGCTGCAAAAGATCATGTATAGGCATCTTTCTTTTGGAGTCTCAAGAACGGTGGGAATTATGTTTTTCTGTGGTGAACTAGATTTTGTCATTCCTGCAAAATTTGTAGAATTGAAGTAGTAATGTAAAAATTCTGCTGAAAGTAGTGGCTGTGCTCCAAAGTATCTGCAGCGTGTTGATTTATCTCAGCAGTAATAGAAGGCTCTATGGGAACTTCTTTTTCACCAAAAGTCCGTGCACCCAACTGATAATTAAAAATCTTAAATTTAGTGGTTAAGTAGCTGGGTGTTTAAATTAGGGACTATAATAGACTGGTCTCTGAAAGCTAAATGTTATCCTTTCTATGTCTTTTAAAGATGTTTAAATGTACAGTATAATGGCTTTATTCAAAGTGGAAACTTTCAATTTAAATGTTATTTTGAGCTCTCTTCTTGGAAAGAGCTTTTTTTTTCTGACTGTTTAGTCTGTGGTAACAGCTTGAAATCTGTTCAGAGAAGGGCAATTGGATTGATAGACATTGCAGCACTGCTACTGGATTTTTTTTGGCAGAGATGTTGCAGATGAACATTTTGAAGTACAAAGGGATAAATTTACACATTTTTAGGACATAATCACCCATTAATAATTGCTGGTTTTCTCCATTTATCTTGTAACTTGCTTAAAAAGTCTGTAGTCCATTGCTATAATATTTGTCTAAAGATGCTCTTACTGATGAGACTATTATAGGAAGGGAAGACTATGTACCCTGTAGTGTGTTTGATCAAAAGATGCTGATGTTTTATTCATACACATCCTTTCTTCTTGAGTTTTGTGTTCCATCTGTGCAAATAACCCTGTGAATTGGGAATAAAATGTACAAGTTTTGACTATAACTTGAGAGCACCTTCTGACTTAATTAATACAGCCGTAGCCTGTTGGAGATTGGTCACTGAGCGGTGAAGGCCCGAGGAGGTTCCCTCTAGTGCTGAGCCGGCCGCAGAGCGTGCTGAGCTCTGCTGAGCTGAGCTTAAGCTGCATCTGCTCAGACCAGCTTGCCTGGCTTACAGTTGCGCTTTCCTGGGCAGAGCTATGCCCTTCAGCAGGCTTTGGTTTTGTCATGTTAGTGTTCATTTCCCAGCCCTGGGTTCGCAAACCCCCGGCAAGGCGTGAAGGAGAGGGCTGTGGTTGAAGCCTCTGCTTCATCATAAAGCCATTTCCAGCCTATTCCGACACCCAGCCTGAAGGGACACACACCATGTGTCCGTGTTTCTCAGGTTGCTGGTTCTTACCAGATAAAGGGAATTGTAGTTTCTTGCCAGCTAAGGGTATGACAAGGGGGTGTTTAAATACATGCGTCAGTATTCTGAAGTGTCAGAGCTTTACAGAACTTCTTAAGCTGCCAAGATGATGTAATCCCACTTTTCTGTTACCACCTTAAAATAAATAGATGCTTTTAGGGGGTGAGAAGTTTAGTTTATTTAAATTTTTCTTGTTTCCAATTTGTACATTTGCCATTAGTAATGGACAATTTGAAGCCGAGTACACACAATTGTAACTGGGATACAGCTCATTCACTGGTGAAGGTCCAGGTCGCAAAGACGTACATTTAAAGACTGCCAATTCCATCGTATTTGGAGCAATAGATTTGTAAACATTCAACCAGCTGCCAATGCATTTTGAATGTACAGAAAGACATCTCAAAGAACATTCCACAATCTGCGAAACTCCCTTCCACATTAAAGCACTGTTTTAGTCATTACTGTATTTTTACATAACCTTGGATTCTGTTATCGCAGTTCAGTTGTTCCGATTACAGAATCAACGGAGCTGTGACAGCACTGAAATCCGTGCGCTGCCCCATCTGAAGTTCACATATTCTAGCAAATACTGGGACAAGTGAATGTTGTAGCATTGATTCATTTTAGGAACAAACACTTGCAGTATTTCAGTTTCGTCAAGCACCCAAACTCAGCCATTTGCATTCTTGTGAAACATCCAATTTGATTTCAAACACCTTTGTGTTTTTCATAATTTCATAAGCACCTCTCCTATACATTCAGAACATTATCTTAAACTTCAGCAGCTTTTTTTGTTTTTTTTTTTATTTTATTAAAAAAAGCCTCTTTTGCACTGATTTTACTTCAAAAATGAGCTCACAACCAAGTAAAACGTGCATATTCACTGCATGTTAAGTGCAAGGGCACAGCCACAAATGTCTTTTTTTTTTTAAACAAAATATCTTCTTTTAAATCAGGCCATGTGCTCAACATGGTCATCTTACATTCACCAGTTTTGTACTAAAAAATACTTCTGTGCAGGAAAGCCCAGCATAAATTTACATATGCTACAAAGTTTTACATTTATTTACATGGCTCTGTCTTCCCTATGAAAACACTTTAATACCTGCCACAAGCTACTGTAACTTACAACAATTATTGCAGGGTAACCAATTTAAGACCAGTCTAAGTAACTACTCCACCTTTTCCACAATTTTAAAAACATGATACAAAAATGTATTTCAGAACTCATCAGTGCAATGGAAATACAAAGGATGTGTTTAGGTTTTGGCAGTCACCTGGCAATGCAGCGTCCTTAGTTGGCACAGTCTGACTCGTGAAGTATTGCTAGAGCTGAAGCGAGGTAACCACCACTTTGCCCGATGTGCTCTTCCATCAGGAACATGCACTGATACAGTTCCTAGATCTAAATTTTAGTCACAGGCTTGAAATGTTTGTCCACCAATTCAGGAGTGCCAAATCCAGCTCACAGATGTAACCAGAAGAATCTGTTCTACGTAGTACCTAGGTGGAGGCTGCCTCTGCTCAGCAAAGCTGCTCTGCAGAGTTTAACTAGCAAATTTTACATGTTTGAAAAGCAGCAAAGTACCTGACTAGAACTTTCAGTGCATGTTTTTCAAGTTAATGCTGCATTAAGTTAGGCAAAAGCTGGTTTTCTAACACCACACCAAAAAGTAGTCACAATT
>Ga0181612_155865_pt1 | contig 12738 bp, 9 predicted proteins | sample HoacroProtozoa21_FD_119630 | JGI IMG/M metagenome (GOLD analysis project Ga0181612, IMG submission 119630) | Hoatzin crop microbial communities from Cojedes, Venezuel. Combined Assembly of Gp0051906, Gp0051904, Gp0051908 | reverse complement strand
CTCCCCTCTTTTAGTTTAAAACCATTACCCCTTGTCATATCACAACAGGCCCTGCTAAAAGATGTTCCCATCTTTCTTATAAGCCCCCTTTAAGCACTGGAAGGCTGCTCTGAGGTCTCCCTGGAGCCTTCTCTTCTCCAGGCTGAACAACCCCAACTCTGGCAGCCTTTCTTCATAGGAGAGGTGCTCCAGCCCTCTGTCATGTCAATGCGTTTTCAGCCCATCAACCTCACTGCTGGTCTTCTCCCTTGTACTTTTTAAACCGTTGAAGGAGGTATATTAGCTGTGTGAAAGTCACGGTGAGACCCCATTCAGTGCATGCAGACTGCCTCTGTTACGTACTTCTTCTGGCCAGACTACACATGCTGTCTCAAGACTAGCCACAGACTGGCTACTACTGGCCTCTTCTGGGCATCTGCCAGTTGGGGGATTTGCTGTCACAACCTGCCCTGAGCTGAGGGATTGTGCCACCAACAGCCTGATGGATACAACAAACGCCGGGGTTGATGGTAGTACTCAGCAGCAACCCAGGGCAGTTTTTCTGATCTAAGGCATGTACATTGATGTCTGTTAAAAGATAATTAATTATATTAGTTTGAATTGTATTTAATAAACTTTCTTCTTACAGGAAATGCGTGATTCTCCAAGGTTCTGGGCAAATTTTAGCTACAGTAATGGACGATTTTAAATGCTGTAAGCCCCCATCCAGTGTTGACCAAGACAGTGCTATGGAGCTCATTATCTACTTTTGCAGGGAGAGGGATGGAAAGTTTTAACTTTGTTGTTGTTTAGGTGCTTCCAGAAACTGTGACCTTCAGGGCTTTTTTTTTTACTTCTAGAGGTAGAAAAATGACCCCTTTTTAAAAATTCTTTGTCTCCCAGGAGGCCTGAACTCTATTCAGACTGAAAACATTTTTGTAGTGCTGATTTCTGAAAGGAGCCTTTCAATAAAAGGAAACCTGTAAGTATCTTTGTCTTTGCAGGAGGAAACCTCTGACTTTCTTTGATTTTTTTCATTACAGTTTTCAAAGCTGTGTTTCTGCATGATTGCAAGAATTCCAAGTTCAAATACTTTGGACACCTTCAGACTTGGTAATGGATTTTCTCCTGCACTTCTAGGCTTTAAGAAAGAGTTTCATCTATTATAGTATTGCATTGGTTTCAAGGTAAAGGACAAAGTCTGAGTGTTTTAGATCTTTCAGAGAAAGGTTGAAGAGACTGAGCAGGCTTTGATTTTTGTTCTGTAGACATGTGTTACAGAAAACCACTCCAGCATTTTACCTCTTCCCTTTACAGAGGAGGTACACCACAGATTGTTGTGTTGGAGGAAAGAGGGCACATACTTCAATTCTTGGAGATGTCTAAGGGTGCATGACAGCAGGCACTCTTGAGCTCTTTGAATAATGATCAACACATCATAACTCAGTTAAGTGAACGGAGGCAATGGAAGAAAGGAGAATATTTCTCCTCTTTCGCGGGAGGCAGAGGTCTGAGCTGGTTGTGCATCCTAATGAGAAAGGGATGTTAGGAGTTGTTTGGTAGCAAGAGGATCATTTAGAGTTAGAAAAAGACCTGCTGTCTCCTTTTGATCAATAGTAATAATCATTATTTCATGCTTATTGGATGCTTTGAAAGTGTAAAGTGTCAAGTGAGTTCTAGGAATTGTGTATTTATTTGCGAGTTATGGGCAGTGCATCCTGCCCTCCAGGCAGGCAAGGGACAGAGGACCTGATCTGCTTCCCGGTGCTGGTGTAGCTGGAGTCACTGGAACCATGCTAGTGGGGTGCTGGGGTCGGCAACCCAAACATCAGGCCTGTTCTCCTGGTGTGAAGAGTTTGCTGGAATTTAAGAGCTTTCAGCACAGTCTGGAGCCACATTGGCTTATACCGTAATTAAAGTAATTTGTATGTCAAAGGCACAACAATGTTTTCAGGTGGACTCAAATTTTAGCTTTTAGTTTTATTAAGAAAATGCTAATTGCTACAGAACCCTTTGACCTGCGGTTCTAAGTACCTACTGGTAAATTACAGAAATATATTGAAATACAATATCTGTACAATTTTAAATATACAAATGCACAGTGTCTCCATAGAAATAGCAATTTTTTTTCTCCTTGGATGTATTTCTGATCTAAGGTGAGTAAACATCCTCATTCCCATTTTGCAGTTGCCCAGACAGTTAAATGGTTAATAAACTGTCATAAGTCAATAGAATTGGACCCGATGTCTCCTGCCCCAGTGCCTGGCAACCCTTTTTCTCCCAGAGGGACAGAATTCCACTGTTGATGTATTTCCAAGAAAGGATTGTTCACTGTGGGAGGTGACTTTTTCATCTCATGTTACATGTTCAGAATCTCTCAGGTTTCCATAGCAGTGTTAGAAACCCATATAAACAGGTCTGGTTTGTGACAGGAATAAATAAGAATAAAAATGAATAACTTTAATTTCAAGCCAATTAAGATGTCTTTCTGCTGTTATTTTTTAAGCTCTATTTGCTTACCTGAGTGAGAGAGCAAGCGGATTGAAAAGTGGAGTTTCTGCTGAAATATGAAGATGAAATCTTAAAATATCTTCTTTTTTAATAAAAAATTGGCAAAAATCAGGACTTTTCCATTGGATAGGGAAATACAACATAATGCTAGACTGCTTTGAAGACGTTCATATACTTTATGCTGGTTTTGTGAGTGTAGTCTTATGCCTAGAAAATGTTTCTGAGACACCTCCCCCTTCCAAAAAATCCATAAGGGGTAACACCTCCTTTTCTGACCTTGCTTCACAAATGTGAAATTTTAACTTTTCGGTATTAAAGAACTGCTGTAAAATTCATCAGTCTCTGGTGATTCAGATCAGCTGAGGATCTCTCCTAAAATGTTTAGACTTTCTTAGGAAAAATGGGGAGGCTCTTGAGAAAATCTGCTGCACTTTTTTAGAGCAGTTATATGTACAGTTTGATGAAAAGGAGGAGGGAGGACTTTTTGTAAAATACTCCCCCCATCATCATCATCTCCTGTTTTTCATCCTGCCTTATTTCGATCATGCTTCTGTAAAAGCTTCCTCAAAATCACAAGCCATCATACTCAAGGGTATGTTGTGTTAATTTGTCTTCCCTAATAGTTAATTTATCACATGGAAAGCACTTTACTGTCAGAATCCAAATTAAAATCCTGTTTACTCTTTTCATTATTCAAAATCCAATATGCTAGTGAGCTTGATGCTTAGCATATTTTGAAACACTTGGTGGGCTGAAAAAAAGATAGGTTGATAGCTTCACCTTTTTGGGTAGAAGAGAGGTAATTATATCATTCTAAATCTTTAGCATTGATCCCCTCCACGATTTCACAGGGTTTTCTGTTCTCTGAGTGGTTGGGCTTTGTTCGTGTTAGCCACCGTGTCTGTTGAGCAGCTTTGTTCCTGTCTTGCATTGCGCCGGTCATCGTACCTATGTGATCTGCTTCGTCCTACCCGGTGCTTTGACTTTCTTCCTTGAGTGCGTGTTGGATAGAGATATTCTGATATACGACAGTAATAACTGCTTTCATAGAAACTGCATCCCCAAATGCTTGGCAGGGTTAAATAAGACAGCTACAAAAGGTTATATAAAAATAACAGATGCAGAGAGAAATTGAGGTGCACTGGAGGGACGGAAAGGCAAATTTCCTGGTGCGGTGTAAAGGTGAGAGCGAGCTGAGGTCAGGAGATGCTGAAAGGGCGTTTGTATGGGGTGAGTGGCAGCTGGGAAAGCTTTGGCCCTGCAGTGGGGAGGTGTTTCAGGGGGAAACAGGGCCGAGGCAGGCAGAGCACAGCAGATCCATGTCTTGTTTTGAAAGCAAATTTGGGCCAATTATGTATTGGATTTGCAATGAAGGGGCAGTCACTGGAATAGTTTTTAGCATGGGTGAAATGCAGAGGTCAAATCTTAAGTAAAACTCCAGTTGACTCTGGAAGTTGCTGCCTCTATCTCTATAATATTGAGGTGTCTTTATCCCCCAAGGCAAACATGATTTTTTTTTCCCCACCATGAGTTCCTACCTTGTTTCACTGGCAACAGCTATGGCCACTGGGTTCATACCACAGCCATGCTGAGTTTTTTTACCTCCCAGCACCATTACTCAAAAGCTTTTTCTTGGGGTTTTGTTTTGTATGATTGCCCTCCGTTCCATATTGCCATCTGCCTGCCGTCTACCTACACCTCTCCACAGGGCTTTGCAGGCTGCTTCTTTTACTTTGCAGTAAAGCAGCATATTATTTGTGATTCTACACTTGTGACCTTTTGGAGAGGGCTTGGAGCTTTGCAGGATCTTTGTATATTTTGATGTCTATTTTACATGCTAAGAAAGATAACTTTACTTATAGTGACATTAATAAGGAATCACAGAAACAAACACAGCTGGCCCAGCGTCGCTATTTTAGGGAGAATTTGATGGGGAAGTAGTTCAAACATAAATCTGTGACAAGTCTTTTAAACTATAAAAGAACAAAGAAGTAAAGTTCTTGGAAAAATACTTTAGAAAATAAACACTTGCTTAGCTTGTGAAGGTTTACAGCCTGATCCCCTGAGTTGCAGTAAATCTGACTTCCATAAGGGGTGAGGCTGTGCAGGAGGATTATCTGCTAGGTGGGCCACTCTGACATCACACGTGCTGCAAGACCACAGCAGCAGAAGGCGTGTTTGCCCACAGGTTGGTCTCATGTGGGCGTTGCAGGACTCGCTCTCTGTTAGTAGTGGGTCTACAGTAGGAGCAGGAGAGCTGGGTGGGTTTGTGGTGAAGATACCAAAATACTGCTTGGCAGCTTGAGGCATAATTCCTGGTTTTGCCATGTGTTTTCTGGGTGACTTTTCATCGCCTCATTTGCTTCATATTTCTGGATTATCCGCAGAGAGTTTTGGTCATGAAGCTTCGGAAGACGCGAAGGAGAGGGGTGGTGCCTCTCCAGGGGGGAGCTCTGGTCCCACCTCAGCCCTCCATCTGCTATAACAGTGTTTCCCAAACGGTTTTGCTTTCATACGCTCACACCAGTGAACTCCTGACTGTCTGCGCCTCCCTCCCAAACGCCATGGAGTGTACTTGGATGTGGCAGCTGTGAATCCCGTACCCTCTTCTCCTGATGTCTCCCAGCAAACTCCACTTGCTTCCTCCTGCTATACAAGGATGCTTCTGTTCTTTCCTATACAGAAACATTGCCCATCTCACAGCCCAGAAGTCCCCAGATGTTATGTCTGCATTCAGTGATTATTTTAATTTATCGTGCTTGGCTTAATGTATCTTAAAACACATGTATTTTAACTAGAAGCTCCCCAGGGACCTTGTTCAGAACTAATTGCTTGCTGTTTGTGCAATTCTTCAAATATGTAAAATGCTCTGTGAGGGCTCAGAATTACTCAGCTCTGCTCTGGTTTGGTCTGAAAGATGGGTAGGGGTGTCTGGCTGAAGTGTAAGCCTGGGAATTGGGATGTATCGACCCTGTTCCTGGCTCTGCAGAGACAGTATAATTTTAGGCAAGTTAACTAAACTGGCCTACAGCTTGGATTTCCTGTAAGGGAAGGATAATGATTATATTTTTAATTGGGCTAAAAATGCATGTTGAAGGGCTGAATACAGAAATGGTTGGAAATTACAAATGAAATTTATTATCGTAACTGATATTATTAGCACGTCATTGAGAGTGAATTTAGCTCAGATTATGTTTTCCCCCATAATGGGGGTGGGGGGAGAGATAAGAGTGTTTCTAAAATAGCTCTGAATAAAGTCTTTTTTCTCGTCATTTTTAGCATTTTCCATCTGCTGTGAGCACATTCCTGTTTTATTTCGTAAATATCTTTTCCTTCTGTTTCTATTTTAAAGTTCCTTTTGCCAAGATTTTACTTCCCAATTACTGCTGCCGTGAGCGTTGCTGGGGGCGCGTTGCAAGCAAGCATTTACCTTTCAGATTTTGTGGTTAATTGACTGGGAGGCAGTGGAAGTCCCTGCACCACTTCCGCTAAGTGGTCAGATGTTTCAATCCCTCTTGCAGCCCTCCAGTTCCTTTCCAGCCCTAGTGATTACTTGTACCTTCTCCTTTCCTTCTGTTGTAATAGCTGAAAGAAGGGGTTTAGAGCAGCCAGATTCATGGGGCCGCATACATTTAAGGCTGGAATTGCATTTTAAAATAGTTTCTGGTCATTCCAAGCTGGCGGGCTGGGGACGCTTCTGCTGGCCTGCTCCATTCAGTCTATCATGTTTCCATCTTTATATTCCACAGTAAATGGAGGACACACTTCAGGGAAAAAACACTGCCAGGGATACCAAATGTGTTTTGCAGTCTAAATTGAAAGCAGCAGCTTCTGTTCGACATTTATAGCTGAAGAGGGCTAAATCCACTCGTGAAACCGTTGCTTCGTTGGTTCCCTGTTCTGAATAGCTTTGATGTTTTGCTCCCACCCCCAGCTGCCCCCTCTTAAGATCTTATGGGCCTAGGTGTCACGAAAGGCAGTGCTTGAGGATTCCGGTTGGGTTTCCTCCACCCCTAGAGAAGAGAGTATCATGAAGAAGTGGTGATCACCTCCTTTGTGATACAGGCTGTAAAGTGGGGGCCCTGCTGCAGGCTAACTTCTGGTGAGCTCATTCAATATTCCTCTGTCTCATTTACATCTCTGCTAATTGCGTTGTCAAAATGCCACATACGTGGTAATGTTTTAAAGGCGGGCAAATGCTTTTTAACAGGACAGTTTTCTGTCTGAAAATTCTGGTTTTCAGAAAGCAAGTATTTCATGGAAATGAAATGTCAATTTTGCCAAGTTTCTAATTGGCTGTCATGTTTTGTTCCTTTTTTCCTTGTTTTTTCATTTCACAATTATCTTTATAAAGAAGGAATTAAGCCATCGTGGTGGTAATGGTTACTTCCTGGGTCATGCTTCTGTGAAATAGTTCAGTAGATTGTTTCCATGTTTTCAAGCCCAGAGACGGCAGAGTTCTTGTCAGGTGGTGAATTTAAAAGACATCAGATTTTTCTCAAGCAATTCTATTTATCCTTATAGCTCCCTTGGAGTTGGAAGAGCAGCACTTCCCAGTATTTTATGTGTGGGGAAGGGAAGTATAAGGAGACTAAATGATCCACCCAAGCTTATAATTGAAGCCTGGCACAGAGCAGGGCAATAAAGCCAGTGCCTGGGCTCACACCCTAGCCATTCACCGTCCTTTCTCCAGTTAATGTCAGCTCTGGTAGGAGTTTCTTATTCTTTTTCAAAGCTTCAGTCCCCAACACTTACAACAGTTTTTCTGCCTGTGGAGTTTGGGGGCAGATTTAAAGATATGAATCACTTATCTGAAGAATAGTAGGTTCAAACCTCACATATGTAGGCTGGTTTAATTTGAATTTCTTGACTTTTCCTGAGTGAGAAGCTGAATTCAGTTTCTTCCTTCTTTCAACCTTCCTGGCTCTACTGATATCCAAAAATGAAAAATGACATCTTGTCTCAGCCCACCAGAGCAGATGCATTGCAGGGGATTAGACTGGAAATCTTCCTAAAATGCAGCGTTCTGAGATGTTTTTGGAAAACGTAGCTGGGGAGCAGAGTATGCGATGTTCACTTGATGCTAACCCAGCAAGACGGTAGATGTGCAGCAAGCGAAAGCTGTAGGCACAGTCAACGAGACAGGATTGCCAAAAAGCAGAAGGCCTCCTGTTAAGGGGCAGTGCCCTGAAGGAGAAGCCAAGCGGTGAGCCAACAGGACAGGCATCGGGAGAGTCTCATCTCCTGTCCAGACAGGCAAAAGCATCTCGTAGCTGTATTCAGATACAAGAAATGGCAAAGCTGCCTGGCTGAGGGAGGTAGACATGGCTGAGGGGCTTGCCCCAAGAGGGATGCCAGTATTTTGGGGTGCAGTGTGTCTGGAGAGGTTGGAACAGGTGGGCACACAGATAGATGTGGTTATTTGAGGTTCTTGCATCCTTACCCCTACGCTGTGTGGGGACCACTGGTGGACATAAAAAAGGAGCAGCAGCTTCAGCTTCCATGAAGAAGGTTGCTGTGCAGAGGTCCTGGATGGTTAAAGCCTGCAGGGAACTGTATGGTGCTGCTTTTCATCATCGCTAGGGTAAACCGACCTGCTAGATCCGGATCAGAGTAGAAGAAAGTACATGCTGCAGAGTGAAGATACCCGTAGTGCAAAAACTGTATAGGAGGATGTAATGAGCTTCTGACAGATGGAAAAAGGCTGATGAATCCTGAAATCATGGGTGAAATCCAGCTGTCCTGCCCCCTGCGCCCAGCATCTCCTGCTGTTCAATTAACCTTTAAGTAACCAGGGCTTTGACTTGGGTGGAAAGTTGGGTTAGAGGTTTCCAGGCATGTTGTCAAGAAAAAACATGGGAAATTGAGGGGGTGGTGGGAAGAGAAATTTGTTAAAAAAGATAATTTTGGCTGGAAAAGAGAAAATAGAAAAAGTGGTGGGGTTTTTGGTGGTTTGCTAGGGTTTTTAGGTTTTGGGTGTGTTTTGGGTGTTTTTTTTTTTTTTGTTTTTTTTTTTTTTGGTCAGGCCCTAATGATTCTTTTTCAAGAGTGGTGGACTAAGTCTAATGAAAAAAATTATTGAATCCGTTGCTGAAGGCTTAATTCTCTATCTCATGTAAATTACAAGTCAGTCTGAAATGAAGCCATGTAGGTGTCTTGCAGGAGTGATTTGGTCCAGTGTAATTACTGCAGAATAAATGAATGTTCTTCTGAAAAAGGAAGAGATGATAGGAAAGGGGCACATAAGCTTTGAGGCATGTTGTTTGGAGATACGAATGTCTGTAGAGAAACATGAAGGAGACAATTAGAAAAATATCAAGTGAAATTCTCTCCTTACAGGAAACATTTTTTTATCGGATTGGTTATGCCAGGCATGAATTTGGCACATCGAGTCAGTAAAGCCTTACAGGCAAAAATAAGGATATCGTAAAAGCAGGATGAATCAATTCCTTCTCAGAGGAAAAGACCACCCATTGAGTCTTCAAGTTACTTTGATCCAAACCCATGAACTCAGCTAGAACTTAAAGGAAATTCTTAACGGTGTAACATGAGCACCAGCTGTCCACCAGGCATCAGGGCAAATCCGTCACGATTCACTGTTAAGTAACGCTTTGTGTCTCAGCAGCGCTGTTTCATTCCACCATACAACTAAGAGGTCCCTCTTGGCTTTGCTTTTAATTAATTAAGCCACAGTGGTGGCGGATGTGGCGCTGCAGCAGTTGCTTTCTGCCTAATTGTTCTCCAGGCATGTTTGCAGCACTCCTGTCGAAATCCCAGGCTTGTTTCAGGAGTCAAGCTGCACAAATGAAGTCCCTGCTACTAAAAGCAGTTTGTTTCCTGTTCCTTGGCAATCTGTTCGTAACGCTGAGCCCCACCAGAGCATGGACTTTTTTTTTAAGCAAATTTTTTTTGAGGCCAAAAAATAGTGACATTTACCAAGTACGGAACTGCTTTCAGACTCTAGCGGTGCTTAGGAAATGAAGGTTTTCCATGTCAGCATAATATTGTTTCCAGCAGCAAGATTTTGACGTGCCCTGTTTGATAGATCCCAGTACAATGGCATCATTATTTTCATTCCTCAGTTGTGGATCTAGCATAACGTATTCCTTCTCTATCCTTCCTGTGTTATGGTCTTGGAGCAGTGAAACACATTTTTTCCATGCAGATAGCCCTAGTATTAAAAGACACCTTGCTCCCAAAGGTTTACAAGCAGGAGGATGTATTTTATATCACAGTGCTCTGATCCTCCATCTTAAACCAAAGGAAAGACAACAAATTAAATCAACTTATGCTTAGTCACATCTGTTTCATTTGTATCAAACTGGTGCCACTGAAGCAGAAAGCATTCTTATTCTCTCCACATTGTTCAAGCTGAAAATTAACTGACTTTGCACATAATGAAACTCATACTTCATCTCTTTACCGTCATTGGACCTGTTTTATATTTTTAAAAGCAGAGTGACTTACAGGTGCAACCTATCAGTCTGCTACTAATGGAACAGGGAACATTGCCTTTCATATTCCCTGTTTACCTCTCTGGATTTATTTGTAGGAGGTCTGTAACTAAAGCAGTCTCTGTCATTCCCCAACAGAATTAGGACAGCTCCAGGTGTGAAGATCACAGACATCCGAGTCATCGATGCAGACCAGTGGGGCGTCCAAGAGGAGACGGACAGCGCGAGGACCACTGCCACGCTCACATGTGTGCACAACGACCCAAACGCGGAGAACAGGTAAGTCGCGGAGTGCTTTTGTGCATTAACCCTTGCTAAAACGCTGAGAGAGACGTACAATAGCCTCCTTTAAGGAGTCGTATTGCTCATTTAATAGCAGAAGTTCTTCCTCCTCAGCCTCCTTGGGAAAGCTAAAGGTGATCTGGTGAGATCTTTTTTCCTTTAGTTTCACTTCTGAGCTTTGGAAATAAATGATCTAATTAAACTGGAGGCAGCCAGCTAGTCCTGGCTCACATCTGCTTTTCATGCACCTTCAGGGCAGCAGGAGAGTTCCAGTTGCCAAAGAGCCAACAGAAAGAGATGGATTAAAATAGAGAAATATGAAGAATAATTGCAAGCAATATAGGACAATGCTGTCTTCTTTATTTGAAAAGCTACGGAAGTAATAGCTATTAAGTGTTATTCATTATTGCTGCAAAACACCCGTGAGTGTCTATGAACTGTCTCACGAATGCTGTGTACGTTTGTTATGGTAATGCTCCCACAAGCTATATCAAAGGTAATGGGAAATTTACATTGTTAGTCAGAATTACGTATTTTACAATACAAGCAATTTCTCTCCATTATCATGCAGTTACTCTACACTTAAAGTACACTGTGTATAAATTTAGCTTGAAATTGTATCATAATTAGGAAATCACAAAACTTTATGTCAAAATTTTTATCTGAGAAGTCTTTTGCATCCATCTTTTCCTGAAAGCTCCTGTAAGTGAGAAAAATGGTTGTTAGTAACTGTTTAGACCTAGGAAGATTGTTGCCAGAGGTTTGAAGTGCAAAGAGAGTTTCGACTCTGTTTAGTTTCTGAGGCTGTGTTTGAGGAACAAATGAAGCCCGTCTGAGTACCTGCAACGCAACTGCTGAGGTGATGGAGTTTGCCTTTAGCAACAGGGATAAACAGGCACGGTTAAGGTGAGAGTCCTCTTGGACAGACAGAACAGGCCTGATGACTGGCAAGGGAAGAGCGCCTGTTTCTCTCCTGTAAAGATGCAGAGTGGAGGCAGATGAGTGGGACGCAGGCATTTGCATTGTAAACTCGTGAAGCGAGGGGAGGGAGGTGATTCCCCGCTCAGTGTCTCTGGTTAAGTCAAGTGCTACAGAGCTTTCTGGCATGAAATGCCAGGCAAACCCTTCAGTTTGCTGTTCCATACACTTTCCCCCCATTTGAAAAAAAAGGCAGAAAAAGCAGAGGGGTGAAGTACCCTCTCATTTCCTGAGCGCATTTGTCAAAGTTGCAATTCTGAGGTTGTGATGTAGGAAATCCAAGCCACCTTCCATGACTGTTTTGCTGGGGTTTCATGGGCCACTGATAAAGCAGCGCTCTGGCAGCTGCATTTGGCGCCGTATGCTTTGCCTCCAAATACTTTGTTCTTCGGCAAGATTTCCCAGTTCCTCCAAAAGCCATTAACGAAGCCAGCGAGTTGCTTTAGTGCGGGGAGAGCTCAGCCAGCAGAGACGCTGGCTCCGAGGGGAACCGTCGCGCTTGTTCTGGAGCTGCACGATGACGTGCGATGGCTCCAGCAGTGAAATCTCCACCCGACTGAGCTCAGGCGGCTGATCCGGGTGGTTGCACAGTATCTGCTCGCTGCTGAACGTTGCAGTCAGGCTCTTCCGCTAAAACAACTGTGACTTCTGTTCAGAGCGAGGTGGAAAGCCATCAATTTGAAAGCAAAATGCTGAGGTTAAAGGAAAACTTAAGATCATTTGGTGTTACAGAGTAATCTTTCAATTGGAATGAAACAACTGTTTTTTAAAGTTGGACAAACAATAGAATGAACACTGAAACTTCTTGCCTTGTACGTGGTTTCACTAATCCATGAAATTATACCTGTCACAGTAACTTAGCTTTTATTAAAACTGATTTTTGCTTTGTGTTGAACTGTTAAATTGCACAAAAGCAACGAATCTCAAGTTAATTAATACTTTGACCCTTTCCTTTGTGAGATTAGTTTAATATTTTTGGATTAATTAAAATATGCAAATAGAAACTGCTGAAAGATCGTTTCCAGATTTGCAAATATTGTAGTGCTTACAGTAAATATTTAACTTTAATCTTTACTTTAATTTGCCTTTTTGGTCATAATGGTGGCCCTCTTGTTGCTTTTGAAGAATGTTAAGTGTTTATGTGGGGGTTCTGCTGTTTCATTTAAATAAGCAGAGACCTGAACTTGCTGCTGTTAAGGTCAGTGTGGCAAAACTGTCACTAGACCTGATTTATCTGTTCCCCCTTTTAGTAATTCAAGGAGCTTCATTAAAGGCAGTTTATGTATGAGTGAGAGTGCAGGATCAATCTCTTTCATTGCAGAACAGAAGCTATCAGTAAACTAGGATCGTATCTACCTCAGGGGATACAGTTTTTTTTTCTCTCTTGGAAATTATTTCAGTTCTGTTGACTTGCCTGGCATTATGGTGGTAGTAGAGAAGTGGGTAAGCCATGACTGAGCGTCTGAGCCCAGCTGGTTTTCTCTGAGAATCGTAGAATCATAGAATCATGAAGGTTGGAAAAGACCTCTAAGAT
>Ga0181612_146981_pt1 | contig 12739 bp, 6 predicted proteins | sample HoacroProtozoa21_FD_119630 | JGI IMG/M metagenome (GOLD analysis project Ga0181612, IMG submission 119630) | Hoatzin crop microbial communities from Cojedes, Venezuel. Combined Assembly of Gp0051906, Gp0051904, Gp0051908 | reverse complement strand
TGGGTACTTTAACTAACTGTACTGAGAGTTTAGTTCTGCTGAAGGCAGACTTTCAGCACACAAGATATGCTCAGTCAGACAAAGAAAGGTGATGTGGAAGCTCCTCTCCGTCTTGCTTGGAGGGATGGTGGGCGACCCACTTTCCTTCAGGGCACAGTTTTGGGATCACCTTAGTGAGACCAGTTTCACAAAAATTTTCTCCTTTTTAGTGATCTGGTTTAGGATTTCCAAGAAATATAATAGCATGAAGTCCAACACCACTTTGCCTTGTAAATGGCAAAAACTTCTACAGTTACCTGCGCAAAATTGTATTGTTTAATTCTCTTTCAACCCAAAAAACAATGAAGCTCTGCACCTCAGACTCCTCTGCTTCATAGTTTGATGCTGCAAATAAATACATATAAATAAATAAAAGTCCTTTGTGCACCCAAGGTTGCCAGAGTTAACATATTCATGTGTTCTAGAGGAACAGCTAAATATTCAGGTAAGTACACGGTGCAGAATAAAGTGTGAGGGTTCATGTTCTCTTGCATAGCGAATAAAATTAGTACGCAAGCTAAACAACTATATTTATGTAAAATATCTCAGACAGAAGGTATTATGTCCTAGTTAGATAAAACGATTTCTACTTACACCGGAAGTAGATAAAAAGAAAAATAGAGAGGCAAAAAAGGCATGTATTTTTACAGGGGTAAGGGAGAAAAAAAAAAATTCTGAGAAGAGAGGCATCAGACCAGAAGGTGGATATGAGTTTTTTCACATAAACGATTTTTAGTCAAAAGTAGCTGAGAGCTGAGTCTGCCTTAGGAAGCGTTCTGCTGTACCTTGTACTAGTCGCTAGACAGCGTCTTTCTGCTCAAGTAATGTTGATGAGGAGAGATCATGGGAAATGGCAACAAAACAATTACAACAGGGAAACAGCAAAGTGGGTTTATTGCTTCCAAACCTGATGTAACGGCTGGGAAAGGGACTAGCGCTGTCATGGCTCTGCGTAAGGGAACGTGGAGCACCATGGGCATACCACCTTGGGGATCTCTACTTCGCGGCATTTCACAGTGCGGTGTGAATCCCTCTATTGGCCTCCAACACCTTCATAAGCTTTGAAAATGTCAACCTTATGCTTCCATTTGGCCAAGTAATTAAATGTATGATTAACTTTGAAAAAATCAGTGCTGTCTTTTTTACCTAGCAAAGTCCACATTCAACAGGGTAATGAAACCGGTGTCCCCTCGTTTTATTTAGGAACATAAAGTAGGGTACATAGATTCATGCTTAGCTGGTGCCTTGATCTGTTCAGTAGATACATGGAAATAAGAAACAAATCTGTAACAGTCAGCATCAGGTTGCAAAAGAAAAAAAAAATAACCACAACCCAGGTGCATTCATCAGATGCTCCATCTCCCATAAATAATTCAGTCTGTTGCAATAATAACCACCTGACCAGGAAATTTGTGGACTTAGTGCATTCACTTGCCACCTAATTAGATTAATAACAAATCCCTGTTCTGATCTTCAAATTACTATTTTTAGATGACTAATTAAATTAAGATATGCATAAATTATCTAATCACATACAACTATATTTTTCAGGAGACTATTTTAATAAAAAAGCTCTCTGAGAAAGAGGTCAGTTTACAATATTAGCCTCAATAAACAATCCTTAATTGCATTTTTACACTCAGATCTCTGCATAAATGTGCAGTCAGTTTATAGCAAAACAAATACCAAGGGCTTTTATTCAATCAGACAGACAAAAGTTTTTTGCTCCTTCTGCTTTTCCCTGGATTTAAGCAGTCAGTACAAAAGAATTACAATTACACAAATTATTTATCTGGTTTAGACAATTCACTGTTCTTTAAATGCTTTTTCTCAGTGGACCTTATTTAACAAATTCAAACTATTTCAGTATCTCCAAGTTAAAATGTATAATCAACAATAAATTTAATTGAAAAAAAAAACTTCAACATTTGTATTTTTCCTCGGGAATGGCAAGCTTGTAACTATATACTAATTCTCCTCAAGCATCCCTTTTGATATTTATGACTGCATACATTTATTATGACATCATAAATCTGTAGGAGAGAAACCAAAGATGATTTTTAAATATACTTGTCACATTATAAACAAGTAATCCGCAGTGTTCTCAAATACATTAAGCTATAATGACTGTACTTTCTAACTTTAGTGGTCAGAAGTAGAAAGGAAAAAACTATTCGTTGTGTATGGCAGCACTTTCATGGGATTTATTCAGATTTTCAAAAAAGTTATCTATTAAGAACAGTATGTAGCTATACGTCCTTAAGAGCCTTTTGACACGATTTTAAAAAATAATCAAGCTACAGTTGACTGAACTTCTCTGCAAGTATCCCAAGTCATACGTAGTCCTGTCACTACAATTCTGAAAGCTGTATCATACAGAGTGTTTAGTCTGGTGTCCTACACCTAGGAGAAGGGATATTCAGTGCTTCTTCTGGTGTAAGGGTTGTAATTTTGAGAAATATTATTCACAAAGTTCTTCCCTCCCTAAAATATAAGGTAAGTAGTCTTGCAGTACGTAGCAAAACCAACAAAATTCCAGACAAATTTTGCTGAACCCAGAATCGTTTAGAGATTTACCTTACAACGGAGTTCAGGTGCCCAGGAGTGTGCTTTTGATTGAAGTTGCACAGTTTGAATAATAATTCAGCTCCTCAGGAAAAATCTTTTAAACTAATTACAAAGGCATTTTACTGCCTACTTCTTGAATAATTTACTTTTTCTTCCTTTATCTATATGTGTTTAAAGATGCTGATTCTATAAAACTCTAAGCTGACTACATTTTCTTGTCAAATTTGTGTTGTGCCACACTTCCTTAATTAGATTTGTTGATTTATTACTAATGAAGATAAAATGTCTTGCTGCAGACACAGTTACTGGGTTTTGCAGTCATTTGAAACTGCCACATAACTAATTTTGTAGAAGTTTCAAAGCTGTCTTCTAGTTCACTAACTCTTCTACTTGGCTGTTAAACTTTCATCACAAAATTGAGTAGACAAAATATGCACATCTATCTTTCTTTCCGCAAAATTCTAATGACTATTTCCTTGAAAGAATTATAATAATGTTGACAAAGTTTCACTTACAGTTTTCACAAATGGATTTCAACAGCTTCTTCTACTTCGGAAGACAAGAAAGTTCATTATTTACTAGTGGACATGCTGCTAACATTTAATTTTTGTAGGAGGAAAAGCAAAAAAAGAAAACTTGATTTCATATATAAATTAATTCTTAAACTATGTTTGAAGACACCCTATAAGATTTCAAGATAATATCAGTACCAGTGCAGAAAGAGACTGGGTAAGATAGGGGAGGTTTACTGATTCTTGTCTAATATGTTCCAGTGTTATAAGAAGAAATAGAGTTGTCCTGCAACTTATTTTGTGTAAATCTTGCAGGTCACCATCTGTAGATGCTTTCCTTACACCTACCACTGTCAAAATCAGGATATGTTTAAGGAGAGAACTACTGAAATAACCTTCACTCAGTAGTCTTTCTTACAAACTATTGAAGTATTTCCTGAATAAATTACTCAATAAATCTATTTTTTCATCATTTGTCCAGATCTAGTTAACAATGAGGGCCCTTGGCCAACTTGAATACGTGAATAGCACTTAATTTCAACAACACCTAATTAAGATGAAAACAGGCATCAGAGACCACGAAGTCTGACTGACAGTTTCATGACGAGGTAGTCCAAGGTGGGTCTAACAGGCTGTCTCTCACCTTCTGCTCTGCTGTTTGTGGTTCTGGCCACCAACTGGGGCTGGATATGCAAACAAAACACGACTCTAATAGCAGCCTCTGGGAGAATCACTTTCCCTTTGTCTCACAGTCACAGTAGGAAAAGCCTTCCTTTTTGTTCTTCACAATTCTCAGTGAAAAGTTTTGGCAGTTTATAAGCCAAAGTTATAAGCATTCAAATGAAACTGTTCCAAAATAAAACTACAAGCAAGGGAAACCTATTCCAGGAGAGAACAAACCATATGAGCTCTTAGGCTCTGCTCTTACATGAAACATTCCACAGGTAGAGCTGTCTCCTTCCTAAGCACAATGCTTGCAACAGCCTCCATTCCATTTTCATGTGTTTTTACAAATAACTGCTACTATCAAGTATTCGTAGAATTGTGTAAATAAATCTATAACAATATTAGCACACCTCTGATACAAACTTCTAAGACAAGTATCATAATACCTCATACAACAATAAAAAACCCCTTATGGTTTTATTTCATGGATAGTAAGTATCCGTGAATCTTTCAGAGACTTATGCCTGTAGTAATAGAATGTAGTGATGATCAACAACACACAAATAATTAACATAGAAATCATAAAAGAAGATTTATATAGCTACCCTTTCTGAATAAAATAAATCACATTTTTTTATGCTCATAAGAATTCCAACTAGCTGAAAAAATTGAAACTGAAAAAGCATTCAGGAAAATTTGGGGTTAAGAACATGTTTGTATGAATACCTTATTAATAATGATTTACATATATTCCCATACACATATTTGAAAAAGTTTTTAGAATTCAAACTAAAAAATATTCTTGAGCTGTGATTAAAGTAAAATATTAACAATCAAAATGGATTATTCACCACCACATATAAAATTTTGAGTCTTCAAAAATTAGTAAATAGCAATCTTTGAGACATCGTTTCTAAATCAGGTAAAGTTTCTGACTTAAAGAAGTCCAGCAAACTGTCTCTTCAGAATCATGCAACAGTACATGAAAGGAAGGAGTGTGGATTATCTGACAAAGTATCTGTTTTTCTGCTTTAGAATAAGCCTGACAGGAAGATTCAGACTGAGATACATTCAGTTATAAACACTACAGACACAAAAATAGAATCATCTGTTCATTGTTATTAGTAGGAAATGTTTTAAACCTCAAAGAGATTGGACTGCATTATACAACAAAGAAGGAACGAAGTCCAAAGTTCCACTAACTAGCAGAAGGAAATTAAAAGATGAAAAAAAAAAGTCAAATCACATAAATTTTAATAGCTTAAGCGGATGAGTCAATCAGGATCCAATTGATTTCTTTCCTCTCTGTACTACATTTCAACATTACGACTTGTACTCTTTTACGTTAATAGCAGACCAGCTGCTACTGCTGTCAGTTGTGTCAAACTTCATTGGAAATGTGTGTGTGGAAAGCAGGAGGCTAACCAGATGCTCTTCACTCCCTATGAAAGAGGAGGGATTCACGTCTTTTTGGCATAACTGGTAGCTGGCACAACGGGTTTATCGCCTTGCTTTCTATTCTCCCTCCCCATCCCACTCCCACTAGAAAAGTCCTTAGCCTGCTTTACAAAAAAAAAGTATTTGTAGAGCGCATGTGGGTGTAATTATTTCACTAAAAGACCTGTAAGAAAAAGGACACTGAAAAATGCTGAGAGAAAACAGAAGGAAAATTCTAGGTTTCTACAAAAATTCTACTGGTATGGACCATAAGATAAGGCTTAGAGAAAGTGAGGAGAAGCACTGAAGAATCAGACTCCAGGAAAACATATCTTACTAGAAAACCAGAATAATTAAAAGAACAAAGACTGCAACATCGGAAAAGACTGGGTGTGCAAGTCAGGTTAATTTCTTGCTTTAAAATGAAAAATGTTGTGGGTACTAAGCTCCTACGTCAGATGTGTTTTCAAGACCTACAGAATGCTGAATTTAATTGAGTCAGAAGATACTGTGCTGGAACGAAGTAAGCAATAAAATACAAAAGCAAAGTTACCAAGAGTAAAAAGGTTAAAGGCAAGAGCTGCTAAAAGCAGCACACAAGAAGTTTTGCAAGTCATACAAAACTCTTGGTGTAAGTGCTTGCAGTTTTCTAATTGTTCATATGTATATTGGAAATGGTGAATATAGCCTCTGCAGTACTGCTGTAGAGTCTTCATTTTGTCCCAGTCCTCCTACACGGGTCTGATTTGACCTAAGGATGTTTTTCTTTCAGTTATTTTTTGTTTATTTTCTTTGTGTTAGGAGATAGGAAAAAAATTCCAGCATCTGTTTTTCTAGCATTCTTTGCCAAAGAGATCAAGTGTAACGGCAAAGACTGATGAATAATAATGTACAGCCATATTAACCTCCCTGTCAAAAGAACCTGCTAGACTGCGATTTATATTACGTAGATCTTGACGCTTGTGAACTAGTGATACAGGTACCTTTTAGCATAAGACAGGTGTAAAATAAAGCTATCCAAGTTCTCCACAGACATTTTTGTCAGTTTGTACGAAATTACATGGTTCTTCTGTCCCACAAAACTAAAAAAAAAGTGAGATGAACCGACAGGACAATTCCCAACCCTCTGACATGTTTCAGTATCAAAAGAAAGAAATCAGAAAGAAAAATTAAAGAACTTACTATCATTCCAATACTCACTGACATATTCCCTTTTCTTTTATCTCTTTTATCCTTGTTAAGGCAACTTAGTTGGGACAACACTAGATGTCATAAGCTTGCAGATCTGGAGAAGGAAGCTGTTTTTTCTTGGCTCTATTTAATGAAGTAATTTCCTAATAATTTGGTTATACCATCCAAATGCAGGTCTTCAGTTCAATTCTGGATTTCTCTTTGTGCACATTTTGAAATCCTCCTGCACAGCTGGAACGTTATCTGCTTAAATGTGTGTTGAATACCTTCAGTATAGATTCCGTTATAAAAATAATTGAACTATATTCTCTTTGGGAAAAGGCTGCTTGTTACTGAATATCACTGTATTTGAGAATTTTAGAATTTCTACTGAAATGTCTATTTACTAACTTTCTTATCTGTACAGGAAATATCCTTCGCAATCAGAAATATTTTCATCTCATCTCATTAAGATGTTGTCAATATTAAAATTCTATTTTCAGGCTTCTTCTTGTGAGGTTTTTGGAATGACAATGACAGTGCAATGGGAGGCTTTCATCGTCAGAATGGGGGAGTTTGTTCCAGGTTGTACTGACTTTTGTTAAAGTTTTACATGAACATATGTAGCCTATTGCTCAGTAGGCATTCTGTTTCTCTCTCCATGCCATCTCCATGGAGAATATAAGACTCTGCAAGGGATACTTCCCTGTATATTTAGCTAAGCTTGGTTCACTAAGGTTAACCTGCACTTGGATTTACTAAAGCCCTTGGGAATTTTGCCATAAATATCACAAGATTTTAAGTGCAGACAGCATTTTACTTTTCTGAGATTTTGCTCTGGCAACCCAAATTCAAGACTCTAGATGGATGCATTAATAAATCTAACTGAACTATTGCTAAGGAATTAATATTTTGCTTTTAGATCAACAGGGAGAAAGGCAAAAGAAATTATATCAATAAGCTAGGCTTTAAGCCAAATTTCTGTTCTTATTGTTTGAAAGCAATTCATTATCCAGACTCATTATCGAATGTTTTTCAAACTAGCCTATCATTCCATTTTGTTAGGTTTCTTTAATGCTCAGCATTCTGTTTCTTTGTTTTTAAGTCTGCTAGGGTAAATAAATTTTCTGCCTACTATTCCTCAGCCAGGATCCTGAGTATCATAAAACATATGATTGCTGTAATGGGTCATCAGTGCTAAGTAATTTTTAATTAGAGGAAGATGCTCCATGCCAAAATAAACATGTCAACCCTAAAATAAAAGAAGTAATGAAGTGCTGAATCGTGGACATTTGGTGATTAGACTTACTGCAAATATATTGTGGTGGGTAGAACCTATAACAACTGTCTACATAATCAATGCAAGAGGCTGTTCTTGTAGCAGATTGAGAAAGTGGAAAGGATTAGTTGAGGTCTGACTTCCTCATCATTAAATTTAGCAAAAATTGCTCGTCCTTAGAAGCGTACCACAGGGTTTTTACTTTTAATTAAGTTTTAAGTGCTGTTTATGCAAATTCTCCTCTAAATCAGTATCAAACATGTCCTAAAGCCATTCATACATATAGCTAATTCATTCTGTGCTTGACAATCCTGCTGCTGAAGCAACATCAGCAAAATAGCTGATTAGACTAGATTTGGTTGAGGTTCATTTGCAATTTCTGATTAAACTGCTTATATTGTACTGGGTTATAATGCTAATCGGAATTACCTAGGTGCTGAAACATGACCAAAACTGATCACAGAATTAGTTTGAAGAAGATCAGACAGAAAAGTATAAATGGGACTAACCTGCAGTGTGTTTATTAAGATTAGCAATAGAGCAAAACAAACCACTATTCGTAGAAATTTTAATTCTGAGATTTCATTTTATATGACTCAGAGGTAGAACTCAGAGGTTCAGAGGCATGACTGCGTGTTTTAATTAAAATTATACAAGGCTCCAAGGTAAACATTTGCACTTTACGCTTAAACAAAAGGACTTTATTCTGTGTTCAAATATAAAGCAGGATCAGTACCCCGCATGATATTTTTCTCTTCTCCTGTACCAAAGTAATTGCATATGAAGGTCTGAACATTCACACTCACCACTCACTTCAAACTCTGAGTAGCAGACAATGTTAAGCAAACCAGATGAACGTGCTTCAGGCCACTTTTGTTATGAAAAATAACACAATGTTCTTAGCTGTTTTACAAACTCGGATATAAAATAACCACCTACTGTCAGGAATGGCACTGTTTAAGCAGATCGTTACTTTATTCTTTTTTTTGTACTGATGACAGAGATGGTTGTGAAGATTTGGAAATAAAACTTCAGGCTTAGCATTCAAAACTTCAGGCTTTGTACAGGGTAATTTAGAAACACCTAAGCAGAGTGAAATAAGGTTTCTTGTCACGAAAGTGCCTGCAGCCTGCTGTAGCACAGTGAAACCCTAGGGTCGGTACAGTCAAAGAACCTTGACTAGATCTTACCACAGCAACCCTGGCCCCTGGGTCTTTGACCAGGCACAGCTTCGCGAGTAGGAGACCGGCACCTTCTTCCTGCTGTCTGAGCACATCGAGGCAGCGGTTCCTCTCAAGGAGCGGTTTCCCCATCTCCCACGGGCAAGGAGAAAGAGGACTTGAGTTTCTTATCAGTGGTTCTTCTGCCTTGCAAGGCTCTTCAGGTACACACAGGTGTACGACCTGTCCAAACCTCCTAGAAGTTCAGATGGAAATCCGTTATCTCATGGGTGAGACACTTCCTCTTGGGAGTGTGGAGCGGCTCACATGTCCAGAGGAAACACCTTTGACTTCAGACGAAAAACCTGGCCTTCAGAAATCTGTGGTTCTTGTCTTGGGCTGCACTGTAATGCAAACCGCTGAGGTCCAGAACGGACAAAAATGGTGCATTTTGCCCCTCTTACTTTCTTACAGCTTTCCAGTGGTTTTGCTCATAACCTTAGGATCATGAAAGAAAAACAAAAAGTCATAAGTGACTTGGCAAAAATAAGCACACAATAAAAACTGTTCAATCTGTGCCGAAACCTTAGTGTTAATTAGGCTGTTTAATTAGACTGACTCTAATTAGAGATAATCTCCCTGCAAACAAGGATGAAGGTGTCATATGTGCCGAATTAAAACAGTTCACTGATTACACACTGAAAATTATGAAACTATAAGTTTCACTCAGTATGTTCACACAGCTCTGAAAAGAAAAAGTAATTTTCGAAGATACACTTTTCAAAGCTTTTGCTGTTTTGATTTCGGCTGTCACAATAATTTCATGGAGTTCCCTACTATTCTTTTCCATATATAATTCCTGTAAAACACTGAATCAAGAGATTACAATTCATCAAAAAACAATTGTTTTCCTCCAGTAGGTTTTGGATTCAGTCTCAAAGAAATAGCTTTTCTTATTTAGTCCAAAAAAAATTATAAAACCTTAGGTTAAACAAGGTGACCGCCAGAACACCCACCATTTAGAGACATCTCTTGCAACTGAAGATGTTACTCTGATAGTGTCTGCCAACTGCATTTTAAAGTCCTGATTAAAATACACGTGAAGTATTTGTTTTCAGCAGAAAGGCAAACTTTAATGATCTTCTAGTAGTGAAACAGCAGAGTATTTACCAGTCAAATGTAGGGATTGACATTCTTTTCTATTAGATTCTGATTAACTTGAAATATTACAGTGAAAAATCAGTAGAGAACTTCTGACAAATACTTCATCTCCTCTCGTGTAAAAGAGATTAATGAAATTTACTTGAACCACCTCATTTGGGCCATCGCTCCATTTTGCCTCATCTCTAGTTCAGAAATTTCCTTCCCCCTATCTCTTTCAAGTGTGCAATTTAGATAAGCAATAACCTATGTTACCAATTTTAGACACACACGGACACATTTTCCAGTAACCTGTGATCAGAGTAAGCGAAGGACCCAATAGCCACCCAAGACTGAAATTCACATTGTAAGCAGAAAACCTATGCTCTATGTTAACAGAGGCAACAAAACTATTTCTTCTGACTTCTTTCTCCACTCATAAATTCTATCTTAACATGATGAAAATCGGATGTCTAAACTCAAAGATTCAACATAGTTCTGAGATTTCTTTTATATGGCAAATGTCGCAAACTTTCTGATTCCTGCAAAAGAGAGGATTTACAGCAGCCTGCAGAAGATGCCCTGGGGGCCCCTCAAACCATCTTAAATGGCCTTGGAGCAGAAGCAATTGGTCTTACACATCAGAAGCTTTCCGGAGAAAACTTGAAATAAACGGAGTAAGGACACCCGGGAAAAACTCTAATTTTCTAACACAAATAACAAGCACATCATTAGCCATGCCTCATGGTGAGTGGATTAAGAAGAGCTGGAGGACATAAGGAATCTCCAAAGGTAATGGGTTTTTTAGTAATAACGTGTCCAGGTCTGATATAGATTAACGCAGGAAAAGTACACCTAGAGATTGCAAAAGCATTACATGAAGGCGGTTTTTGAACTGATACAGCAGTTCTGTGGCCAGCAACTCTATTTTCAGGATAATTATAACAGTTCACCTCTTAGAAGTCAAGAAGCAGACTACGCAGACTGCAGCAATCTTTACTCCAAATGGGACGTGGGTAGACAGTTGTTCCTTGGTGTTTCTGGATGGAGATGAAAGAAAGCCAAAAAGACCTACATGGAAATGAATAGCCACAGCACGTCCTAGAAGAAAATGGCCATCAAAGAGAAAAAACGTGTATCCAAGTACTTGTCACATATGTATCAGCTAAAGAATATTTGGAAGTGAACTCAGTGGAAAAGCTTTCTTTTGTTCTGTTCTTCAGTGAAACAATTTTATATTTTAAAATTAAATTTAGAAAATCATCAAAGATAGAAGCAGCCATTTCTATTCCCAGCCCTAAAGAATCCAGTGGGCTCAAATCTTGGTCAGTCAACAGGGGCTAAAGTATAAGTTCCTGAACAAAACTTTAGCAATTATTTTATTCTTCTGAAATCTCTTTGTCTGAAGGGAAAAGGAGTCAGGAAAAGCAAAATAGGCCTGTGGACAAGATAATTATCTTCCATTTTGTACTTTCTTTTCACATTCCAACTCTTTGGGCTTTTCCTAAATTTTCCTTGTGTTAGCTGAAATAAATTGTTCATTGAATTATTTGCCTTCTATCTTTTTGCTTTTCTCTTTGGTTTTATTGGTTCTTTAGATTGTAAGTATTGCTCCCTTAAACCAGACAGTACCCTTCCCAGGGTTTATTTGAAAATATTGCTAGGGGCAGAATAAAACTCATATTCAAAATATGCATCTATGAGAAGTAGTACGCAGGTGTTTTTAAAGCCCACAAACTGTTGCCACAGCAGATAGTGCTTCTGCGTAGAGACGAGCATGTAGGATCAGCCAGTATCACATAAAAATCCTACCCTTACATGGTACGAACTTCTCATGTTCTCACTGAGAGAAAACAAGCCAACATAGCTTTAATGAAATTATTCTTACCTTGCATTACACCTTTTTTAGCCTGCCTTTGGAGGAGACAATTGGATTGGTGTATATCCACCCCCCCAACTCACATAATTTCCTTCTCACTCTGCAACTCAGATCACATCTATAACGTCTGTCGGTTGTCTAGCGTCATGACTACATTTCATTCTGTTCATCTGAATCAGAAACATCCTGTGACTAAACACATAATTTGAATTATACAGCACTTGGTCTGCGTAAGATTATTGTTGCATACCAAATACCCTCCATAGAAAAAGTTATCATTGTCCTTTTTGATAAACTGTGATTTATACAATCTAAAAAGGACAGAGATAATCTGATGGAGAAATAACATCTTATGGAACAGAAGCCCAGGCACTGAACTGGATTTAACTCCACTGTTTACACACTTCACTGCAGAAAAATTAGCTGTATGAAGCATCAGACTGCACAGAAGTGTCAGGCTGCACAGATGGCAAAAGAGGTATCCGTTAATGCATTGTAACAGGTTTTGTCTCACCTAGGATGCAAAGTAACCTTGCAGCTCTTCCCATGTTTTAATGGCATTTCAGAAAGCGTTTGTGAGTCATTTGCTGTAGCAAAGCAGTAAAACTGGAGAAAGGCTAATTTTTCAGGACAGACTGAATCTAATGACTAATTTGAAACTTAGTAGTAGGGTCTTTAATTTGTTTTGCTGTAATTGAAATCAGTGTTGAGATAGAAAAAGGGGTCAGACCTCACCTGGAGTACTGCGTTCAGCTCTGGAGCCCTCAGCACAAGAAGGACATGGAACTGTTGGAGTGGGTCCAAAGGAGGGCTACAAAAATGATCCGAGGGCTGGAGCACCTCTCCTATGAGGACAGGCTGAGAGAGTTGGGCTTGTTCAGCCTGGAGA
>Ga0181612_133780_pt1 | contig 12739 bp, 7 predicted proteins | sample HoacroProtozoa21_FD_119630 | JGI IMG/M metagenome (GOLD analysis project Ga0181612, IMG submission 119630) | Hoatzin crop microbial communities from Cojedes, Venezuel. Combined Assembly of Gp0051906, Gp0051904, Gp0051908 | reverse complement strand
GAAAGGCCTGCCAAGCTGCGTGTCCAGCACGGGCCGCGCCGCTCCGCTGCGCGCCGCAGGGCGCGAGGGCCTGGCTTCCCCCGGGGATTGCCCTGCGAGGCCGGGGGGTCCAGTTCATTGATTACCTTCGAAAAATGAACGTGACTTACGCTGCCGTCACTTGGAGCAGCATGGGGCTGAGCGCACGGCAGAGGAGCCTTCCCCCACCCTGCCCTGCCGGCACAGCTCTGATGAGCTCCGTCTCAAACGTGAGAGAAATCACGCCTGTGCTGTCCAGCCCCTGGCTCAAGCAGCGCGAGCACTGCCCGGGCGCAGCTGGGTTCCCCCAACGCGCCCTGCCCGGCGCAGGCACCGGCACTGCTCCGACAGCGTCGGCTCCTCGGCCTCCTTCGCTTCCAGCGTGGGGTCGTTTGTAGCGGGGCAAAAGAGCAGGGGAGCAGTGAAACCTGCAATGGACCCCGGCAGAGTTGTGGCTGATGCATGTTCACTTGATTTATGAGGAAAAGTAAATGTGTTATTTCAGGAACATATCCTCTTCGCTATCAAATAAACTGAAGGTTAATGAATATCAAATATTGCTGCTAATGAAGTTCCTCAGAGTGTTTGCTCTTAGCAGTAATAAAGTCTAACTGCATTTGTATTTGTAATACTTTAAATACTTTAAAAATTACTTCAAAGTAGAAATCAAAGAATACATGTATAATTTGATTTATAGAATCGTATTAACTTTCATCAATATTTTTCAGTGTGTTTACATTCATGGAATATTTTAAATACAAAGGCTGTTCTCTGGAATAGATTGGAAAATAATGTTTCTTGGAGGCTCCGGGGTGGCCAACATTTGCTTTTGCTCCCTTGATTTACGGACTGAGCTGATTCATTGCTGTTCAGGTGCTTTATGCTGATGGCGGATCATAAGCACATGACTGTTATTGAAATGAATTGCCATGGCGTAGCAAGCACTGACGGCTGTGTTTCTGCTAACCTTTAACGAATTCCTCGTACCAAGGGCAGCTCCACAAAATGGGAGCGAGGATCCCAACGCAGCACCTGACAAAATGACAGCCACCGATCACCCGGGGCAGCTCGCCCCGCGCCGCGGCTGCACAGATGGGCCCTCGCGCTGGGCAGCGCAGGCCGCTAATCCCAGCTCCCGACAGCTTTAGGGAGCGTGTGCCGGAGCCGGCGCCTGCCCCGCCGGAACGTGCTGCTGTGCGGCCTCAGGAGCTGCCGCCGAAAATACCTTTGAAGGACACAGCTGCCAGAGGACAGAGCACAAATCTGCCTCGCTTCCCATGCGCACAGCTTTGGAGCGGTGATGGTTTGAGATAACGACCGTGTGTTTTCATGGTCGGTCAGGCAGAGTCCACAGCCTGTGTTGGAAGAGCTGCGCGTTCCCCCGTCCCCTGTGCACCCCTTTATTTCAGGGATGTCTCTGAAATGCTGCCCTGCGGCTCTCGGTGCTCCTGGTGCTTCCATCCCATCCACACCAGCATCTCTGCTCGGTTCCACCTGGTAGGGGCTCTGGGGGAAGGGGACGGGGAAGGTGGCAGGAGGAGGAGGACTCGGAGCAGAGCCGGAGTGACGGCTTGGCCGTCGGGATGAGAAGCAGGCGGCGAGCGCAGGCTGTCAGCAGGCTTCCCACCCAGCTCTGAACACATCAGCTCTGACCTGTGAAGCTCCCGTTATCCCAGACATGCACTTCCTGGGAGGACCTCAGTCTAGACCCGCAGCTCTCCACTTCGCTGTTCCCATTGCGGATCCACCCTGTCCTGCTTAATTTCATCCTTCCTTGTCACTGCTGGCCAGGATTCCCCGTGCTGCCAGCTTCTCCATACCGAAGGCAGCATGTGGTGAGGCATGCTGCTGCTGTTGGGATCCCTGGGTTCCTCACAGGCTCAGCCCTCTGGCTGCAGACTCTGCAGAATAACAGGTTAAACTGACAAATTACAATTATTCCTGCCTTAGAATAATAGGCCGACAGCAGCTACACACAAGCGATTCTTTGTACCTGCAGGGGAAGGAAGTGCAGAGTGCTGGCGTAGCAGCCCTTTGTGTTCACGCCGTACCGGGTCATGCTGCACACAGCTTTCCACAGCAGAATAAACGTGGTTTATCATGCTGGTGGGGATGCCTGTGGGTACAGACGCTCGTAGGTACTCGCCTGCTGCAGGCTGGGTGACCAGACCCCGGCCTCTGCAGCAGAAAGCCTGGGGCCAGTCCCCAGCTGGTAGCGGGCTGCGCACACAGGCTTTCTCCCAGTTTTCACAGCAAATATCCCTCCCGTCTTTGTGTGGCGATTCAGGATGGAGCCCTTGCTACCCCCAAGGGTTTGGGTTGCGTTGTTGGGGCATTGCAGAAAAGCCAAACGAGAGGAGCCTCAGAAAGGCCGGCTGCCTGAAAATCAGGGGGACCTCACGGGCTCCTCCTGACCTTTCTAAGGCTGCTGTGCCATTTCTGCAGGGGACAAAACACCGTAAGAGGCTGCAGTCAGGAAATACTTATGGCAGAGCGCCCGTAACCTCAGCAAAGCGGAGGCTGCTGTCGCGATGCTTTCTGAGACCTGGCTGCGATGACATCATCTGCGTGCCAAATACATGTTATTTTTTAATGCGTGATGCAAAGGGCATAACATTTAGTTTTACCAAATCTGTGATTGGGAATTTGTGAACTGACCAGAGCCAGTAAATATCAAATGAAAAAATTTATCTGCACTTTATCAGATCTCTGAATATGCCTCATAAATATCCTTTTCTAAAGGACACACGCTGCAGGTCAGCGGAGATCAGTCTCCATTTGAATTCCTAATTTTGCAAGTTTTGATGGAAATCAGAATGAATTGATTTGTTCAAAAATAGCACTGCCAAGCACTTGGCCCTGACGGCGTCTGCACTCTGATAATGAAAATCTTCAGGCTGGTGGTCATGGGCTCTCTGATCATTTGCAGCTATATGCTTTCATCAGAGCAACCCACCTTCTTTCAGTCTCCACAGGGCAAGAAGCAAAGGGAGACATGAAAAAATCTTCCATTTATAGCTCCATAAAAATTAATTGTTCGAAGTGATGCTGTTACCTGGGCTTCTTTCATTCCACGCCATAGTCCAGCGTCAGTTTCTTCCATGCCAGGGAAAATTCTGCAGCTTTTACTCAGGCAAAATGTTTCTCAATGTCAACAGGCCACGGCAAGCCCCACACTGCTGGAGTATAGCATCTAGGCTACGTATGTGCTTCTTCTGCTGGGCTTATGGGGCTTTCTTAATGTTCTGATTTATTTATTTATAATGTTTAGTTCATATTTCTACAGTGTCACAGGCTCTTAAGACCTCCAGTGACAGAGACTGCATAACTTCTCCAGGCAATGTGCCCTTGACAGCTAATTTCCATCTTAAAAAATAAAGCAGGTACTTCACTCCTGCCCTCAGTGGGCAGAGAGAACAGCTTATTTCTCCATACTGAAGTGAAACTACATCAATTTAGATGTCTCCAGTTCGTCCAAACCTTTCTTCATTCCAGTCCCGTCCTCTGGCATGCTCTAGGCATACTCAGCTTTAGCCTGAAAATCTAGTACGCACGCTTCCTAATCGCTCACCCGAGCCAGCAGTGGAAGTTATCGAGGCAGCTCCCAGCCCCAACCGGATCTCTAGAATACCTGCTCCTTCCACGATGGCAGTGGGCCCTCGGTGACCCACACCAGCATCCAACTCGCTGAAATTCCATCTCGACCACATTGGCTGGACCACTGCGTGTCGCGTGAGTCTGTGTGTTCGCCAGGTAGGTGTCTAAGTGAGGCCTCTGGGCTGCTGTCAGAGTTGCTAAAGGTCCAGTCAAGTCAGTCAATAGAGCTTAGCAGCGCAATTCATCTGAAAAAACGCAGGGTGAAGTGAGCTGTGTCCTGGACTTGGCTGGCTGTATTGACTAGGTCTCTGCCTGCCTAACGAGGAAAACACGACTATACTCGGTCTGGAATGCCAATTATGTTCCAGTGCTCTGAAAATACAACTGGGAGTCCCACAGTCAAATGCCCAGTTAATTTATTCTGCTATGCATTTCAACACCAAGGAAGCTTTTATTGCGAGCGCAGGGCGATGCTCCAGCTCCCGCTGCCTTTGGAGGTACTTTAGCTGGTTTGTATTTGTTTATCGCTCTCCCACATCTGCCTGCCCGCAGGCAGAATTTTTCCCTTTGAATTCTTTGTGGCATTTATTGCCTAGCTGGCTTTGCACCCCCCCTAAAACATACAAACACGCATGCTCGCAGGCAAAACTTCACCTCCTGTACTTCATGCTGGGAGTTCACTGTGTTTCCGATCCCTGTGTTTCAATCCTAGTTGTGTCTTTTCTAAAGCTGAGCCTTGGTTTAGCAAATCTGTTCTCGATTAAAGTGGCACTGTAAAGTCCTTGTTCCTAAGGAATCTAGGGAGTGGAAACACCACGTCAAGTGAGGCACATCAAGTGATGTCCTAAAAACCACAATGCAGAAGGATTATCTTCCAGAAACACACTTGGACAATTCCTTCCACCTGTCACTCTTCTTAACTGAAAATGCCCCGATCTCAGCCTCTACCAGTGTCCTGTAGTTTGCCTTCTTCAGCCAGCTAATTCTGATTCCACTTTGGGCAGGAAGAAAGGAAGGTATGGAAACAAGAACATTATTCATAAATATCACGAGAGATTTTATCTTTGACTTTCATTAGTCCACCAGGTCACCAGCTGAGTCGAGGTCAGCTGCAAAGGTCTGTGCCCCTAGCCAAAGCGCTGCCTTTTCTGAGGCTTTAGGAGTAAGTGTTTGTCTACAGGCTTATGCATGCGAACACGTACCTTCCCCATACACAGCCTGCAGCCCAGCGCAGTTTGTACAGCCATGGCCGGGGTCGTTTCAGGCGTTTAGGGGCTAACAACGAGGTTTGTTTTAACACTTCAGTCAGGGGAGCTGTCTATCCTAAAGACAGTAAGTAAAATATTTATTAGGAAGAATATCTATTTTTAACTAAGCATGATTTCAGGTCTATTATTTATGCATGTGCAGCACATAGACTTCTGCACTTGTCTCCTTGCAGGAAATGCGAATCGAAGACTTGAGGCTGGAAACGGGAACTGGAGCCTGGCGAGGAAGGGATCGGGAGGCAGGTGAGAAGGGGGTGGTGGATGTTACGTGCCAAATCCAATAAACATCAAAATATGATTCATAAAATTGACTCTCCATCTCATAGAAGAATCCCAGTGTGCTCCCTCTGCAGAAAGAGAACTGAGGAGTCTGTTCCTAGCACTGCCACGCTTCTCCCAGCTCGCTTCCTTTCAACGCACAAGGGCGGGCAAACGGGCACTGGGCAGGCACTGCCCGGCGCTGCTGGGAAGCAGCAGTTGTACCATTAAACCTCTCAGGCTGGGTGCAGAGCGCCTGTCCGATGGCTGCCAAAGGCGCTCTGGTACAAAATACCCTCTTGTGAGTCAGTGTTGCTGCAACTTCTGCTTTCCAGGCAGCTCACCCACAGCACAGGGACCGGATGGTATCTGGAAGGAACAGAAAATCGGAGGCTTTCCCCTGCCCAGACAGGAACTAGCTTGAGGAGACAGAGGACAGGAGATGCTCGAACCTGAAGCAGAGGAAACCACCGCAGGACTGCTGAGTCTTATCCCAACTCATTTTGCTTCCAGAGAGGGGAATGCTCATCCATACGGATGCAGTGACAGCACCCTGCTCAGCACAGCGCCGCGCCGCCCCACGGTCTCCACAGCGCAGCCACCTCTCTACCCTGCTGGAAGGACACAAGTGTCCCTCTGAAAACCCTTTGCCATCTGCATTCGAGTATCCTGCGGCTGACACAGGGGAAACCAGCAGCCACTTTATTCCAGGCGATGCAGAAGTGACCTAGAGAGGGCTGGGGATCGTGGCCAGAGCGCCTGACGTGCCGGCTGTTCCCAGGTGCCCCCATCCCTGAGGCTGATGCAATGTGCTGTTATGACACCCCCAGACTGCCTTAAAATTATGGGAGACATAAAATGGGTGCAAAGCTGTGTCTTAGTTAGGAGCACTCCATTAGGAATATGACAGGGGTTCTTCTTCTCTTTTCTTGTTGAAAAGGCCAGAATAAATACTAGGTCAAAAATCTCTCCTTGCCCTTTTAGTGGAAGAAATGCTTTAGCATCAGGAGAAATTTTTCACCAAGGAAAAGGAGAGAGAGAAAGCAGAGGTGATGCAGAAGTTCACAGCAGAAATTCTGGGAGTTCTGTCTTTTCTCTTTGCCCCACTGAACTATAAAAGGGCAGGTTTCTTGACAAATCAGTAGCTGTAGAGTTTAGTTAATAAGTGTATTTGACATCCTTGGATACAAGGTAGTAAAGAAGTTAGAAGTAATTTAGACCATGAAGCAACAGCTGCATTTCACCACAAAGGTGGCTTTAGTTCACTGACAAATGTAAAGATTTCTGTGTTCCTGCTTGCACAGGGGAGACTTAAATGACCACTCCGAAGACTGACAAAAATTGGTTGCTTAACGGGGATGTTTTTCTCATAAAGCCTGAGTGAAGCTGCACTCAATACGTTTGGGGATACGATAGATTAGATAGTTTGGAGAAGCCGTTAACAGAGTTCTCAAACCACGTCGCTATCCATCTCAATGAAAGGCGTTACATAAATGTAAGCTCATTTGTTATCATTATCTCCCTTTGTCTCTTCACAACCTGGGTAATTTGCCAGGTTATCAGGCTATGTGTGTTTAAAAACACATGACAGATATCACCTCAGCAGATATTCACTGGCTTTCTCATTATTACGAGCAGAAATGTTTCCTTAAACACACTGCAGCTATTATAGATCCGTATCAGCTCTGACTCGGTGACAAAACCACCCCAGTACACTAGAAATAGAAGCCAGTGAACTCTGCTGGCTCCTTCTGAGCCTGTCAAAAGCATTCAGACCAACTGTCCTGTTTCTGGCATATCTTCTTGCAGTTATGTCGCCAAGCGCATCTTCCCACGGAGGGCAGGCGGGACTCGGCATTCTTTAACCAGAGCTGAACTGGCCAGTAAGGAGTAATTCAGCATCTTACGGGAAGTTCTCGTCCTGTCTTCTTTTGGGGCTTGGGAATGTGAAAGTTATTTCATGCAGCAGCCTTCAGAGACACCTGCGCAATGCTGCAGAGATCGCTTCAGAATCAGAACCATCACAGTTTGGTTTCACAATGGGCAATAAAAGAGGTAACAACCAAGAGACTTGGATCCAGCCAAAACAAACCCCGAATGGAAAAATACAGCCTGGGTTGGCCCAGGTAGTGTTAACCACTAACACTGTTTCAGATGGAGAAAACCAAAAATCCTTCCTACACCAAGGAAATGTAATTACCCACGGAATCAGCACATTTCTCCAGTTCTCTTTTTGCCATTCCCATGAACTACATCAGTCGAAACCTTTCCCTTATGCCTAGCATATTTCAAACTCAAGTTGCTGATACAGAGTGACACAGCGATCAACGTCGATTTTCTAAGTCTTGGTGGGTTTCACAGCTGATATGTTGGCTGCTGAAATTCAGCAGGTTTCTAAGAACTATGTGACTAGTCTTATTATAATTAATGGAAGAGAGATGAACATATCCACAGACTTCCCTTCCTGTCATTTACACTGGGGAGCATCCATACAGCTGGAAAGTAAAGCCTTTTCTACGTGGTAAAATAAGCACCACATAAATATAAAGTGTGAATTTATAGCACACTAATGGCTTCCCATTAAACTGCTGATTGAACAGTTAGGATGTGGCAAGCCTGAGAAGCTTACTCCACTTCCAAAGACCAAGCCAAGAGTTGCTGTCCTTGGAAGCAGTGCAGCATAGCCAGCATCTCATGGATTCCTGATTTCATTTCTTTTGCATTTCCCATGCAGAAAAGCCCTAAGAAGTAACAGCGTAAGGCAATCAGCCCCACAGACCACATGCTGACAACATTATTGTTATTATTATTATGCACAAGTGAAGCAGGGCAGTGCTGATGTTCTCAAGTCGGGATGGCATTGCAATTCTGGAAGTGCAAAATGCTGTTAACAAATGACAAAAGAAACGTGCATCGGTCCAGCGGTGGAGGACCCCACAGTTCTGCGAGTCCATCCTTCAACTCCGACAGAGAGGGTGTTTCAGGGCTCCCACTGCCATCCCAGTCCTGGTTCAGAAGTGGTTAGGAAGGCTCTCCACTGGGTTCCTGCCATTCCTCGCATCTTCAGCCCTGGAAGTGCCAGCTCCACGTACCAGCCAAAATGTCTCCGGCTTCACTTACTGCCTGGAAGCAGCTCGTGTCATTCCAGCTACACGCACTGTCTCGGCAGCTTCCTCAGCCCCAGCGCTTGCAAAGGAATCGATAACACACCCAGCCCTAATGGCGTCCTCTCCAGCAAAGAATCTTCAGTGTCCTAAGAGCTCCTTTCCCCCACTAAAAGCTGCCCCTTAGGTAAGGGTCAGCCCTCACCGCGGGCAGGCGCAACGAGTTCCTCCTGCAATATAGCATTTTCATCTATCCTGTCTTTAAAACCTTGCTGTGTTTTAACTCCAAACCACAACGAGCACAAAGACAAATTGACTTTGGCACAGACAACCAGACCTCTCACCCACCACGAAGGACCAGAGCGGTCCTCGGGGGAAGCTCTGCCTCTCCAAGACCCCTCCGGCTCTGCCCCAGCTCCTCCCTCTCCGTGAGCAGGTGCCAGCACAGACCTCCCAGCTCCCGGATCCAGGGCTCCCAGCTACACCTGCACTTGCCCGCACGCCTGCCCGACGCAGAACAGCCGTCCGTCTGCCTTGCACGCGCTTGGAACTCCCTCCGGACTTGTCCTGCCATACACCCACCCTCCCTTCAGCTCCATCCCAAAGGTGTGCACGGAGGCATGCCCGGCCTCCACGTACATTAACGTAACAGAGCAGAGAGCATGGGAGAGAGCCAGCAAGAGACTCTGCAAAATAATAAATAATCACGGAAAAAACTAGGGCACAACAGCGTCGCTGGCCTTTGATGTTTCCCTCTCATCCTGCCCTGCCTTTTCTCCTGTGAAAGGGGAACGCTGCAAGGTGGGAAGAAGCCCCAGAGCAACAGGGACACAGGGCTGTTTCTATGCAGATGCGCGAGCAGGATTACAGATAAATATTGAAGCTATCAAAGAAGCTTAAGGGATTTAGGAACCCACTCCCCATTATTATCCTCTCTGGGGGGAGGGGAAGCCGTCTTTTGCAGAGATCTACAGCAAACACCAGGACGGTGCTGACTTCTGAGACACCCCGCTCTCGCTGCAGATTTCCCCTCCTTTGATGGATGGGGAAAAAAAAAATGACAAATGTGTTTTTTATAATAAATAGAGTCACAGTTAGTCTCTCGTGGGTGCTCCAGTGAGAGGGCAGGCTCTGCGCAGAGCCCACGGAAAGCGCTGCGCTCCCGGACGGGACCTTCCCCGCAGCAGACGGAGGCCGTGGGCAGGAGGAGCAGGTCCAGTCCCACCGCCTGGGCAGGGCGGGGAGGTCCGTGATCTGCCGAGGAGCTCGGATCCATCACGCAGCTGGCACCCAGCTTTCTCTTCCAGCAGGGAAATCCTGAGAAAGCTGAAAAATTACTTGAGGGATGGTCTGGAAGGAAAAGCTGTTGGTTCTTCTGACGTGTGTGTGCCGAGAGGGGTGGGGATTACTGTACAAATCAATTCTGCAACGGAGAGGCGGATGTGGGACGTTTTCAACCTGCCTCCATTCAAACCCGCCGCTGAAGCGTCACGACAAAACTTCATTAACAAAACATGGTAACAGGCCCTCTTCCTCCTCCTGCCTCCCAGTTCCTGCTGTAGGACAACCTCACTGGCGGTAAGGAGATTTTTAATTAGCACCAGCCTAAGACAGTGGAGAAGGATGTCTGTGATCTCTGCCAAGGCGTTAGCATCCTCCCCTCCGGGACTCCTGGGCTCCGCGCTAATTCCCCGGGAGCCTGCACAAGGCACTGAGCAGCTCCTGCCCTACGGCCCCGGGCACAGCATGTACCTCGCTCTCCTTCTGCACGCCACAGGAGTTACCGTCTTCTCCGTGCGGAAACTAAATCCCAGACCAGCGTACGTGGCTGGAGCGGGGGTCACTGAGAACGGGGTGAGGCTTTTCTGTGCTCAAGTGTGGCTGCTGCCCCGAGGCACAGGTCAGCGCCCCGCTCCGCACCCCAACGCAGCAGCTGGCAGGAGCCCAGCAGGACGCCGGACAGCCCCAAGCCCAGGCCGAGCTCCCTCCCTCTCCGGGTCCAGCCCGCTGGGCTCCTGCGCGGGGAGCATCACCACGGCACCCGGCCCCTTCTGCAGCTCTCCCTGCAATTTTGGCTAACGCGAGATCAGTCCTGAAGCAGCCAAAATGGTTTCTCTGCTACACTTTTAAGGGAATGCTGCAGTTTTAAACCACAAATTAAATTTTTAATGAAACTTCATAACTGTTGGACCCAAATGTAATGTAATATTGATAGGAACTGTGCATCCAGCTAGCATGAGATTGCCCTAGAAAGCTTTTTAGAATGTTATGCAATATATAGCTAAATTAATTATTTGTAATGAAAGGATCTGTGTCCCTATAGCATCGCTGAGACCTACTAGCACAAAGAACACATGCCTCATTCTCACTGGCTGTAAATGTCAGGCAATTCAGAAGGAGACAGACTCTCGAGATGGGAACAGTGAAAGAAGGGGAAGGAAAAAAGAGGAGAGAGTGAATGTGTGTGTGAGAGAGAGAGAGGGAGAGAAACAGAGAGGGAGAGATCTGCAAAGGAAGACTGCAGCAAAATGCAGCAAATTTCCAAACTCCAATCCAAAGTGTTTGTCTGCTACAGAAGGGAATACTCCACCTTACACACACGGTATTTGTACAAGCCACATGCCATGCTCAAGCTGTTCTAATCACAGCTGCGGATTTTAGAAGGTGTTAAAAATGATTTTGCATATACACTATCTTGCAAACTTAACCATGGAGCAGCTCGGAGATGTGTGCTGGTTCCGTGCGTCTCGTCTGGCTGCACAAGGCAAAGGGCGTTGCAAGGGTCCCGCTCCCTCCTGGCGCGGTCTCCGCACAGGCAGCCGTGCCGTAGTGTGACCAGAGACCCCGTCCTTGCTGTACGCTCCCCGATTACAAGCCCTTATATTTAAAAAAATCCCAGCAAAGCCGCCTCACAGCCACATCCTGCTGTCAGAGCGCTGGGGATGGGGGAGCTGGCAGGGGCTGAGGTGGACGATCCCTCCGGGACCCTCCACGACAACACAGGCACGGCCAGCGGCTCAGCTGCGCACCGGCCAGATGCGCAAACAAAAGGAGCTGGGTTTCTCACTCGGTGAAGTCTACCCATTACTATTTCCCAGTGCAAAGCTGTCGCCATCCCATAATGGATCATATTGTTCCCACTCCGCAGAGGAGACTTAAATGCGGAATCAGCATTACCCCACAGGAGATGTTTTATGTACAGCAGGCTGCACGAACAGGAGAGAGAGCTTCCACTCCCCGCTCCCCAGGGCTCCAGCTCCTGGGATTAAAGAGATTTGTCCACTTAAAAAAATGTCCTTTATGCATTTGTAACTCTGCCGTTCCCGCACAGAGGGTCGCGTTGAACAGCGCGAGCGGTGACGTTCCTCACCTCCGCCCCGGGCGACTGGCTGCGGCCGAGGGCACCGGGAGCCAGGGCTGCTGGTCCCCGGGGGGAGCACCCCGCACTGTCCAAAATGGTTCCCGTCCATCACAAATACAAATGTGCCTGCTGGCTCCTGTTCAGAACTAAATCATCTCCAAGGGTCCTTGATAGCTGTGCTCAGCTCTTTTCAGCTACAGAGCGATAAATCACCTCGCTACAGCGAGCGCTCTGGAAGAGGCAAGAGAAGAGTTAAAAATAACAGGGGGGCCATTATTCCATTACACCCGTACAGCTCCTAAATCTGCACAGGCAATACCGGATCCTACTGCATGATTCAGTGATTCTGGGAAAGCTGAAGTCTTGATCATATTTTCTAGGTCTTTCTTTGCGTTGGGAGGCACGGGGGTTATTTTGCTTATCCATCGTGGTGCAGCTTTGTTGTTTTTTCCTGTCGAGGTGTTTAGACGGTCTCCATCACCATAGCATCGGCGCGTTTATTTTATTGTACCTGTCACCTTGGTCTCGTCTCCGCATAATGTACTCTGGATGACAAAAGATTCCTAGTTAAATCGGTTCAGCGACACGAACAGCTTTGTCAATACCGCGCAAATGTGAACAGAAGCGGGTACCGATTCAGCTGCCTCGCAGACCAGTTCCACACTGGTGCAACGGTAGTGCCTGCAGTGACATTATTTCTGGTTTGCGTTCCTGCCTGTGGCAGAATTAGACCTGCAGTCTTCTCAGCCTTTTCCATAGCATCTCTTTTCTCAAAAAAAACCACCCAAAAACCAAACCAAACTGAAACAAAACCAATCCCAAAACCACATCAGCACAGAAGGGAGACTGGTCTGCCCAGTAAAACACATCCTGCCTGTCCCTCTGCTTAACAACCCCCCCCTCCCCCCCGCTCCGTTCCTGCGGCATTGAAACGCTGCGCAGCACAGTGAGAAAACAGGAGGAAAAGTCACCAGGGCAATAAAGCCCGAAGTGAAAAAACCCAGTGGAAATGCAGATTTTCCCCTCGACTTGCCCGAGGCAAAGCTGGCAGCACCGGAGGTGAGCTGCTCCCGGCTCCGGGGGCTCGCGGCCGCGGTGCCGGGGCAGGACCAGCCACGAGAACCAGCAGCCCT
>Ga0181612_180758_pt1 | contig 12740 bp, 9 predicted proteins | sample HoacroProtozoa21_FD_119630 | JGI IMG/M metagenome (GOLD analysis project Ga0181612, IMG submission 119630) | Hoatzin crop microbial communities from Cojedes, Venezuel. Combined Assembly of Gp0051906, Gp0051904, Gp0051908 | reverse complement strand
GAAGACGTAAAGGGTTGGGGCATGCTGCATCATACTTCTGCAGCCCTCTGACAACACAGCATCCCCCTCCCTCCCATATCTGCCCTGCCACGGGACAGCTGGGCACATTTTATTTAATATCTAGTTAAAGCAAGTTGAATACCACTTTACAAAGGTAGAGAAGGGATCTGGGGGTGTTGTGTTTAGCTAGTGCTGAATTTTGATTTGTATCCTAATGTCCCTCTCAACCAACTTAATTGTTTAAATAATAGAAATATTTACAATTGCTTTCACTTCTTTGAAGTCTACAAATATCTTCGGTCCTTTATGTACAAGCATTGACTTTCACACACAAGTAAGATCATTGCCTGAGCAAATAATGACTAAGATTCCCAATTCTCTTGTTTGCACAAATACCACTCCGCGTGTGAAAGATTTAGAGTTTTGTAATGTATACTGAGCCTTGCCTCCCCAGGCACCAGAGTGGTAGAAGTCAGCTTCTGCAATGCACCATCATGTAGAAAGTGATTTTTAGTTTCTAGTGTGACTCACTCTGATATCCTCCATGAAAATCTTTCTTGTCTGCTAAATTAGCGTTTGGGTGATGAGCATTAAGTCATGGAATCTCAAATATTCTGCAGCTGGCTTCCATGGGAAACTAATTTTAGCTCAGACGCTTGTGAACACTGTGAAGTGGCCTTCTGGGTCATCAGGTCCTTCTCACTGTCTTCCAGAAGGCAACCAAAATCTGTCTTGGAAGAAGTTAGAATTTCCCTTTGCCTCTGTTCTTACTGGAAGATTGTCCAGAAGATCTCTGCTCTTTTTTTACACATTGAATATATCTTTATTGCAATGCAATCACAGAAAAGGGCTGCAAAGTACATTTTCAAGGTGTCATATCAAATTGTCTGTTTATTTTGCATGTAAATTCCAGTATTTCAAAGAGTGCAATTAAATATTCTGACTATCATTTAAAATATTTACTGTTCTCTTAGTCAGAGAAGACACAATATTTTTAGTTGAAGATATTCCCTAGACATCTGCTTTTTTCTCGCCCATATGGTGAAATGTGTGCCACATCTCCTCTGTACGTTATACTGTATAATTGCTGCCAAAAAGTATTCTAAGTTACTATCTAAAGCAAAGCAATTCAGTAATCTGGCAAAAAACCTTTCCAGAAATCTCCTGTTTTTTGCAGTCTCTGAGCAACTGGATGTCAGTATGATATTCTGCCCTTTGTTTTGAAACAGGTCCTATGGAAACTAAGGAGAACCAACATACACATTTTAACGCAGATTTTAGTTCCCTAAATGTTGTTCAGCTGGTTGGAAGTATCTGTGGCTGATCCCACGGTGAGAGCTGTTGAGTGTGACAATTCTCTGGCATGCTTTTTTACAATTACATCACGAGTCTGCTGTTGGATGGCAGAACAAGCATGCAGATGCTATTACTTAAAAAGAAATTGGATTACCATCTCTCATGTGAAAAAATAGCATGTCAGTACGGTGCCCTGCACCTGAAATTTCTTGGGATGTTTATTGTAAATCAGCATCTCTTAGTAAAGTTCCTGTTGAGCCATAGCTTCAGCCAGACACTTACTGGATCTGAAAAACCTCTGTGCATAATGTCTGTAGCAATACTTAATGGATACTTTGGCCTAACACATGAAAACTTTGAGCAGAACTCTTGGACAGTGAGGGAATCACTACTGGTGTACTAGCTTAGTCCGTGAGTCTTTTGAACAAGAGCAGAGAAGTTATTCAGAAACCTCCAGCTGACCTGTACCTGTCCTGCTGAGGCTCTGTCACCTATGGATTATTTCTTTGTTTTTCATGTCAGTGTAGTCAAAAGACTGCAGTGAAACTCTCTTGGTTACTACCTAGAGACCGATAAACAGCAGACGCATGCTGCTGCCTTTTTGTCGCTAGAGCTAGCAAACGTCATTCTGGATTTAGACTTTCTCTGCAACGTTTTTTTGGAACTTGGGTTTCGTTCAGGCTATTCTGCAACTAAACCATGATCTATAAACCATATTCTGGTATTTCAGCTAGATTAAAATGGCGGTGCTCTGTTACTCCTTCTGTATAGAATTGGCATGCAGGATCAATGTAATTAAGATTCTGAAACTTGATTAGAGCCACGTGATGTCCCAGGTTCATATCCTAAATGTTGGTTGCCTGTTGCTCATACTGGAGGTGTAAATGTGTAAGAGTGGATGTACTTTTTAGCAAGAGCTTAAATCCCTCAGGGCATCTTGCTTTCAAACTCCTGTAGTATGTTGCCTGCTCTGCAACAACAGGAGTCCCTGAGATTCTCATATTGAGCTGCGTCACCTATCCTTGCTCTGTGAAATGTTTTGGGAAGCAGTGCACTGTTTACGTCAAATGAGGGGGTTCTACTTTTATACCAATGTATGTTATTCATGAGTTAAACCCAATGTAGGCATCCGGTTGAGTTTAAAACTACTGCTGAAATGTTTCTGTACCTGGTGCTCAGAGGGTACCTTCTTATAAGCTTCTTCTTTCTCCTTTATAATGATGTCAGCTTCCTCACCATCCCTATGAAGTCGGGTGCAGTTACTGGACAATTAATGTAGAAAGGCATGTGTAGGATATCAGCTCAATAAATCCATTCTTGCTGCGCTGCTTATCAGCTAGGATCTACTTTGTTTCATGCATTTATGCTGGAGGCAAAAGATGTTTGCATGCAATCTCCTCACTGTAAATGATATTTTCCTGTTCTGATGCCTAGCTCAAACATGATGTCTGCTGCAGAAATGTTGCAGGGAAGAAGTATTGTGCTTTTTACCAAGGTGGGGAATGTAGGGGATTTCACCTCGAAAAAAGTGAAATGCAAACTTCACCAACCTGCTAAAAACTCATTCCAGTTTTTACTCACCTTGACCCTTTCCAATTATTTTTCAGGACTCGCCTGTTCATCTTCTACCACTGAGGGATAGGTGTGAAATGCCCCTGAACTTTGTCTGAGTCCTGCGAGTCAATGCTGTTGCTGCATACTCTCAGTTCAGCTGTACCGTACTGAGGACCTTACAGAGTGTTTCTGAGTTGTTGTCCCTGTTACCCATCTGTAACATTTACTTTCTCTCACTGTGATTCTTGTCCCTTCTCACACTCAGCAGAGGTGGGTGGTGGGGAATAATTGCACCCTTTTTTATTTAGGTTTTGGTGCCTTTCACCAGAACTTTTATAGACCTCTTGATATTCTGAGGACCTGTCTTTGCCTTTCCCAAGTGTATAATTATTCTTGTTATCTTTAATTAATACATGCACGTAGGTATGCAGAATTACTTCCTTTTCTTTCCTTACCTCATTATAGCTCTTGAATAGGGGCAGTTCTGTTATTCTTTCTCTGGTGAAGTTCCTGGGAGTAGTCATGTTAACTCTTACTGTGAGAAGACCATCAGCATAAACCTATTACTGACTTTCCTGATTGGTGCATCAAAAAATGAGGTGCTGTAAGAACAGCAACGCACACATTTGACATTCTTCCCACTCCTTATTTTCCCATTGGCACATGATGGAGTGGGGCCCTGATGTGTTTGGGGCCTCTCTGTCCTTGCTTAAGAAAGAGCTAATGGCACTCTGGACATTAACCAAATTTACAGTTTGTGTTGTCATGTTGGCTTGCTGCTTTTGGTAGGGTCATCACCTGTGCTAGAGACCCTAGGTCAGCACAGTCAGACAGTAGCTTGCTGAAAGCTGGCTTGGAGAATCAGAGAGAAACAACATATTTTCAACTTCTTTTTCTTGTGTTTGAGAGTGACAATGTAGGTTACGTTCACTTGCATATATTCATCAGTCTGACCTGTATGTGTGATATGCCAAGACCCTCTTTGGTGTTGGAGAAAGTTTTTATACGACAAAACATATAAATATATATGTATGTATAAACATATATTAAACCTCCAATTTATGGAGGCACTTGCAGTGCTATGCTTTAAGGGGCAGCTTACAGGATATGTTGAACTGGAGCATTCTGAGCATGGTCATATGTGACAGTAAATTGTAGAAGTCAGTGCCCATTAATAAGCACAACAAAATGATACAGATTTCAGGAATGCATGCGTTTAGGTTTTTCGTGTCTTCTTGATAGATAAAGGAGGTGGACTGCAATATTTTGTTCCCCTTTAAACTTCTCTACAAGGTGTCAGGAAAGCCACTGGTGACAGAGCTCTAAGCACTACTGTTGCTGGGAGGAGGGTCTGCTGTCCTCTTCCTAGCACTTGGGAGATGCAGATAGCAGTCGCCTGTGGGCAAAGCGACTGACCAGAGAGGAGCATCCACAGCTTGTCTAATGAGAACCAATTAAAAACCCGACCTGGTGTAACCTAGCAAGGGGAGCAAGGGTTGAAATTACAGGTGAGGTGCAAAAGGAGGAAAGCTTTTGAAGTAGCCTCTTATGCAAACAATGCAAAAGCCTCTTACTTACCTATATTAATCTTGAGAAATTAGCATTTAATTTCTGTAATTAGCCTTTCACGCACTCCAAGGAAGCAATCGTACACTTACACACTCATTCTCATTTCTTCTAGATCTTGAAGGCTTGCCGCTTGGTTGCTAAGGGGAAGAAAAGATTTTAGTCGGAGATGAACAAAAAGCAGAACTTGCTCCCAGGTGTTGGTGAATCATCAGGGAATGAAGCTTTTTTAATAATGTCTAGGGGAAGGGAGGGGGAAGTGTGTGGGTGTAAATTTAGTTTTCCTGAAAGGTGCTGAGCCTGACAGCCCAGGGACTGCAGTCAATGAGTACAGACCAGTGGGCACACAGATGGCTGCTGTGTACCTGTCCTCTCTCCCACCACCTGAGTCATCACCTGGACAGGATGGTCCTGAGTGTCAGACCAGCACGCTGTGTGCTCACTTGGGAAATGGCGAGCATGACCTGTAATGTGGATGCTCATCTGCAGGCAGATGGGACAGGGCAGCTGATCTGCTGCCCATGCATGATGCCGACACCTTCCAAAGCGTGGGTCAGCACAAAGGATGAATTAAGGGAAATCAGGAAGGGTTCAGTGCAGGGCCACAGGTGTATTCTAAAGGCAAGGAAGCTTCTTGTGGAGAGGATGGCCTGGAGGGAGGCTGTTTAGTGAAGAGAAGAGAGGTTTTTTAAGAAAAGAGAACAGGGCAAGGAAGCATGAAGTTGTAAGTCATAAGAAAATTGTTCAAGATTTTCTGTTTCCTTAATTTAAAAACCAGGGAGATGCTAGGTGGAGCAGAAATGTAATGAATTAAAAAATGAGAACTGGGATGAATTCTCCCACATGAACTACTGATCCTTGATAACTGAGTCTGTGGAGTAAACTTGGGAACTTTTAACTGAGTCTGTGGAGTAAACTTGGGAACTTTTATGCCACAATTTTCCCAAGTTATTACTATTTCTTAAATGTATACTACCCTTTCAATATTTGCACCATAAATTTAATCCTGTGAGTTGCATTTTCAGTCCTATAGCTGAAATTCCCCTGCCAGCAATTGATGCAGATCAAATTTTGAACTTCAAATATGTGCAGCAATCCACAGATCAAAGATCGTGCATGGAAATCTTAGCAAACACCCTTTGAGTAAAATGAAAAAAAATCTGTACTCTGCTTGTAGCTAGCTTGCAACAAGAAGAGCGGAGGGGTGGAGAGTGATGTGAGCAGTTTACTATGAAATATCCACTGGGATGTAGTATGTTATCTGTGGCTGAACATTATAAAGGACTGCTGCAGTTTTACCAATAAAATACAGACAGCTTTGTATGAATAGCCACCCAGATCGAGTTTTCTCCGAAAACAGTTATCTAGATTCTTTAGTCTTTAGACGTTGACCATGTCAACAAAAACATCCTGCAGTTATGAAGTGCCAACTGATCTGTGTTACCTCTCTATAAGCGGTTCACACTTGTCTTGCTGGTCTCTCAGCAGCTTCTGCCATGAGACTGAGATATGTTACATCATGTTCTGCCAAATCAGAAGACTTAGTCCAACTTGAACACTTGCTGGGGCATGGACATATCATCTTCCAGGCTCTGTCCAGTCAGCATTGCAGCCTCCTGCTCAACACATTATGCCACACATACTCCTTTCCCCAGGAAGGAGTTTTTCTTCCATCTTACCAGTCTGTCTTGTGTGAATGCTGTGGCTTGACCTGGATGTGGGCAGCACTGGCAGTAGCATCCAGCACACGTGTGCTTCTGGGAGTCCTTCTCTGCACCCACCTACCCACAGGAAAACTGAAGGAAGATGGGAATGGTTGGTTAGCAGAACTTGACCTCAGGTGCTGCTGACGTTCAACTAGTCAACCAAGATAAAGTTCAACAGGCAAATGAGAAACTTTTAGGACTGTCCTCTGTTTCTCAGCCCATTAAGGAAAAAACGCTGATATTCTGTACTGTCTGGTTGACTGTGCCAAGTCATCACTTGGAGATGGATGAGGTGTCCTTTTATCTAGTAGGAACTATAAGAATTAAACACTTCGGTAGCCAAATGTCAGCTTTGTTAGTCAATAATACTGCTTCTGACTTTTTCCTGATGCTCAAATACTGCAAAATTTTGCCAAGGAGGTTATTTTTCTGCCCCTGTTTGTTTGGGGATTTTGGAGCCTCGTGCTTGCACTTGCACACAGTGAATGACCTTGCCTTCGTCCTTCTGTTCTGTAGCAGATAAACTTCGTAGCTTTTAATACCTGTTAGGGTTTTAGTGTGGTGCACAAGCTTTCCTCTTGTGATATGACTGCTATAAAAAGTGTGTCTTCCTTTTTGATATATACTGTTAGACTGAGGTATTAAAGACAGAAATTAACTGGGTTTTTATTTTAATGTTCTTTGTTATGATTTCCTCAACTCACCACCCCTCTTATGCCCACCTAGTCAAGACTCCGCTGAACATGTTACTGATATTTCTTCTTGGTTCTGTCAACATCATTACTGGATGTGATGTACTCTCCAGATGGTTGTTGATTATTTTTATTGCTGTCTTGAAGCTTGTCAGTGAGCTGCCTAACTCTGAGCTGGAACTGGAGCATTTCCCAGGCTGATGAAAAGTTTTTTGGGGGGCAGGGGTATTGGAGCAGAGTCATTCATCCACATTCTAATATCAGAGATGAGAAGAAACTTGTCTTGCTTCCTCCCACTTCTAATAGTCTTGTATACTGAGGAGAAGCAAGTAATTTGAGACTAGAATTGTTACCTGTTAATTCCATTGGGAATCAATGAGGTAGATTAAAACTGTACAGTTTGCAAACAGTGAAAATACAAGGAAAGCTCTGCAAAGTTACTGGGACTTGACATTTTTTTGTTATTCCCCGCAAACAAAGACAAAGCTTGATGATTCAATGTGTCTGCAGTTTCAGAGAAATATGCTGGAGATTAGAAAGGGAAAACAACATTATATTGTCATGCAAAGCCTGCAGAAGACAGGAATATACTCTCACACCTTCTGTGGGATATAAATTGGTAAAATCTAAGCAAAACCTCATCACGTTGGATTAATTTAGTTTGTTCAAAACCAAAATGTGTCAATTCAACAATAGGAAGGGCTAGTTCAAGTTTTTTTAATGATAAACTACTCAAAAAAGATTTTATAACCAATCATTTTATTCACTTCAGTCTGTGACTTCTCCTACATAATCTGTGCCCAGTAGGGAATGTGGCTGGTATTTGGCTTGCTTCTTTCTTCCTTTGCCTTTTAAAAGCAGAGCATGTGGGAGTGTAGGAAGAATACCTTCCAGTTTCTGAAACGTTATTTCCCATAAGCTTATTATGACAATACCATGGCAGTATTTTTGTGTATTTTTGAAACAAAGATCCCAATAAAAACAAAAGCCAAAAACTAAAGACAGAATCTAAAACTCCAGGTACTTGTTAAGTCTAAGCTAAATTTCCTGCAGGGCCAGTGCTGGCGTGAGACTTGGTGGAGCGTTGCGTGGAGGGGAGTGTGGCGGTGAGGCCACTTTTAGCAGTCACCTCCACCTGCGCAGGGCGTTAGAAATAGTTCAAACGTTTCTCAAAGTATTCGCACTTTTAAAAGCTCTGAGAAAGTAGCAATAACCTGTGTAGCACAAGAAACTTTCTGCACGCTTGCTGGTTGTGTTCATGCTGTTCACAAGTGCCCATCTGTGTCCTAAAAACTAAGATCTCAGACTGTCTGTGTCATGAATTGTTTGGCATCCCCTCATATGCATGCTTCTCCCCGGAAGGCTGGGGACAAGCTGGGGATACTGAGCATCTCAGAGGGGCACCACTTCTGTTCTGCAGGACCTCCAGTCCTGCAGTCTTGGTTTGTCAACAGGTATTATAGCAAGCCGCATGGCATGGCCCTTGCTGACACAGATTACTACTCTAGTATGTCTTTTAGAAAGCTCCTGGTCTTTGAATCACACCTATAGGCAGAATTTTTATTAGGTGATGCCACCACATGCTTAAGCCCCAAGCTGGTAACCCACAGCGCAGCATGGTGACAGGACCTGCTCTTGCACCCTTTGTGTCATGTGCAGGGACTGTGTGAGTTGGGGAGAAGGCTAGCAGTGACCACATCAACCCTGATGGCCCCTCGTGAGGAATCTGCAGGCCAGCTTTCAAGGGTGCCTGGCAGCCACAACAAGGCAAGGGCTGAGGGCCTGGAGGGACACATTGCTGTTGCAAAGCTGTTTCAAGACAGAGGATATTGCTCAGTTTGTGGCCCTCCAACCCATCAACTTTGGGGGGATTAGTGTTATCTGCTCTTTGGCAAGGGCTAACCACTGACTGTGAACATGGACAATCTTCTTCAAAGGTGGACGCAGGCAGAAGAGCTCCATAAGAAGAACAAAGATCCCCTACTGCTGCCCGCAGCTGTGAGCTTTTGCTGTAGTCTGTAGCAGTCATGGAGTCAGATTGCATTAATATGGGAGAATTTATTGTCTTGGAATCCTTCACAAGGGAGCTGGCTGCCTTGCTTAGTTCTGTATAAGTCAGAGCCCAGAATAAAGACTTCTTGCGATGTTGCTCTGAAAAGCAATATGCAACAGAGAAATTCAAATATTGAATAGATAGCTATTGAGTCGATTGCTAAAAGCCCTGTCTTCGGACTTGGATGCTCAGATATGCCAGCAGAAGTGCCCACGTTGGATCTTTGCCTGCACCAATGGTATACATGTGGAGATGATTTAGTTAGGACCTCAGCTTTTTTAGCCATATAAGCTTTTCCATTTGGTGTTTGTGCACTGCTCTATGTAGAAAAAGAACTGATTCTCATCTTGCTCTAAAATGCAGATCAATCAAAATTAAACCCTTGTGGTACTCTTCCTGTTTGTTTTTCTTTTTCCTTAGCTCTTTTGAGAGGACTTGCAGGGCTAACTTCTCATGGCTACTTTCTACCTAGGCACAAATGAGCAAAACCAGTGACTGTGTATGTTGCATTCTCTATCATTTGAAGCTGAAGCATCAGGATTGGAAATTTTTCTGGAAGCTGTGTGTTGGGTCAAGCAGAAGCCTTGTGGTTATCATATGAATGACAGGATGAACTTCTATGAAATGTCACCCAGATGGTTAGAAGTTACACTAGGCTGAAAGGTCAATCTTTGCTTTATCTGCGGCTCTCTCCAAGGTCAACCGAGAACTATTTTTTTCATCCTATCTCCCTGCTCTAATTCAACAGTGGTTTTGTAAATCTGCAGGGCCAGAAAGGATAATTTCTGGCCATCTATTCTGACCTCCTCCATAATAGAGTCAATAACGGTTCTCAATCTAAACACTTACATGAACTTAATTAAACCATTATTTAAAAAAATAAAATTAAGTAATCCATTTTTCAGTTAAGAATTACTTAGAATTGTGAATCCACTGATTCAAGGCTTGAGGGATAAGCAGTCAATCCCAAATTTTAACATCCAGATTTTAAAAACCAAATTTTTGAAGTTACCTTCCACAAGCCCACATTTAAGGTTGGATAGAAAAAAATCTGCAACTCCCACCATGAAGTTCTGCTAGACTTACTATCTACTTTCAGTCTTCAAAGCATACGTGGGTTGTGATTGATGTAGATGTATTGCAGAGTGAATATAAATGCCAAAAATATTAGAGCTCTTCAAATTTTCATTTCTATAGAAGAATGCATCTACTCTTTTCCATTGCTGTAAAATGCTGAAGTTGGTATTTAGTTGTCTTGTTTTCGGAGACTAATAACCAACATGTGCTGTTTTGTTTGGTTTGGGTCTGAATCCCATATTAAATACTTTGCAGTATGTCTAGAATTGGAATATAATCTTCCTTGCTGAAAACTAATACATATTCATATCTTGCTCTTATCGGTAAGATGATGCATAGGTGCATTTCTTATACAAAATTTGTGTTTGTGTTTTAAATATTATAACTCCTGCGTATTTAAAATACACTGTTAATGCTAATTCCACAGGAGAAAGCTTTACCCTATTTTTTAATGGGACATAAAATGATTGTCATTATTTTTCCCTATAGTAAGTCGTGAAAGTTTTTATACTCTATGAAACAGTGGTGTATGACACTTTATTTCAGATGCCATAACATTTTGTCATCAACTTCTATGGATACTGAGACTTAAAGCCTCATTTGTGGTAGGCACTGCACAGAGACGTCCCAGGGACTTGGTTTATTTCCTGATTAGAAATAGAGAGGAAAAAAACAGTGCAGAACGAAGCAACTTGTCTCAAGTCACATAGGAGATCAAGAAGAGAGCTAGGAATGGGAGACAGGTATCCTGCCACTCCAAGCTGGGCTGTGTGACTTCTTGTAATGTATAAATCTGAGACTTCCAAAGAATTGGAAAGTATTCTATTGAGAGCAAAGCTTTGCTGGTAAAGCAATAAATCAGATGGTCTTTGAGGGTGGGAGCTAACGAACAATGTTACAATAATTAATTATTATTCAAACTGCAAAACAGCACCTTTAAATAACATTGTTGTAACTGTTTAAATGCTGACCTTTCAGCAATGACTCTGGTAGTTCAGAGTCTGAAAGTATAAAAAAGTCCATTATCTGGAGAGCTGGCTGGCTGACAACTGATGATTATTTTTCTTGGAAACTACTTTGCATACGCATGTGAAAATACTGTTTGAGATAACTGGGAATAACACATTACCTACTTCTCTGTGTATCATAGGACACGTAACAAAACACATGAATAGCTACCATCGAAGCACTGCACTCATCCCTACCTGTTAATCTCCAGCTTGTGTGAGGAGTGAAGTTACAACAACAATAGGCTCCACCTGTGGTTATCACTGCAGCTTGTTTATCTGAAGTGACACTGATGAACTTGGAAGAGCAGCATCTTTTTGGTGCTTTTTATCTTGACCTGAATGAGACTGTACAACCAATTAGTGAGTTACTATAGCTTCACAAAGAGAAAGAATTTCACTTACCCTGAAATATACCCTTTCTAAGCAAGGTACTTAAATATATGCATTTCTTGAAGCAATAAAGAAATTGCTAGAACTAGTATCATGTTATAATTGGGTAGAAAATGGGGGATATCTATAAATCGGGGATACTAGAATTTGAATGAAAGTTACAACAGAACCAACTGGATACGAGGTAATCCTGGAGATGGCAGGTACTGGGGAAAAGAAGTAGTAAAGGCCATAGACTTTTGGGTACAGAAACTGTTAGATTTGACCTTGTATATTAAGCTGTGGAGGTGAAGGAAAGAGGTAGGCTTCTGAATTTAAAAGACCCAATTTCCCCAGAATGAGGGAATTGATGGGCATATATAATTGGATGTTGTTACTGCAGGGTCATGGTAGAGGCAGGGAGGTTAGCATGAAGGTACGACTGCAACTAATAATGGCTCAACAGAACCTGTTCTTTCTGGAAATAAATATTTAGAGGGGGTGGAATGACTATGCCTAATAAAGAAATTATGCATGCAAATTATGAAGGAAAGCAAGGCTGATAAAGAGATTGGGAGGGTTACTAAACATGGAGATGGACCACAGACACAAAAAGTGACTTCAAAGAGAGAGAAAAAGAGAAATTTTACATACAGTCCATAAAATCACTTAAAAAAATCTTTCTGGTAGGACTCTGAAAAACTGGTGAAAAGGGGCATTATGTAAATTGGTTACTGCATATTTAAATACAGGTTAAAATAAGTTTGCTACAACAATACTTGCTAGAGGAGTCTTTGAAACAAAGGGATAGGGAACTCCTGAATTTTTCTCTCACTTGTTTGGAGTAGACTGCAAGCACCCTGAGAAGATTTTTACACATTCGCATTGCACCATCTTCTAGGTACATGGAAAATGCTTTTATACTCTGCTGAAGATTTGACAGCTTATTACCCTTGTAAACCTTACATCACATCTTCAGCAATGCTCAGCGCAAACGAGGTACAGTTATAGTCTAGGCTTTCTCTGAGCACCTTGTTTCTTCCTACTTTTCTTTGCATTGTTTTGGTTTTTGCCTTGGGTTCAGCTGGATGGGGTTAATTTTCACAAGAAGCCGGTTGGGCTGACCCAAACCAGCCAATCAAAGGGGACATTCTATACCATGTGACCTCTTGCTCAGTATTTAAGTGTGGAGCTGGTTCAAGGGAGGGGATTTGCTACTCAGGAGCAAGGTGAGCAACTGGTGGTGAAAACATTGCATGCTGCATATTCTTTTTATCACCTTTATTGTTGTTATTTTCTTCTCCCTTTGCTGTTCTGTTAAACTGTTTTTATCACAACCTGTGAGTTTTGCCTTTTCCCCTTGATTCTCCTCCCCATCTACCAGGGAGGGGGGAGAAGTGAGAGAGCAGCTGTGTGG
>Ga0181612_148166_pt1 | contig 12741 bp, 6 predicted proteins | sample HoacroProtozoa21_FD_119630 | JGI IMG/M metagenome (GOLD analysis project Ga0181612, IMG submission 119630) | Hoatzin crop microbial communities from Cojedes, Venezuel. Combined Assembly of Gp0051906, Gp0051904, Gp0051908 | reverse complement strand
TCTGAGGGTGACGGAGCCCTGGAACAGGCTGCCTAGGGAGGCTGTGGAGTCTCCTTCTCTGGAGATATTCAAGACCTGCCTGGATGCAGTCCTATGCAGCCTGCTGTAGGTGACCCTGCTTCGGCAGGGGGGGTGGACCACGTGACCCACAGAGGTCCCTGCCAACCCCGCCATCCTGTGATTCTGTGATCTTGACCATGTTGTGAGATGGACAGCCATGTTCCTGAGTCACTTGCACCATAAACCTCCAATCTGGCCTGGGAGGATTAGGCCAGATAAAATTTATTTTTAAGTGTGTCACACTCGCTCTGTTACAGAATTACTTTAATTTGAAGCACTTTTCTGTTTTGCTTCTCTTAGCACTTTGTATTTTTCACTCTTTTTCACCCTTAGAGAGTAGGTCTCTTCTTTCCCTCATTCTTCCATGAGATATAGTTTTTATAGGTTTGAGTTCTTTTCTTTTATGGAAGTGAAAACTTAATCTTCACTCGGCTCGCAAAGACAAGGCATGTTGCCTGGTACAAGCAGTTACTCTTTTGCTATGAGAAATCTTCTGAATCCTGCCAGTGCTGTAACACTAATGTAGGTTTTGCTTCCTCTTACAAACAAACCTATACTGTGACTCTTTAAGCAAAGATGAATATGCACATGTATTGTCATATGTATTCAAAGGAAATGTGTATAGTGCTCAGATTAGCAGGTGAGAGATGAATAGAGATTATGAAAGAAGGTACTTTGTTTTCCATAGACGTTTAGACTGAAGGAGTTAAAGTAGAGCTAGTCTTGGCATGTTTAAAAAAAACCCACCCCAAAACCAAACTTGCAACATCTGTTTCTTGGAATGGTGTCCTTTGCTTACAAAGAACGTACAAAAACTGCCAAGAATTAGTTCAGACAGTTGTAAAATTGAGTCATTGCACAGTGAGGTTTTCTGTATTTTTTTTGTTTGTTTTGGGTTTTTTTTCCAGTGTCAGAAATTGTCTAGTTGGTTGTCTTTCTAGTTACATCCCAGTAAAACCATAGTTCGAACATTTGATGGGTTGTAACATGCATTGTTCTGCCTGTGCTGACCTTTGTTTTCCTTTTAAGTAGGTATTTGGTATAAAATGAGACAGCAAAAATGTCTTGTGTAAGAAAGCTTCTGCTTTGTTTTCCGCTCTCTCCCTCCAGTGAACCTTTGCCTTTCTGGCACTCACTCAGACAGCTTGGTCATGATGGGCGTCCCATGTTAGAGATCTGATTGCGAGGTTATGGCACATGATTTTTTTTTTTTTTTTTTTGTTCAAACAAAGAGTAAAGGCTTCTTTTGTCTATGACAACTATATCTTAGTGAAATGATTTTGCAGACCATTTTAATACAGAGGACTAGTCACTCGTGTACACATGGCCTCCTGCTCCTCTTGTCTGTGTGGCGGTATTAAGGGAAGGGGAAGTGTTCTGGTGCAATACATGTGTCTCTGGAAAGAATCCCATGAAACTGAGCCTGTGATTCTTCCACGCTGCAGGTTTGGTGCCATGATAAGTTTAATCAGGTCCAAACATGAGTGGCTGACAAAAGGAGTGGTCTTTATGTCCTGTGTGTCTCCACTGCCTTCCTTTCACTGGATCTGGGCTTGCTGCTTTCACAGAGGCTGCTTTGTGGGTTTATTTGTGCTGAATCAGTTTAATATCTGATGTTGGGGAGACCATGGAATGTGTAGTTGAGGGAAAAGGAAAGTTGGGGACACCTGTTTGCAGCCTAGGGAATAATGTAACACTTCATTTCTCAAGCCTACTTAACATCACTCTACAGGTATTTTTTTAATTGTTGCTCATGGTAATAGAATTGAGCGTGGGAATAACAGGAGCCTGAAATCTGGTTGTGCAAATAACAGTTCAGTGTGGCTGAAAGTTCAGAGACAGTCTTTCTGTATCTGAAATGATACGCTGTTTGTTTGAGCATGCGGTTTACTGTTCTTCTAACTGCATTAACCCTAACTGCTTTTGTTCCTGCATTTTTTTCAGCCAGGGTTAAAAGAAGTGGTGGAGTCCTGTCGAGGAAGAAACCTCTTCTTTTCCACCAGTATTGATGATGCCATTAAAGAAGCTGATCTTGTATTTATTTCTGTAAGTTTAGGGGCAGAAGGTGGTTGTGTGTGTTTGTTGTGTTTAGTTTTTTTTTCCTTATCAAATCATTATGTTACTCTTACGTTAGGAAGAGGCCTTTGTTTTGTCGTATAGATTGTTAGCAATGTCGTGTCACTGTCTCACAGTTTTCTTCATGTATACTGTGGGAAAAGTGTTAAGCAGGCTTTTTATTTTTTTTCTGTTTCTTGTAGCTAGTAGAATGTTTGACAAATGATCAGGCTTTAAGTCAAAACCATGGTGTTTAGCCTGGTGAGATGTTTGGGGTCTGAGGACAGAATATAGTACAGATCTGTTGTTGCAGTGTACTACTGAAATCCATGAAACTTTAATAGTGATACGGTTCCTAGAAAGGGATGCAAAATAATATACTGATTATTGGATTACGAAGATGACTTCTTTCTAGAAGCTTTAAAAAAAACAGTATTAATGGAAGAGGGACTGGCTTTCATATTGTCTAGCTTTAATATTTCTAAGCTGACACCACAAGGAAGAGGATCCAGTCAAACAGTGTGATCTTTCGTAATCTAGAAGCTAGTTCCTAATGCAGAATCGAAAAGAACTGATTGCTATTCATCTTGGTAGGCCACAGTTGAGTTATTTTTGTTGCTTGCATCCTCTTTTCTTGGGAGCCCCTCTTTGTTAGGGCACCTCAGTACAGAGCTCTCTTTCTGATAGTATTTTTCTCCATTCATTGAGTCTAAAATGAATGCTACTTGGCTGAATGACTGCCACTCATACAGGCCATATAATGCCACCTGTCCTTGGCTTAAAACATGCTGCTGTCTTTTACATGTTGTTGGCATTTCTTTCAGTTTGTAATGAAAAGGACCCTCTGTCTTAATATAAATAATGGGTTTTCCCTCATGTTGCCTTTTCTGTGTACTTCAAGATAGCAATTTTCAGCAGCTCTACGCTTAAGTTTCACTGCAAAGTGGGTTTAAACCATAACTGCCATACTGCAGCAAGATTTTTGTAATGTGAGTTTTTGCACTCCTAATGTGGGACGGGAAACAAAAGGTGGCTGGCTGTAATCATGAAGAAATTACTGGTGTTTCCAGAATAAGGATGAAGTTTCACTGAAGCCTGCAGAGCTGCTATGAATTGCCCGTTTAAATTCTGTGTGAATAGAGGCCAATGAGCTTTCTTTAGAAGACAAAATGGGTGGCTGAGAAAGCTAATAGCCGTTTGCCTGATACGGTAACTAGAACAATTCTGGGGTAGAAGCAAGCTGGACTCTGGGAAGGAAAATGTCTGTCATTCTTAACACAAGAGCTACTGATGAGGTGAAACTAAGAGACCTATAACATTCCTTCCCCCTCCATGTATTTGTAACTAGGTTAACACTCCAACAAAGACCTATGGCATGGGAAAAGGCCGAGCAGCTGATCTGAAATACATTGAAGCTTGTGCTAGGCGAATTGTACAAAACTCAAATGGCTATAAGATTGTCACTGAGAAAAGCACTGTTCCAGTACGTGCTGCAGAGAGCATTCGTCGAATATTTGATGCTAATACTAAGCCTAACTTGGATTTGCAGGTAAGCATAATCTTTGAGTTGTGTATTTAAAGGCTGCTTGTTACTTTTGGCTTTTATCTGTTGTTCTTTCATTTCTGTGCCTGTAGGTGCTGTCTAACCCAGAGTTCCTCGCGGAAGGAACAGCCATCAAAGACCTGAAGAACCCAGACAGAGTGCTTATCGGTGGAGATGATTCTCCAGAGGGACAGAAAGCTGTCCATGCTCTGTGTGCTGTTTATGAGCACTGGGTGCCCAAAGAAAAAATCCTTACAACCAATACCTGGTCATCAGAACTTTCTAAACTGGTTAGTGTGACTCACTGGTGTTGTCTGCGATGAGCAAATGGTGTAAGTGAAACAAAGCTCAGAAGCTCACTGACAGTGATGCAGTTAGGAAAGACGGATGAGGCTGGGAGGACCTAGTGTATACGTCAAAGGATGTTAATGTTTTCCAGTTATCTTAGTTGAGCTAATAGATTATATCAGCTTTCCATTGAATCCTTTTCTCACTTTTATTGCTGTGTTACTTGAGAGTAAACCTCCACTGCTGCAGACACTGGTTACCATCATAAAACGTTTCAAACTCTGCAAGTTAAGCATTACATTATTTTGCTTAGATCCTGTTAACTGGCATTTATGTATTAATCTAGTTGTGTTACCGTTTTTGTATCTCAACAGAGTTACATAAGTAATCCTTCCAGTAGTAACTCCCTGTGTTCTGTGGACATCTCTGTGTCTGGAAGAATCAAGTTCTCTATTACGTTTTTTTATTTACAGGCAGCTAATGCTTTCCTGGCCCAAAGAATCAGCAGCATTAACTCAATCAGTGCTCTCTGTGAAGCTACAGGAGCAGATGTTGAAGAAGTAGCAAGAGCTATTGGAACAGACCAAAGAATTGGAAACAAGTTTCTCAAAGCCAGTGTTGGTAAATGAAAAATAATTTTTTTTTTTTCTTACGGGCTTCTGTTTAATACTGCAGTGAGTCTTGTAGTAGTGTTTTGAAGTAAGTGATCTGATACTCTAAAATCTTCCACAGCATGACTGTGTGGAAAATATTGCTGTAGAGTACTAGCATAAATCAGTTTTTCTGGTAAAATGTCTAGGACTGGGGCTGCCCCAGACCCTGGCTATCAGAAGCCTGAGAGTTCAGAGTGCATGGTTTATCCTGCCTGGGACATTGGAAAGAAATTTGAACTTTGTTTTTCTGAAGCATTGCTGATGGTAGTGCTCCCCAGGATGTCTTCCCAATTGTAACTGCTGCAGTTTTGTTTGGGAGTTGCTGCCAGTGGCCTGCAGAGGGGGATGCCTTTAGTCAGAATGTGTGATGGCAACTTCTGATTTGTAGGATGATTTCAGCCGTTTAGATTTAATAGAGTAAGATGTGATAAAATGATCAGTACAACAGACTTATGGATCAAGACTAAAGCCTATGTATATGGCTACAGTCTTTGTGCTAGGAAGGGAAAGTGTTACTTTAAAATAACTTTATCAATCTGTGCAAGAGTGAAAAGCAGATAGCAAATACATTACCAAAACTCCTATTAGGTTACTGTAATTCCTTCTATAATGTATTGCTTCTGGGACTGCTGAGCAAAGTTCTAGGGGTCAAGGATCCCTTGATTAATTGTCTCAGTTCTCCCTTGGTCAGCTGGGGTGATCTTTGGTTCTTGGCAATGATTAGATATCCATTTGGGGATGGAGGAAGGAAGAACCTAATCTTAACATACTTGTTCTGAGAAGCATTCATCTAAAGCTCTAAATGGGGGAGAGCAAACCCAGGAGCTTGTCCACCCACTTGCGATAATGAAAAACTAGGGGTTATGTTTCCCTGAGACTAGGTCAAAACTTCCATTGGCTTCAGTGGGACCTGAGGCAGATTTCAGGCCTTCTGTAACTGACAAAGTAAGTATGTCTAGGAGTTGGATTTTGAGAGATTCTTAAGGTTTTCATTTGTTAGCAGGGAAATACTGGGAAAAATCATAATGCTGACTGTCAGTGATTGCTAAAACCTACTTTATTCAAAGATTGGGTTAGAATAGTACCTTAGTCACCTGTAAAATAACCATTTTCTCTTTCAGGGTTTGGAGGTAGCTGTTTTCAGAAGGATGTCTTGAATTTAGTGTACCTCTGTGAGGCACTGAACTTACCTGAAGTAGCCCGCTACTGGCAACAGGTACAAATTCTTCACTACTTTTTTTGAGGGGGGTCATGTTTCTTCAGCTTTCAGGCATTGAACTTTTGGGCATTGTCCATGTATAATCTGTGTTTCAGCTTTAAGGAACAGATACCTTAATATTGACTGTGTTTTAGGGCCCTCAGCCTAACACTGGCGTTTGATACTCATGGGTGCTTTGGCTTTTTGGGGGTGAATTACATTGTCTGGATCAAAAGGATTGGGAAGTTGTCTAGAATTACCAATAGTAAATGTGAAGTACAAGCATGTCTGGACTCCCGTCTTCCTCTTGCACATGGTTACATCTGTCCACTTTGAATTCAGAGCTTATGATCTTTTCTTCAGGGTCTACTTCTACAGTTTCTTTTGTGAAAGAACTCAGCAGAACTTGCTATTCTTCTAAATAAACATGGTTGCTGCTATTCCCTGGTTAATGTTAAGAATGGCTGGGAAGATGTGGATGCTCTCAGGCCTAGCACCAATGCAGCAGTTACAGGATGCTCAGTCTCTACTAGCAAGTGTTTCCCTATTAACCAGTGAAAGCACCTCACTCCTCTTCCCAGTCCTGGCTGAGAAAGCTACTTTGATGTATGTGGTATGGTCAAAAGAATAGTTTTGGTTTATTGTCCTGATTTAGGCTGTGGTGATCAAGTACAAGGCTGCCTAGCAGATGCCCCCAGAATACCAAGTGCATGATTTGCCCGCCTTCTTAGTAGCTTTCCTTTTTTCCAATATTCCTTTTGGCTAGCCTTGCCCGCCCCCCCCTTTTCTCTATCCCAGTCTGCCAAATAAACAACCTGCCTATAATTACTTTTTCATCATTATTCAGTTGTGCCACATCCATACTGAAGTCCGGTATTTCGTATACCATTACTTAGGTTGCTGTGGCCATCTGGTACTGTTGATGGGGTTGTCTAGGCTCTGTTGGCTTTGCAAGGTTCTATTCCCCAGAAGGTCCCTAATACTCCCTTCCAGTTGTCTGAAGCTTGGCTGGATAATAACTCCATAACTGCTTGTAAAACTCAGTCATCCCTCACAGTGCTGTCTGACTTTAGTCAGCTTCTTACACTATCTGTGATGTCCAATGGCTTTATGCATCCTGTTCAGATAGTTTAACCTCCAGCCAGGGGTGAGCAGCCTAGTTACTTGCTTGCAACTATAACTCTTACATCAGTTGCTTGGGACAAGGAAGACATGGGGTTTATGCTGTCTACCTCTGAAGAGGCTCAGATTGATGTCTTAATTAAAAAGTGCACTTCATTAGTATAGTCTAGCCATGGTGGAGAGGCTTGCAATCCCATCAGTGAAGCTGAGACTGACATACTGCAGGAACCCTGTGCGAGCATCTAGGAGAGGTTTGGTTCAGTGTAGGACTTGGATGCGTTGGCACAGTAGGAAAAAGAAGGAGCCCTAGCTTCTGATATTTGCTTCAAGAACTACTGCATTTGATATAAGCAGACAACAGGCAATTCCTGGAGCAGGAGGAGCTGCAGGAACTAACCATGTTACCTCAGTGATAATCTGATGAATAGGGAAAAACTAATACTGACTTGAAAGAGACAAACTGGTTTGGCACTGTCCTTTGAGATCCCAAGGGTCCTTCTCTAAATGCAGCCTACTTGGTGTATTGGCAACCCAAAGCCGTAGGAACACTTATGCTTTGCTCTGTGTGCAGGTGTCTGTTTATTTAATAAAAGCCTAAAAAGTTGCATTGTTAATGTAAACAAGCTAGTTTAAAGTGCTTTTAATGCTTTTATGCTCCTTTACTCTGTTTTAAGAGCAGCTCTTTGCAGTTTCTATATGGCTTATTAAGCTGTGGACAAATCACATAGCAAGAGCAGCTGCTGCAGAGTTAGGATAAGGTAGAAAGTGCTGTGTTGTAGTGCAACCCCTTACCTGCACCTCCTGCTTCCTCAGAGCACTGTTGTCTTGCAGAGGTCTACCTGCCCCAGCCCACACTGGTTGAGTCATGTAATGCACACACATAAGCACCTGTATAAGCAACTGTGTGAACCTCTTCTCTGTGGCCTCAACACTGAACTGCCAGCAGCTCATCCCAGTGCATGCATATGGGAGACCTCAGACCAGTCTGAGGACAGGATGCAAATTCTGATCAGAGCAGCACCAGAATCCGAACTTATTTGCTCTGGCCTTTAGGCAGGACAGGGCTCCAAGTCTGAAGTCTTCCTTAATTGAAAACATATCTACAGAAAGAAATGTGTCCCTCTTACCCTGTCAGCTGTTACTTTTGAGCTGCCTTTGAAGTATAGCTCTTTCCAGTTCACGTTGAACATTGACTAGGTGGAGGAACTTACTTTTCCTATTCTGTTAGTGATCCAGTGCCCTGTGTGTGTTAAGGGCTGGAGGTCAAAGTATGAAGCAGGCTGGGAGGAAGGTACAGGAACAGTCAGAGTGAGTGAACCCACTTAAATCTGGTTTAACCACACTAGATCTGGGCACCGAAATCTGTTAGTGTGGATTAAAAAGGTTAAAAGTGTTCTCAAGTTGCTATACATGGCATGTATGGAAGTGTAAGTCTGGCAATGGGATGTCTGTGACAGAAATTACTTTAACACTGAAGTTGCTTTCCGTATTTCTGCCTAGCATACAATAAACTGTAGATCTAAAAAAGAAAAAGGCAATCTGAAAAAATCCTAGCCTTTGAACTAGGTAAGGCAAGATAATATTTGTGTATATGCATATGTAGTCACTGATTAAAATATCATTTGTCTCAGAATTTCACAAATTAACTGTATTTATCTTTGGATTACTTATGATACTGAGTAAAAATACTTGACTTTTTTAAGCCTCTGTTAAACATATGTGTGGGTAGCTTGGCTTGATTATTAATAGAATTTGTTTATAGTTTAAAATGGTTCCCTTCTGTGCCATCACATTTTATATAATTTCAGGTAATAGACATGAATGATTATCAGAGAAGAAGGTTTGCTTCCCGCATTATTGACAGCTTGTTCAATACTGTCACTGATAAGAAGATTGCTATTTTAGGGTTTGCATTCAAAAAGGATACTGGGGACACAAGGTAAGAAAACAAATTCAGTTCATTAATGTGGAATCCCTAGATTTTTCACCAGCTATGCAGCTGAACCTCCAAATTCAATTGTGTTAATAAAACCAGATCAGTTACGGGACCCTTAACCGCTTGTGGCTGAATTGATTTGTAGCAAGGATTAGTCTTCCTTAAGTGGGTGAGACATTTGATTCTTGACCTCTGCAACACACCTGAATTGTTCAGAAGCTAGAGCAGATAACTCTAGCAGTAAGGAGTATTTTCAGCTGGAAGGGACCTACAATGATAATCTCATCCAGCTGCTTGACCACTTCAGGGCTGACCAAGTTAAAGCATGTTAAGGGCGTTGTCCTAATGCATCTTAAACACTGACAGGCTTGGGGCATCGATTAAGTCCTTATTAACTTGCATAAGCAAAGATAGATTTTGACAGAGTCCTTCCACCTTCCATAGAGAAGAACACAAACATTTTTGCAACTGACTCTAAATTGCTATGTGAAGCCAAAGTTTCAGCTTTGTTTCCCAAAGGTGGCTAATTCTGTTTTCCTGTAAAGCTCAAACTTTATACAACTCTATCCAACCACAGCTTATGGGGAATGCTTATAAGATTGATGCCTTGTTAATTATGGTCAATAAAATTCCTGGGGCTTAGTATCTCCCTTGCATGGTTCAGCAAGACAGATATAAACTTGTTTTTCATATTACTTTACTTGGCGTACCTCAAGATTTCAAGTTTGCTGCTGGCATGGATTACCACTAATATGTTTTATGTAAAGCTGGTATAAAAGCTCTGGCATTGTATATCATGACACTTAGAGACTTTCATTACTTAGAACATGCCATCTGGTTCTCTGATTCACTTCCCTAGAGAGTCATCCAGTATCTACATTAGCAAGTATTTAATGGATGAAGGAGCAAAGCTCCATATCTATGATCCGAAAGTACCTAAGGAACAGATCATCTTGGATCTCTCGCATCCGGGTGTTTCGGAAGATAACCAAGGTAAGAATGCACATGTAAAACTTATTCTCCACCCCACATAGAAGAAAAACCCCACTCTATTCTCAAAATACACAAGGTCTGTTTAAATATGATAAATTCACTTTCTCATTTTCACCAAGGCAATGATGTGCGGTTGGCTGCATTTACTAGAGGATTGTCATAGCTCAGAGGATTGCTGTAGCTATTCCCACTTTCCCCGTAGCTTTTATAGATAAATGCTAATTCTGTACTATTGATCTTTTTCTTTTGATAAGTTTTCATTTGAACACATGCAAAAAACTTTCTCTCTGCATAATTAAAAGGAAGAGGATGAAGGTCTAGAAGTAGGAAAGACTAGTGTTGTTCTGTCAGCTCCTTTGCGTCTGAGTCCTGTCTTGGCTTGGTTCTTGCTTTCATATATGAAGTAGACATAAAGAAATAATTCTGAAATTCACTGTAGAGCATTCTCCTCTCCCCCACATAACTTCCAAATTCATCTGTTCCCTTAAATTCAGGAAGACCTTGAAGTAATAATCTATAACTAGAAACTTTTTGGGGAGAAGCAGGGGGTATTTGGGATCTTTGTTTTCATTCCTTATTGGGGAGGGGGAAAATGGAGATGATGGGTGGATGGGGGAGGATAGATCAGACTTCTAGAGGTGAAGAGGATGGAGGAATGAGCTGTGATGAAGAGTGAAGGGTGTACGTCATTTGACATGCCCTTGAATTAGAGGGGAATGGGAGGGTTGCCTCCAGACAGCTGCTGAGGCAGTCAAAGGATGAAGGCAGCCCTAGTGAGATGTGTGTCTTCTCTGGTGTGAACTGAGCATTAAATAGGAACTGATGTTCTCCTATTGTACAGGCAGTGACCTTACTGAGAGCTGGCATTTGAACACTCCCTAGTAACTTCTAACTCTAGAGATGCTTTTGACTGTCTAAATCAAATTTGAATGCTTAACTTCAGACGTTTAAGTGCCCTGACTCTATTCAGATGCCAGATACAAGCTGCTTTCATTTAAATAACTAAAATCAAAGTGACAAATGTCTTGACAGGAAACATCTCTAGATGAGTGACCTGAAACTCTCCTTGTTTGAGTAGGGCAAGGAAGGAGACTCGTTTGCCAGGAGTGCACTAGGTCAATGCTGAACATGTGTGTAGAATAAAACTTTATTTTCCTTCTGTTGCAGTGTCTCGGCTGGTCACTATAAGTAAAGATCCCTATGAAGCCTGTGATGGAGCTCATGCTCTTGTAATTTGCACTGAATGGGACATGTTTAAGGTAAAAATGTTATTTTTCAAATGAAACTAAAAAAAAGGGAATGTTATGCTATTTATGTATTCTGTCTGCTTTAATTGCCCCTTAAAGGAGCTGGATTATGAACGTATTCATAAGAAAATGCTGAAGCCTGCATTTATCTTTGATGGTAGGAGAGTTCTTGATGATCTTCACAATGAACTGCAAGTCATTGGCTTCCAGGTAATCAACTGGGTGATGCTGCTTCCTATGTTTTTTTCCTTCTGCTCTCTGTTCCCTCTTGCTTTTGCTACTCGGTCATTGCAGAGCAAGTGGAAAAAACCTCTTCAGGTGAGGATTTAAATCTGAAACTGTCCATACATAAGTCTCTTCCCTAGTCCTTTTCCTTCCTCCAGTACCTTCCTGTTATCGTAGACCGATGCTCTGTTAAAATCCAAGCTACCTCTGCCTATGCCATTAACATTCAGCAGTGTAAGCATGCCTTGAAGCACTTCTAGTGTAGACAGAACTTGACTCATACTAAAATCACCTGAATAATCTCATAGAAGCATCTCAGCCAGGCACAACTGGAACAAAATCTACAAAATGAATCAGAGGCATGTTTTGGTTTTGTTTCATTCTGTGTGCTCCTGAGTACTGTGATTACTTGCATAATGGCCATAGACTGTCTCTCTTGCTATTTTTCCCCTGCTTAAACTGCACATGACTACTACACTGTTTGTGAACAGGCTTGTAGAAATTGCTTTAACCAGTCAATTGAAGCTGTTATGAGCAAATATGGTACATACAGCTGAAATAACTACTTGGTTACATCAGCACACTCTGAAAAGAGTTGTTTGAACAGTCAGTCCAGGTGTATGTATGAAACACGTTCATTAAATTTCTGTCAGATTTATTACTTAAGATAGTTTAAATTGAAGTATTTTGTCTTTTGGTGCTTTGCATCTTACCTGTACTTAGTGAGGAGAGATGTAGTTTTCCTCTTTACTGGGTATCTGAACTATTTTACTAGCTGTTGTTTTATCCTCTACAAGTTCTGTCCTTAGTGATTTACATTAGTCTGCCCTAAAAATTAGGGGAACCTGTCTCACTCATTGAATTTTTTAGTACCTGACATATGTGTCAGCTTTGTTACATACTTTCTCTTATACAGTGTTGGCTGACTTTACCCTTTCAGAGTCTGTTTCAAAAACACCCCACTGCATTAAAGAGGAAGAAGCTGCTTCTGTCTTAATTAACTGGATGTAGATCTTTAGAGAAAGGAAGACACTTTCTGAATACCCAGAAACATTTTAAGATATTTGTGCTAATAGTCCTATGGAAGCTGAGGCATGTGAATGTTCAAATTGGCAAAGTGCAGCTTTCAATAGGCAAAGCAGGCACCTGTGGAAGGGTGTTTTTAAAAAACTCTTTGCAACTCCAATCCCGGAAACTATCCCTGGGCACAGTGCGGTTTGTGGCTTGCATTATTCTAGTGTCATTGCTGAGCCACTGTCCGTCATCTTTGAAAGGTCCTGGAGAACAGGAGAACTGCCTGAGGACTGGAAGAAAGCCAGTGTTACTCCAGTCTTCAAAAAGGGCAAGAAGGAGGACCCAGGGAACTACAGGCCAGTCAGCCTCACCTCCATCCCGGGAAAGGTGATGGAGCAGCTTATCCT
>Ga0181612_109346_pt1 | contig 12741 bp, 6 predicted proteins | sample HoacroProtozoa21_FD_119630 | JGI IMG/M metagenome (GOLD analysis project Ga0181612, IMG submission 119630) | Hoatzin crop microbial communities from Cojedes, Venezuel. Combined Assembly of Gp0051906, Gp0051904, Gp0051908 | reverse complement strand
TAGTATTACCTCCACTATGAAAGTCGATTTTTAAGAGCATAGCAACCCCTATAACCGGCGGGCCCCTGTGTTGTTTTGGGTGGGCCACGCTCCGGGGGTTCCCGGGATCTTAGGATTTAGATGAGTTATAGGGTAGCCAAAGAGCCCCTTTGACGGCTATGGTTTTCTCCGGTTACGGCCCGAGAAAACCTGCAAAGCCCCTCAAGGGTTTATCTATCACTAAACTGCGAGATAGATAAAAAAGAGCCCCAAAGCGGGGAATTAAGCGATGCCCACCCTTGCTTAATTCCCCGCTCTGGGGCTTTTTGGTGGAAGCTCGTCAAAAAACACCGCCGAAACGGTGTTTTTTGAAGTTTTCTACCATTCGTACTGCGAGAGTGCCGAATTACAAACAGAGGTAAATAGTACTTTTCCAGTATAAACGCCTGCCATCTGATTATCTTTTGCCCTGACTCCAATATAGAAATTCGTCGATTCACCATTCGGTGCCGCCGCAGAAGTTGTGTTGAAAATCGGGGTGCCAGTATTCGTTACACCATATTCATTCAAAGCATAAAGGGTTCCCGAATTAGCACTAATTTCACCTTTCGCCCAACCCCAAGTGCCTTTTGCAAGCCCATTCACACCAGCCGTCGATCCGCCAGTTGTAAACGAATCGCTCGCCGAAGAGTGCTTAAGCTCCGTGTCTCCGCCTTCCACGGCCGTAATATAGGTCGTGTAACCAGACATATCATTTGTGGTTACCGTTACAGTTCCGGAGGCAAATGCCGCCGCTCCAGGGGCAAGCTCGCCGTCTGTCTCATCTTTCGAAACATTAAGAATCTTCTCGCCCGACACATCCGCATTGCCAGTTACCACCATCGAAAGCACCGGCGCAATGCTCACCGTCACTTTTGTTGTATCAGTTTGCGAAACCGCACCCGCCCCATAAAGCGCAACAGAAGACACGGCAACCACCGCTAAACCTGAAATAATTCCTAAAATTTTTGTTTTTGTTGTTTTCACAGCAAATAATTGACCTTTCTAATTGCCTATGACCATCACACTACCCTAAGTTTACCATAAGCCACTTCAAATCGCAAGTGCTTTTATTTATTCAAAGTGATGTAAATTTTACACAATAGAGACGCCACCTCAATTTAAAAATCGCAATTTTTCCACAAATTTTCGCGCGAGCCTTGACGGGTGTGATATTATATATAGTATGTCGAATAATTTAGTGATTGTGGAGTCGCCGGCTAAGGCGAAAACGATAGAAAAATACCTTGGGAAGGATTTTCATGTAATGTCTTCCGTCGGACATATCAGGAAAGACACCAAGGTTGACGTTCCGAACGATTTTGCCGTAACTTATGAGATCGACCCCGATCACAAGAAAATTGTCGCCGACCTCAAGAAAGCCGTAAAAGAGACCAAGACCGTCTGGCTCGCGACCGATGAAGATCGCGAGGGGGAGTCAATTTCTTGGCATTTGCTTGAGGTGCTGAAATTACCGAAAGACACTAACCGCATTACTTTTCACGAAATTACCGAACCTGCCCTAAAAGCAGCTATTAAAAATCCGCGTCACGTCGATATGAATATGGTAAGCAGCCAGCAAGCCCGCCAAACTCTTGATATGCTTGTGGGATATGATTTATCTGGGGTGGTTCGCAAAAAAGTCCCTGGGGCGATTTCCGCTGGTCGCGTCCAAAGTCCAGCTCTCAGGCTTATCGTTGAGCGTGAACGTGAAATCGAAAAATTCGAGTCAAAATATACCTATAAAGTTACTGGGAATTTTTCACCAATTAGCTCCGACGCCGTCTTAAATGGCACTCTTGAGAAAATTACGCCCGCTTCCGAAGAAAGCGTAAAAGCCCTGCTCGAAGTCTTAAAAACCGCCGACTTTGTGGTTGGCGATATTTCCGAAACCGAAGCCGAAAAGGCTAACCCAACCCCGTTTACCACTGCTGCCCTCCAGATTGAAGCAAACTCCCGCCTTGGTTTTTCTTCGAGCACCACTATGCGCGCCGCTCAAAGTCTCTATCAAGCCGGCGCAATTACCTACCACCGTACCGACTCTCTAAACTTATCAAACCAAGCTCTCGGTGCAATCGGTAATTACATCGAAAGAACTTTCGGCAAAGAATATTTACATATCAGAAAGTTTCACACCAAAGACGCTTCCGCGCAGGAAGCCCACGAGGCAATCCGTCCGACCCATATCGAAGTTGCGACCGCCGGTAAAAGTGAATATGAGAAAAAATTATATAACCTAATTCGCTCCCGCACTCTCGCGACTCAGATGGCAAACGCCAAGGTGAACCGCACCACTGTTTCGATTGAAGCGCAAAAAGATGGCAAAGTCATACAAGGCAAAAAAGCCCCAGCTATCTTCGTGGCCAAAGGTGAAACAATTGTCTTCGACGGTTTCTTAAAAGTTTATGGCAGCTCAAAAGAAACCACCCTCCCGAAACTCGAGACTGGCGAAAAGCTCGAAATGCGCGACATTTTAGCCCGCCAGACTTTCGCCAAGCCACCTGCTCGCTATACTGAGGGTGCGCTCGTAAAAAAGCTCGAAGAGCTCGGCATTGGTCGTCCGTCGACCTACGCTTCGATTATGACTGCGATTTCCGCTCGTGGCTACGTCATTAAGGGTGAGTCCGAGGGAAACGAACGTAAAATTACCGAGTTTATCTTGAATGGAGAAAAACCAGTCAGCGAAATTGCTATCGATTTTCCAGTAAGCACAATTTCCGAGACTAAAGTTTCCGAGAAAACTGGCGCCACTAAGGGCAAACTTGTTCCGACCCCAGTCGGCGAGCTCGTTTCAGATTTCCTAAAAGACCATTTTGACGAAATTGTCGATTATAAATTTACAGCCGGCGTCGAGGAGAAGCTCGATAAAATCGCCGAAGCGAAATTATCTCGAGTAAAAATGCTCTCTGAATTTTACCGTCCGTTCTCCGAAAAAGTCATTGCGTCGGACGGTATCGAGCGCTATAATTCTGCCACACTTCTTGGAGTCGACCCAGAAACAGGGAAAAATATTTACGCCAAAATCGGTCGAAACGGCGGCTTCATTCAGCTCGGCGAGGGTGAAAAAGAGTCTGGGCAGAAACCTCGCTTCGCACCGCTCCCGCCTCGAAAAACCGTAAAAACCGTAGCACTCACCGACGCCTTGAAACAGCTCGCCCTCCCCGAGCTTCCGCGCACCGTCGGTAAAGCTTCCGACGGCACCGAGATTATCGCCGCCAATGGTCCGTTCGGTCCGTATCTTAAGGCCGGCAACTTCAATATTTCGCTTAGTAAAACCGAAAAAGACCAGTCTCCATACACCATTTCCCTCGAAACAGCCGAAGCTCTCTATATAAAAAAACGTGACAGCATCATTGCCGATTGGGGTGAAATAAAAATTATCGAAGGTCCTTACGGTCCATATATTAAAGGTCCCGCGATTAAACCCGCCTCTGGTAAAGGTCGTGCCCGTGCAAATAATGTCAAGATTCCAAAAGATCTCGATCCGAAGAAAATTACCAAGGAAGAAGCCGAGAAACTTCTGTCCGAGAAGCCAAAGTCCTCTTCTCGTCACGCTCCGCACAAGCGTACGAAAGCCGCCAAAAAGAAGTAGTCTTCATTTTTAAATTCTACAAAAGTCAAAGTATTTTACAAAAATCCATCTTTTTTATTTAAATTTTAAGCATAAGCATACAATATTATAAAATTATGTAAATTTTCAAAAAATAAATTGTTGCATTTGGAAAAAATATGGTAAAATAGAACATAGAAAGTTGAAAAATCTACGAAGATTAATAGTTCGAAAATGGCAACCCCGTTCGGACTGTTAATTTTTAAAGAACAATTTGACAACTGTCTAAAAAATGTTATAATATATAACAAGTTCGTTTATTAACCGGGGTGGATAGAAGGAAAATACCAATGGATCAAAATGCGGAAATAGTCGAAAAAGCTATCGAAAGCAGTCTGTCAGTTATTGAACAAGACCGTGAGAGAGAGATTATTTCGCGCCGCTTCGGACTTTCCGGTAAAAGGGAAACGCTCGAAGAAATCGGCGAAATGCTCACCATTACGCGCGAGCGAGTTAGACAACTCGAAAAGGCGATTTTAATTCGCCTCAAAATCGCGGCCGAAGACGGTCTAATTAAAGAGTTGCCGGCTGCTGAAAAAATTTTCATCCGCAATCTGACTGAGCTTGGACGCATCTCTAAAACTGAAATTTTAGCCGAAAAAATCTTAGGTCGTAAGCCTTCCGATATCGAGATTTATGAACTCAATTTTCTCGCCGAGATTTCAAATAATCTCACCTTAATAGACGAAAATGACAAATACTTTAACGCCGTCGGCATCGCCGAATATGGCGACAATAAGACTATTAAAAACAAAGTCGACGGAATTGTTGATATTATCAAGAAAAATAAAAAGCCAATGTCACTCGACGAACTTGACGAAGTTCTGAATTATGAGCATCCAGACCACATAAAAGCCGTCGCGTCAATTTCCAAGAATCTCGCAACCCTTAATAATCTCTGGGGTCTCGCTAAATGGCCGACCGTCAATCCGAAAAACATTCGCGATAAAATCTACGTCGTTCTTGAAAATAAAAAGGAGCCGATGCATTTTTCCGATATTGCCAATGAAATTAAAAATTCCGATTTTCGCCGCAAGAATGTTACTATTCAAGCGATCCATAATGAATTAATTAAGGACCCTCGTTTCGTCTTGATTGGTCGCGGGATTTACGCGCTCGACAGTTGGGGTTTCAAAAACGGCACCGTCTCAGATATTATCGTGAGTGTTCTAAAGAAAGCCGGTAAACCGATGACTCGTGAACAAATTGTCAAACAAGTTATGAAAGCTCGCAAAGTTAAAGAGACAACGATACTTCTCAACCTCCAGAACAAACAATTCTTCACTAAAGTCGATAAAAATCTCTACACTCTCGCTAAATAAAAATCCAAGAAAAATTTGAGTCTGTTTTCTACGGGTAAAGATTTAAATTTTCTTGCGCTATGTATGATATAATTAACTTATGTTAGCGAACATTATTCATTTTTTACTTATGCCAATCTTTTGGATACCGGTGGTGGGTATTTTGGTGTACCTAACTTACCGCAACTATAAAAAAATTAACCGTCTTAAGGTTCTCAATGTCGACTCCGTTCTTCTGATGCTCGAGATTCCGAAAGCTAACGACAAAAAAGAGCTCGCCGCGGAACAAATGTTCGCTTCTCTCCACGGCATTTTGCGCGATGCGAACGAGCTAAAAAATTCTGGTGGCGTGCAAGAACACCTTAGCTTTGAAATCGTCAGTACTGGCGGACAGATTCAATTTTACGTTTGGACCCCAAAGGTACTCCAAAGCTTCGTCGAGGGACAAATTTACGCTCAATATCCAACCGTCCAGATCCACACTGTCGATAAAGATTACGTCGACACCCGCAAAGATCATCCAGTAGTTTACTCCGCCGAGCTTGGACTCACGACAAACGAAGCCTTACCAATTAAAACTTTCGACACTTTCGAGGTTGATCCGCTCGCCGGAATTACTGGTACTCTCGCGAAAATCGCCGCCGAGAGCAGGGAAGAACTCTGGATCCAGATTCTCACTCGCCCAGTCCCGGATTCTTGGCATTCAAACACCGATAAGTGGGTTTCCCAGATTAAATCTGGCGCAAAATCGATTAAGATTTTTGGTATTGATTGGACTTGGTTTATCGGGGTGCTTTCTGCACTTTGGACCCCGCCGTCCGGGGGAACTGCTGGCTCCGAGGTAAAAGTCGAGCTTTCCGACCGTGCGAAGTCTCAAATTTCCGCCGCTGAGGAAAAGGCTACAAAACTCGGTTATCAAGTTAAAATTCGCCTCGCTTACCTCGGCAAGGACGAAATCGACGCGAAACTCAATATGCAGGCCCTCGTCGGGACATTTAAGCAATTTAACTCAACCAATTTAAACGGTTTTCATCAAATCGGTGGCAGTTTCAAACCCGAAGATCTCGACGGCTACAAACTCCGTCAATTCACCGACGACGGTTTTATCTTAAATATTTCCGAACTCGCGAGCGTTTACCATCTCCCACACACCTCTGTCGAAACCCCAAATATCGTCTGGGCAACTTCAAAAACCGCTGAACCACCTGCCAAGCTTCCAGTTATCACCGGCACTCCTGAGGATCGCAACATTTCCGCCTTTGGTCTCACAAATTTCCGTGGAATTAACCACCAGTTCGGTATGCTCCGTCGCGACCGTGGTCGCCACGTCTACGTAATCGGGCAGACTGGGGCGGGGAAGTCTGGGCTTCTTGAACTCTTTGCGCTCTCTGATACTTTCTATAATGAGGGCTATTGCATTATCGATCCGCACGGCGACTTTGCAATCGACAACCTAAGATTCGTCCCCGAATCTCGCGTGAAAGATGTTATTTATTTCAACCCGGCCGACGTTGACTACCCTGTCGCGTTTAACCCGCTTGAACTTTCCGACCCGTCCCGCAAGCCAAACGTCTGCTCCGAGGTAATTGGCGTTTTAAAACGTATGTTCGGCGACTCTTGGGGTCCGCGTCTTGAGCATATCTTGCGCTACACTCTCCTCGCCCTCCTCGACCGCCCGGAGACTACTCTCCTTGACATTTCCCGTATGCTAACCGATAAAGATTTCCGCAAAGAAACCCTCGATTATTGCAAGGATGTCACGGTTCTCCAGTTCTGGAAACACGAGTTCGGACAGTGGAACGAAAAACAAGTTAATGAGTCGATCGCCCCTGTTCTTAATAAGGTTGGTGCTTTCACAGCAAATCCAATTATCCGAAATATCATTGGTCAGCCGAAGTCAAGCTTTAATATTCGCGAAGTAATGGATCAAGGAAAAATCCTCGTCGTCAACCTCTCTAAGGGTCTGATTGGTGAGGATAACGCTGGTATTCTTGGTGCTTTCTTTGTCACTAAAATCCAGCTCGCCGCGATGAGTCGCTCCGATATCGCTCGCGTCGAAGATCGTCGTCCGTTCTATCTCTATGTCGACGAGTTCCAGAACTTCGCCACTGAGTCATTCGCGACAATTCTCTCCGAGGCCCGTAAATATGGTCTTAACCTCACCGTAGCGAACCAATATATCGCTCAGATGACCGACGAGGTTCGCGATGCCGTCTTTGGCAACGTCGGTACTACAATTTCGTTCCGCGTCTCCGCCGACGACGCCCCGATTTTAAGCAAGCAATTCGAGCCAACTTTCGACGCCTCCGACCTCTTACAACTCAACAACCGCAATTTTGTCATTTCGATGATCATTGCCGGTGAAAAAGTCCCGGCTTTCTCCGCTTCTTCTCTAAATATTCCAAAAACTCCGAAAGACAATTTCGACGCGATTATCGCCTCGAGTCGCCAATATTACTCTCGCCCGCGCGCCGATGTTGAAGCTGAAATTCGTGAAACGATCGAACAGAGTGAAAAATATAAAAAAGAGCTTTCCGACTCTGGTCGCGCCGCTGGGGAAGCGGGAAATCAAGCTTCTTGGGGTTCAAATTATGGTACTAATGAAGTCTATATCCCTGGTCCGAAGCCGACTTTTATCGCCGAACCGACTAATTTCGACCCGACAAAAAACGTCATGCCGACTAAAAACGATCAAATTTTCTCTAATCCATACAGTGAACAGGGAAGCGCCTCTGTTAATTCCCCACAAACGCAGCAAAATGCCCCTACAAACCGCCAAAAAGCCATTTTTAGCAAATCCGAGCCAGCTCCGCAGGGTGATTTAATCAAATCTAAAATGTCCCCAAATACCATGGAAGGGAAAACTGACCGTCCTGGACTAAAAGACCTTGGAAAGATTTTTGGCGAAAACAAGCAGGGAAAGAAGAATAAGAAAAATCGCCGTAAACAAGCCGTAGAAAAGGCTTCTGGCGACTTTAACAGCATCGAGCGACCTTCCCCTGTTTCAAGTGGCGCAATTCTCTCTTCTCCTAACGATTCTCCAGAGAAGCGAAAATCCCTTGGCAAACTTAAGGAGAAAGCCGAAAAAGCCCAGATCCCCGATCGCTCCGAGAAGATTATGGGAGTTGATACCGAGAAAAATCCGTTCAGAAATAATGTTCGCGAGGCTGGAAATAATGGTAAGCACAAGCAGAATGGCGTTCTAAGCTCACAGGATGACCTACAAGACAGTTCAAACGCCAAACTCGGAAAATCAGCCGTCGAGAATATAAATCGCGCCACAGACGCCCAAAACGCGTCAAATTCCAAGATGACCTCCCGCGGCGTTTTTGCCTCCGACTTCCACGACGGTCGCCCAGGGGTCGCCACCTCTCAAACCGTCCCAGAAGCCCGTTCTAACGGCTATCAGAGCCTTAGTGTCGACGACGGTACAAATTCTGGCTATCTCTCAATTCACCATTAGAAAGGGAATTGATAATTCTCTTTTAGTCTCCTCTATAATTCCCCTTAAATCAAGGGGAATTACTATGTAAAATGATGTTTTTTCTATAGTAAATAGCAAATCTGCCCCTGTCTACAATGGATCTACCTCTATTTTTACACTTAAACCACCATCCAATATATGCTAAAAATGTATTAAATCTAAGCCAGCTCAAAATATCTCGCATAAAAATCATATCACAGAGTCAAAAAAGAATTACACGCATAGAAGAACTAAAACACCACCAATTATCACCAAATGTAAAGATTTTTGGCATTTTAAGACGATTAGCTAATCGTCTTTTTCGCGAATGTCTAATGTCGCACAATAACTATTTTGCGACATTAACCTAAGAGCTAAAAGGCGATTGACTTTACGTTGAATTTTATATATTTCACCTTGGAATCCCGTAGGGATTCCAGTAAAATAAATAATTTTATACGTAGAAAAGTTCACTTTTCCAAGTATAAAATTATTTATTTTACATAGGGAAAAACTCCGTTTTTCCAGAGGTGAAATATATAAAATTCAACTACCTACACGTGCCATTTACCTCATAGAAATCTCCAATCATCTTTTAATCGCCGGTGCAATGTATGGCATCGCCATACAATAACCGCAAAATACCACAAAAAGCCTCTCCACCCCTGTTAGAATCGCTCCAGAATTATGAGAGAATTACCCACCCCTGTTAATCACATGTCAAAAACCTCCAAAACTCGCTCAAAATCCACTCCACCCCTGTAAATCCAAATTCGGCGGTCAAAAATTTTAAAATTCATTTTTCCCCGCCGTTTCCCTGTTATTTTAGTCAAAAATTCAAAAACTCACATCAAAACTATACGGAATCACCACCGAAAAATCTCTCCCAGTAATTCCCTCACCGAACAAAACCCGAACATATAGAGGGAAACGTAAAATTAACAGAGGTCGACCCCTGTTAATTTTATCTAAAACTTTTGTTTTCTCTCTTCCTTCACGAAGAACTCCACCCGATCTCCGACCTCAATATTCAATCTATGTTCAAGCTTAAACGCAATTCCCCCAGTCTCCCCCGCCACCAGCGACGGCACTGCCATTTTTTCTTTCTGCACCGACTCAACCTCAACATCGCCGATCAGCTCTTTTTTCCTATACACATGCCCAAAAATCTGTTTACGCTCCGAATTTTCGGCTTTAGTTTTCCCAGTTTTATCATGCAAAACCGGCAACCCCGGGTCGCAAATCCCCGACGTAATCTCACCTCCCGCGATAATCTCCGAATGTGTCGTCCTAAACACCCCCTTAATTTTCATTTCGCCGACCACATTCTCCACAATCTCCGCCGGCAAAAGCCCCTCCATCGCCGATTTCGCGTCGTCAAGCAGTTCATAAATCACCTTGAAGCACTTCACTTCGACTCCCTCGCGCGACGCCATCTTTGAAATATTCACCGGCACGTTCACATTAAACCCATAAATAATTGTATTTCCACCCGACGCCATATAAATATCATTTTCCGTCACATCCCCCACCCCCGAATACACAATATTCAGCGTCACCAGCCCCCGCGTGTCGATCATTTTCAGCGAATCCACCACCGAGGTCACCGACCCAAGCACGTCACCTTTTACGATCACGTTAAAGACATGAGAGTTATCAGAGACATTCATCATTCGCAAAAGATCCGACGACGTCACATTCGACGACGCCATCTCCGAAGACATCGCCGCCGCATTCAGAAGTGCCTGCTTCCTGGCTGCCTTTTCGTCCGCCACTTCATAAAACCTTTCGCCAAAGTCCGGCAAAGTCTTAAACCCGGTCACCGTCACCGGTGTCGACGGCGTCGCTTTTCCTTTCGGTCGCCCCTTAAAATCGAGCATTGTCCGCACCCGTCCGTAAGAATTCCCCGCCACAATATATTCTCCAGTTTTCAGTTCCCCGCCAGTCACCAGCAGGTTCACTACCGAACCTTTCCCTGTTTCCATATGCGACTCAATCACCAGCCCCTCCGATTCAATATCAACATCCGCCTTGAGTTCCTCAATATCCGCCACCAGTAACACCATATCCAATAATTTCTCAAGGTTCGTTCCCTGTTTCGCTGAAATCGGCACCATAATCGTGTCGCCGCCCCACTCTTCCGGTTGCAGCCCATGATTCGAAAGATCCGCCATCGTCCTCTGCACGTCCGCCCCCTCACGGTCGATTTTATTAATCGCCACAATAATTTTAGCATTAGCACCTTGCGCAAATTTAATCGCCTCGACCGTCTGCGGTTTCACCCCGTCGTCCGCCGCCACCACGATAATCACAATATCCGTCAGCATCGCGCCATGTTGTCGAATCGCCGCAAACGCTTCATGTCCAGGAGTATCAAGAAAAGTAATCACTCGGTCATTATGCTCAAGCTGATACGCCGAAATATGTTGTGTGATTCCGCCCGCCTCGTCATCCACTGTCTTTTTATTTAGCAAAGTATCAAGCAAAGTCGTTTTCCCGTGGTCAACATGCCCCATCACCGCCACCACTGGCGGACGCACAACTGCGCGTTCCGATAATTCCCGCCTAAAGTTCGAAATTTCCGTCGCCGTGTTTTTCTTCTCAAGACGCACCCCAGTAAGCCCCAGTTCCTCAATAATCAGCGCCGCTGTATCAAAATCCAGCCTCTGGTTGATCGTCGCCACAATTCCCTGTTTAAACAGCTCTCCAATCAGCGACGTTACAGAGAGTCCAAGCTCCTGCGCCAACTCATCCACCGTAATCGACCCCGCAACAAAGATAACCTTCTCTTCCATCACGCCCCTTTCCTACAATTAAAAAATATTAAAAACTTATAAAAATTATATCATAAAAACAATAAAAAATAAACCATAAGCGTCAAGATTAAGCGCAAACAAAAATCCGAGCATAAGCACCTTCAAGCCCGCTTATACTCGGCGAATATTTATTCCGCGTATCCCGCCGCTTCAGCCGTCTCCATTGCCGCCGCAACTTGTGAGCTATTCGACGCCGCAATCGACGAAAGTCTTGCTCTCTCTACCGCCAAATCTTCTTTTTTCGCCTCAAGATCCTCAATCTCCGCCGAAAGTCCCGAGATTTCGTAGTCAAGCGACGTCGCCTTTGTACTTTCAGACACATAAACCAGTCCGAACAACAACGCCTGTACTGCAAATATCACCGCAAACGAAACCGTTCCAATTTTCGGGAGTCCAGACGAGTTCCGCACCGTGTTTTGATTCCGAGAAAACCCGTTTCGAGAGAAATTGTATGAACCGAACCGAGACCCCGCATTCGCACTAAAACTCGTGTCCATGCTTCGTCTCCTCGCAGTATAAGTTCCGTTTCGCATTTAAATCCTTTTAATAATTTTTTGTTTTTATTTTCGAGTCCACCAAATGAGCGCGCAAAAATTTGTCTTAGTCCGGAGACTCTGTAAACCGCACTACCGCATCGCTTACAGAGCTACTCCGGGAAGGTCATATTTTTTGCTTAACACACTCACGGCAACTCAAACAACCGTGTCGGAGAAAAATCGTTTAGCGGTTCCCCTCCGATAGGCTATCAAAAACTCCGATTCTCTGTCTCGCGACAGATGACCATAGTCTCTTCGCTCCTGATAGCTATCCCCCTTGAAAACACACTTTATCGCTAAAATGTGGGTAAAGCTAACTATCGAACGAAGTTAACTTTGATTTGCTGTGCACGTGATTTGTTCGTGACGATGATTTGTTTAGGCATTTTGCCCTCCTTTTTATTTATTGTTTTTATTTTTATCAATCTCGCACCAAAAATACTCCATTTCAAGTTTACAGATACGTTACCGCTTCTGATAAACTCGAAGTTTTGCACTTCGGGAGCGAGGGTTGATAACAACCTCAGACTCCTCCGCAACGACTGGACTCTTCGTCAGAATCTCGAACACCGACTCTTCACCGTGTAAACTGTCACTCTTAAAATACTCTTTCACCAGTCTGTCTTCGAGACTATGAAAGGTAATAATTCCGACTCGCCCTCCAGGGTTTAACAACTTTTCAAGCAGTGGCAAAGTTTTTTCAATAATCGAAAGCTCGTCATTCACCGCGATTCTAATCGCCTGAAAAACTTGCGTCGCAGGATGTTTGCCAAACCGCTTCTTTTTTTCGACTCTTTCATTCCCCTCAAACGCCAAAGCTTTCGATTTGCTAAAATGCTTACCAAAAGCAATCGCATTCGCAAGCTCCACCGTGTCATTCCAAGGTCGCCCGTCGATAATCGTCTGCGCGTGTTTATGCGCCAAACCAAACGATTCCTCGCCGTACTCCCTGAAAATCCACTCGAGTCCTTGTCTGTTCCAATGGTTCACAATGGTC
>Ga0181612_106078_pt1 | contig 12741 bp, 13 predicted proteins | sample HoacroProtozoa21_FD_119630 | JGI IMG/M metagenome (GOLD analysis project Ga0181612, IMG submission 119630) | Hoatzin crop microbial communities from Cojedes, Venezuel. Combined Assembly of Gp0051906, Gp0051904, Gp0051908 | reverse complement strand
GCGAGGTGGGCGATGGTGTGGTGGGGCGGGGGGCCCGGTCGGTGGGGGGGGGGGAGGGCAAGGGCCGGCGGGGTGAGCGGGCGCTGCCAGGGCTGTGAGAGCTGCTGGGGTGCGGGCCCGCGCACACGCATGCCCACGCACACGTGTGTCGCGCTGCCACGCGTGCCTCCCGCTGGGCAGCACCCCAGGGGTTCCCAGTCCTGCTCTCCAGGCCGGGGTCTGACTCGGGTGCGTGCTGTGAGGACACGGAGCGTAACACGGGGTGCCTCGGCGAACTTTACTCGTCCAAAGCGTTTCTCTGTTTGGGAGCCAGGCAGGATTTTTCCCGAGTTTGCCCTTGCTGTGACCTCTCTCGACGAGTCCCTTGGTGCTAAATTTCCAAGGAATTTGTCGACGAGGCGTGCCTCTCTTTTTGTCTCGCACTGGGAGAGCTGGGCTTGGTGTTTCGGGGCTGTGGAGAACAGCATGGCAGGGGTTCCCATGGACACGCGACCCCCGAGGTGGTGAAATACCAGTCCTGACTATCTCTGGTTTTACTGACGGCTTTGCCTGGTGCCCTCTAACCCCAGGGACCACAGGGAAAACAGCTATGCGAACTACTCGGGAAAGAATGACTTGCTGGATTTATTAACTAGATTTTTATTTATTTTTGTACTAAGTTTCTGCAACTTCTGAAGTTCAAGAAAACTTCTGGTACAGGTTACACAATCGGTGCGGCTCACACAGAACACGTCATAGCATCCTCCAAGGACAGTAATGAACTCGCATTCTCCCCCGGTGCTAGGGTACTAACAAGTAAATACAATTTGTACACCTGCCTTTCATGGAAAGCTTTAATATTACCTCTTGTAAAATCGACAACGCAGCTGTAACTTTCTTTCCTATAAGGATATAAAAATGAGCTTTTGCCTTTATGAAAGGCATACATATCCTGAACCTCACAAACACTACTCTGACTCTGTGAGCAAGACATCCTGAGGAATTTCCTCTACGTAGTTTGAGTTAGAGTTTAACCATTTTCCGAGCATGCTCAGTACAGTCTACAAATATCATAGAACCCGTTACGGCACCCATAGGAAAGCTAGGTTTTCAAAAGTGTCCAGTCAGACTGGCTGCTCTGCTCGAGACACCCTGGGCCCCCACGGCTGCAGCCGGGCAGTGCAGGTGTGGACAGCTTGGGACGCTTCGGAGCCTCGGGTGGGACAGGTCAGGTCAGCAGGAAGGCTCCTCCTGAGCGGACACTTTTGAAAACGCTAGCCTGAGCGTCTTAGAAGTTACTGCTTTCTCAACAGATACACGCACACAACCTCACTAAGGTTAAGAACAGGCGGTGTTCCTCTCTGAACAACTCCTCTCAGTCCTCCTAGCAGGAGGATTACATCTCGTATTCTTCTAGAATAACTTTCTCTCCACGTGGTGGGATTGTTTCAGTCCTTCTGGAAGAAGGGAAGCAGACATCCAAGCATAGTAATGCTCTGCAAAAGGAAAACATTCTTCCCTACTCATGAGAGGAGCGGGGGGACTTGTATGGCAAGTCACCATCTCCTCTGGAGTACGAGCAATGTCCAGGAAACACAGAAGTGTACTCTCGGCCTACCAAGGCCTCCAGAGGCTGCCGGAAGGTTTCAGTGCTGCTTGTTTTGCCGGGGGCTGGTGGGTGGAAGCGGGTGCAGAAGAAGAACCAGAGTCCTTAGGCATTGCTTGTGACCTCTGGAAATGGCAGATCAGCTTCATCCGGGTTTCTGCGTTTGCCGAGTGGAGAGACAGGAACTGCAGAGCTTCCTTGAGGCACCAGGCATACCCTTCGCAATAATCCTGCTGCAGGCTTTTGGCAGATGCTGCAAAAGCTGCAAGGGCAGAGGAGGAGAGAAGTGTTACACGGGGAGACTCAGGCTGGAGTTCTGCCTAAAAGCAAGGGCAGCGTGCACGATGGGGGGCTGTACTCACCTCGGCTGTATTTCAGGTAGCTGACGGTCATCTCCAGGATGTCGGCTTTCTCCAGCTTGGAGTTGGGCTGGTGCCTCTGGAACTCCTTCTCCAGGAGCAGTTTCAGCTGCTCGATGCTGCTGTTAATCCGGTCGCGGCGCATTTTCTCCACCACCGGCTTCCTCAGCTGCAAAAAGCAAAGGAAAGGAGACCCGTTATTAGGAGGATCTCTCTGCCACCTCGCAGGACCGCTTGTTGCCCGTCACTGTTCCTAAGCAACGTGGACCAGCTCCCCAGCTGGCGTGAGCTGCTATGAGAACAGCCGAGAGCGTGGCCCGAAGCTGCCGCGCTGTGCCTGGACTTACTTTGTTTTTCTCCTTTGGCGTCAGCAGGTTGTCGGGCTCCACGAAAACCGTGCTGGGAGCCATCTGTCCCGGGAAGGGGAGGAAGGTCGCGGAGTGGAAGTCCAGGAGAAGTGTGTTGCTGGAAGCCGCCTCTGCCCGATATTTATACCGTGCAGACTCGCTCAGAGCCTGTGGGTCTCCGGCTCGGCGGAGTTTCCCACACTCCGCGGCCAATCCGGGAGACGGGCAGCACAATAGGAGCAGCATCTCTTCTCGCACGCTCCGCTGCCGGTGAATAGCGGGGGGATAATGACCTTCTCCCAGATGAGCAGGTGGGGAGTGAGCGCTACGTGAAAGCCTGGGATCAGAACTGCGGCGTCGGAAGCTGGGAACGAGCTGGCCTTCGGTGTGCACGGGCTGCTGACTAAAGCCGCGGATCAGTGGCATTCCAGGGGCAGCCGCGGTGGGCTGGCAGGCGTGGGGGAAGGAGGGGGTCTGCTGCCGACGGCGGGGAACGCGCTGCTGCGGGCGGGCTGCGGCGTGGGGCTGCCAGCCGTCCTCCCGGGGATGCGCCGAGGCACGCGCTTCAGCACGCACAGATGCACCCAGGAGCATCTTCTGGTTTGCTGAGATGAAGAGCAGAGCTTTAAACACGCTCACCTTGTTTCCTCAGTGAGCCAGAGCTGGCTGCGGCACCAGTTTGGCCCCTGTCAAACAGAGAACAGCTTTTCCAGTTTGGTTTACTGCAAACCAATACGTTTAATTGTAAGTACACGCAGTTATTGAAAATGTTTTCTGTTTTCATCTTTGTTCTCTGCCCTTGATACCTTCTGCACCTCTTTAGCACGCTCTCAAGCCACGTCATAAGCACTTGATGTTTCTGTTTTCAAATACCTGCAAGATCAACCCTCGAGGAGCGGCACCTCGGGGCGTTTTGCGATCCGTTCAGTCTCACGTGCTGCTTTCTCACTGCCTCCCCAAAATGCGTTTTACTCTAATTATTTTCGTTTAATCTGTGCACAAAGGAAAACGGAGTGCAGAAGAAATTCACATAGCCCATAAGATTATTAGAAATCACATTGTTGATTCCTCCTTCTCCCCTGGGCCAGTTTCTGTACTGAGATGCACAGACCTCGCTCCACAGGTGCCCGCAGCTGGAAGAGCGACCACTCCCGCTCTTTGCCTCCTACAAACACACAGCCAGAGATTCCCGTCGGAAAACCTGAACCACATCTGCCTGCATTTATCCCACCCTCTGCCCCGCACGCACTGCCTGCTCTTCTGAGCTCTAACCTCACTCGAACAGCCGAAGAAGGGAGGGAATGGAGCCGAGGGGCTTTGGGCATCCCCTGCCCAGGCACCCCGGGCTGGAGCACGGCTGCCGGCCGCGTTGCCCTGTCACACCCCGAGCGGGACGAAGCAGGAGGCCGCAGCATCACCCGCACGCCTGGAACCACGCGCTCTGCTCCCAGATCTACTCCAAACGTGCTGTGACCTAACCAGTTTGACACACTTCTCTGGGAGCATCAGTGTGTCCCTCTGTAAGATCCAATACAAAAATAATAATAATCAGGTAAATTACTGTCAAGAAATGTTAGGGCTTATGTTTGGCGATGTTTTACTATAGTAAGTAAACACTGTTTGTGTTTAATGTATGTGTATGTGTGTTCAGGTATATATTAATATATACACGTGTCTTTTAATGTGCATAGACATACACACAGACATTTTTCTCTCTCTCTCTGCAGCTCCTCATTCGTGAGACCAGGTAAGGCTTAAATGACCTCTTCCAGGAGCCGCCTTGCCATCCCTATTGTGCTGCTCTTGAATAGGCTCCCTTCTTGTCCTGCAGAGCAGCAGCTGTTGAGCTCTGAGTCTTTTATGTCAAGTTGTGGGAAAGCTTTTGTGACACCATTTCACACGTTCTCCTCAAAGCTTGTGGATTATCTCTGAGCCCATGTAATGCCACCTCTGAAACCAATCTTTGGCTCTGTGCATCCCTCTTGGGGAGATTCTCTGAAACAGAAACTCCTAAGTAGTAACTCATTTCTTGAGCTCGTTAATCAAGTGCATGAAGAAGAAATGTGCCCGTCCCGTGATCGGCAGGGTCCACCAGCAGTTTTGCTAGAGACAGTTTCTCTTTTCCAGATTAACTGACTAATAAGCAGCTATAAGAACAGCAACAATTTCCCCTTCCAGCACAAGGTGCAGGAGCAGGCACTCCAGTTTTAGCCCAACAAAGTGCCAGATGCCTTCCTCCGGTACAGAGGAGAAACTCAGCCTGCTTCTCAGGAATCTGTGCATTCCGGCATTCCTGCCTCATGGAACTTTTATTCTGGGGGGTACAAATTAACTTTCCATGACAAAACTGCAGTAGAGCAGGTGTGTGACTTGGTCTGCCTTTGGCTTTCTTCTGCCACATTGGTGGGCTCTGGCTGTTTCTGGGGTTTGCCCAGAGCTTCTGCAGAGGTGAGGGAGAGCAGCAAGAGCCCCGGGCGGCTGTCGCTGCCCGCGCTGGGGCAGCTGGCTGCAGCCCCCCGGCCCAGGCCGAATGCATTGCCACCCACGTCTGCCGCTGCGGATTCCTCCTGGGATCTCTGCAGCAGGGTTTCACACACGCACCTCTTCTTTCTCCACTCAGTACCCAGGGGACTACGAGGGTGACTCCACAGGAACCGTCACGGCTGAACCACCTCACTCTGCTTTGTCCTGGTAGAAATTGTACTTAGTTCACTATTACAGCGTTTAGCTCAACTTAAAAGGGAATGAAAACCTCTACCTCCTTTCTTGCTCCAAGAAAGTAACTTCCCTGTACCTTCTTGAAGGAACGAGTTAGATGGGATAAAAAAGCCTACTCTATTTTCTCCAGGATCCCAGGCATCAAGCCCTGCTCCGTGTCAGTTTACTGCATGCACTTGGGATGTGATGGACCCTTTTTTCTCCTGCTGCTCGGTAGTTACGCAGTGAGGCGTTGTCGCTGTCACCCAAGCCTCCCGACTTCTTGCCTTTGGCCCTGCCACCAGCTCAGGGCAGCGCGAGCCTGAGGGCAGGCGAAGGCACGCGCTGCCCCGTGACCCACGCCGTGGGGATGTGAGCAGCCCCTTGGTGCCTGCACCCTCAGGTCAGCACCCGCACGCTGGTTTCGGAGCTATGCGAGCTCAGGTCCCTTATAAAAAAACCATCATCCAGGAAAGGCAGCGTCAGCTTTCCTGGCGGGGCCTCCAGAACAGGAGGGGAGCAGGAGGCAGTCGTGCCAAGACTTTGCCCGGTGGCACTGCGGCAGGAGTTGTGCGCTTGGCACAACCAAGGGGTCAGTGCTCAAAATGTCATCTCCATTGGGGTCCAAACTAACCCACAGCCTGCTACGGAGCAGCCCAAATGGTAAATAACCTTCTGTGGCCTTGAGAAATTCACTTAACTATAGAGGCTGGAGGCTGCACGCATTTCAAATGTGCGTGGTAACAAAAATCACAATACTCAATGTCTTATTGTGAGGGTTAACTAATATACAAATGGTGAATGTACCAAATCTCCCCCAGATGGTAAATCCACTGAGGTTCCTACTTCCTCACTCTGTGACACATAAATTTTAAAGCATCTGAAATTAAAACATATATTTAAAATAGCTGTTTATTTTCTCTTTGGTTTCACAATCTGTGAGGGGAAAAAATAGCCAGTTACTGACTGTCCTGGAAGAGTTACTCAGATGTTCAGTTACCCAGAATAGATGCTCTGCTTCTGCTTTCCTTGGAAATCCTCAAGAAAAGTGATAACAAAAATTCCTCCCTATTGAAAAGTCAGCAGTCAGTGGACTTTACACTAAGGATAATGAATTCTTCCACTATGCTTCCAAACATACACCGCAGTGCACAGAGAACTTACTAGGATCCCAAGGTACGGGATCTGAGGAACATGTTTGAAATCAAGCACTAGCAGTAGCCTTGCCCCAGAAGTTCAGCCAGATGTTAGCTCTTTAGGGAGACTTAACGATGCTGCTGCTTTCCCAAGTCTTGAGAGATGCTCGCTGCTCCCATCGCGTCTCTCCCGACCTGTGCTGCCCAGATGGCCTTTTGGGAGCGGGGTTTCCCACTGAACACAATGCGGAGGCAAGCACCGTTGCTAATGTGGTTTGTAGGCAGGCACACTTCCTTTGTGGCAGGAATGAATATAGTTAAGAAATGGTGTGGGAAACTCGGAGGTACACAGACTTCCACAGCCTTATGTTAGTCAGTCAGTTAGAACGCTAAAACGCTTGGGAGCAGGGATGGAGCGATGCTTCTGAATAGAGAATGGGAAAGACAGCAAAAGGTAGGAGACTCGAGTCGTGCCAAGCCCTGCAGATCATCCGGAGGTGAGAAATAAAATGAGTCCAAGCCTAAGGGCCCTACTTGGATCCTCACTGAAGCCGACAGAAACTTTGGACTCCATGAAGAGTGGAGCAGGCTGCTGGACTCTACCTCCAGAGCTATTTCCTCATCTCCCATAAACTGGTATAGATACAAATTACCTCTACACCTATGGCAGAATTTGTCAAAACTGTAATCAGCAAAACCTGAGCCTGAGTTTTCACCTGCCAAATGCGGGACTCTGGTCTGGTGTTTCCCATTCCTTTCATCCAAGCAACACAAAATAGTTTAGAAGTATTAATGAAAAGCTTCCCCATAATATTACTGGTAGAAAACCTGATCTAATTGTCTCAAAAGCCAAGCCCAGCTCCTACAGCTCAGTAGGGGTTGTAGGAAAGTCTCACGATATCCTCGTGGTCCACAGGAGCCATCTGTGTCCCTCCGCACTGTGCAGCAAGGAGACACAAAAATCCCGTTGCAGATCCGCGGTGGTGGCTGCCCGGCTGTGGTTCAGGGCTCCGTACTTCCACCCCCGCTCAAGGCGAGCGCACCAACCAACACGTGGAGCTCGGGAATCGGCGCCCTGCGGTACCGGTGCGGGTGACGGGCTGCGGTGGGTGCCCTCGCACTCGGGCAGGCCGGCCTTCGATAACAAGAATAGCGAGACAGAGGGACTGAGCAGCCCGGGGTCTGGGCACCCCGACTGCCGAGCAGCACTGGGACCAGGGTCCCTCAGTACCTGCCAGTGGCTCCACGGAGAGCCCGGGCCAAAAACCACGTTCTCCTGCTGGGCAGTGCCTCACCTACGGCAGAGGATCTCCAAGCTGGCAGGGGGAAACCGGTCCTGTGTATAAACCCTGTGTTTAAATCACAGCAAACAGCAATTCAGATTAACATGCCAGGGTAATTAAGTCTTGGAGGAGCTTCTGTATCTGTTTGCAGCAGTGTGCATAAGCTTACAAGCAGCCTGACTAATATCAAGGGTCTGTGTTTCCTAGGACACGTTAAACAAATCTGGGGAATTACAGAAGCTAACAGAGTCCGCGGCTCAGAAGTCTCAGTGTGGGCCAAAACCACCTCTGCCACCTTCAGTGGGACATTCCTCCTCAGCCTCGCTGCTGGGTGAGCAAGATTCTGCTCCTGCAGCTCCTTCCCCTATCTTTTCCTCCCGGCCCTTCCTCGCCCTGCTGCCTGGCAGTCCCCTGCTTGCACCCGGAACGAGTTCTGTTGGTCTGCATAGCATCCTTCACTTTTTCCTTTTACTCGGGGTTTATTTTCCCTTCATGAAGTTTTTATAATCTGATTTTTCATTCTGTCACTCTTTCCCCCCTCTGTCTGTCACAGGCAGATGTGGTTTGAGGACAGGAGTGTCTCACAGACCCGCAGACTGTGTGAGTTTGGAGTCCCTTCCAGTTTCCCACACCGCTCCCCTATTCACCGCATTCAGGCGGGGGATAAAGGAAGTGTGCCATGCTACAAGCTGCATTAGAGACGGTGTTTGACTTCCCTTTGTACGGCACAAAACCCTTGCTCTGGGTAGACCATCTGCATAGCACTCACTGCAGAGAAAACCATTGATCAGGGCCTGTCAGCCCAGCTGGGGGAACTTGGGAAAGCAATTCCTTGTGCCACTCCAGCTCCTTCGGGCTTAACATCTGGCCGGAGGGGGAGGCGACCGTTGGTGGTTTAACAGTCTTGCTTCCTTTCAAGTTTGGGATGCTGTTTTGATCCCCGATAAGCCTTTCTGAAATCCTGATTTTAATAACATGGAAAGCATCCAGGAGACTAGGAATAATGCACTGGCTTTGCATTTTCAAAGTGCTTTACAAATACCAGCTAATGAATTCTCGGCAACCTCCTCTGTGAGATAAGGACGTATTATTAGCAATGTTTTACAAAGAAAGAAAAATAAGGCCGACAGGAGAAAACCAAAATGTCAGTATTTCACACAGCCTACTGGTTGCAGTGCTTCTATTGCCAAGGGGCTATTTGAGACATCTGGTTTGCAAAGATGCTCAGCACCCAGTTTTGTTTTAATTAGCTTTGGCTTCTCTGAAAAGGAGCCAACTCCCTGGCTTGTGGGAGAATTTGGATTACTGGCCTGGACCACACTTGCAGTCATGCACCACCGAGATCAGCAGATGCAAAAGTTCTCCTTTGGACTAAAGTTCAGTAGTGGTTTTTGAAAATGTTATTTAGGACAATTTGTTCAAGCCCAGGAAATGGCTGAAAAGGAAGATGCACTCAAACCCTGGATCAGGAAATACTCCATGATCTATTGGACAGAAACCAACTAGATCTCTCTAGAAAGTAAACTAAGTTTGCATTTGTTTTTTCATGCTCCTAAAGACCTACCAAAATCTCAGCCTTAAGCTGCAGCTGTCCTTAGTCCTTGTGCAGATCCGTCTGTCAGCAGCATCTAATTCTGATCAGCGGCGTCCCAGCGGTTACGGTTATTCCGGGTTTGGAGCTCCTTGGAGGAGAGGATGCGGTGTGCCCCGAGTTAAACAAACTCTCCCAGTTTATAAGGGAATTTCAGGCCTTGGACACTTGGCCTGAATAAAACCAGTGACTTCGACAGGAGAAAGGAGCCGTACTGCTTTAGGCAGCAGTCCGGTGCCATCCGCAGCTGCAGTGTTGTGCGCTGGTCACTGATCGCAAGCAGGAGTCGTCCACCCAGTCTCCTGGTGGCAGCTCCCGGGGGCTTCGTGCTACCAGCTACACCGGAGGTGTTCTGGGGGTCCTGGTCCTATTCTTAACCCTCTATGGACTGTTTTCTTCAGAGTCTGGTTCTGTTTATTGCACTGGATTCCCCCGATCCCAGCATCTGACAAGGTGCCTTGCCCTGTGGTGCAGTGATGAGGGCATCCAACTCTGCCTTGAATGGACCAAGGTCTGTCAGTTCTTGCATGTGCCCCTTTGCTATTCTTAACTAGGTTATCTAGCTTTGGAAAAACCATTCTTGCCTGCAAGGCAGGTGCTTGCTTTTCTCAGACATGATCTCTTCCTTCTACTGCCAGCTGAACACAGCAGAGATGTTCCTCAGTCCTCCAAACCCCACATGCCTGGCAGGGCAGGACCTGACTCCGAGCCCCAGGACAGTTTCTCCAGACACAGGTCCACTGTGCCCCGCAGCACGGTGACAGACGGCCGCCAAGCAGGAGAGCGTGGATCCCGCGGGCGCTTACATCTCAAAGCTCAGGCTGAGCCCAAGGGAAGGGGCATAAATAAATCTGCTGGGGTGTAAAAGAGAATCAGCTGCAGGTTACAAACTTGTCCCAAGGTAGGGAACAATCAAATGAGGCTCAGGGGACACCAGGGAAGTCTGTGACTTATCTCCCCCCTCCACCGCTGCCCTAGCTAGGAGTTGAGTGATTAAATGTCTGACACATGCAGATAGGATTAATTGCTGCTCTTATAAAAGGGGAGAGGTGACTGCCCTCCTATCTGGCACGAACACACCATCTCCATCTTGTCAATGACAGCAAGCGGTTGTCGGGGCCAGACCTCAGGAACCACACGCCCAATTCTCAACCTGCTCCTCTGAAATATTCGCTCTGCAGGACACCTTCTCCCTGCCAAAATGCTTGGCAGCACTCTTTGGTAAGCCTTGTGATTCTTATCACGAGACGCATAATACTGCTGGCCTTCAGTAAGACTTCACGTCCAAGCCTCATGATTCTATAAAGAGAAACAATTAATTATATCAATCCAAACAAAGTCCAAATGCTCAGTAATAAAAAAAAAAATCCATCAAAATACTTCTATTTTTATTAGAAACATCAAAATGTTTTTGTTAAATCCCTATGAATTTCAGCCCATTTCTTGAAGCCCAAATTTTGACATTTGAAAAGCTGGCAGTGATGCCAGATCCTCGGAGATGCTGAGCCCGTTGTAAGAACAGAATACCACTGTCTTCCCAAAAAACCCCAAAACAAGGAAGGAAGTGCCTGAACTCTTCTGTGTTCGCTCCCTGCCCTCCTGTCAGCGACAGGCTGTCCTCCTGCCTTGCCCAGAGCCGAGCAGGGGACGGGGGTCTGCGTGTTGCAGGGGGCTCCGGGCAGCGTGTGCTCCCACTGAACTCGGCAGTGTCTGGGGTGCTTCAGAGCCAACCTCAGACCCCTCCGGCAGCGCGTGGGAGCCAAACGGGGTCCCTGCCCTGTGGCCGAGGTGCAGAGCAGTCACGTCACCGAGATCAGAGCTAACCTAGCACTGACTGGCGCAGCTGCAGAGCAAGGTGCAGCCGAGTCCCCCGGCAAAATCAGAAAGTTAGGATACGTTCTGTGGCTGTTCCATGTGGGTTTCTGAAGGAGGAGGGTGGTAAACACATAACGTGGTGGCTCCCGCAAAGCCTGCTCCCGGGGCAATGTGTTCCTTTGAGACATAATTGATTCCTGCCATCAGGCACCAGCCTGCTCTCCCCCAGGGTCAGCGCTTTCCCACATCCAAGCCCATTATCCCACAGCCCATGCCTTTTGTACAACACACTCCAGCTATTCATGTGCAAAGCAGCTGTAATCCCCAGACCTTTCAGAGTCAATATACCAGGAAATAATAAATCCCTCTTGTGCACTCTTGAATATGCCGAGAGGTGACTTGTGGGAATTTCAGCTGGGCAGAAAAATAATAAATTCTCCTTAATTTTTAATTACGTGTAATACTCACTGTAGAAAGACTATGTCCTCGGTGCACGACTATTTCAGGGTCACCATCACAAGCAGCTACAGAAATTGCTTCTGCCTCTAACAACCCTGAAAATGCAGATCAAATTGTCTCATATGTTTCTTAATGATCAAAGTCCGCTTTCCTTCACTTACACACCTGGGAGCGGCAGTATATTAAGCATTCCGGATCTAAAGAAAAATTAATTAAAAAAGGTTAAACCCGTGAAGAATGTACTTTACAGTAATAAGAGACCCCTTTTTGCCAGGGTTCTAATGTCTAAAGGAGGCAAGATAATGCCATGCTAATGACATTTAATGGAATATTTTATACAATAGGTCTAATAACAACATAACCTTTTCCCCTGAAAGCGGCAGATTTCACTACGCTTCTGCTCTGTTGGTTCAGACAGCAGAATTATGCTCGGCTTGTGAGGGCAGGAGAAGCCAGTCCTGAATAGCAAGTTCTGCAGGATAATTTCTTTATATACCACCTCCCAAGCCAAACCATTTTTTAAACTATTTACTCGGTAGAATGCAACATCACTGAAACACCCTGAGCAGAACGTGGTAGGCAGGGTTAGGTGCGCCGAGGGGGCTGGGAGAAGGGATCTTCGTCTGTGACACCAAAACAAGCCGTGGCTCCTAGATTAAAAACTGTCCAAGGATCTGTGGGGTTCACCTCAAACTGGCAGCACCCTGTCTTTTCAGACCTTATCCAAGATCCTGGTCATAAGAGTATGAGGATGATGAAGGGATGTGGTAACACTGCAGGGATCTGTAGCACTAAAATCCAAGAATCTTAAACATTAGGACACGTCCACCTGGCAATAGTAAGGCAGCAGTGTGGCACAACATACAGACCCAGTAGTTTTATCAAGCATTCAGTTGCCATGTGGACGTGTCAGGACAGGTCTCCTTGGGACCCTGGTCGGTGTTCTCATTGCCACCGTCTTCCTCAGTGACGCTGCGCTAGCGCATCCCCTGTGAAAGCGAGATCAGAGCTAGCTTGGTGCTAAAAAGCCTTCCCTTCTCCCCACATCAGCAAGCCTCACCAGCAAGGCTAGCTGTGGGCTGGCCCAAAGGAGAGCCAAGCCTGCTTGAGAGCAGACTGCACGCAGGACAGACCCCGCAAGGCCCTGGCAGCCGAGATGACAAAGGGGTGTCCCGGGGAAGAAGCATCTCTGCCAGGCTCTCAGTGGATGGGGAGGACAGAAACTCCCCAGCGAGACGGTGAGAAGAGGCCACCAGTAGCACTTCCACTGCAGAGGAGCACCATCCCCAGGGCTGCTGCTCCTCCAGTTTACTCTCCTGGGGATTCAGCAGTACCCAGAATCACAGAATGGTAGGGGTTGGAAGGGACCTCTGTGGGTCATCTAGTCCAACCCCCCTGCTGAAGCAGGGTCACCTACAGCAGGCTGCACAGGACCTTGTCCAGGCAGGTCTTGAATATCTCCAGAGAAG
>Ga0181612_116985_pt1 | contig 12742 bp, 3 predicted proteins | sample HoacroProtozoa21_FD_119630 | JGI IMG/M metagenome (GOLD analysis project Ga0181612, IMG submission 119630) | Hoatzin crop microbial communities from Cojedes, Venezuel. Combined Assembly of Gp0051906, Gp0051904, Gp0051908 | reverse complement strand
GAGCCGCAAGTGAGTTCCCGCCGCACTGCCCCCCCCACCGGAACCCAGCATGACGGCACATGGTATGGAATACCCAGCTCCGTTTGGCCAGGTTGGGGTTGGCTCAGCCCACCCGGCTGTGCCCCTTCCTGGATTCCGGTGAAAATTAGCCCTGTCCTGGCCAAACCCAGGACACATGTTTCCCTAGGAAAACAGAGACCAAAGGAGAATCTGGCAGTGCAGTTATTTAATGTAACAAAAATCACAAAATAGCTTATATAAGCATTATAGTTTGAATATGTTTGTCCTGAGGATATACTATCCTAAAAGCATTTAGATTTTAGGTAAAATGGAAGTAAAAGCTGGCCTGTGTTCATTAGTCTAACGCATTCAGCTAGCAAGTACAGAAATGCCTCTGCAATGACAGAACAAACACATAAGGTTACTTTCATCTGTCCGATGAACGTACTTTAGAAATCTGCCAAAATGTAAGGTTAGGATTTAAGTAACAGACCTCTATCCCTGCCCCGAGAGACATCAGTTGTAGTCCTCACCTTCAGGTAGCTGCTTCCACTTTCATCAAACCAAAGACTACAGCTGGCAATTTAATACTCTCAGTAGCAGGTGTCTGTGCACCTTACAAAACCCTGTGGTATGAAATGAAGCAGTCCAAAGGAGCTGCAAAGGAAATTGTTCCTGTAGGAAGGCAAGGTAGCTGGGTAAGCAGCTGAAGGCTGGCAGCAGGGCAGCGCAGGTGAAGGCAGCCCAGCCTGAAACCCCAACATTTAGAGCACATTTGTTTCATCTCCACTTTCCCATCTTTTGGCTTACCTTCATAGTTTGCTGCTACAGAGTTGGGTGGGGAGTTGGGGTGTTTTTATCTTTTTTCTTTTTTTTTCTCTTTTTTTTTTTTTTGTAAGTGCCAGACATACTGAAATTCAGATTTTAATTAGGCCTTCAAGGCATATTTATACCAGTAATTGCATCCTCCCAGCTATCAGGGACACCTTATTTGAAATCAAGACATCGTACCGTGCTTGAACGCAGGTCTGGAATTCACTAATTTGCCTCTGAAACGCGGAGCCTCAGAACTTCACGGATCACAATAACGTGATTGAGATCCCTCGTGTGCAAGAAGGAACAAGAACTCTTCTGACAGATTTTTCTTTCAGTCTTTGTATCATTTTGCTTTCTTTGTCTCCTAGGCAATTTTCCTTTAGCCAAGAGGGGTTCTGTCATTCAAATATGCCCATGGGACTGGATGGAACTTGTATTGACTAAAGAGGGAAAGAAATTATCAGTATTATTGGAATTGCAAGGGTTCGGTAAGCCACCTAATACAAATCTGTGAATTTAAGTTGAAATAATTTGTTTTATTAACAGTTAAGGAACCTTCCTAAGACATTAAAAAGAAGTCACAAAGAATAACAAAGCTCTATTCGACATGTTTCAAGAAACTGTAAAGCCTTTCGATATAAATAAGAATTATCAACTTTTGTACCTAAATATTTAAGTTATTTATATCTGAGGCATTGTGATTACAATGTCAATGCCTTTTAAAAAAAAGGAAAAAAAAAATCCAAAACATATCTTCCATAGTATCACCTATTCACTTCTTGAACTGACAGCAGAAACAGCTGGATAAAACCATTAAATATTTGGAAAACCAAAGTCCTTAGAACAAACTTGCTAAATATGTATTGAAAAAACAGGTTTATCCTTTCCATAGTGTACACTAAGAACACCAATAAAGATTTTCATATTCCAATCTGAGCACTACTTGATATTTTGTTGATCATAAAATTGTTTTCTTACTCCAACATTTTTTATTCAGGTGTGTTCAGAAAGAGTCTTCAGACAGTCTCAGACTGTGTACTGAGAGCTCCAAGGAGAATGTGCCTGGGGGATGCACCATCTCTCGGTGAGATGAGAAGACTGGGAATGCAAGAGCTAAATTAATTCTACTCATTAACAAACCTTGAACATGGACCTTGTATAACACTAGAAATAATAATGTGCCAGGCCCTGATCCAGTATAGTATTGCAATACATGATATTTTTAGGAGTTTTAGCATTTCTGTTGATGTTCACATGAATATTTGCATTGGACCAGGGTCATAATCCAGCTCTGCCTATGAACGGATAAGTATACATCACACCTGACATCAAGAATAAACAGTTTTTTAAATGGACATGCCAAGGCCACAGCAACATTTTAGACTGCTCCAAAGACACCTACTAAGTTTTATTCAAACAACTTAATCATTCATTTCACTCACAACATTTACAGTTTCTCTGTTCTCCATTTTAGTGTCCTCCTGCTCCTCCACTTATGTGGTGCATAGGGCATCATTTTTCATTACTCCTGAGGAAGAAGACGCTTCCCTTCCTTTCTCCTCCTCCGCTTCTCGTGAGATTAAAGGGAGAACAGGAGACAGGCCAAGCTTCCACCGCGGTGGAGGCTGGCTTCAAGCCCAGCGGCAGACCTCACTGCAGGTAGGAGGGGAGGAGGTGGCATCCATGGGGGCAGCAGCAGAGGATGAGGCATAGAAGAAACTAGGTTATACCATTTGGAAGCTCATCAAGTTAAGCAGTGGGCTTCTTCACCTGTTTTCTTGACCCAATTCTGCTTTATCTCATAATAATGCTGGGAGTGATGGTTTGAACTAGCATTACTGAAACAAAATTCATGTTGTGTATTTTGCACATTTAATGCTACTGCCCTACATGATAACAACTATGTAACCGGCCTCTATTCCCAGAAAATCCATCCCATTAGTTGGACTAACAAATTTTTAAAGTATTAAAATGTAGTAAATGTAATGCATTAAAAACTAGTAATTCAAAAAGGGAACTGATTTCTGGTTAAAATACGATGGGCAATCAGCAGTGGCTTACTTCTGTTTACTTGACATTTTGATGATGCCTCTAGAAGTGAAATCAAGATCTAAGTAAACGCAGCAACAAAAAAAAGAATCTTCTGCCACTCACATCCTTCATTAGTTCCCGGGAGAAAGAACTGCCTGAACATCTTGAGCTTACCAACTTGATGTACACCGAAGAACCTGAAGGGAACAATCCCTACTGACTGACATACAAATGCTGAAAAGTTCAGCAGTGCTCAAAAGCCAGTAATCAAATTCCCTCCCCTCTCAAACTTTTCTGAGTGTCTCTGAACGTTCAAAATAAAAAGGAAATTGTAAAAGGCACAGCTTCAGATTTTGAGAATATCAGGTTATCTGGCAATATATCTGCACAATTTGTCTGGACCAACAGATGAAGAACAAAGTCCTACTCCACTGAAAAAAAGAGCATCTCCACAAGAATATGCCAGTCTCGGTAAAATCTCAAAAAAAATAAGAAAACCGTTTTGTGATATGTCCAGGGAGCCATTCCTGTGGAAAGGACACAATGAAAGTAAGAGATGGAATCAAAGAGCAGAGAGTCTGATGATTTCAGTAACCATTTAAGATGTGGGAGAGTTACTTAAGCTTCTATTCCTACTGAACCAAAACAGGACATCCTGGCAAGAGCCTTGACCACCAGCTATACCCTTCTCTCTCACTTCTTTTAGGAAGAGTGTTGGCAGAAGCTTAAAAAAAGATGGCTTAACCTCAACAAATTCTGACTGCTTTTGCAAACCAGTATTGCAATATCTTTCTGTGGAGCTTCATATTTATAAACTTTGTTAATTTATTTGGTAAAATTCCCCTCCCTGCTACAGTCCACAGCTCTTAGGAGAAGTACAAATAAATGCACAGACAGACGATTTTTGGTTGTATTTGCTAGCAAACTCTTTCACCACTGGAACTTTATTTTTTTTGTATTTTAAAGGATGCTTATTCTTACATAAAAATCAATCATTTATGTACAAACCTTTAAAAAACACCATTAACTATTCACATTAGTTTAACCCTAGTACTTGCAATTTGAACACTTCAATATTCATATTAGCTATTAAGAATGGACAGTATTTCTGCCATTTTATATTGGTGTACTTGCACAGTAGTCAAGATGCTTTAATAAACTGTTTTACCTAGTAATCTCGTAGCTTCAGAGTTAAAGTTAAAATTACATACTTGGTAAAGTGTAACAAGACACATTTACGTTTTAGTTTTATTAAGGCATATTTCCCACTGAGCTGAATATTCTATTTTTCCATAGGGATAATGTTTCACAGATATCAAGAAAAATGTTTGTTATGAGCACTATGGTGTATGAACTGTTGTAATATATATGGTTATTTTCATGTTTAAACCTAAGCCTTTTCCTGTTCTTCTTAGTCATAACATTATTTGCAGATTTGAGGATGCTCCACGTTATTGCACACTCCAATCTCTACATATCTCCAGCTCCTTCCTTTTTCCAGAGATGATTGTTCCTGTCATCCTTTCTCAGAAAGGAGTATATATCTTGCAAATAGCATAAGCACATTCTGAGTGAGCAGCAGCAACCATATGACACATGAAGAGAAAAGGATAATCCAGTGACTATCTTGAAATATTAGAGCATATTTACCTCCTGTTTAATTATCATCTTCAAGCTTTTAAGTAGTAAAAGCATTTGCATACATCAGAGCACTGTGCAAACCATTCACTAGTTTCTTAGGTATTTGTATGAAAATATTTTGTAGGAAAACCTAAGCCTATTGTTTTTGCCAAGCTCTGTTTGCTCACTGTCCTCAAGAAACCATTATGAGCCCACAAAGCAGTTTGCAAAAACAAGACAACTCAACATTTGTACCTTTTACTTGTGTGCATGCAGTTATCCTCTCGCCTCTCCATATATGAATGTCTCCCTTACACTGCCTGCAAAGCATGCAGGAGCAAGTAGCCTTAGAAATCCCAGCTGAAGCTTCAAACATGCACCATCTCAGGAGATGCAGAGCATTTCAACTTGAACGGCCAGCTAACACGGGAGGACTTCACCAATTCTCAGGTGAAGTTTTAGAACATCTGAAGACGTCACCCTGCTTAATCATGCGCATGTCATACACACGTGCTAAAGGACAGTTCTGTTAAGCTGAGCAGAGAAACAACAGCAAATACTAATTGAATTATAACTACAAATCCTGCACAGATGGTATTTAGTCCAAAAATGTTTTTCTTCTCTTCTGCAATAACGTCAACAGGGCCTATGTATGACTTTTTCTTCACTGCCTCTCAACATCTATGAACTCCCTGTTTCTTTCTACGTGAATCTCAACCATGCAGTAGGACACCTTCATCTTAATTTGGGATAATGAAATATGCTTGTGCACAGTTGACAATATTTTCAGCTCTTTGAGGAGACAGAAGAGTATACCTCACTTGTCTAACAGCATTTGCTACCTTTAAACCACATCATAGCAGGAGAAGGGGAAAAAAAACCCCAAAACTACAGGAGGGAAGCAAACTTTACAGCTGTCTTGTTTGCAATTCAGATGCCTCTTCCCTTCTGCTCTGCCTAACTCAAGCAGCAAGTTTCTTGGCAATGAACAGTGGAGTAGTCAGCCTGTGCTGGCTGGGTAAAGTAAGCTGGTGAGGACTGCTGGCATCAGGTCTGGCAGCTCAGTTCAGTGTTTAGTAGCGTGTCCCACCTGACACAGGACAGTGGGATGCCTTCAAGTCCTTTGCATCAGACACTCCCCCCTTCCCCTCCTCTTTTTTGGGGGGGTCATCTGCTGGTACAAGGAAGGCATTTGATGCTTCTCGGCTTTGTGGAGACTTTATTATTGACTCTCATTCTCTCAGTATTAGCGCTCTGGTGTGAGCTAGAGGACAGTCACTGCTCTCAAGAAGCAGAAGACCAGATAGTATTTGGAGTCAGGAGTTATAAGAGGGTGGTAGTTAAAACTGTATCCCTAAACAGCCAGCAAAACAGATTTCACCAAAGGTTTCAGAGTTTCAGAGATTTAGCAGAATTCAAAAGCAAGTCCGTAGGACAGATAAGGAAGCTGCTAGGATACATAAATGAAATAAATTTAGCTAATTCCCTGTCACCTGCCAGAAGGTAGAAACCTATAAAAAGAAAATATTCTATAGCTTTCAACAAAACCTGTAATCTTCTTTCACAATTGCTAGCTCTTGATAACCACATGCTTGCATATTTATTCAAATGACTGCATCATACCCTGTCTCCCTTTTGCTGAACTCATAGTTATTTGCTAACTTAGATCCATAGAGTCCAGAAACTCTTTTCTTTCAGGTGGCCTGTTTAGCACAATGAATTTTAAATGCACCATCTACTTTAGTCTGTATTGTTTAGCTCCTTACTTTTAAGCCAGATGGAAGGCCCCGAACCCCAAAGCTTGTCTCCATCCTTGTCAGTTTAGCCAATAAAAGATTATATCTCTATCTGTGAAATTCCCTCTATTACAGGGTCAGAAAATGAAGCCTACACCAACACTACTAGTATATCACTGCATGTGTTAACAATAATACTTTCTCAATAACTGTAGCTTCTCAATAAACAAACTACACATAAATCAAATTTAGGTCTTCAGTATTCTTCTGTCAAAAATGCAACGTTTTCCATAGGTTCGGTTCTTAAATATAGGAGGTTAACTGCACACTGATCTTGCCAACCTTTCTCAATTTCTGGACAGTAACAAACAGTTTATTTCTAATCTTGTTATGAAGGGTAGAGTCATAAAACCCATGATTGTATTGCTCTGAAAATTCGCCATAGGCCTGAGGCACTAATCCGCTAGGTATATTAGATTATGTTTCCCTTTTGCAATTGTTCATTTATACTTTTAACACTGTCTACAGAGTGAGGCCCTGAAAACCATTGTTAATTACTTACATTCAGGGTTTCTTTCTTGGTATGATATGAATCAATCTTACTATCATAACGTCAGCAAAGAGAAAACGTCCATTACCTTAAATTATGGGGAAACATTATTTTTCTGAGACTAGAAGCCACTGATATTTAAGCCTACTAAATAGCCTTGATTTAGAAAGAAATAGTAATAGGTGTATCATACTATATAGGTGACATTAGCTGAAGCTTATTTTGGTAGAAAATTTAAGAAGGAGCAGACAAGGAATAATGTCTTATTTCCTACATTAACTGTTTTAATAAGCTGGGTGGAACGACTAGTGTATCTAGCTGGTATAAAACAGTTTATGCTAACTAAATCTCCAAAGCTATCACACAGGTAACACATTGGTCTTACAAGAGGTCTGTGCTGATATAAATTACCTGGCTGCTTTACTGTGGGCCTCAAAACAAAGCAGCAGTGTTGAAATCACAGGCCAACAAGAGAATAAGTGGTCAGGCATGTAGATGATGATGATGCCTAAAAGACAGACCTACAGAAAAATCCTATGGGATACCTATACTGCAGGACAACGAAGTGACTTCCAACTTTTCGTTACTGGTCTAGTTAAAACAACACAAAGAAAAACTGTTCTCGAGAGATCACAGAATGGTTAAGGTTGGAAGAGACCTCTGGATATCATCTTGTCCAACCCCCCCTGTTCAAGCAGGGCCACTTGCAGCCAATTGCCCACAACCATGTCCAGGCAATTTTTTAGCATCTACAAGCAGGGAGAGTCCACCACCTCCTCAGGCAACTCATGCCAGTGTTCGGTTACCCTCACAGTAAAAAGTGTTTCCTGCTGTTCAGAGGGAACATCTTGTGATGAGGAGATGAAGAGATCTCCATCCCTGCAGAGCATGCTGGAAGTATGGGCACAGTCCAGTGTTGTGAGATAGCCTTGTGAAAAAACAAAAAGGGGACCACTTTTCTTGGACTGAAATGTGACAGATGCTTGAGAAGCATTCTCTAGAGTAAGGGATATTTTGAGAAAACATTTCTTCTAACATATCATGTAAGGGATATTTTAAGAAAATATTTCTCTTAACATATCATGCATTTTTTTCCTTTAATGTGAGTTTGCTTATTTTTGGTAACTAAGGTAATTCAGCTACCAAATTCCAACCAATTTCGTTTTATAATCACACTTACTAATTTGCAGATTTCAGCACCTGTTTATTTTGGTGCCATTTGAAATTAAAATAGGTAGTATCCAGTTACTACAAGTATTTTTATACTACCCACACATTTATGATCCCAAAACAAAATAAAAATTTGCAGTGATTCAATCCTTAATGTGTAAATAGAATTTCTAACTATTTAATTTTTTAATGTCCATTCTATTTCAGAATATAAAGATAATCTATTTTCCACTGCATGCCTCAATAATCTCCAAGTACTCATTGCTGACAAAGAAACATCTATAACATTGCTCTTTCAGTAAACAGAGGTTTTTGAAAGTTAGAATTTGTCTGTAGTAGACTTTGAGATATTAGATAGATTAATTTCTACACCATTTCTCTCCCCAAACTGAATTTAATATCTCAAAATATTTAAAATATTAACTTTGGACACCAATGAAGTTATACTATTAAATCTCAAACATTAGATGGTGATATACTTTATATTTTAAATATTTTTGAAGTTTCATTGATAATTTGAAAATAGTCAGGAAGTAATGGACTGACACTTCTATAATAAATACACTCCTTTTAAATAATCTAGTGTTCAGTAATCACCTGAAGTGTAAGGCTAATACAGATGTGAATTACAGGTAATCAAGCTGTGAGTATGCATGTACAGGGAAAGTAGTTCCTCTGCTTTTCCAGCTTTCATAAGAAGTATTTATATCAACAGATTTCAACTAATAGTTTCAACGGGAACAAACACATCAACAAAACCTTATATCCACTCAGTTACAAAGTTCTCAACCAGCTCTAGTTACAATACAGTGGCAGTAAACACTTGATTATAAATTTGCATTACAGGAAGTGTAAGACAAATGCTTGAAGGCACTTGACAAAGATAGGTATGTCTTTGCATGTTAACACTGAAGAGGCCTCAAAATTTTCTTTGAATACTCATAGAAAAAAGGTTGGAAAGCCAGAATGTGGAAAAGGATCCTTACTGAATGCAGAACAGGAAATAAACTATCATAAATTTTTAATGTTAAGATTTTAACATTTTTTTCCCCCTGAGGCTTAGTAAAAATCAGTATTAGGTCTCAAGAAGGGAAAAAAATAAAGAATTTAATAATGCCTCTGTCTGGAGAAAAGAAAGTTAAACAGGTAGCTCAAACTTGGAAAAAAAGGTGCTCAAAACTAGTATAAAGTTGGGGGTTTTTTAACAATTTCATCTGAAGTCAAATTGCAACACATTGCTCATAAATTTAAAAAAAAAAAAAGAAGTACAATTAATACATTTCATTTTATTTGAGCTTCAGAAGATATCTTCATTAACAACATATATGGAAATGCTAAGTACTCTAAGACATTTAAATGAGGGTAGTGTACAATGGTTTATTCTTTGTCCAGCATGTAGCTTTAGTAAGTGCCTTTGAACTTTTACTATTTGGTTTCTGCATGAAATTCTACTTTGGAATTACTGAACTTTGATACTACTTGAGACTGCTGGTGTTGCCAAAGATATCTGTACACTAAAAAAATCAAATTAAGACAGATTTTAAACTAACAGGCAGGTGAAAGCAGAACCGTTTCATCTTAGGTAAATCTTAATACTCTTTCAAATTATCAATCCCTGGAAGTTTTAGAATGTGTAGCTTTTAAAACTTATGTTACAAAAATAGAGCCTGCTGAGAAAACGTGCCTTATTTTCTTCTGCTATCCCATCCTCCCTGAAAGATATAATAGCTGTTTTGAAGTTACTGGAAGACCTAACTGGGAAGAGAAATCTTTTTAATCAGATCTTCAGCACTCATCCTTCAAAAAATCCTACACTAAAAATACAAATGAATTTTCAGGGATGGCCTAAATGTAACTACAAGGATGATAGAGAAGGAATTTCAAATCAGAAATCAGCATAAATGCGTAACAAACAAAATGTTCCAGCAAAATCAAAATCCAGAAGATGTGTTTACAGGGAACAAATGCCTCCTTGAAACAGCTCAGGGAGAAGCAAAGCCCTAGTTCTACAAATGACAGATCAGGTATCAATGTAGCATTAGGCAGCCTCCAAGAGCTTGGCCCCTACAGATAGAAGCCAAGGAGCAGTAAGAGATTATTATATAGGAACCATAAAATGGATTTTTTAAGCAGAGCTATAGTCATTCTACACTAGCCGGGGATAATTTAATTCCAGGAGCATCCTTGAGAAGCCATATAGTAAGACATTATACGGTTACCCAAACACAGCTGTGCTTAAAGGGAGGTGTTTTAAAAGTACTTCAAAAAAGAAAAAATAATAGTAGCAATGTCACATGAGTTTTCACTTTTGAGGGGTATACAGAGGGTCATTATTTTATATCAGAGACATTGACAGGCAGATCTCCTCTCCACATACTGTTCTCAACATCCCAGTTCTAGAAAGATATCAGGTGACTTGGAAGGTTTCAGACAAGAAAAAAGAAATACCGCATCGGAGTTAATGAAATTTACACAGGATTAATAAAGGCAATAAAAAGTGAGAATAATAATGCTGTTCAGTAGGATTTGAAGCACGTAAAGAGAAAAACAAGACAGAAATTGCCAAGGGAAACAAGGGTTATACTCTACTGCAATGGCATGAAGATAGGTTCAAGAATAATTTAAGAACAGTATCAGGAAAAACTGTATAAAAGAGTTTCCCAAAGGAAAATGTGAAAGCTTTGTCACTTCAATGACTTAAAAATTGTGTGGAGAAAGCATATAAACACATACTGCTGGAAGAATCAGAGTGGCACAGGTTAATATTCAGCAGATGACTTGAAGGACTCCTTTCCATCCAGAATCCTCAGCCAACACAAAGAACAGCACAGCAGATAAATGGAAAGTGCCCAGTCTGGACTTTGTTTTTTTTTTTTCTGGTCAACTTTGAGATGCTCCTTAGCAGAAGAGGGAGGGAGAGGGGTAAAGCTCAGCTCCCTGGTGATAGAGTTCCTGCAGCTTCAGATAAAATTAAATATAAATATAGAAAATGTCCTTATAAACTTTTAAATGAAATCTCAAATTTGGGATTAAGACATACTAAGCTTTTACCCAATTTTCTGTTAAAGCAGATCTTTTCGAGCTCAGGCATGTCAAAAAGGAGATATCTGCTTCTATCACAAACCAATTTGAGCCAGCATTTTCAGCTATGTTTAGCACAGAGATTAGATAGCCCAGGCAATTTTTTATAACAGGTCCCAAGCTAGAGCGGTACAATTGCTCTTGGTGAGATTTATGAAAGTCATTACTGATTAGTATTACTGATTGACAATGATTAGTACTCCTGTAACGGTAAATCTTATTCTACAGTACCTGGTTACAAAATATCAATTACAGTCAGGGAATGGATGATTTTACCCATTTTCTTGCTCTTTACTAGAGGAAAAGGTTAAACTACATCATTCCCTACTAGCATCCTGAAAAGCTAAAAGGAACATTTTATGAAACTTCCACAAAATAACTATATTTTACTTTCTTATTTCTTCACTCTTACACATCTGCATAGGCATATAAAGGTGTTTGGAAAAGTTAAATGCACCAGGCTATAACTGCTACACTAATTAAAACTATTCTCTGAATTTAGAAAGGCTGCACATTTATCAAACATGAAATTACAGAACATCATGTAGGAAATGATACTGGTTGTAGACAGCAGTTAGCTAAACTGATCAGCTCCAATATTTCTTCACTCTTCAATTAACGCCATTACTATTATAACGCCATTTCTTCACAGTCTCTCTGCTGGTTCACTGAGCACACTGCATGCACTCTGTGTCATAGCTGTACAGCAGGGATGCGCCCCAAGAACAGATCATGGATCCGGTAAAATATGCACAATCTAGTTTTGGATTTCAGCAGAAATCAGCTGAAGCAGCTACTTGAAATTAAAGTGGTCCTGAGCATTCCCCAGAGGGAAATACTTAGTCATCCAGGGACTTAGTTTAAAAAAAAAAATAAAAATGTTTAGGCGCATTAAGCAGGTCTAAGATACCCGAGACAAATTTTCTGAGATGTTCTGAATTTTTAATATGTGCATCACTTATATCCTTCTTGGAACAAGCCATGTTTGATACAACAAACTGAAAGAACGTTTGCAAATAAATAATTTACTTTTTGTTTCGGACAGGAAAATAAGCTAACTAAATGTCATTCACTAACAAGTCATTCACATTCTGTTTCCAAAAGGCAGAGCACCTATGTATGTAAATAGGAAAGGGTGAACTGTGCTCTTGCTTGGAGTAGAATAGACATTTACTGCCTAGTCCATTCTAAAAATGTGGATCTAAACTCTTCTACCCATTTAACTTGCCAAAATTTTCTTCCAAGCAATAAGAAAATAAATACAGTCTATTTACACAAGGTGTGGTAAAAATGGTCAAAACCTTGGACTTCAAGAGAGCTAACTTTGGCCTCTTCAAGGAGCTACTGGGAGGAATCCTGTGGCTTGGGGCTCTAGAAGGCAGGGGGGGTGCAAGAATGCTGGTCGCTGTTTAAACATCACTTCCTCCATGCTCAGGAGTGGTGCATCACCCTGAGAAAGAAATCTAGAAAAGGAGGCAGGAGAGCCGCATGGATGAGCAAGGAGCTTCTAGCGGAGCTCAGGTGGAAGAGGAAGGTCCATGGAATGTGGAAAGAGGGGCAGGCCACTTGGGAAGAGTACAGGAATGTTGTCAGAGCATGCAGGGATGCAACGAGGAAGGCCAAGGCCCACCTGGAATTGAAGCTGGCAAGGGATGTCAAAAACAACAAGAAGGGCTTCTTCAACTACATCAGCAGCAAAAGGAAGGCTAGGGACAACGTGGGGCCGCTGCTGAATGAG
>Ga0181612_100018_pt1 | contig 12742 bp, 7 predicted proteins | sample HoacroProtozoa21_FD_119630 | JGI IMG/M metagenome (GOLD analysis project Ga0181612, IMG submission 119630) | Hoatzin crop microbial communities from Cojedes, Venezuel. Combined Assembly of Gp0051906, Gp0051904, Gp0051908 | reverse complement strand
TGGTGGAGTCTCCTTCTCTGGAGATATTCAAGACCCGCCTGGACACGGTCTTGCACCTGGACACGCCTGGTGCAGCCTACTGTACGTGACCCTGCTTCGGCAGGGGGGTTGGGCTAGATGACCCACAAAGGTCCCTTCCAACCCCTACCATTCTGTGATTCTGTGATTCTGTGATAACTTTCTTGTTACATATACGGACTGTTTCTTACATACACCATTCTGGAGGGCTGAGTTGGACAGATGTGTACAGATTAAGATAAGAAACTCTAACAAAAATTTTTAAAATGCTGATCTATTTGACAAATTTTGATCTTCATTTTACTGTTATGTAGTGCTTTGTATTTTCAGACTGAGATTCCAATCTTAGTTACACCGAGTATATAATAAACATTGCTAATATTATTTTTTCCACTACAGTCCAAGCCTGCTTTCATTCACTTTTTAACTCTGCCAAACACTAACCATACTCATACTGGGCGAAATCAGATGAATTTTGGTGAAATATTGGTTTAAATGACTCAACAGTTGTTTCACAGATAGATCGTATCAACAGTGTTTTAATTTCTGTTTGCACAAACAAGTGCAAGCAGAACAAAGAGACTAAGCCCTATTTCTAACAACATCTTGTTTAGAAGCACTTGATGTTTTCATAGTTTTCACTTAATTGAGTCATAAGAAGGTAACTCTGAAACTGTATTAGTGTGAAGGGTACTATGCTCTCTGTAGAACTGAAGCGTCTGAGAAAGAGATGTCTCTTACCAAGAGGTACAAAAAACAGCTGGAAATAGAGAAGAGATTGTGAATGATTTGAAGCCGAAGAGTGTACTTGGTAATTCCATTATTTTATAGAGGCCTTGATAAGATTATGGTTGGTATGTGAAACAAAGCACTTTGAGGAAAGCACACTGGAGGAAGTTTACCTGTGCTAAAATCAGAGACTGCCATGTAAAATCATACCTGACTGAAGCTTTCTGTGGGTAGCTTTGCCACCATGGGCTTTCCATAGTGATAAGTTCATGAAAAAAGATCTGCTACAGAAAGACATATGGAACTCAGACTGATAATTCATTAAATGACACAAAATCAGTATGTGGAACTGCACCTACTGAGGCAAAGAAACAGACTTTGGAATTAGGTGAAAGTACCGCAATGGATTGTATCACTTTGCACTAATGTGTGTCTTAGATGTTGGCAGGCACTGGAAAACTGAGCTTGAACACAGCAGGTGATTCTTCACTAGGCGAGACCAGTGGATAATTTCTATGAACTTATAGTTGAGACACTAGTCTTAGACGTAGTGAAACTTCTATTAATGGAAAATAATAGGAGTAGGAGTGTAGGCAAACTTGGTGCCACTAGATCTGAATAAGACTTTATGTTTCTCATTTCATATCGGATTGACCCCAAGCAATTCAGATTAAGATGAAGATTAAGCAATTCATTCTAAGACAAAGACGAAGTTTAATGTAAGAGCCATAAAACTGACAAAGAACTGTTTAGGGTAGGCCTCAGTGGGTTGTACTGAGAAGGAGTTATCAGAAAATAGAGGTGTCCTGCAGAGAAAGATTCTGGGGCCAAAGCTTTTCAATATTGCAGCTAGTGACTAACTCACTGCTGCAAGGAAGGTTCTACTCACTGGTTGAAGGAGAGATCACAACCAAAATGATGGCTGTTTGGTACTATCTGGTAGATCACCCTAAAAAATAGAGCTTGACAACCTTGTGGGCCAGTCCAACAGAAATGTGGTGAAACACTAAAGATGAAAAATGGGAAGTCAAACTTTTGCAGACTGAGTACAAGAAAAACTTCCATTTCTAATATCAAGAGAAAGAAAAATAAAAAAAAATTAACAAACAAAAAAAACCCTAAGACTCTATAATCTTGGAAGATTGATCGGTAAATTGGTCCTGGAAATTAAAAGAAATTTTATGACCATAACATGTCCACAATTTTAATAACCTTTCAAAGAGAATGGTGGGTACCTAATTTGTTTCAAGATGAAGCTTGATAAGTCTATATAAAAGACTTTGTGACACCCTATAGGTGAATTGGTGTTTGTCCTAGTTTTCGTAACCAAAACCAGGACAGTGTTCAGAATAAAAGCTTGAAGACGAGACTTTCTGATGTTCTTGAAATAGAGTTGAAAGGAGTGTTGTTAACACTTTTTTAGTCATATATTTATACAGAAAATATGTTTTAACCATATATATTTATATTGAAACAGCTATATACTTCAGGTCACATGTAAGAAAGTGAAGAAAAGTGAAGAAAATATTTTTCCCCTTCCCCATAGCATGGTTTCCTTCCTCAGAGGCAGAGGGGATTAGCCACAAGGTTGTATGTTGGGTGGAGTGCTCTGCAGTGCCTGACGATGCTGTGAAACTCACATTTAGCTGGTGTGTCCTTCTAGTGCTTGGCATTGTAGTGATTGTCAGATGCTGGAACAGGAAGCTATTTTCCCAGTGTCCGAGACTCAGGAACTACTTTTTTTCCTCAGTACCATGGGCTGTAATTCGTGTGTTCAATCATATCTGCTATTTTTCAGTGGCATACGGTGAGATTTTTGGACTTTTGTCCTTAAATACAGAAGTTTTAAACACAGTGAATACAGTTTGTCTTTTGTGGCATGGGACAACAGAAAATAAAATTTTATTGTACAGTGACCTGTATCATAACAATCTGAACTATGTGGTTCAGGTAGCTTTATTTTTGGTCATATGTTTTAAGGCACTACATGTGCATTACTTGGTGGGCATGAGTTGAGATGGGGTTATTATCAAGATGGGAGTCATTCATTAAGAAATTCAAAAATGTGTATGTGTCATAGGCAGTTTCCTAGATCAGTTATTCCTGACCCTATTAAAAGCCTGAAAGGCTTTTAGTATCTCCTGGATCTGGAGATTTTCCTTTTCCAGTTTTGTCTGTGTCAAAGAGTAGAAATCGTAAAGGTCAATCAAATAATTTCAGGTTCTCTCTGGAAAATATTTCTTTTCATTATTCCTGTAGAGTGTTCAATAACAATCTGGCATTTGCTTAACAAGACAACATCCTTTCTGTTCACAGGCCTTTTTTCAGAAATTAAGAGTCTACAAAAGGTAATGAGTTCAGTGAATCTTATTAACACAAGTTACAGCTGACTGACAAGTAAGTACACGGCTGTCATGTAATCTAATCATGGTGTTATAATTCAATTAAACTATTGATTTTAGTTACCAATATTATATTCTAACTGTTGCAGAAAAACATTCAATATCTGTAAAGTTTTATGATTAATACAAATTATATCAGTCCCAGACATTATTGACCTCATGCATTGTAGAAATGTATGTACTTTACGTTTAATAAAAATGCTGTTCATTTTCATATATTACTGGCTATGAGCTGTACTGAAGCTTCTTCTAGTTGTTCAAACTTATTATACTTAGAAATAAAGTGGGCACTATTTGCTGTTTATTTAACACCTATGTAGATCAAATGCTTTATCATTTGGTGCTTGTACAGTCATTTGTACCTATGCAAAATGAATATAAAACAGGCATGAAGCCGTATTTTCCAGACTGTTGATTTATCTACCCTTTTCGACTAGTTTAAATGGCTGCACAAATGGCAAAGTGTTTTGCTCTCAGGCATGAAGAGAGAGTTGTGAGTCCAATTACAAATGCTAGGCTGGATTGCCAGATGCACTGCTACTGCAATGAGTCTCAGGCCACCCTAACACTTCTTTTACACCGGGGGCTTGGGAAGGGGGAAGTGAGAGAGAATGTCTCCCATTTTCTCGGCTACGGCCTTATTAGTTTCTCTCTGATGGTAGTAGTCAAACATTCAGACTAGTGGAGCCATTGGTGCTTTCCTCCTCGTGGTCTTGCGATAGCTGTTATAACAGGGAGAAGCACAGGAAGGTAGAAGAATTCGTGTGTATTTTCCAGCAATGGAGACAGATTTGACTCAATCTGAGGAGGGAAATAAAGCAACAGCTAGGCCACCACATACTACCTACACCCTGGTCCAACATTTTAGAAAGCAACAACAGCAGCTGATTATTTCACGATAACTCTTGATCACATGTTTGCAATGACATATTTTCAAAAATATATACTAAAATGATCACTTTGAGACCTGCATCAACAGCTTTTCTCTACTGAGTTTCCCAATTAAGCTTAGACAGGAGCAATGAGTTGAGAAGCACAGCCACAAGAAGTCATAAATCTTTTGATTATTGTCACTTGATTATATGAATCTGATCTATTTAAAGCAAAAAAGCCTGGTGTGCAGCCAGGTCTTCAAGAACTATGTTGTTTTGGACTTTCATGCCAAAAGTCCAATTTTTCATTTAAGTGCTTAGTTCCTACTTTTTGGATGTGCTCCATCAGTTGGTTCTGCACCGGTGAGTATAGTCCCCAGAGGTCCCTTATGGAAGTCATCCAGACTACTGTTGTTTGAATCCTGTTTGTACTGTGCCAGGGGCCAAAGACTTTAGACCCAGTTCTTATGTTGTGAAGTGATGCTTTCCTAAAAGCTGCTGATGCCTTTCTTGACTTGCTTGGATTTCAGATCACGCTGCATTAAAATTAACTATGTATCTATTTTGCTTTAGAATGTTTTTTTCCAGAAGTATGAACATCCACCATACACTGTTCCCTGAACCTGGTTAGACCAGAAGCTTCTAAATCTCCGTGTATTTTACCAGACAGATCTGTTAATCAGCTTAAATGACTGTGGCTTGCCAGCTTCCCTGTATACCAGTTGTAGTAACAGCCTGAAAGGACCAGCAAATAATGTAAGTAATTCAACGCAAGAGCCTTTTATGACTATCACACATAATTTACATGTACAGAATAGTATATTAAAATGACTTAGTAAAAAGAAAAGCTATTGCAGAGAATTACTTTTTAATGTTATTGTTTACCTCATTTCTTGTTCCAATATGGCCCAAGCCCAGGCAATTTTTTTTGTCACTGGCACTGTCAGAAGACACAGATGGCAAGTTAAATGTAATAAGCAGTCTGCCTACTTTTGGTAAAGTAATACAGTATCTCAGTCTCACAAAAGGGCACCTATCACCAGCCCCTATGCATAACCAATTTAATATGTGTGGCATCTTGTCTGAAGAACACTTCTCATATGTAGTCTTAACATATAAGCAGTTCTTCAGTATGACTCAATTTTTCTCTATTCTGAATTCTTTTCTAAGGGATATATCCCCATAACAGACAAAAGTAGTACAGGTAGTGAAGCCTTCTACAGCATTGGTTTGGCTAGCATGACTGACGCTAAAGAATTGGTGGCAGAGGAGCGTTGAACTAGATGACCCACAGAGGTCCCTTCCGACCCCTACTATTCTGTGATTCTGTGATTCTGTTATGTCCCATAAAAAAACCTTACGGGATGCCTGCTATCCATGTTCTCAGATTGCTAGTCCATGCAGTCATTTTACTGCAAATTTTTCCCTAAGATAAATATATAAAAGCAGCTGGGATATGTCTATAGAGTTTATAGTTTCACTTCAGGATGCTTGTAGAGCTTTTCATTGACACTGTTTGGGGTGGGTTGTGATTCTTCAATGGAAGAACAGTGAGTAAGAAAGGGACATATTTTGCCATTCACAGGCTTTCTTTATGTATGTATACGCAGATTTTGGAATAATGAAGGAATATAAACATCTTCATTCAGTCTTGTTCTTCGTTTTATTCAGTATTTGCCTCCAACCAGAACATGTAAAATAACAGGACAGGGTAGAAATAAATATAAAAGGTGCCTTTTAGCATAGCGGGGTGCAAAAGCATCCCTCCACCTACTGTGATGGCCCTGAAATATTGTCAGCCTGCAGTCACAGCACTCATTCAAAACCAACATTATTACACAGATAGTCAAACCTTGTTGAAAGCAAACTGTTTAAGGATTTAATAGCAGCACAGAATTATTATAATTATGATATCAGAAAAAGCCCTGATGAAATAAGGCTCTCTAATCCTTAGTACACTCTGCTTTTATGTGTACCTGAGTTGATTAATGAATTAAAAATCACACTGGTGGATGCTGAGAAATGTAGCCTCAAAGACGCCCTGGCATTTCAAGAGCCATCACCAAATCACCCTGTTGTCTGCCACGTCAGTTAACTTTCCAGGCTCCCAGTACAACCTGGCTGCTTCTGAAGCAGATCTTCATGACCTAGTTGACTGAAAAGGCACCTGAGTTAATCAGGAATGGAGAAGAAAAGAGGTAAGCTTTATACTGGCAGGCAAGACCTTTATGCATATGGCTGAGTCTGCAATATGAGCAGACAGCCCTGTGGTGTGACTTCGAACCTACTAATTCACCCTGTTTGCAGCTAAGCTGCACACTGGGTTCCACTTGCCCACAAGCTTGGATTTCGCTACAAAGCAAAAGCAGATGTGGACTCTTTGCAGGCTGTATGTACTCCTGTACGTCTCTTTATGGGAACAGTCGAGGCCAGGACCACGTCATCCAGCATGTAACACACTTCTGTACACAGGTCCTTGGAGCAGGACTGTGGGAGCCACCTAGGGCATTTCTGCTCACTTGTGTGGATTCACCTAAACCTTACCAGGACGATGTTTAACATCCTTAAATACAGAATACACAATGGAGGCACCACAACACAATAAAATACACACAAACTAACAAAAAAGAGACGGAATGATGCGATTTTTGTCTCTATCGCAGAGGTTACCACCAAAATTACATGTCTTTCTAGGTAGGGTTTACTTGCAGGAGAATCACCTCAAACCTTTTGTCACGGAAGGCAAAATTCTGTGGCATCTTCAATAAAGCTAAAATAGCTGAATCTGGTATTTCAGTGGAGCTCCCCAGCAGGGACCATCCCTTTTATGTCATGGCCCTGCAAATCTTGCCCTTCAGCAACATGGAGCTGTGGCAGAGGCATGCAAAGGATGTGGCCACAAGTTAGGATGACAGTTGATGGTGATGGAGTCCCTGCAAGCACATTCTTCTGCTGTCAAGGCGTATTGCTGTCCTTCAGATCCCTCACCGTGGACAGCTGTCCACCTGTAGACAAAGGTCTTGGCTTCAAAGATTCACAGTTTCTGCTAATGACAGACACTGTCAAAGTGCCACGGTATCTTGTTAGTTATCAGGTTCTGCTACCTGGGAAAGAAAGAGGTCAAGATTTGAATGCTGATATAATAATAATTTGAGCTAAACAACTTCTTTCTAAAATATGCCATGTTGTGGGCATAGTATTCCAAAGAGCCTAAATAACGGAAGAGAGCAGCCCCAGGCAATACTGCAAGGGGCACAGGTGTTATTGCACAGATTTAAAAAAAAAAGCTGACAAGTAGACTTGCCTAAATTGGGTGGGTTGGTGCTCGCCCAGAGCTGTCACTAATTCATTGCAGATTGTCTGTGTAATATGAGTGCTTATTTTCAAAAGAAACAGGGTGGAAAAACGCGTGCAATTCTCAGGGGAGTCTGATTGCAAAAGGCATGGTTGGAGCTGATTAGCCTGTTTACCCTGCCAGTTTTCACACACAGACAGATAGGCAGCCTCATGCATTTCCCCAAGCAGATTCTGGAGAAGGCTGATGAAGAAAATGAAATCCAATTTAATTTCCATTTTTTACTCAGTCCATTGTTTTAGTCAGGCGTAGTGCTTCAGCTGGAGACCTCTTGTCGTAAGTGGGAAGAGAGGGCTAATTGCTGGGACTACCTTTGTGGCAGATCAGTAGTTCCTGAACTTAATCCCTCACCTTTGCCTGTCAGGGCTGAGATTTATCAATCCATTGGTCAGATTGGTCATAGCGCAAAACAAACTTGCTTTTTCTTTTTAGTCAACTTTGCATACTTGCAGAGTGTTTAATTTAATGATCAGAACTGAAGTTTTCCTTTCTAAATGCTTCCCTGTGCTCCAGTCGTTCTAAGTCACAGCCTGTCTCCTTCCCTGGCCAGTCCTACAATCTCGTCTCCAATCTCAGATGTCTCCACAAGTGTACTTGTATTATTGCTGTTCTTTAACTGAAAGAGGAATTTTCTTTCCCTAATTTGAAATCCCTGTTCCTTTTCCTTGTAAATAGAAGAAGCTTGAATGGAAGGAAGAGTTTTGAATTTGGTTCGGCATATCACATGGCCTCAGGGATCCAAAGATGGTACAGGGAGAATTGCATTAGATCTGAGGGTTTCTCACCACTTGGACTGATTTTCCTGAGGATACCTGGGACAGTTTAAGAAGTGCATTATTTAGGGTCCTTAGGATATGTGAAAATTTAAGTTCATTGTCATTCTTTTTATAGTTGCTAAACAGTTGTAGAGAAATCCCACTAGTGGGGCATATCTCACCAAATTCCAGCCATCCAAAATTTAGGTGTCAAGTCTCAGCTATTTTAATAGGTTTGTACTTTAAATTACAAAGAGAGACAGGTATGTTTAGACAGCAGTTTATCCCTCCTCTTATGATGCCTTTTTCATTCTCTCACTGCATTTCACTGGGCCCTAGGAGGGCAAAATTTGCCTAAAATAATAAATAAATGAAGACTTTGGAATGGTGGAAGGTATCAGTAGGAAAATACAGAGCACCGAAGAATCAGTCCTGCTAGCTAGGAGATCTTCAGGCATTTCATGAAAGCAAAAAAGAATCGCATGGTAGAGCAAGAACAAAACCAGTAGGCAAAAAGAATCCCTGATTCTGATTACACTGGAGTGTTCTGGCACAGCAAAAAGGCTTGGTAGAGGGTGTAAATATAGTTTACTCCCACAGGAAGCATCTTTTATCCCTGTTGCTCCAGATTTCTTCCAACTTAATTGAAAGTGCAGTAAAATTCAAAACTGAGAAAGATGTGTCTTTTTAAGGACAGAATATTTCATGTGTCTGATACGTTTTAAACAAAACAAATAATGTTTGCAAAGCAAACTAGTCCAAGGCAAATTTGGTGCCTGAAATTTATAGCTTAGGACAACCTGGCAGCTACAAGTTTCTTGTTGACTGTCTAATGCATAAGCACATTTTCAGAATAGCGTTTACTTAGGCAGGAAAAGGTTCCTTCCTGGAAATAACATAGTTATGCAAATAGTGCCTTGCCCCACTTTTCACACTAAAATAACAATGTAATAAATATAATAAAATTTCTACTTTATTTATCTCAGTGATAATATTTGGAAAATGTCTCATTTCTGACCAAAGAGGTTTATGGTAAAGTCTGTAGCACAGGGACACCCTCATAGCACAGGGGATATCCTGGAGGTATCCACAAAATCACAAAATGGTAGGGGTTGGAGGGGACCTCTGGGGATCATTTAGTCCAATCCCCCTGCCAAAGCAGGGTCACCTACAGCAGGCTGCACAGGATCTTGTCCAGCTCCAAGCTCTCAACAATGCCTGGGCTTACTTCTGTAAACTAGGACAGCACAGACAAGACTGCACCAAGTACGACTCCTTCCATGCTACACAATCTTCCAATGTTATCCCAGCAGGTTTTATACCTTCAGATATGCCATACACATATGGAGCTTCATGTTACAAAGCCACCACTCTGGCAAGCTGCAACACACGTTATGCATTACCTCAGACATCCTGAACTGGGAAAAAAAACACATGAAAAGAAGCATTTTTCCATTGGACCGCAAGGGCACCACATGGGATGAGACAAGTTGCAGGGACAAGATCCGTGTAGCATGCATCTGTTTTTGCTTACCACTTGGCCTCGGCACTGAGGATTAGCTCCTGGCTCTCTTCTATTTAGCAGTGTAGCCACAGGGTCTAAGTAACCTTCTCCAGCCCTATCACAGCTAGAGTTGTAATAACATAATCCTATTATTCTAAATATAGCTCAATCTTAGGAAATCATTGTCAAATTCAGCCATCTTCCATAGGTACACTTTCAGACTCTTTGAAGGATAAGACTCAGCATTTCTGAAGAATAATTCATGTTGGTTTAGGTCCATATCTTGCATCAGTAAATACATTCTAGGCCAAAGAACATGTGTGTAGAGGTGTGGTTCTTATTTCTTCCAATTTCTTTTATATTTAAGGAGATTGCACGTCGCTTTTTCTTTTTTGTATCAAGAAAAAGTATGATGTGGCATGCATATGGCTATGATATAGATGCTGTATTTGAAATTACCAGAAAGATCAAATTTACTAGGCATTTCAAGAGCTTTTCAACAGAAATAATAAATCAAACATCATGGGCCCAACAGTGCTTTCTTTATACTGTAGCTGGCAGAGTGAAATTAATTCATAAAAGTAGAGCCAGAAGGATTTGACCAAACACCTATTTACCTTAAAGAAGAATTAAAAAAAAAAAAAAAAAAAAAGATGCTTCGGGAAGATTTAAGACAGATAGCATGAAATGCCTGTAACCAACAGTAAAAACCTACTCAGTTAAATGGATGCCATCTGTGTATTCTGGCATTTGGTAACATAAACAGCTTTTGATATATTTGGATTTAGAAGCAAAACTAGAACCAGTAAAGCTTCCAGAAATCATAAAAGACTAGAGTAAGAATTCACACGTTTCAGCAGCTCATATTTCACATTTGTAACTCAAACTTTGTTCCATGACTTTATGACAGAAACAAGAAGAGGGACTACAGTTACAGCAGCCAGAAAACGTCTTTGTCATTGGCAAGGATTAAGGAAAGAAACAGGAGAAAATGGCTACAAGAGGCTCAGTGCCAGAATGTCGCCCAGTAGACAGCCAGGATGTGGATCTAGGCTGCTGCAGGCTTGCCCGAGTCTAGGTCATCTCTATGATGGCTGGACAGTAGCATTGTAACATAAAAACTGTTTCTTTTATCATAGTTGCTTGCATTTGGCATGTGAGCTTCTAGTAACTTGATTCACCCACGAACCGAATATAAGTTGGTCTGATCTGTGTTATGGGAACACTGGTCTAACTTATACGGCCACTTAAATCTCTGTGCTTACCTTACCTGAGGTAGCTTAAATTGACTTTCCTTAAGTCTTTTAGAATTCCTTTTGCTAAATGGAAACAAAGCAAAACTCCATTTTGAGGCAGACTTGTTTGGGAAAAAATAATGAACCAGTGGTACGGAGTATCACTTTTGGAAGGAAGTTCATATTGGAAGCTCTTTACAGCCTTAGCTAATGCAAAACACTATTCCCAAACACTACTGAAGTGCAGTTGGTTTTCAGAGGAAGGCCGGTAACTGTTTATACAAATCTAGCAACAATATGTAATAGTTTTACCCTTGGCAGAGAGCCAAGGAAATGCCACCAGTGTTTGAAACTGCAGGAGTGATATGCCTATTGCCTGTCTCAACTGAATTTGATCCAGAACGCTGAAGTTAATATAGCTGCTCTGTAGGGGGAAAAAAATAATTGGGCTTTGAAATAAAAAGAAGTCAGGAATTTGGATTTCCTTGCTCTCCAGCTGACAGCTCTCCTAGAGCCCCACACCTTTTCTCAAATGTACACGAGAGACCCGAAAACTGGCAGTGCCTGTAACCTACCTGCATCTTGATAGTTGATTTTATGCAAGCACCAGAGAAAACACTTTTAAAAAGTACAATGTTGATTTTCAATGTTTTCTGAGGAAAAGAGGAATGGCTAGATCAGCAGAGGAAATCAGGCACTAGAGTGCTCTGTGTTCCGGTGGATAACTAGCATAAAACGCTTTAACATTCATTGCAGATGACCTGGGATCCAGGCTGCTGTTATACCATATAATTGCCAAGGAAGCAACTGGCTTCAGTTTCCAAGAGCCGAGTGCAAGTTGTGGCATCATGAATGACACATCAAAAGCGCCCGCAACGAAAGCCTGATTTATGGCAACTCAGTGGTAACGGCCAAAATAATCTTTCTGCTTTGCATTGAGGTAGGTTGGAAAGTCCTAAACAAGACGGGCAATCTGTCCAAAAGTCTGCAAGTATCAGATATTTTAGGAAGTAAATTATAAAAAGGATTCTACAAGGTATTTTGCAAAAATATTGACTACCCTGAAACTCTTTAAAAACCTGGTGTCGTGCACCCATGCTGAATAAACCACATAGTCATTTAAGAACTTTGCACTGAAGCTGTAAATGTAAGTATTGATATAGTAGCTGTGCTATATTTCATGTGTGATAATGAAACATTAATCTTGGGAAAAACAATCCTTTAAAGATGTAAGCCTTGGTCCTGCATACTTTGTTTTTTTTCCATTGAATATGCTAAAAAGTCAGTTGGACTCTGCAAGGGCAGAGGGACAGACATAGTAAATTCCCTTCTGTCAGCTGAAAGGATTTTATGGGGACATTGAAAATATGAAACGCTTTGTTGAATAGTTGGCACTAATGTCTGTTTTAGGAGCATAGAGGGAGTATGGCAGTTCCTTTTCATGGTGTCTGGATAACTTTCGTCAAAGAGGGACTCCGTAAACAACTGCCATGCACAGGCTATAGTATGTAGAATGCTATTTAAGCAGTTAGTGTAAATGTAAGGTAGTGCCTTACATATTCAAAAGGGTTGTTTTCTTTCTTACCCTCTGGTTTCCAGAAAGGATCTTTGCAAAGAGGTAGTTTATAACGTAGCATGCAACATATTTTAATAGAATAGCTGAGATGGGTTGTTCTTCATCTAAAAATTAAAGGGCCCCACCACCATCATCATAAATGCTGCGTTACCTTTGAGGTTTGGCAGGCTTTTAAGGTCACCTCTCTTTAAATTTGAAAATGCTTGCTCACATTCAAGTCTTCCTGCCAGGATGACTCAATTCATTAACTTGCACTTATATAGATGGCTATTTTACTGTTTCTTTAACTGAACTTT
>Ga0181612_145251_pt1 | contig 12743 bp, 6 predicted proteins | sample HoacroProtozoa21_FD_119630 | JGI IMG/M metagenome (GOLD analysis project Ga0181612, IMG submission 119630) | Hoatzin crop microbial communities from Cojedes, Venezuel. Combined Assembly of Gp0051906, Gp0051904, Gp0051908 | reverse complement strand
CAGGGGAAGGCAGCATGGCAGCAGCACTCGGACACGGGGGGATGGGGAGCAGGAGGGACTGTGCTGCTCTGCCCCGGCCGCGGGGCCCGAGCTCGGTGCCCAGGCTGCCTGGGGCTCCCATGGGCCAACCTCCCACCGACCCAGGGCTGGTCCTGGGATCCTGCCAGCTCCATGCTTGGGGCTGCCAGGCAGGGCCCCGCTCAGAGCCAGGGCTCCGTGGTGCTGGAGCCGTCCTCATCCCTTATCTGGGCACAAGCAGGTCAGTTGGCCCTGCTGTTTGCCGTGGCTCCGTCCCAGCCCCACGTGACAGGAGCACAAAGCCATCCGTACCAGCCCAACCTTGTCCTTTGCTACCACTGCCCGTGAGCTCCAGAACCGACCATGCGGCCAGGGGCAGGAGCAGGCACAGGACCCTGCTTCCTGTGGCCCCAGACTGAGTGTCAGGATGCACAGAGCTAACGAGGAGAGGGAGCAGCGCTCGCTGATCAGCCTGCGTGTGGCCACAGCGTACCACAGCACCTGATGGGTAATTCTCCTGCCGACTGATCTTCTCTCTCCATTTGCTCGGGTTAGTGGGTCACTGGGGATGTGCGGACGATTACAGGGCAGGTCCCGCAACGCACCGCTCCTGGGAGCAAACCCGCTGGGCCAGCACTCGGCTTTCCCAGGGTGACAGTGGAGCGGTGCCGACCCCAGCGAGGGGCAGCGGGATGAGCAGCAGCATGCTATGCCCACATAGCACAGGCCTGGGGACACCAGGACTCATCTGGGTCTTTGAGTGCCCAGCAAAGAGGCAGGGGCACCTCCGAATTGCCTCCGCACACGCGCAGGTAGAGGCAGCTGCAGTACCTGGCTGGTGGTGATTTGTAGGGGATCCTGTCTGCAGAGTTCTGGAGCAATACTCTCTGGCACAGGGGTTCCCAAGAGTTGCCCTTAGTAGCTGTCCTGCAGTCCCGCAGCCCCTCACCACCCGCCCATGTCTGCTGCAGGAGAGGAACCCAGTGCTTGGTTGCCAGAGTGTGCAGTGCCACAAAACCACAGGAGCCAATTCCCACTGGCACGGCCCCAGGGCAGACCCACTCGGCCAAAGCAAAGGCTTTCCTCTCGCTGCTGCCACTGTCCCAGCTGGAGCCAACTTAACAGGTCAGATAGCAGTAATCCCTGGCCCGAACCACATATGGTTCCCACCGGTCACAGCCCTGCATGGACCCCTGGCTGCCCACCTCCCACAGGGCCACGCATCCCCAGCTCCAGGACACGACCGCACCACCTGCCCCATCCCTGTCCCATCACGCCATGGGGGACGCAGGACTGCCCTCCGTGTGGAAAGGAGCCAGACCCCTCGGAGGTGGCCTGATGGGTAGCAGAGCTCCCTACAGCCTGCACAGAGCAGAGCAGGAGCAGACAGCCACAGCCAGGACTCCCGGCCCTGGTACTGGACGAGCAGCACCCACTGGCTGGTCCCAGCCAGGAGGAAGGAGCACAGGCCAGCAAACCCTCTCTCTGTCCGTGCTGTCCCCACACGGGTACGGTGCTATCTGGCGCCAGGCACTGGCCACACAGCCCTGAGCATGGCTTGGGGCAGCACAGCCACTCTCAAGCTCAGCCCTGCCTGCGGATGGCCATGTACCCCTTCCCCTTGGCAAGCTGGGCAGGTAGGACAGTGGTCTGGTGGGCAGGACAACACGTGCATGCTGAGGCTGCACCACACAGGCGTGTCAGAAGCAGCGTTGGGACACAGTGGTTTGGTCCTTGCCCCTACCCCTGCACACTCCCTTCCACCCCCGGGCTAAGGACACACAACACACAGGCAGCCCACACTGCCAGCTGGCCCAGGCTAAAAGCGAGCCTGTTCTGTCCCGACGGTTTTTAGCAAGAGCAGCTCACAGCTCCAGCTGTTCCTGTAGAGCAGAAGTGGCGATGAACAAGGACACCAGAGCAGGAATGAGAGGGTGGAGTGGAAAGTCTGTAACCCAGCCCTAGCCATACATGCGGCCTCTTAAATCCAGGTTTCTGTCACAGGGCCACCTTCCCAGGGTCTGCTGCTCGCACGCTGGCTGCCTCCCCACCCTCTTTGAGCCAGCCAGCTCCTGGTCTTGCATAGGAACAGCCAACTTTCAGGCAGCTTTGGGTTTGTAGCACCCCAACCTCATTCCTTGGGCAAGAGCATCTCTGTGTGGGGCTCAAGGCTCCTGCAGCAGCAGCGAGATGCAGGCAGCTGTCCCGGCCATGGTCAGCATCACTGGCACACTGCCCACATGAGGACAGTCCCTCAAGCCTCCCAGCCGGGGCTCACTCCAGTACAAATCCAGAGTGGAGAACCATTTCCCAGACACCCCCTTTTTTTCCTCCAACTGACCCATGTCCCAGCTCTCCCCAGGCTCTTCTTCATCAGAGATGGGGCAAGTCTCCGCTGCCTCCTGCCCTGCAGCTTCCTTTAACATCTGCCCCAGTTCCCGACAAAGCATCGGTGACCGTGGTCCTTCCTCCCAGGCTGCCCTCACGCTTTGCTGTGCAGCACATGCTCAGAGCCAGCCCCGCGGGCCGTGCAGCACCCCAGCCTGTCCTCCTGGGACCCCACCTCAGGGTGCACCCAGCCTGACGGAGGAATAGGGCCTGAGGAAAGGCAGAGGTGGCTGAAGGCTTTGAAGCTTGCAGGACCATTGAAGCAGCTGAGACCCATGGGCTCTGTGTGCTGTGAGGGCAGCTCACTGGAGCTGGCACCACTAATGCAGGGCTCCAGGGATGTGGTGACTGCTGCTCTAGCGGGGAGGGTGTCCCTAGAGCCCCACCGCCACGCAGAGCCTGCCCCAAGCCTGTCTCTGCAAACCACAGGTCCTTCCCTGCTGGGCATGGAGACCCAGGCAGGGACAGCACGTGGCCGGCCCAGCCCTGGGCCCTCAGGGTCTGCAGAGCCCACCAGAGCCCATGGTCTGTGAGGCAGCTCAGCACCAAGAGCTGCCCGTGCAGCCTCTCCCATCCTGGGAAGGTGTCTCCAGAGCAGGAGCCAGGGGACGGCTGGAGCGAGAACAGCCTCACCAGGAGGCATCAGGGATCCCGGGGGCTTCGCACACTCCCCCCGCAGTAACTCTGAGCGCGAGCGGTCCGTAGCCATAGGAACATCACTTAACACAGTCACCTTGGTAACCACAGCTACACGCTCTCACGGAGCACGTGCAAGGCCCTGTGCACCCCCGGTCGGGGTCCCCGATCCCCCACCCACGTTGCAGCCGCTGCCTGCCCAGTCAGCAGGTCACGGTGCCGCGCGGGACCGGTGTGGACAGGCACAGACCGCTCCTCTCTGCTGGCCCTGCACCGTCCACAGCACCACCAGAGCAGCTGGAAACCACACCAAGACCAGAGCAGGGAGTCAGACCCTCCTAGAGTCCCGTGGACCAGCCTGGCCACAGCCACCTCTGCCCAGATGTGTGCACTAGATGGACTGGCATCTGCTCCTGTCCCACAAGCCACTGAAGCCCCATCAGCTCCTCGTATGGGGCCAGAGCATAAGGACCCACACACACACACTTCCAGCCACTGGTGCAGGAGAGGAGCATCCCTGGGTAAAACACACGGGAGGACATAGCCAGGAGGAACAAGACCCTGGAGCCTGCCCCATCACAGACAGCTGGCAGAAAGCACCTCTGCTCCCTCCATCTCCCCACACCACCGCTGGGCACAACTGCCGGTAAGCACAACCCAGGAAGGTGGTACAGCCCCAGAACAAGTAAATCCAAGCGTCAGGTTCCCAAATCTCCTGCCCCCACCTCAGGAAGCACCTCTGTGTCCCTGCACAGCGGGCAGCAGGCACAGACCCAGCCCCTTGCTGCGCGGGCAGTACCACGGCCAGGCTGAGCCAGCCTGCCATCCTGCACAGCTGCAGGGCTGCACAGCCGGCTCTCGGGTCTGCCCCGTACCTGCTGCAATCCCGCACCGTTCCTCCACCCTCCCAGCTCCAGCTTGGGAGGAGCACCACACAGCAAGAAGCAAGAAACCCAAGGACCTCCAGGAATTACACAATCCGCGCAGCAACTCAGACAGCCCTGCTGCTGCCAGGACCTACAGCCCCCTCATCACCGCCACCAGCAAGGTCCCATCACCATCCCCTCGCTCGGCCCCGCCGCAGCACAGCTCCCGCACCACCCCAGCACCCCAGCCCCGCAGGCACCCTGGCCCTCCTGCCAAAGCTCCAGGCCCCAGCAGCAGAGCACAGGGTCCGGGGCTGCCAGAGCTGACCCCGCGTCTAGGAGCTTGTATCTGACCTGCTCCAGGGACTCGGTGCTGCCCGGATGCAGGCGCTACCCAGAGCTCGTGTCGGGGTGGCTGCCACCCCAGAAAAACATCTCGCCGTGCAGGAGCCCCGCCAGCCTGGACACACGGCTCGGCTTCTCCCGCTTAGCCCGTGGGTAATAGGATAACGCTGGCTCCATCTGTTTGTCTGGACTCAGACTCTAATCGCCTCTCCGGCATCGCTTCCCACCCTGCACCCCCGCCCGCAGCCCCATCCCCCTGGCAGGGCAGCACACGGCAGAGCTGCCGCGCGGGCGGGAGTCGGGGTGAGGGTCCGGGCAGCGGCCAGCCGGGCAGCCACGGCGGGAACAGAGCGGGGCAGGACTGAGCCAGGGAGGAACAGGCTGCCCAGAGGGGCTGGGGAGTCTCCTCCTCTGGAGATACTCAAGACCCCCCTGGACGCGGTCCTGTGCAGCCTGCGAGGGGTGACCCTGCTTTGGCAGGGCGGTTGGACTAGATGACCCACAGAAGTCCCTTCCAACCCCTGCCATTCTGTGACTCTGTGATTTGTTCTTGTCTCTACTTACAACAATATTTTCTAGTCTTGCTTTATTTACTGCTCTTGAACTGACTGGGGAAAAAAAAGACCATAAATATTGCTCTACCAGTATTTCTTTCAGGAGATGAATTTTATGTTTCAAGGCGATTATTACAGCACACTTTTAGTGCTAGCTACATGAAGTAAATTCTGTTGTCATGGTCTGTGAACCCTGACTTAAAATTAGATGCTAAAATCAGATACAAGGAAATCAACATGCAGTGACCGCCTCCTGGAAAACGCACTATCTGCTAAGAATACTCCATGCAGTTAGATTTCATTTGGCATAAATCGTACCTGATTCGTATGCAGCTGCCACCAGCAGAAGTAAGATGAACATATCTAATAGTGGAAAGCAGTACAGAGGAGCTAACCCCTGGCAACCCTAATTTTCTTGTAACGTAAGATGGGAATTTTAACCCTACTTTATCTCCCCCCAGAAACAGCAAATTCAAACCAGAGAGCCACAGCAGGATAAAAAAGCATACCATACTGGTAGAACCTGAAAGATCCCTAAAGCACTTCAAAGCTAAACAAGAAAACTAGAAGTGCCTGAATGCAGCCCTCAGCATAATATTGATACATGTAATTATCACACACAACTGACTAAATAGGTAGAAGCGGAAAGTCAGTCATAAAATAGTAATAATCAAAAAAAATACTACAACAAACTACAAAAAGTATATACGAATGTGCAGAAACAGTGTGAGCAAGCATATTTTAATCCATGACATTTTCAGAGGTAGGTCATTCCTCAATCTTGACATTTCATGCAGTATATCATTTTTATAGTTCACAAAAGTATTCAGTCACACTGAAAAATATACAGAGATCACAATATATTTAAAAGAAATGTTGTGTCAGATAGGCTGAAAACAGGGAAGTTTGGAGTTATCTTTTCTCATCTAGTAGAGCTGGCAGCTAAACTGGCAACAAACCAACAAAAAAAACCCAATTACATTAAGAGTTATTCTTGATGTCTTGTAACTACTTCAAGAATTCAGTATGCAGTTTGATGCAAATTGTAAAGAATACAGCATATAGCTGACTAGAGGAAGTTTTAAAGAACATTTTATTTCCCTCTTCCCCGTTCTTCTTCATTGAGGTTGACTGCTAGTGGACAAGAAACATCTAGTAAAGAACTAGTCAAAGTAGCTTACAATTCAGGTCATCACAGTATGGATCATCTAGAATGGATGAGTGCACTAATTTTTCCACCTGTGCAAGCTTGCAGAAATGAACTGAGCAAGACACCCATATTCTAGTCCCTGAACAACAGATGTCTACGTAATAAATACAACATGATATTGCAAAATTACAACTGTACTCTTCAGAAAACAAGGACTAATACAAGAATGAAATAAAGACTGAGCCCAGGAAGCACACAAATTTTGAAATCCATAGAAAGACTGAATGCTTTATGTTTTGGATACTATCCGTTTAATTAAAAGGCTCTCTCTAGAGTAACAAAATCACTAAAATAAAAGTAATCCATAATTCACATGTTTATAAAACCAAATTATTTTTTGTTTTGTCAGGGTTAGATTTAGAAAAGCATTTGGTCCTGAACCAGTAATCCTGTAAGGACTACTAAAATTTTTTTAATATTTAATGACACAAGTTAATGACATCCTCTTTTGTAGTTTCATAAAATGGAAAGGAAGAAGCTATTCTGGATTCTTTGAGAGGGGTCTCAAAAGCTTTCCTTGAAATTCTAATATCTAGCTGAAGACAAATATGAACTTATTTTCTTGCCCCCAATGGAGTTCCATTTATCTCTGAATGGTTTATGTCTAAATAATGCCAAAATATCCCTCCAGAATCTGTTTAACGTTTGGGGTCATAAATACCTTTTTCATCAAGTAATTTACTTACTCTGGGAATGGTGGATCAGTAAATAGTGCAGAGTAGCTGACCAGAGGACACTACAAGAAATTCTAGGAGAAGTATTCTACTTAGCTTTCTGCTATGAGGACATAAAGTTCTTAAATTATGAATATAAACACTATATTGTACTATTAGTTTACATGGCAAATTTATTAATAATATAGTACAAATATTCCCAGAAAAGTAACATGACATGCAGATAGTCATCCTCTGTTAAAGCTATGAACAGGAAAAAGCAGCTATATTTTAAGAAGAAAAATGAATAGGTTTCAAAGGACTGCAAGTAGGAGTGACTGGAGAACCACATACACCACTGGGCATTTATCAATTGATTAAAAAAACATCATTAATTTATTTCATTTATCAGAAATATTTTAACATGTTGGCTACATGCAATGCTGCATGCAGAAGAAATTACTTACACTAACAGATTCTCAATGCAGTTGCCCCAAAGTAAGAACCTGCTTGACTGACGAAGCTGAGATGAGGAATTGTATCTTTTTAAGCCAGATAATAGATTACTTCAACAAACCAATTAATTTTCTAGCATTCCAGCTGGAAAGCTTCCACAACATTCACACATCTAACCACTTATTCATGAAAGGAGGGAATGCCTACTACTGTTCTGAAATAGCAGCAAGGAGTCCTGAAGCAAAGCTAGTCAGTAGTCACATCGGAAAAATAAGTACTGATTGCTAGTGTGGTTTATCAATAAAGAAAATTAAAAGCAATTAAACTAAATTGAATTAAACCAAAGAAGAAGCGAAGAGGTTTTTTTCAAAGCTTGGATCTATTTCTTTCCTCCAAACAAGACCAAAACTGCCTGGGTTGCCATTTCATAACCAGCATTACCAAAATAATCTCAAAATTCTATAGATATTTAAAAAAACACTATCAAAGCCGTTTTCAATGCCAAATACATCAATCATTAATGTATCTCACTCCCTCTTTTTCATATTACCACTCTCACCTACATGTCAAATCGTAATTCACATGTCAAATTATAATTCTGGAGACTGCAACTCCTTAGAAAACTCTTGCTATAAGCTTCAAAACTTCTAGCAACTTACTTCAGTGTTTCAAGTGACATTTGCAAGTTATAATTTCTTTCCTGTTCTGGCAATTTTGAGAACTCCACCAAGCATGGGTGTTGTCTTTTGTTGTCATCTCTAACCTGAAAAGAGAGTAAAGAAGTAAGTTTAATGTGTCTTAAAAACTAGAAGAAATGTAAAAACTGTCCAAAACTCAAAGTACTTAAACCTGATCCTGTCAGAACTACTCAAACTGAACAACACTTCAAAACAGAAAGTATTCTGTATTCTCAGAGCATGATCATTCTGTTCAAGTAAGGCAGAATTTACATTTTCAAATAAACTTCAGATTCGCAGATGTCTAGTGGAATAAACACTAATTTGTAGATTTCATTATACAGATGTTCGCAACAAATATGCAAAGTTCAAGAACAGTGCAATCTATGTCATATTTTGACATACAGCCATAAAATAACAATTCGTCAGCATCATGTTTGAAAAATTATGTATTCAGTTTGTATAAATATGTTGATATGAATAGTACTGAAGTCCTTACCATACAACAGTAACTATAAAAAGGATATATCTACCCTATCTCTTAATTAAGAAAATGTTTGTTTCTTAGTTATGTCTAATAGTACACAAGCTGAATGCAACTGTTCAGCTGTCACAAATGATTGTAAAATTAATTTACTTATACTGCAGTGACAGCAGAGTCATGAAGACCATAATTTACAAAATTCTACGTTTTATAAATTTAAAAATACAATAAAAAAATATTTTTAACCTGAACCACCTCTATACAGTTTTAGTCTAATACTGGCCATAGCTAGGAAGGACAACCTGAGAGGCTGAGATAACTGAGCATTGTACTGCTCTCAGTTTTGCATATTTATTGTGCAAGAGCTCAGTCAACAAAATCTATGAAGATTATCTTGCTAGAAGGCTTGATAAAAAACATCAGTTTGCAAATATTAGCTAAAAGATACCAATAAAAGTACTAACATTTGCTCAGTTGAGACTACATTTTTACCCATATGTTAAAACACTTTTGTGTCCATCTTTCATGAACCATAAGCTCACCATTTATATTAATCTTTAAATCTGCAAAGGGAAAGCTATTGAAAAATAACATGATTGACAACTTTTGACGAATCAGATAATTCTGCTGGAAAATGGAATGTTGCCTAACTTTTGTACTTTTTCCAAATTGACCTTTACTCATTTGGTGAATATAGGACGGCTTTTAAATTATTTTAGCCAAAAAAAGACCAAGGCAGGAATTCTCAGTGTAGTTGTACCATTGAACCAGGTATAATCTGTTCTCAACAGCTTGATCTGTTGTTCACATATAGAACCAGATTTATGTTTAAAAACTGTAAGAAAGTCAGTAGCATATAAACTGGCATGAAATTTCTGACTTTCAGAAAAATAATCTATCAATCACACTTAAACTGATTGCTTGCCCTGCACACTGCATCAAACATTAGAGCTTTTCTTTGGATACCTTAACATAAATGTCTTAAAATGAAAAAGGTCTAGCATCATGGCAATAAATCCATATGCAGTATCTAAGATTACACTTAAATAAAATCATAATATTGGTACAGAAATATTGTGTATTAGAGTAGGGGAAGGAAAAAAATAGCCATCTGCAAACCATAACCTATTTGTAAAGTTTCTCTATTTTCATGTCGTGAGTGTTAATTGTACATGAGTACTCATAGAGTGAATACAAACATGGATCACTGATAGATAAAAATGTTTTTTATTTATAATCTTCTATTTTTGCCAGTTCTGTGTTTTTCTATAACAGCAACTGAACTGTACACTACTACTCCATCTTGTTTATTCTCATGAAAAAAATCTCACATTTCTCTGTAACATTTATGAGTAACATATTTTTGCATATTCTGCAAAATGCAGTCATCAGCAGTCATTTGTTTATGTTTTGGATTGAAAAATATTTACAATCTCCAGGGGATATTTATCTTCATTTGATGGGATTAAGGTTCTTTGGCAATACCAGGAATTCAACTGTCAAGCTACTTGATCAAAATCATTAACAGGTGAAATGAGAAACATCTTTTAATGGACACTGAAAATGCTTATTTGCAGACTTCTTTCTAAGACCTATGGTAATCTGTATCAATCAAGATTCAGTATAGTCTCCAGTAAGAAGGATTACTTCAGATCTGTGTACAGCTAATTTAAATCTCAGATGTCAGGTGTTTTCCTCAGAATTCCAATGTTAATTGCCTTTCCCCTAGTGATACTCTTTTCACTCTACAGCTACAACGTATAATACTTCTACTATATATTCAACATGTTCTATAGGTTGCCTTCCCGTCCCTCACCCCTTTTTTTCTGAGCACAGTACAAAAATCTACTGACTTGCAAATAGCTTATATAGGTGGCAGAACTCATGACACCTACCAATTCTTAATTTTTCTGGCTGGTTTTAAATGTACAGTGACGTTTAACAGAAACAAAGATATGCAGAGCATACTTAGGCTTATAACTAAGCCAGTCAACAAAAGTCCTTAATTTTGCTGTATTAACTTGTTATTTTACTTCATTACATGTATAAAATGCAGTAGTAATATCGCATGCAAAACTGGGTATCACTTTGGTGATACTACACACAGATCTGATGAAACAAGTAAGTGGGAGTAAATATAAAATTCAATCTACAGCAGATTTTTTGAATAATCTGCAGACATTTAAATCTACAGATTCTCTGTCTTTTAGCTTTTAAACTTTTTGACTTGGTGAAAAAACACCACATTTTCAAAAATGCTATCTGCTGTATATAATGCATCTTGCTCTGAATTAAAAAGACCAAATCTAAGATTAGGGCACTCGCATGTGTGCTTCTAACCCAACTGATTTCTGTTTCATGCCTTCCCTCAGTACTCAGTACCTGCAGTGCATCAGTTCAGATAACCAGAATTGGCAACAGTGACTTAAACTGATGAAACCAATACAATAAAGGAGTTAGTCTCCAGAAGATGAACAGCACATACTTTGTCACATTCCCAAAGTGAGCATATCCAACCACAGAACACTAAAGCTAGAGAAAGCTGAATAACTTAGAAGATTTAGCACCTGATTTCATTCTGAATATAACTACATTTATTGCTGCTTAACTTGATACTTACTATATATTTAAATTAAAATAGTATTCAACTGTACAATTAGATTCTCAATGGTAAGTAATGGTACACTAAACGTACCCGAAGATTGCTTCACAGTTAGTATGATTATACTACAATTAAAATGTTTCGACACATTAATTTAACTGGAGGTTTGTGCTTGATTTGGTGGGGAAAGCAACAACAACAAATTCTACAGAACTTCTCCGTTAATCAAATCTTTTTAAGTACTGCCGTTTGCTACGTCAAATATAATAACTATGCCCAGTTATATTAACTCTGTAAACCAAACTCCTCAGAAGACCAAAACCTTTTTATTAACAAAAACAGGATACATATGTTTCTATACGCGCAGACATGTTTTTACATTTACATCTGGTATCTACTGTATGTTTCTACATACTCTTCACAGCAACAGTTCTTCATAAACACCACCACTCGGGATCCAAATAACTAGCTTGTATAATTTTTTTTTTTATGATTGATTAAAAAAAAGTAAATTTAAACAACAAAACAGACTGCATTTTGTATCAAAGCCAGAAGCCACGTATTTTTTTCCTGTCATACTCCATGAAAAGTAGGAAAGAGATAAGAAAATAGCTATGTGGAGCATCTAATACAGATATAAGCCTGAAGAAGTGGAGAGAAGGAAGAAGAAAAGCAGATATAATGGAATTTCCTATAAGCAATACTTATTTTCATGAAAAATAAGTTTGGGACTTCTGAAAAATTTATGTCACTCAGTACATGTGAAGAGAACCAAGAATAACCATTTTTATTGGCTTACTCCACCAGGCAACTAAACTTCTTGGCCCAGGAACAAACAGAAGGTGAAAACCCACTACATGCTTTCTGTGCTGGCAGTTAGATTGGCTGAAAATTTCAGCATCAAACAGTTTTAATATCAGAATTTTCATTCAGAAATACACACATGCTGTTGGTTTCCACCTGCTTCTGATGGAAAGGGTCTCTAAAACCTCACTAATTTGGGAAGGATGAAAAAAAAATGCAGTCCCATTGGCAAATTGATACCCATTTACTGAATACTAGCATGCAATTAACAGAAAATTAAGTTGGAAGGTACATACTGGTCCATACTGCCAGCCAAGTTCAATCTTATTCATAACCCAAAGTTCATGGATGTTCTCTGCTAATTTTTCTCTAATCCTCTCCAGGTGGGGAGGCAAAACAATCTAAAGAGAGGAGAGAAAGAAGCTGTTACAAGTTACTTGACCATGCCACCCAAACTTTCATAACAGACAAACTTTGCACAAAGCACATCTCTCAACTAAACCGAAATTATCACTCAGTTCTTACTGACTAAAGTGAATGAGAATTCTTAGATCAACAGAAATACTCTAGCCTATGCACTTAACAAGTTCCAGAGTCTGACCAGCAAGTGAAAACAGTTTAAATCCAACACCTCCAAATGGCACGGAACACATTCCTGGCAGCTAGCTAGAAACTACTCAAACCAATACTGTTTCTCAGCTTAAAAAATGCTAAAAATCTTGACAACCAAGGGAACGCTATGAAAAACACTTCAGGCAAATACAAGCATTTGAGAACTGAACCCCATTAAAAAAAAAAAGAAAAAAAATTAGATGATGATGACAGGTGACAAGCGCAATCAGGACAGCACATCACTCTACCTCCAAAATTTGAAATAAAGTCTGCTTTACCTCAAAAGCCAGACACCTCCAATACACAGTGCTGTGAATCATGATAATGTTACCCTGATTGTTGGTGTTACAGAAAAATAACTTCATGACACATGTAGAATTCTGTATTTAGTGCATAATGGCAACAAACTAGCAAGATTGTTCTTTTTTATGTTTTTTT
>Ga0181612_119489_pt1 | contig 12743 bp, 7 predicted proteins | sample HoacroProtozoa21_FD_119630 | JGI IMG/M metagenome (GOLD analysis project Ga0181612, IMG submission 119630) | Hoatzin crop microbial communities from Cojedes, Venezuel. Combined Assembly of Gp0051906, Gp0051904, Gp0051908 | reverse complement strand
GCAACACCAGCTTGGTCAATTTCTAGGCTGTTCTAGAGTCTGAGCTTTTAAAAAAAAAAAAAAAAAAAATAAAGAGAGAGAGAAAAAGAAAAAAGGGCTTTCCAGCTCTTCTGGTCATGAGGATTACTGTTAAACCTGTGAGCAGAACACAGCTGAAGCAGTCTTATCCTCATGTGTCTCCGTACTACCCAGAGCTCAGAGACATCTCACCTACCATACCAGCCTTAGAGAGTGTTGACTCTGAAGCCAAACAACTGAAGGCTGTTAAAGCTTCTCATCTGAACGCGCAGCCAGCGTGCCTGTGTGCATCACTGCTCTGCAGGTCAAGGGGAAAAAAGCCCCAAACTAAAATAACACCATGCTGTGTTCGTGCCAGTATTTCGAGCTTTCCCGTAACCATTAATGCTGTGCAGGTATGAATTTATAAGGAGTTGCCAGCGCTGTGAGCAGGGCATGTCAGATGCAGATACTTACATTAAATTAAATAGTTAGCATTAAGATTTTTAAAGACAATACTGAATAAGCCTACAGGAAAGCATTTACGTTTCTCACAATTAAATACACCCAGAGTTGAGCCAGGCTATAAATGACGCTTCTCTCCCTTGTGTCCGCACTTCTTATTTTGGGGGGAAGGATGTTATTTTTATGCTGGCTCAATTCTCTATCCTGATGTTGATGTGCCCCTACAAGCAGTTGCACCAGCGTAGCCAGAGGGGTGTTTCGGAGGAGAGATAAAGGTGTCTCTGCCATGCAGGAGGTGGGCAAGGCCACCTCCCCGCTGGAGCGCAGCTCCCTGCAGCCTGATGCAAACTTGGAGGGTGCCTGCAGTGACCTGTCTTCCTCGCCGTGCCTCGCCTCTCGGCAGCCTGACCCTGCCCAGCCGAGATGTCCCCTGTCCTGGTGATGTGCTGCTGGGCCAAAATGGCCTAGTTTTATGTCAAAGAGGTAACACTCAGTGCTGAAACAGTACTTGAGGAAGCTGGTCTCAGACTGGGATGGGCTTCAGACCAGATTTTGGGGTAAGGTTGGGGCTCACACCCATGCTGCTGAGCCATCCCAGCTGTGTTTCAGCTGCCCACTGCTCCCTTCCCCCTGCAAAAGTAAATAAATATTTAAAGTTTGAATTTCATCACCTGGCAAGAACAATTTCATATTTCCACGTGCTCCGTTCCTTCTGACTCAGTAACAGCAACAACGGCATTTTGGTATTTTCTGGAGATAAAAAAAAAAAGTAATTACTGTCTATCTGGTTTCACCTACTTAAATCCTCTTTGTCAGAGTACATTTTAGTTGAAGAACTTGTGTCTTACCTGAGGACGCTGTTTAATTTTCCCAGTTCCACCTCCCTGTCCTGCTTTCGGCTGCGATAGCATTCATTTTCTTCCCAGTAGCTGCTGTGTTTTTGATTTAATATGAGAAGAATGTTGATAATGTACTGATGTTTTTCATTGTTGTTAAGGAATCAAGGACTTTATTTCAGTTTCCCATGTTTGGCTGATGAGCAGGTGTGCAGGAGCTGGCAGGGAGCACCGCCAGGCAGCTGGACCAAGCTGGCCAGTGGAAATATTCCCTACCATAGACATCATGCTCGATTTATGAATGGGGATTGGCCGGGGGCTAGGGATCCACAAGTTCCATTAGTTCAATCTTTTCTGTGAGTTTGAACTTCTTCCATGAGTTCAACGAAATCTATGAGTTCCACAAAATCCATGAGTTCTGCAATTACTGCTCAGGGTCTGGTTACGCAATCAGTCGTTGGGCAGTGAGAAAAAATTGTATTGTATACTGCTTGTTTTGCATATTCTATTATTGTTTTTCCATTGTTGTCTTATTAAACTAGTTTTATCTCAACCCACGAGTTTTTCTTATTCTCCTTCCAATCCCTCTGCGGGGGGGAGGAGCGAGTGAGCAGCTGCGTGGTCCTAGTCGCTGGCTGCTGGGTTAAACCACGACACTCCCTTTGCTACTAATTGTATTTTTCAGAGATCTGAGAGGCTTTTTGTGTCTGTGGTTGCTAGAGGACCAGTATCTCAAGGATTTTGGAGCTTGAACTAGCATTAGGGTGATGCTGGGAGCAGGTACCCTAGTCTAATTGATTTTAGAGGGGGTTTTGGTGGGTTTTTTCCTTCCTTTTTCTTCCAGTTTTGTGTTGTGGGTTTTTTTTTTCTTTAAGACTAGAGTATTTGCCTGCCTGCCACTTGAGGAGACTAATATGTAAAGAAAAAGCCGAGGCCTGCCTGTGACAAAAGCAACCACCCGCTGTTGTGCTGCAGTGCAGAATGTGAAAGCAGAGGCTATTTTGTTTCTTTCCACACCCCCAATCCAAATGCCTGCTCATGGCCTCCTGCAGACCTCCTGCTGCAGGCTGTTTGTGGGCCAGTTTGTGAACTGCTGCTATGCTATGGGCAGCTCAGCCTTCTCTCCATATCCCTTCACCTGGAAGGAAGGCTTGGGTGCATCACCACCAGGGTGTTGGGGCTGTCCCTTCCCACGACGGTGGGATGCTCTTACCTGCAGCCCCTGTGCCAGTGTCCCATTCGGCACTTAAGGTTTAGCTTTATGCACTAGTGACATACAGACTGGGTGGATTTATAGAAGAATGACCCAGGCTTCTTTTTCAAGCATGTTATTTTGGTAATTTTTGTTGTTCTGCAAAGGCAGCGTGCATGCTCCTCATGCCAGGGTGTCTTTGTGTCTGGTTTATCCTAGCTTTCCTGAACACCTAAGAAGTTTCTGTGGTATCTTATCCACCCAACGATTCTCCTCGCTGGGAGAGAGGCAGCTTGCAGGGCTGCTCATTCAAAATTTCAGTTCCTGCTGTCCCATGATTTTATTTACCTCTGCATTAATATTTGCCATGCCTGATGGTTTTTTTTTTTTTTGCTGTTGATGTTAGTGACAGAAGTTGCATGTTTTCTCGCAGTCTAGCAAAAGAATAGACAGAATAGAACTGTTTTCAGGACTGGAATTAACACACCATATGGTGACTACCTCACCTTTGTCTTGTATTATTGTTTACTGCAGAAAAATTATTGGAAAGAGTCTTTTATTTCCAAATGCAAGTCATCTTTGCAAATTGTTTCTTTTTCTTCCCTGGGTTCCTGTATATTGCGTGCAGAGGCCCTGTTGTTCTTAGAATAACAAATAAAAAAATAACTCCTTGGGTGCTAAAGGTAACCCAACTGTAACTCTATAAAAAATTATTTTCTGCTACTTCTTACATTTGAAGAGCAAAGTTGTTTAGTATTCCCAGTAGGCTGGTATCTCTTGAAGCATCTATTTTTCTCAAATATGGCAATATAATCTCTGATCCATGTCTCTGTTACTAATGTTTTCTCTTGTTGTTTCTCCTTGGTTTGCTGCTTCGTATCGCTTTATTAAAGAAGTCAGTCTAAAGTTATGTAACTTTAATTCTGGGCTGTTGGGGTTTTTTTTCTTCAAAATAGGTTATGTTTCATTTATGCCAGTATTTTAGGACTTTAAGTCAAAATTGCTTCAGCAAAAGTAAGCTGATGGGTAATGTGATAAAACTGGATTTAACTGTTGCATCTTTCTTCAAAAGCTTTGTCCTGCTTTGCCTCTCCAACAGACTTTAGTTTTATCTTTTCTAAAGTAAACTGATGATACAGAGGGAATTCAGGTGCTGTATGAACCACATTCAAATTAGGAAGAGCTGAAATTACAAGTCTGGACAAATATTTAAAGTTCAAAAGAATCCAGAGAGGTCAGGAACATAAAATAAAATGCAAAACTGTAAGTAACTTTACAAAAGGTAATCCCAAATAAAATCATTGCAAGTAACGGAGAGACTTTGGAAAGGGTAATGTTGGAAAAAACTTTGGAATGATACCAGCAAGGGGCTGAAATACAGTGGGGGCAATATTACAGCTGCTGGCCGTATAGAGATGCCCAACTGAGCATACTGCAGGGGAGAGCAGCAGCTCTGAAGGCCTGATCCTGACCCCACTGAAGTTGGTGGAGGATCCCTGCAGATGTTGGTTGGCACTGCAACAAGCTCTATGTTTCTCTTTTGTGGACACCTTGAATGGGCAGTCAGCTGCAGATGCTTTATTCCTTGGAGGGGATCAATGGTGTTGGAAGGATCTTAGGAAAGAAAAGCAAAAATGCAAGAAATAAAATTGAAGTACAAAAAGAATTTTCAACATGGATGATTGTAACGAGAATCAGGGATTCACAGAGACAAATATAAACAAAATTTCTTTAATACTCATTTTGTAGATGCATAAACCGCCGGGGAATGATCTTCTACAGAAACTGGAAAGAGATTCTAGCACTTGTGGTCTCTAGTACTAGATCTAGCAATTTATTAGCTAAGAGATGGCAGAGAATAATCGTCAGTTGCCAGGGTAATGGACTAGAGAAGGGCTCAGCTCTTTTTCCAAATGTCTGTGATTCCTAATTGCTTATTAGCCTTTTATGTGTGTGAAAGTTAGAAGAAGACTGTCTGTCGCACTGATTGTCCTGCAAACCTCTCATCAGAGAAAAAAAATTGTATCCCGTGAATGAACTTTTCTGTTTCTCTAAAAACCTATTAGCTGATTTAAATTACATGAACTCTACTTATTATGACAGGTCTGGCTTCTGTTGTCATGATACAGAGATGATGCTGGGTTTTCTTCCATTTATAATTTCATTCTCGGGTCTTTCATGTAATCTGTCTTCATTTACATGAAGCTGTTTTTTTTCCCTCAAGTTGGATCTGTTCTGATACATCTCCCTGCTATGTTTTATAAAAATGGAAAATCATCTTCCAGGTAAAACATCTGCTAATCTGTGGATTTATCCAAAACTCCTTAAAATAAAGTTTCTTCTCATACTGTGACCCATCCAAATTGTTTTTCTCCTTTGTGAATCATTTGCCCGATGCCAAGCTCGGCTGCGTTAATTGCTAGCGAACATTCGGTAGGTGTAGCTTCTCCAGTGATCTCTCTGTTAATCTTTGGCTATGCCTAAAGCCAGTGGGCAAAAATCCTTGCAAGTCATCTTCCCTTGGCTTGCCCGAGCCACCTGTGCTTGGAGATGCCCACGGGGGAGTGGCACAGCTTTGAACTGGTAGGATAAGAATTACGGGGTGAGCTAAAATGCCTCGTCCGTTGCGCTTTGCCCCTCTGGATTCATGTCTAGTTGAACACCTCAGTTGTGTAGGATCTGTTCTGCTGTGAAAACATGCTAGTTGCTGTGTTGCACCAAGGGTATAATCCTAATTTTTTCTTTTTTTTTTTTTTTAAGGAACTACAGGAGGGAAAAAATCCCCTGAATGTGGAGTCCAGTAACTAGAGAGCAGGTTGAGTAGACGCAGGTGCAGGGGAGCTGCCAGAGCTTGCCCTGCTGCGTTGTTCTGGGACGGCTTCAGCCGCTGCGGGAGGCTGGGTGCTGGGGTTTGCTCCCCCTCCAGCCCTCTGGGGAACAGCAGAGCCCCAAGGGAAAAGAGGGTCGGGGTTTTCCGCCTTTCACCTTCCTCTGGCGCGGGACCCGGCTGTGTTTCTCACCGCCCTGCGGTGGGCAGTTAGTTCCTCCGGGAGTTCCGCTCTCCAAGTGGCTGGGTCGGCTGCCCTGCGGGAAGCTGGGTGGGCTGCCGGTTTGGCACCCGAGGTGCCGTATTTGTCATCAGTGAGGTCCGGCCTCTGCACCCACTGCCCGCTGGCGTTTCTCAGCACCGAGCCAAGGAGCTGGCATGGCAGCGAGCAGCCTCTGGCGCAGATAACCCTGATCGCGCACGCTGCTGGCGCAGCTCTGCTTTTCCTCGGGTGGGGGCGGTTTCCACCTGCCATCGGTCCTCCCTTCATGCCCCACTGCGCAGGTGGCGAGCGCGGCTGAAGCACGTGTGTTCCTGCAGCGTTGCCTCCAATGGCAAACTTCGGGAAAGTGAATTCCCTTCCTGACAACCTCGGCCCTTGCTTGGCATCTTCAGCACTAAGTATCTTCTGTGCTGACTTGAATTGCACTGGGACTGTTCTCATTCGAGACAGGAAAACAGCCAAGTGTGGAAAAGCACTCCGTCACCATTCCCTGGGATCGGAGCAGCACGGGTGACCTAAATTTGCAATGCTCTGCGCTCCGTGGCTGATTCGGTGTCCTCAGGCCGCAGCCTGCCTATCTGCTGCAGCTCCAGACCCAGAAGTGCTGTTGCTGAGGAGCAAAGATCTCTGCCATTTTCATCTACTGGAATGCGGGCATCAGGAATCTGTAACAAAATGGAAGGAACTCGAGAAAGCAAGAGAAAGAAATGTGAAAAAGGAGGAGTTGTACATGAGAAGCTTGACCGAAGCACAAGAGCCTGCATTTTGGTCATATGCTGGGGTGTGTTTCGGCAGTTCAGTTTGTTCGCTTTCTAGAACAGGCATGAAATCACTATATTTGTGTATATGGATGATAATAACGGGTTACAAAAGCAACATGTTAGGTTTTTTGGGTGGGAGGGGAAACCAATAGCTGCCTGAAGGCTAAACACTTCCATTTTATTTCTTTCTTTAGTTGATTTATTTCTCCACCGATGCTAGAGAGTATCTTCGCAGTCTGCGTAAATTGATGGAGCGGGTGGCTGGCTGTGCTGGGTGCTGCCTCTGGGTCGCGGCTGCCGCCGTTCGCCGCTGTCTCTCATGCACGCGTGAGCACGGGCACACGCGCACGAGGTGTAGGAGTGTGAGTTTTAGGAGCTCTTGGCAACAGCCCCCACACATGCCGATCGTGATGCCTGCTCGGAGAAAAAACAGAACAGAAAAAGCCAGGGAGGTTTTCCTGAGGGATAGTAAGAGGCAGCTTGTAGAAGCATGAAAGAAGAAAAATTGTTTCGGTTGTTTTGGTAGGGGTTTCGAACACAACAGAAGTGAGGGTTTGGGGTGGGTCCCCCCACCCCCACCTTCTTTTTCTTAATTATGGGAGGTTTCTGGGTGGTTGTGCTGGTTGAACAGTCCAGAGGAAAACAGCAGCATTCCTGCAGGGGCTTGCAAGAATTTATATTGGGTTTTGCTGACACCTCTTTTTATATCAGAGATGGCAAAAATGTACTGACATATCTGGTCTGTCTGCTTGGGAATAGGAGATTTCATTTCCATATGCATCCAGTCTTGCAGTGGGTTTAATAAGTTGGGTTACTTATTTTAGCTTATCTGCGCTTCTCCCTTCTGCTGGAGCTGATCCAGAAAAGGTCTTGAAAGCAAAGGTGTTTTGGGGGAGAGGAGATTTGATTTGCGTTACAGAGGAAAAATTGAAAAGTCTTACAAAATTTGATGGCTGGATTTGATATGCTATAGTTTTAGTTGGTCTCTAAGTGTTTTCTTCTGCTCTCTCCAAATCCTAGTAATCTGTGGGGTTGCTGATCCTCTGTTATTTTTATTCTTTGATAACTTAATCTAGGAACTGAAGAACTTCTTTAATGAACAGGTTCCCTATCTCTGGTAGTGTTTTTGACATTTGTCACTTACTCTTATCTCCTCCTGCTGTGAGATAAGCTCTGTTTACTCTTTGTAAAATATTTTACGTTATAAACAATGACATTTTGCATAGGCTCTTCATCTTCCTTTGCAGGAGTTGGTAAATATGCTGGGGAGGAAAGCAGTGATTTTTCTGGAGTTCAGGGTAAAACAGGTAAATACTATAAACACATACATATATATGTAATATAAACTTTTTTTACATTTCCAATGATCTGTTTTCAAGTTTTAAGTTTCTTCATGCAATACTGCAATTAATGGCATTTCAGTTGTTCATTTTCTACTACAGCTACTGATGATGAATGAAAGAAGGTAAATGAATCCAAGTGCACAAAGGAAAGCGTGCTGTTTTAGAAGGGTTAGTAAGAAACTGTGAAAAAAGATCACAAACTTTTACAGGAATTTTCACTGACAGCCTGGTATATATTTATCCTCCAGTGCATATATGGCATCACGTGAAAAAGGTAGTCTGCTACATTGATGTAAGTTGGTGCTTCACTGTGAAAATGTAGCACATACGGATTTATTTAGCAGTTTTGTGGATTTATTTAGCAGTTTTGTGGGTTTTTTCCCCCAAGTTATTGTGCTTCTGTATACTTAAACAGAAATGCACGTATGTATTTAGGTCTTGCACGTGTACTGATGTGAATTTCTTCATAAATGCCAGTAGTTGTTCACCTTTGTGCACTGTGGAAAATGGGTATAGATTCATACTTGTAAATTTTATTTTGGTCTGCTGAGAAGAAAATGAACAGAATTACCCAAAGGCTATGCCCAAAAACCAGAATGCTACATGTTTTTCCTGAAGTCCTGTAGCAAATAAAGAAAGCTAAGAGAAACTTGGAAAAAGGAATACAAACCATATGTAGTTGTTTGTTTTAAGTTTTGTTTAGTTCTGCCCAAATTTGTGATTTTGACAGATTTTTCTTGTTGTCTTTTACCTCCCATACATTTTAAAATACAAAACTTACAAACCTGTTTTTTTTAATGTGCCTACTCACTCCTGTTTTATCTTATCCCTTTTGCTTTTGTCCACATATTTTAATCCAGAACTCATAATGGTATTCAAGCTTTAAAAAAGGTTTGCAAAGTCAGTGATTTAGTGCATGGTTTGTCACTTTTAATTTCATAACGGCTGTAAGGTAAATAAATAATAAAATGTTTAGAGCACAAGGGCAGACAGTTTTTCTGATAACCACTTTCCATATGATATTACAGCTAAAAAAGAGGGAACGTGCTGAGTTTCATAATTCACTGAAGTTTGACACTTCGAAGGTTTGTATTATACCAGCACTTCATAGGGTATAGATGGGGCTGTTTCAAGTTTTGTTGTAAATCTGTTTTTACAAGGCTGTAACGTTCTGTAGGCTACTAAAAATCACTGTAGGATCGAATGTGTGAGATAAAAAGTTTGGTCTTTTTAATAGATTTTAATGCTCAGGGCATTTTGTCATCTTAGATGTTTTTTCACCAAAATTTCATTGTTCTTGAACTTTGGCAGAAATCTTAAAACTTGTCTTCATGTCTGAGGGAGGAGGGGGGGAAAAGGAAAAAATACCAAAAAAGACAACCTAGAAATACAAGACTCTCATCTGCACAGTAACGTTTAGAGTATCAACATGAGCTTTTGGCACTGGAGAAAAGGGCATAAATATTTGGCGTGAAACGTAGTGTGATAATAACTGATAATGTTTTCACTTGGTTAGAGCACAAGCTTCCCCACGAGCTACAAAGGATAAGCTGTACTTCCCAGAAAGTCAGCTTTTCTGGTAGACTGCCACTCTGCACTGCTCGTCTCTCCTTGTTTAAAAAGTCTGGGATTTTTTTTTTTTTTTTTTTTTTAAAAAGTGGGAGAGGAAACAGTCTGACCTGAAATTTTGAGTTTTCACTTAGTTTTTGCATAGTATCATTTGAAGGATTCACCTACTTGGTGACATAAAGTGGAAATGCTGTGTTGTTAAAGTGACCTTGATGCAAGGCTGTGCTGTAACGACCTTTCCAAAAACTTTGGTCCCTTCACTTTGCGGTGGTGGTGCAAGACCAGTTAATAGTTTCACTCAGTAATACCACGTTAAAATTACCCTTGATCTTTGTAACTTACACTAGTTTTGTTCACTGCTGGGGTAGCCCTTTCTGCCTCGGTTATCTGGCCTGAAAGGAGCGGGATGCCCTGTGTGGGGGTGACAGCCAGCCCTGCCAGCAGGGCTTTCAGTGGCCTTCTCTGGGGGCAGAAAATAGGTGTGAGAGCGATAACCGTAAGGACAGGAGGGACCTGGAGCACTGACCTGTGAATTTCTCTCCACCATGGTCCTTCCCCTGCTTCTGTGGGCTTGAAGTCGCCTTAATTTCCGTAGCGAAGCGTAGTGAGCTTTCAGAGGGTCGGGGGTTGGTGACGGTAGCATGCTCTCTTTTCCTAGGTCGTGGTTTCCCGAGCGTCTCCGACATTGCTGTTCCCAGGTTTTTCCATGCGCAGGGCACATTGCATTTTGGACAAGGGCACACAGTTATTTTGAGTTTGTGTGTAGCTCAGCTGCCAGGATGGACACTGTGCTGTGCTGTGCTTATCTGGGCCAACAGACATAACCGGGCTTGCGTTGCTCAGGTCCACAGGAGACCTGCCAGGAGAAGAAGGGGAAACTAGTACAGGATAAAAGCAACTCGTAAGGATAGCGTGGGCTGCCACCTTGGTCCTGGCGAGGTGGCTAACAGCCAGGTCCTTCTGTCTGGCTCCCACACGGCCTTAAGCGCAGTTTAAGATGTGCTGGCTGCTGGTCTAACGTTGTCATTTTTAGGCAATTACAGAAACTTGTGTAAGGATTCAAATGAGGGGGAAAAAAGGGATTCTTCAGATATTTTAGGTATTGCTTACATTCTGGATCTCTAAGTAGCTGTGGTCTACAGCCTTCCTCCCACTTAGACAAGAAAATCCCTTGTCTTTCCAGTAGACACAGCTGTTTCAAGGGAGGGAGGGATTTGCCTGTGAAATTTAGTCTCCTTCAGACATACTCTGTGGAAAAAAACAAGGCTTTTTATTAGAGTCATTTTTACTATAACCAGACCTACACTTGAACACTCTTGCGTCTTGTATTGTTTACCCATGTTGTCTTAAATTGAGCTTAGAACTGCTAGGCAGCCGGGGACTCGTTTCCCTAGCTCTCGTCCATGAGAAATTACTGGAGAGGGAAGAGAAATTCCCCCAAGAAGCAAGGCAGGGACAGGAGCTCAGGTTGGGCACACCAGAGCTCCTTCTAGAGAAAGGGAATGAAGACATCTTAAGTTTGGTGGTATGAATACTCTGCTGACCTCAATTTACATGCTTTGAATCCATGTTGTGCTGAGGTCATTCTTTCTGAGGCAGGGCGGTTGTTCAAGTGTGCAGTACTGGGAGCATGCACGATAGCAAAACCCTTTCATAATGATGATACCTGGTTGGAGTATATTTGGTTGCATGTCAGAAGCATTAGATGTAGGAGCTTTTGCTTTAGGAAGCGTGAAATAATGTGCCTTCAGGCAGCTGTGCAGCTTTGGTGTGAGGAAGACTGTGGAGGGTGTTTTCACAGGTGTAATAAGAAAAAGCGTGTGCTCATTTTAACCCTCTGTGCCTTCGGTAGTTTCGTTTCAAAGTACAGAAGCTGTACTTTATCCAGTTTCTGTTACTAGTGACGGTTTAGTTAAGGGGCAGAAACACGGACAAGTTTGAACAGAGAGCAGTTATTTGCTTTGTTTCTAATGTGCGTTGATATCAGCAGTGCGCGGTGAGCTGGCAGCACAGCAAGTCCTGTGATAAGAGTGAATGTGTGGGCAATAGGCCCTCCCCGTGCTCCAACTTGAAATCTTCTGGATATCTCCTGCTCTGAATGGGGTTAAACGTAACTGAGGTACGTTGTTACGTATAGTGAGAAAACATCTGAGTGATTTTTCTTCTTGAGAGGTGCTGTTCGTTTGTGAAGGGGGAGCAGGGCAACCTGAAACTTCTCTGTGTCAACACCGTGGAGTGCCTGCTTGCGGGTGCCGCCTCTGCTTGGATTCTGGAGGTCACCAAATAAAGCCAGGTTTAGACATATACATTTTTAATGACGTAACCCTTTGGGGGCGGCTTTGTGTACTTGCCTACTACCAGATCAGAAAATAGGAGTAGTCTTACTAAGCCCTTTGCCGCGTTTGTTGAGGTTGTAGAAGCACAGCAGCGAGGTTGCTTTTGCGTTGTGTAGAAAGTGAGCTCTTCCTTGGAGATCTGATTATTTTTACTTTCGAGTGTGTGTGTGGATTTAACTAAAGAACATGTGTTCACACAGTTGTGCTATTTAAATTAATGTGGGGTGACTCAGTGTGTATTCACTGCTGTCATCCCACAGCGACTGCGACAGAACGTTTTATTGTCTGAAGACAATGCTGCTAATGGTAGCATTAAAACGGCATGGTAGTTTCACAAGACGATACTCTGTTCCCAGAACTGCGAAGTGACTAAGAGATTTGCCATTGTCAGAGTGGGGGACAGGAGCTGACCTGCAGCGCAAGCAGCACCCTCCGCTGCGGCTGGGCTGGGCTGCCTCTCCCCGCTCCCGCTTCCCGGGAGCTGCACCAGGGTTTGTCACAGCCGCGAGCGCTCTGGCGTTCGGCTGTGCTGAGAGCTGCCGTAATGCAGCTCCCTCCCGGGGCTGTCTTACCCTACGCTGCGTTCATCCAACAGGCGAGCCGTCCACCAGCAACACCCACCTCCCACCCCGTCCCGGCGAGCCGAAGCGGCTGGGAGGGCACACACCACTTCTGGCCACCCCTTACCTATTGCTGCTGCCGTGCTTGGCCCCACCAGGTATGCAGGTTGCTCAGAACTCAGCATAGGTTTAGTGCTTTGCAATTAATAAGTTCTGGATGCTACAGCATTCCCATAATGTATAAAACAACGATTCAGAAGTGAAGCATTTTACATGAGTCGTGCTTTTCTTTACCATGAGCTTTGGTGGAGGGATTGTAGGATGAAAGCAACGTGGCTGCGGTGACTAGCGGAGGGCAGCAGTGCCGTCTTTGTGACTGAGGTATAGCTTATAAATGCAAATAAGTTTTCAGTACGAAATTAATAAATATTACATATATGCTATTAATCCTTAGCATCATCTCTTACTGTGTAAACGTAACAATTACTTCCTTATCAAAAGAGTTGGTAAGATTGCTTGGAACTTGAAAACATAGGTGCAGTGGCGGGAGCTGTATATACTTATTCTTTCATAGGAAATATTAAAAGTACAACAGTTCCACCCTCATAAGTACACCTTTTCAGTGGGTTCCTGG
>Ga0181612_109677_pt1 | contig 12744 bp, 9 predicted proteins | sample HoacroProtozoa21_FD_119630 | JGI IMG/M metagenome (GOLD analysis project Ga0181612, IMG submission 119630) | Hoatzin crop microbial communities from Cojedes, Venezuel. Combined Assembly of Gp0051906, Gp0051904, Gp0051908 | reverse complement strand
TTGTGCTATTTTCATTAAGAAAAAGGTAACTGTTTAAAGGAGCTCTGAGAAGAGAGAGGAGGAAGCTAGCTCCTTTGGTGGCTTCTCCGACTGCAGTTAGTAGCAGGTTAAGCAAAATGACCCCCTTCATGACAGGTAGAGCTAGTAACTGTTTGATATTTTCCTGTTTTCATAGCAAACCAAAGAGAGGGTGAAGTTGTTGATACAGCTGGCTGATGGCTTTTGTGAAAAAGGGCATGCTCATGCAACAGAGATTAAAAAATGTGTCACAGCAGTGGATAAGAGGTACAGAGACTTTTCCCTGCGCATGGAGAAATACAGGACCTCTTTAGAGAAAGCTCTGGGTATTTCCTCGGATTCCAATAAATCGGTAAGAGAAATTTGAGTGTGATGACAGACAAACAAGCTTTGTTTCATTCGATTTAGCTATCGTTTTCTGCTGTCTCCTTGCTTAATCAATTCTTCCTTTCTTTAATAAAGAGCAAAAGCTTGCAGCTGGATATAATCCCAGCCAGTGTCCCTGGGTCAGAGGTGAAACTGCGCGATGCTGCTCATGAGCTTAACGAAGAAAAACGAAATTCTGCCCGCAGGAAAGAGTAATAAATTTATTTATTTTTAATCAATGAGAATGCATAAATCAATTCTGATAATGAAACAACTGTCTTGGCTTGTCTGGTAGCTTAGAAATTGGATAAATGGTAGAAAGAGAGTGATACTACTCAATAGTTCCTATTGCCTTTTATTCACATGCTTGTTCTCACAGGTAATGCTAGCATGTCAGAATATTAAATTTTCAAAACTGTGTTAGACTTCTTTTAACATGCTTTTTATCCTTTTAGAAATAATGTGAAATAAATGTGTAAGGGGAGGAGGGAGGACAACAATTAAATGACTGTAGCAAGTGAAAAGCATATGAGAAAAAATTGCGTCTCCTTCCCCATTTCTCTTTGCACTGGTTACTAATGGGGTGGATGTTACCTCTTATGTTTCCTTCGTCTGTTGTCTCTCTCCACATTTCAGTTCTCAGATTTTCCTTTCAGCAGTGGAAAAAGCAAAAGCTGATGAGGAGAAAGATGTATTCTGGTTATTGTGCATTCGTAATGATCTAACAGACTGAGATTTGATTATTCTTTCTGTTGTCACCTAAGGTTCATTATGGCTGAGCTAATTCAGACGGAAAAGGCTTACGTAAGAGACCTCCGGGAATGCATGGATGTAAGTTTTCTTTTTTTTCCACTAATCTTTGAAGGCATGGCTCAGTCTGGTGCTTTCTGTTTATTTCTGGTTTAGCAGCCAACCATGATTGGTTTGCTATCATAGGACCAAATTAAGTACTTTTCTGCTATTAATAAGAAACTTAGAGTTATGTCTGATAGCAGCCACTTTGGAGTTCATCCTATATGTTTTATTTTTGTCAGTACTGAGTTTCAGCATTGGCTGTTTTCCCAGTTTGCAAACGTGGGGGGTTTTTTGTTCTAGAGAGGGGAGGGAAAAAGGAGGGGTTTACTTTATTTGCTTTGCTAGCAGTAGAGAAGAGCTTGTGTTAATTCTCTTATTGTCTGTATCACATGTTCTGCTACTAGCTGACTGTTTGAATAGAAATTCAGAGTGATTCCGTGGAAAAGTGCCCGGTAATTGTTACGCTGAAGCAAGTAATGTTCAGAGTTAGCTGTTGCACAAAGCATCAACTTCAAGACTGCAGACATGACCTTGATAAGGAATATCCTGAGGCATTAGAGGTTGTCAAGAGCACTGTGCATTTTAAATTATGAAGTCTCAGGGACTATGTTGAATTGTCAGATTTAGAACTTGGATTTTACTGTCAAAAACCACAACGTATATTTGACACAACAGGTGCTGTCACAATTGGAGGAGATGATGCTGCATGATCTTTTGCCAGTTTCTTTCCTGGAAGGCATGTTTACAGATAGCTGTGTGCTTCTGTTCAGAGTGCATCATGACTTTTCATGCATCTTTTTTGTTCTGGGCAGACATATCTATGGGAAATGACAAGTGGAGTGGAGGAGATCCCACCTGGTATTGTAAACAAAGAACACATTATCTTTGGAAACATGCAGGAAATCTATGAGTTCCACAATAAGTGAGTGACTTATCTTCTATTTCCATATTACTGCTAAATGCAAATGATGACCTGAGGGATTTCCTAATGAAAATAGCATATGAATAATGGACACTTTTTAAAAAAAAAAATCTAAAGGATTTCTTCTCGCATTGCTAAATTGTTTCAGTTGTTGCTTTTTGCAGCCAGGTCAGTACACCATTAGAAACTGTCTGCTTCAGTCTCAGACATCTTTCAACTTTTAAGAAATTATTTGGATACGTTAAAAATTTGCTGTAAGTTTTCTAGTCATTCTAAAGAGGTGGAAACCACTGAACTCAACAGAATATGGATATAGCACAAACATCAGTTTAAGACTGTCGTTCCTTCAGAACCCTCATTCCTGATTTCCAAGTGCAACTGCTAGTGGGAAAGAGTAGGGCTCCCCACCCTTTTTTGGCTCTTCGAAGCCTCTGTGGAGATGCCCCATCGTTGTTACACTTACTGGAGTACGGAGCATGAAAGAGGCTCGTCCACTACGTTTCTTCTGAGTGGAATTGTTCCTAGGCAGATCTGTGTACAGAAGTCTTGCTCTGAATCTTCCCTCTTTATTAATTCAATGGTGTTTGTATTGGGTTATGTTAAGTAGTAAAATAGTAAAATATACCTAGCATATTCCAAAACCTGATTTTAGAGTCCTTTGTATGCTTTGTGTTGAACATCCAAAAAGCAAGTCACCTCCTTTTTCTCTTGAGATGAAAGCTAAACTTTCTTGAAACTGAAGCAGTAGGAAACCTTCTTGATGGAGAACAACAGCAGTTATTAAATTTTTGTATACTCTTACACGTTAATTGCATGTCTGCTGGGTCAATTTCTGATCTTCACACCAGAATTTGTATTCAGTTACATTTTACATTAGTTCTGCTATTACATATTTCTTTAACTCATGATGTTGGTATGAATTACAGCAAGTTTTCTAGCAGCCTTTGTTCGCAGACAATAGATCAATATCAGCTGCTCTAATGAACATGTTTCATGTGCCTTGTACTATTTGTTACTTTTCTACCCATAGTATATTCCTCAAGGAACTGGAAAAATATGAACAGTTACCAGAAGATGTTGGACACTGCTTCGTTACTTGGGTAATGAAATCAGTCTTATGTTTAGAAGTAACAAGGGAGATAAGAAGCATGAAGGATGAAGGGATGGATTCTTACTCTCGGGTCCCTTTTTAATTTGTTAAAGCCCCTCTTTCTTCAAATTTGAGTAAAAATGTATGTATCTTTAACTGGGGTGGGGGAGTGGGGAGGGAGATTCAGGCACTGCTGTCAGATGCCAATGCTTAGCTGCTCTTGAAGTTTATGCAGGTTGCCTAAGCCTGTGTTCAGGTTTGGTTTGGTATCTTTGTCTCAGCTCTGAATAATCTACTTTTGCATACGTTGCTATTGTTTTCAGTCTTACGCTGCCAGTTTAAATGGGAAAATAATTTGGTATCATTCAGTTTCTTCAGAGAGAAGATAGGCTCTTTGATAACTGTGTAAAAAAAATTTTGCGACAGAAATGATGCTCTCTGATAACCTGTGTAAATTTGCATTTTGTTCTGCAGGCAGACAAATTCCAAATGTACGTTACTTACTGTAAAAATAAGCCAGATTCTACTCAGCTGATACTAGAACATGCAGGAACATACTTTGATGTAAGTACTTTGTGTCCATCTTAGAAGTGTGCCTTTGTGGTTTGAATCACGCACTTGCAGTTGTGCAGAGTGCCTAATTTCTTAAGAAAATGGAAGTTTCCTAGTAGTAACACTGCAATTTAGAGTCAGTTTAAGCAAATCAATCCTATTATCCACATGGTTTCTCAGTTGGTCTCATGAAGCTGTCAAATGTAAAAAGTCACTGTCATATATCAGAGCAGTTCAGAACTGGAAGCAGGTTCTCACAGCAACAACTGGGACACGAATCTTCAGCTCTCACAAGCGCATTCTGAAAATCTTAGCATTTTGATGTGCCTAGTTTGCATTGTATGTAATAAAGATGGAAATTTTTGTTAAATTTTTGGAGCACCTTTAAATTGTAGTTGTGGGCAGTGGTAATTCAGTTGACTGCCATTGCTCAGAGCTGCTAAACCAACCACCTTGCTTGTTCAGTCCCGTGGTTACTTTGTCTGCGTGTAATATTCCGCTTAAGAAAGGACCAAAATGCAGCAGCTGTTAGAGGTTTTAAGAAGGAACTTTGGCCACACTGAATGAGTTTTGGTTGAAGGTGTGTTTACAGATGACTCTGTACCCCTTTTTCTTTTCTTCTGCACTGTGCTGAGCCGCTAGCTGTGTGGTGACACCACAAATGTTTTTTAGAATTGTTGTAGAAGTAGAGGGAAGGACATAATAAAAAACCAACAAACAAAAAAAATCCCTGGAGCTCTTGGGGTTAATTTCAAAAGTCTGTGACTGAGGAGATGGAGATTCTAAACATTCTAAGGTAAAGCCTTTCTGTGAAGCCTCCTAAGTTTTCAGTGCCTGAAGAAGAGTAGATGAGATACAGGAAATCAGGCAAATATGACCAAAAAAAATTCAAATAAAATTCAGTAAATAGTATTTTAAAACAATAGCAAAGGGCTCTGATAAAATAATTTTAGAGATATGTTCTTGCCACCACCTCCTTTGATCCCGCTGTGTTAACCGGTGTATCCAGAGCTCTCCATCGCCTAATCCACCTGAAGTGGGATAGAAGTGTGAAGACCTAATTCTGTGCATGGGTAACTTGAAGAGTTTCCATTGTCCACCACCGGACCACATGAAAATGTCGTGTATATCCTTCTTGAGAATTTCTGATACTGTGGTGGTGGTTAAAAAGCACGTAGCTGCGGTGCATATCTTGCAGTTTGGAATTGCATGATTAAAATATATCTGATACTGTGATAAATAGTAAACACTGGCCGTGAAGTTCAACCCTGATCAGTACTTGAAACCTGTAGTTATCCCATCTAATTATCGTCTAATTCTGTTTTCCTGCTGTAGCTTTGTGGAGGCCATTCTTTTTTTTTTAGTGGCCGTATTATTTTGAAGTGTTTGGTAACCGCTTTCCTTTAGTTGGAAAATGTTACTGCGCGCTCCCCCGTGTGGGGGAAGAGGCTGTCTGAGGCGATGGACCATGAGACTGGCAGGGGATGCTGAGAAAAGAAACCTCGACCTCAGCCTTCCTGTGACAGTCCTGCCTCTTCCCCGGAACACTGAAGGTTGTTTTCTTTTCTCTCTTGCGAGTAACGAAAAGAAATACTTATTTTAATTAAAAAAAAAAAAAAGACATTGCTGTATGTTTGATATCCCTAATCGTTACTATTTGTATTTAGGTTTGTTGAAACACTTCACAGGTACCCCTGGAGGTAATGATGTTTTGTTTGTACAAAGTGAGCAGGCAGATGCACAACATACCCATTTGCTGTGGCTGGAATATCTTGTCATTCTGTGGGTTTTTTATTTCTCCTTGCTATAAAATAGTATTTGTAGCTACTGTATATGATTGCATAGCCCTCAAGGCAGTCTGTGTCTGAGTGTTGGTGCTCACAGTCCTGAAGTGCTTGTGCTTTTCATGTAGGAGATACAACAACGACATGGACTGGCCAACTCTATCTCCTCTTACCTTATCAAACCTGTCCAAAGGATAACAAAATATCAGCTTCTTTTAAAGGTCAGTATTAATTCAGAGTTTTTAATCTGATTCTGCTGTTCTTAAGAAGGCAAAGCTCTTGCTGAAGTCTTTTTACTCTGCACTCTGAGACTAAAGCATGCTGGGCAGCCTCAAATACTGCTGCAATATTTTTTGAGGAGATCACTGAAAATTAAAGAAGGCATAAATAAGCAACATTTTGTCCAGATTCCTGTAAATCAAAAAAGATACCTCTCTACTAATGTTTACTTAGAAAATATAATTTGCATTTCCAGTGTAAAAAAAAAAAAAAAAAAAAGAGTAATTCATGGCCATATAGACAGGCGCATTTTTGTAGCAGTTTCTGCACAAATTTTGGCAAGCCATTAGCTATATTTATGATATTAAGTACTGTAAAAGACATAAATTTATATATATAGCATAATACAAAATATCTGTAAAATATATAAATACATATGTGTATACAACACACACTGAGTACCTGTAGAGCTGTTGCACAAACAGTTGTTACTTGTAATGTTGCCTGGAAATGTCAAGTAAATAGTAGGTGTTAAAATAAACAAAACTTTTGGAAACCTGTAGTTAGAACTTTCACTCAGTGGACAGAAGTCTTCTTGACTGAGCAGCAGAGTTCTTGAACTGTGCCGGTCTCTGTTAGGTGGCATTGCTTGTTTTGTAATAGCTGCCTAGAAAAGCACTGTAACTGATCTGTGACTCCCCTGTCTCCTTGAGAACTGCCGTGGATGATTGTTTTTAAAATCTCTGAAAAACATTGCAGGGTATTTTAGGTCAAGTTGGATGGAAACAAGTCTGTCATTTTTAACTGAACCATATTGTCTGTTCTCCCCTTGCAAAAAGATGCAACTTGATAAAGTTATACCTTACAGAAATACTCTAGGCTGTGCTGTTGCAGAAATTTTGGGGTATTGATTCCAACAATTATTTTTTTAAATCTGACTATGCCTTAGCCGCTTGCATTATTGAAGTGATGGGATAGGTCAGTTTCACCAGTATTTGCAGAGCCAGATGTCTTTGCTACATAGTAAAATGGATTTATTTGGTGGTTACTGGGTTTTATATTTATTTTGTTTTGTTTTTTTCCCCTATGAGAAGAGCGATGTAAAACATGGAAGGATGGAGAGCCCAAAACTTAAATGACAGCTGAAACATTTTACAGTTCTAGAAGTTATGTTTATTTTTCCAAATGTCATGGAAGCTGCTCATATTCTGTGCCTCCTGGAGGATATTTAGGCACACGCACTTTTCTGTGGAGTTGCCGTGCAAAATTTAAGTGTGATGTTTGAGTGTGTTGCTGTGATGGTGGTATTGGCAGTTAAATAAAAATAGTGTAAGGATAATAAGAGTAGGAATCACTTGGCTTTCTCTTTACAAAGGGAAGGGGAATTTAACCTGAGGGAATGAATTAAGTGAACCTTTTGAATAATGGAAGGAACGTAATATGCCCTTTTGGTTACGTAAGCTACATTTTATCTTGATACTGTTCAAATGCTCAAAGGATGTGAGGAAATTTGAATATCGGCTCAGGTACTGTTATGTTAACATCTGTGAGATGTTGAATGGGCAGTGAACTGCATCACCCTAAATTCTACTACAACGTTTTCCATTCTCTGACTTCTGTCCATTAGTTAATGCTTGTTTGTATTCAGAAGTTTTGTCTTGTAGGATGCTTTTAACTGTGTGAACACAGAATAGAATAATTCATTGAATACTTGAAATGAAACAATATAAATCCTCTTATCAGCAGTAGTATAGAGCAAGTCTTTGATGCAGTGGAGCAGAGAGTGATATGAGGGGGGAACTGGGGCGGTGTCCTTTTGTGCTGTCCTGCTTTCCACCATCCTCCTGACTTGGCAGCTGCGTTGTTCTGGGCCTTGATGTAGCACTGCGTATGGTAGGTGTGTCTGTGCTTATCAGAAAGAAACATTGTCCTTAATGTAACTTTTAAAGGCTTCTCATTAAGCAGATGATCTTGTTTAAATTAGAGGTGGTTAACTGAAAGCTTAGGCCGCTCCTTGAAGAACAGATCATGATAAATACAAAGTATACTGTCGTGTCATTGGCAGAGTAAGAAGTTCTGAAAGATTTCCCATGCCAAAAATGATTCTTTGCTTTTTAGAAGTCGTATTTCGTTGTCTAATTGTATTAGTGTAGAAGAACATGATCGAGAGTGCTCATGTTTGCTCATCTTTTGCAGGAGCTGCTCACGTGCTGTGAAGAAGGTAAAGGTGAGATTAAGGATGGCCTGGAGGTGATGCTTAGTGTGCCAAAGCGAGCCAATGATGCCATGCACCTCAGCATGCTGGAAGGTAGCATTCAATGTGGCTTTCCAATTCAGTCATATGCTGTAGATTATTAACTGTAATAACTTTTTATATTACTAGATGTTGAGATGATGTGAAGAATGTGAACATTTTCTTATCTCTGGGTTTATCTTTTGTATAACTTTTGTTTGGAGGTGTATAAAATGCAAACTTATTTAGGAAAATGAATTGTGACAGACAGCTGGTACAGTTTTACTAATTTTTAAAATGTTCTTTCATCCTAATCTGTAGCTCTGCCACTGCATATTTGAAAAATATGTAGACTAACAAAGTTTTCTACTATTCACCAAAAACGTAATAGGTGAATGGTCAGACACAATAGCTTTGGCTAGATTTTCCAAGCAGTATCCTTGGCTTCTTTATGTGAGAAGCATACATGTATTAGAGGTGGTTTTGCTGATCTGTGTATCAAATAATTGTTTCCAAGAAGTTTGTCGTTTTCACATATGTTTGCTGCCTGTTCCATAAGAGACTTCTAGTTGAAATGAAATGTATCTTCTGGCAGTAAAATGTCAGCATAAGCCAATTTAGCCTGAGCCTTAGCCAGAACAACATAATCATGTTCATGCACACAGTGGAGGTTGGATGTAATTGCTTCTATGTGCTTAGAACAACTTTCTGCCAAAATCTGTTTTGTAATTGGCACGTTATCGTGTATGATGGTGCCATTATACATTTAGTAATAAAACTGTTTTTCTTTGGCATTTAATTTATTTGAGATAAAGGCAAAGCCATCTTACCTTGCAGTTGCTGAATAAAGACTTATAGGTGCTTTTGGTCAATATTCCTTTTCCTCTTATGTGTCTTCTAGTAGTAAAATGGAGCTTGTAATGGAATTTCCAGTGTTGTGCAAGTTACAATAAAACTCATCTTGGTTTGACATGTGATTCCCAATCATCTGAATGCTCCAAATCACCTTTCTTCCCTGATTTTAATCAGTAGGAATGTTGGTCAGTTTGCAAGATCAGTTCCAAATGCTTTGTTCAGGAGATGGTGTTAGTATAAATGCTGACCAGCATTGGTAATAATCTTTTAACACTTGGGAATGTGACTGGAAAATAACCTAATCTTTTACATAAGTTGGTATGGTGTATCGCTGAGTCATCCCATGTTAGACAAATATAGTGAGTGAGCACATTTCCTCCATATCTCTCTGGAGGATTTTGAATGAACATCCTGATGCAACTTGCCTCTGATGCTCTCCATACGGTTGCCCTGTTTTTAACAGTGAGAACTGGTGTTTTCTTGAGAGGAACGATGCTCTTCTATTCAGAGAATATTGGCAAGGAGTATCTATTTAAAATGCAGTTTAATATCACTCAGAAGAGTATGGTAGACTATTTTCTGTTATCCTTCAACTCTGAAGCTGTGTATTAAACTGGGAGAACACTGTACCACTACAATGGAAGTAAAATTGTTGATATTCTCAGTCTTCATCTTTACGTTATGTCTGAAGTAATCCAGCTGCTATTTCTGCTATTTCTTTATTGTGGATCGATGTTGGAGTGACTCAGTGGTAGGCTGATCACATGGCAACAGCTCCAAGCTGCCGTCTTTTTTCATCCCCTACTGGAACATGTTCGTGTGCTCATTGCATACGTGGTAGGGAAGGTACCACCAGAAAAGGTGGCATTTCGGAGCTTGTCGGTGTCAGAACAGCCTGATGTGCTCTCTGTGTGCTTGCAAGTTGCTCACTTTCTACAGTGGCAGAAAGCTTATAAGAAAAATCGTTTTCATCGTGGAAGAGGTTACCAGAAGCTGACATAGATCTGTCATTTGTTGATGAAATATTGCCAAAAGAGTTGATAAACTTCTTAACAGTTGGGTCTCTAAATTTAGACATAGACTTGAGCTACAGCTGCATTTAGTATATTGCAATGTCAAGTCTTGTTTTCCATATTGCTTCCTTGGAATCCATCTTTTGCAAGCTGTATTTGCGTGGGTGGGGGGAAATCAGATCGCTTAATAAACAGAAGCTGTGCTTTTTAATTTCCTCATATTATCAACTTTTCATGGTGAAACTTTCCTCTCCCCGGGTTTTTAGGCTTTGATGAAAATATAGAATCTCAGGGAGAGCTCATCCTTCAAGAATCCTTCCAGGTGTGGGATCCCAAAACTCTAATTCGAAAGGGAAGAGAGAGGCACCTGTTCCTTTTTGAGATGTCCTTGGTCTTCAGTAAAGAAGTAAAGGACTCCAGTGGAAGGAGCAAGTACATTTACAAGAGTAAACTGTTTGTAAGTATGGGAGAACAAGTGATCATAGTTAGAAAACTATCTAGATTAGATTGTGACTAAGCTCAGGTGATTTAAATGTGCCTGAAAAACCTGGGACAGCTATTATAGTGCACTGAAAGAACAGCCTTAGAACGCGTAGACTGAAGCTGGTAAGTTTGCTGCTTTGTCATGCTTTTGAGGAGACTAGACTGAAAGCAACTACTGAAGGCTACATGTGAATATTGGTGTGTCAGGAGAAAGGAAAAGCAAGATTGTGCTGGGCTGATTTTGTGTTAATTATGTGTGTGATCGCTGGTATCTCTGAGGCTCATTTGTATAAAACAGAAGGATGGAAGGAGTTGACAAGCTGCCTTCATCTTGCTTATTTACTATTGCTGTTGTAGTAACATCCATGTTAAGGGTTCATTTTGGTAGATATTCCACACACATTCCACACATACTGATCTGGAAGGGCAAGAACTCCTTGTTACGGAAAAGTTCATTCCAGAATGTCTACTGAGACTAGTAGTCTTACAATAATATTTTGTAAACAAAATGATAGCTGTTACGGTCTACTGAAAGGATGTAAAGATGGAAATTTTTTTCTCCCCATTAAAAAAAAGAAAAATCTGCTCTTTCCTCATCTGTAGCATGTATGGTTTACAAAAGGTGACCCTGGAATTCATACCCTTCCCTTCCTGTCTCGTTGGATGGCTTGGGTGAGAGCAGTATTCACACTCCAGAAATTTAGGCAGCCAAGTAAGACAGTGTCCCATGGCTTGCTCTGCATCAGCCAGAGGCAAGATTATATTTTCTACTAGACACTTTTAAACAAGTGCTTAAAATTACGTCTCAGAATCACACTCTAAAAGACATTGTTCTTCTGTTGATTCTCTTGGGATATATGCCCAAGTCTAGATAGTATGAATACTGAACCTTTTCTCCCTGCTTCAGCTCCTTTTCCTTCATTCTTTCCGCCTTCCCACCTCTGTATCCTAACAGGTAAAGCAGGTTGGTTCAAAAAACCTCTTCTTTCCTTGACTAACTTTGCATATTCCCTCACTTCATTTACAATGCTTGCTCTCCTACCTGATAGAAGGTAGGTAGGAGGTAACACAGCTGCAGCTGGTTTGTTGGTCACACCTTGCTTTGGTGCTCTCCTGAACCTGAAATACAAAAATCTTTTGGGTGTACTGGAGGGCAACATCAGCTGCCAAGGCATTACACAGGAGGGGAGACAGAGCTGAAAAATCAGTCCTGTAAGCTTGTTGTGTCAGTTCCTCTGGCAGGAATTTACTAATAGCCTCGGGTCCTAGAGAAGTTGCCGGAAATCTTGATGACTCTCATTGTGCCTCAGTTTTAAAATACAAACATATCTTTTTGTCTTCATACTCTATATGGCAAAATATCCTGTAGTGCAGCTTACTATTATAGCAATTCTTATAGTTTGATCTTTAGAAAAGGTGTTCATACAGATGTTGAAAGCATGCATGCTGATTTGAGCTCAAGATTTATTTTTTTTTTTCTTCACGTTATCAAGTCTCCTGCCTCTGGAAGGTGGTTTTACAAAAGTGAGGTCCTTCATTTTACTTGGAGTATGATAACCGTCATGGTCTCCCCAGCACAGAATACTCAATGGCGTGGCGTGTATTAGTGGAAGAATGTGTTAATGAACTCCTTTAGCAAGAGACAGTGTCCAAAAGCAAATGCCTGAGGAGGGCTGTGGGAACAAGGCAAGCAGGTGTTACTTTGCCAGAATACTCTCCCAGTCACCAGTAACTGGCAGTTTAAGGGTTTCCTGACCTCAGTGTGGTTTCTGTGTATTCAATAGCCTGCAATGGATTTCTCGTCTATGAGCTTGTCCTTGGACCTCATGCAGACTTCTAGCATTTACAGTGTCCTGTGGCAGAGTTGTGTTGCTCAACTACGTGATGGGCACAGGCCAACCTCGCTGTGTTAGGTTTTGAACCTGACTCCCTCCCACTGGTTTCACTTGATGCCTACCAGTGTCGGAGGGGACAGTGACCAACATATGTGGGCTTTGTCACTCCTTACTGTACAGACCTCTGCTGCATTGTCCCTCAGTTGTCCCTCATAAAATTACTAATATTCACAAGTGTACCAAGGCTTCTAAATTTAGTAGGCTTTAAAAAATAAACAATGTTAAAAAATGTACTGCGTTGCCCATTCAGACTTGATATTGGGCAGTGTAGTAGGGTATATGTTCTGTGAACTACATAAAGTAATGTTGAATTAAGTATCTTACAAACTTTTAACACACATGGGAATTGTTGGTGAGTGAAGTTTGAGGTGCATTACAGGCGTTTAAGTATTTCAGTTTTACCAAAAAGAGACAGCAAAGCTGAAAGGGTGGGTGTGTTGGGTTAGGGTATTTTTAGGAAAAAAAAAACCAAACCACAAAACCAAACAACAAAATGAATTGTCATCCAAGCGAGACAAG
>Ga0181612_178016_pt1 | contig 12746 bp, 19 predicted proteins | sample HoacroProtozoa21_FD_119630 | JGI IMG/M metagenome (GOLD analysis project Ga0181612, IMG submission 119630) | Hoatzin crop microbial communities from Cojedes, Venezuel. Combined Assembly of Gp0051906, Gp0051904, Gp0051908 | reverse complement strand
GTGTCCCGCCCCCCGGGGCCGGCCACTCCCCAATGGGGGTGCCCCTTGCAGCCCCCCCGGCATCCGGGCAGCTGAGGAAGGCAGCAGCCCCTGCCAGTGCGGGGAGAGTGGCCAGAGCAGGGGCTTGTCCCCGTGTCACTCACCACAGCCTTGTCCCACAAGGGAGCTGGGCGCTCTGGCAGTCTCTCCAAACACCTTCCGTGCTGCTAATATATTTTTTCCTACAGTAAACATTGCATCCCTTCAATACTCCCACTATTGGCTGGGATGGAGTTGGGGGAACAGTTTCCTAGGAAAACTTCATTATTTTTCCCATGGGTTTTGGCCCTGCTATTGCTGGAGGGTTTTATCCCAGCCCTGGGAACTTGTTGGCTCAGCTCAGCCAGTTCCCAGGCTCCCCACCTGACTCACCAGCCCCAGCCCTGATCTTTACTACCCAGCTTTTCCTGCAGGGATAACCTCATGACACAGCCCCTGTGGCTTGCACAGCTGTGGCCCATTGCAGCTTCACAGCTTTCTCCCTCCATTCCTGATTGCTGGGTGGGTTATAACAGCAACCCCCTGCCAGCTGCTGCTCCTCAGATGCTTCACTGCTTATTTGCAGTGTGCTCTAGGGTGACTTCATGTGTGGTGGCACCTAGATAGCTGCCTGTGTGCATGTCCCATGGTTGCAGGAAAGCCTTGCAGATGTGGATGTGTATGGCCCAAAGGAGCTACAAGCTTTGCTGCAGGGGCTTGGGAGTGCACTGTAGCCCAATGGCAACTCTATGGGAGATTTGCTATTGCCAGGCCTCTCTGTTCAGTGCTTCTTTGGTGAGTTACAACCAGTTTCTTCTGGATTTTTCATGGGGTCTGGGGAGTCACTGGGCCCCAGGAGTTAGGAAATGCAATATGTTTTTTGCAAGTTGCCTAGGGAGGAGAGAGCGGTGGATGACAAGAGATCTGCCCCAGCGCTTTAAACCTGCACCTCCACTAGCCCCCAGGGAGACCCCATCCCCTGTGGATGGTCTATCCTCTCACACACACTCCCCTCGCTTTTGCACACGCTTTCTGGTGTTAGATTTGTCTCTGGAGAAAGCTGTAATAGACAGGCAGCTAATGTTTTCTCACCCTATTTGGTGAGCGGTGTCCATATGCTCTCCTGAGGGCTGTGCAACATGTCCTGGGAATAGAATGACTTACAGGGTAAAAGAAAATATCAAAAATTGCCTGTGATGGCAAACCTGGAGGCCAGGGGAGCATGGCATTGCAACATGAGACTTCAGGTCAGTGGTGAGGGGCTGCCATGGATCAGCTCTGGCCCATCACCTGCTGATGCAAAGGTCCCATGACCTTGGGTGTGGGTTGTGGGGTGCCGCTGGGTTGCAGGGTTCTGTGCACCCAGGCCCTGCATGGCTGCAGCAGAGTAGTTTTGGCCTGACATCTCCACCAGGTTTGGCTGCAGCCACTGGAGGTCACTGCTGATCTACTGCTCCGCATGCAAAGCCACTTTTGGAGAGGTGGGTAGGAGCCCTGCTCCCAGGTGCTGGCTCTGGGCTGCTCTGCCTCTAACCCCCTGCAAAATCCCTGGGAGTAGGGATTTTTGCTGCCAGCAAATAAGACCTCCACTAGGAATAAGCTCTGGCACCCCCAACCCTCCCGATCTTCACTGTCCCCTGCTTCTGGAGGCAAGGACCCGTTGGGGACCCATCATTTCCTGTCACACGGCTCAGTGTAGGACCTCCTGGGAGGGATGCTGGCCCAGGGGACATCCTGCAGCTCCGCCATATGTGAAATGCAAAGCCTGTAACCGGTGTTTTGGGAGGCAAAGGCAGAACTTCAGCAGCTAATTCTTCGCTTGTTGTTCTTGTCAAATAGTCTATAGTAAATTAGTAATAAAGTCCATTTTGAGGAGAATGCTCTTAATCATTTCTCTTCTTGGCCTGGCCAAGCCCCTTTCTGTCCCTTGTGACGGAGACCGCTTGGTGTCCCATGCAGTGCTGCTCGCCAGCTCCGTGGGTGCAATACAGTCAGCACTGGGGCTAGGGACTGGAACGTCCATTTTAGGAGGGTTTGGAGCTATTGCCAAAGGAATAGGTGGTTTTACAGAAATGCCCATGTCCCTTCACTGTCTTCTGCTGTTTGATCATCCAACCAGGACTGGGGAAAAAAAAATCTCCAGGAGGGACTGGGAAACTTTCGGGTTCACTGCCTCAGGAGGAGATCAATACTTCCAGCAGCAATGTGGATGGGTGAAATCCCGATTGATATCTCCTCACCATTTCCAAGGGGGCTGGGCACAGACTTTCAGCTCCAGTCCCAGCTATAGCACCTGGCCCTTTGGACAGGACAAGCATCTGCCTTCAGGACTAGAAGTGTTGATTTTGGATAACACTGTTGCTCAGCTTTTAAGTAAAATCTGGACTAAAATCTTTGGGAGTTTCCCCACCCCCTGAACACTGATGTCTCCTCACCTGCAGGTACTGAGCCAACCTCACTTAATTGTTTAGGGTAAAACTGATCTGCTCCCTGCTATAAGAATCCACCCATCAGCAATATTGTCCTCTCCACACCCTAGGGGCTAAGGGAGGCATTTTCTGATTTAGCCTGTGCAATGCCAACCTCAGCTGAATGACAAATCGGTCTCTGTAAATCTTCTTTAAAGAAGGAGGAGGGGGAAAGAGAGCAACGGAAAAGGCCCCTTTGACTGAGGGGCAAATGCTGAGGCTGAGAGGTTTCAGACCCAAATAGTCCTCCCCAGGCACCTGGTAGAGCAGCATGGTTTTAGATGGGGATTAAGGCTTGTGCAGGTCCGTAGGAAAGGTGGTCACATGAGTGGTGCATGCCAGCAGAGGTTTTAGCAACTCATCAATGTGTAAACCAGTCGGAGTCAGCCCGACTCCCAGCTGTGAGACAAGAGCAATGGGAAATAATGGGATGCTGCCTGGGGAAAAGGTGAAGATGGGGAGCAAGTGGGACTCAGAGCTGCTATTGGCAGCTCTGCGAAAAGCTGAGCAATGCAACAACAGCGATACGGGCTCCCTCCTCCCACGGTCACTCAGGGATCCTCCTGTTCAGACCCGAGGGCAAGTCCCAGGGCAACTACTCTCTGTGTCCTTGGGGCCTGCTCTGAGTGAGACTGCTCTGTAATCAGCAGAACCTTGATGCAGGGGAAGCCCTGATTTTAAGCGAAGTCTTGGATGGCCTCCAATATCTTTGCAGAAGTTGGCAGGAGAGGATAAGACAGCATCTTTGGCTCCATGGGAACCCTCTTGCAGGGCTGCTGTCATTTCCAATAGTGCTCTGGGGGTTTCTGAGAGCACAGGTAGCCCTTGTGTCCCCGTCTTGCAGCCCTGATGGGGCATTTAGCTATGTGTCTCTGGGGCATCCCAGGTATGGACCTAGAAAGCAGGTCCCTTGGGAGTGTGACTTTAAAGCTGGCTTTGGCCATGCTGTTCTTGCTGGAAGTGGCTGTGCTATGGGAGCAGCTCTCTGCCTCTCTCCTCTTCCTGGCTGTATGGACAGAAAAATTAAGATCCAAACAAAGAAAATATAAAAATACATGGCATTTATTTCCATACATAACCAAAGCGCTTGTAATTAGTGTCTCCAGATGGAAAACCAGACAAGTTGTTTTCTCCCAAACCAGGAGACTCTGTGCTACTTCGTCAGGCTCCTAATTTTAAAAAAATGGTCAGTCTCCTTTTTCCTAAAAAGCAAATTTTGTAAAACAACAAGTATTTCAAAGGCACATTCTTATCAGGAAGGAATGAATAAATACTGTTTTTTCCTTGCGAGCCTCCCTCCAGCACTGGAGAGGTGTTTGGTGGTTGTAGCTGATAACAATCCAGCTTGAGAGGAGAATGCAAAACAGAAGAACAATATTTACTTGAAGCTAATTGTGATTTTCACAAATGGTCACCAAAAGAGCCCAAATATCAGCAGAAAAGGGAAGCTGCTGTATCTCTTTGTTGCTGGAACGCTGCCTTCCTGCATGTAGGGTTGAGGCAATCCTATCTCCATCTGCTGCCTCCATTAAAAGAGAAGGGGAACTGCTGTTCAGGAGATAAGAGAGGCCAGAGTCTTCTCCATTAATATGTAAACTTTGGATCAAAAAGGAAGATGAGAGGCTCTAGGCAGAAGCCGCTTCTCAATAGATGGGTTTTGAATCTGCATGCACCAGCAAAACATATGTGCTGGCTTCTGTAAAGAGGAGGAAAGGGATGCGATGGAGGTGTGACCCTGCGACTTAATTTTTCCAGTTTGGCCTGAATAATGTCCACACTGAAGGATGATTACCTGAAGTAACAGCTTTATAATGTTTGTCCAAGCTCTCTGTGATAGGTTCTCAAATGCAGAAAGGACCATGTCAGTCAAATGTGGTCTCTTGCCCTCCATGGCAATCAGCAACTGCATTTGCCCCATAAAATGGACTGAACCACCAATAACTCATTAAAAAAATAATACCCAAAGGTTGGAGACTTTTCCAAACACCTTGGCAGGCTGTGTCCATGGTTTGAAATAATTCAGTTCCCCAGCTGCGCATTGCTGACTTCAGATCCAGCTCTGTGTGCCACCCCTGTTAAAGCAGTAATTTCTCTACTTCCAGTGTTATCGTCCATGCTGGGAGTCCTGATAATCTCAAAACACCTTTTTAATCCACTCTTCGCAAACACTAAAATGCTTGTGCTCTTGTGGGTTTTAATTACAACGTGTTTTTATGACCTAGGATGATTCTTGCAGCCCTGCCTGTCTTAGAGGGGAAAAATGTGGAAAAATTCAAGTGCAGACACTAGCGCAGGAACTAGTTGCTGAGGATCAGCATCATGCGGGGGATACGAAGAGCTGTGATGAGATGCTTTAATGCCTTGGAGGCATTAAATGTCTCTTCCCTTTTTCCTTCAGCCAGTCCCTACTTGAGTCCCCCTACCTCCTCCCACCCTTCCCCAGTGGCCAGTGGGTCTCCAGCATTTTTTTCCACATTTTTCATCTCCATCCTTGATACAAGGATGAGATGTTTCAAGATGAGAATCGAGACTGCTGGTCTACGCTCTTTAGAAGGGTCTCTTGCAATTTGCTACACTCTCCCCTGCTCTGTTTTAACTTTGCCTTCATGTCCCCAATTTTTGGTGAAAGCTCTGTGGGTTGCATTCCTCTGCCTTGCTCCTTTTTTTGCTCCGAGTGTCAGCCTGGCCCCCACTGAAATACAAGCTGTCTGATGTGTCACCAGCCACATCCCTGGCAAGAGAGTGCAAATTCCACCCCTCCCTCCCCCCCACCAGTAAGAGGATGGCAGTAAGCTCTGGAGGACCTGAGTTACCTTAATATGCAAATAAATGCCAACACCTTCAGTTAATCTGGAAAGAACATACAATAGTTGGCAACAGGTTCTGCAGCGTTTTGTCTTGCTTCTCTGCCTTTCTGCCTGAGGATTATTCTGGGGTGAATGTCTCTGTGGTTGCCTTAAAAAAAAAAAAAATTAAAACCCCACATGTCCTCCAGAAGTAAATTTTTCCATGTTTGTGGACAATTTGGCAGCAGCAAAACTGTTCATTAAAGGAGGGTCATTTACTCACTCCATGGGGCACCTCCTCCTTGCTGGCTGCAGATGTGGTCCCTCCTGACTGCCTTGATAAATGGGGAGAAAACACAGCATTTTGGGGTACAGGCTTGCAGATGGGATTCTTGGGCTCTGGAACTCATTCATTTGCAAAAGGTGGTTGTTTTTCCCAAGGACCAGTTTGTCTTCCAGCAAGCCCTTCCCCATGAAGGGGAAGAGTTCAGGCAGAGGAGGTCTCAGCCTTTGGGATGGGGAGGACAGGCTTGGTTCCTCCAGCCCCAAACAAGGGGCGTCTCTGGCTGTCCTGCAGCAGTTCCTCTCGTGGTCTATTCTGATGCCCTTCTTGCAGCATTTTTCATATTAAAAGATGGTTGTGGATGGGTTGGGCAGGGCCCTTGATAGCTCACATTGGGTTCGCAGAGAACTGGGGTGCGTGGCAGGCAGTTATTCAGCCCCAAAGTGCTCTGACTCCCCTATTCTTCTTCTGCTGTCAGTAGGAGATTGCAGACCTTGGAGTTGGCCTGGTGCAAGGCAAACTCTCGCCCGGGCACAGTGCCCCGCCTGCCTTTTCGAGCAGTACTGCTCTGGCTCCCAGCAGACTGAGAAACTGTGAAGATTTCCCTGTAGGACAAGGTAACATCAAACTTGTCAAGAGGCTGTGATGCTGGTGGACCTCATCTTCCTCCCAGACCAGCACATTGGCCTTTGTATCACCTGATGGTCTAGGCTTGGGACTTCTACTCCATCACCATGAACATGCGGTGTTCTTCCCTGTTCCCTACCTGTTCTGACCCACCCTGCTCAGTAAGTGTAACAAGCACTAATTCCCTCCTCTCCCCAAGATATACTCCTTTATCTCAAGTGCATCATGACATTTCTATGGTCTGTGGTCGTATCTGGAACCTACCTGTATGGGACCTGCTCCTCTCTCAGCTGCAGGCACGTGAGCACTGGGCTGCTGGAAAATCTCAGGATGGTATCAAAGTGGATTGAGGTCTCCACCTCTGTCTGGCTTCTCACAGTGGCTTGGAGAAAAGGGGCATCTAGTTCTGCCTGGAAATCAATGGTGAGGCTTCCCCTGAGAGACAGAAACGTGCAGGTCCAGTCACAAAGGAATGGCCCTGCACTGGGCACCATGCCCTGGCATCAAACAACCAGGAGTGTGTAACCAATGCCCACCAGACCCCTACCCAGTGTGTCCACCAGGCAGTGCTGGACCCAGCAGGAGAAGAGCAAGAGGCTGCGGAAAGCCAGCCCAAGATGGACCATCCCTTGTGCTGGGTGCTAAGACCCTGGGTACCCCACATTCCCAGAGTCAAACAGTTTCCCACCCACTGACCTTGTGTTGATGCTGGTTTTCAGTTCCTGCTCCCAAATGCTCAGGTCTATGTCGGCTGAAATGTCAAGCCCCAGGCCGCCCTGGAGTCTGATGGCCACTTGGAGGCCAGACTGCAGAGGAAGGACCTGGAAGACAGAGAAGGCAGAACTTGCTGTGATTGGACACCACTCTTGGCCAAGTGGCTGATACTGGCAGCGAGGCATGGCTTCTGGGGCTGCCTATCCCAACATTGGAGCTGGGCTTGCGTGGCAGGAACTGGAAGCAAGTGTGTCTTATGGCAGATCTGAGCCATCCTGCTGTTTTACCAACCCCAGGAGACCTCTGGCAGTTCTACCTCGCTCTTAGATGTGTATCCGCAGTGAGTAACATACCTAAAATCCATTGGCTCGTGGTATGATATTCACCTGGATTTGGTGTGGAGGCAGGCCACCTCCCCCCATACAGTACCTGGTGATGGTCCATCAGAAGGAGATTCCCTTTGAACACACTTGTGGGTTCTTCACTGCTTAACAAGACCTTGGCCATTAAGTCTGTATATCCCTGGAAGAAGACGATTGGCCGCAACTGAACATCGAAGAAGATGGCAGACATCCCGGCCATGAGCTCTGGCTCTTCTTCCCCTTCCAAGACATTTTCTCCCAGCATTGGCTCCATCCCTTGTGCTTCAATAGTGACCTAAAACACAGAGGTGGAGATGTGCACGCTGCATGGAGCAAGGCTGGAGAGCCCATTTCATGCCCTGCAACGTTATTTGAGTTGCTGTACTTGTCCAGCCCTTGGATAGGCACCATTTGAAGCAGGAGGATAGTGACGGAATGGGCTGAATAGGGCATCCAAGCTACCCCTGAGCAATGTGCAGCAGTGGTGTCGCATCCCCTGTATTTTTGGGGGGCAGGGGACTCCCTTCTCCAGAGCATGTCTGTCTGGCTTCACATCGGTGATGGGGGGGAATGCAATTATGTATTTCTGATATGGGGCACACTGAGTGCAGAGGTAAGGTCAGGCACCATAAGGAGGTTAAGAAGGGACACAGATGGGACAGTGTCACCACTGGGTTGGTGCTGCCACCCCTCTCCATGTACATGCCCCCCAGCCACTCTCCTGGCAGCACACCTGAGCTGCTCGAAGCTGCCGGCCATGGTGGAGCAGCGAGAAGTCAGAGACACTCTTCCGCAGGAATCCACCCTCCAAAAATAGCAGGTCCAGCCCGAAGGTGGAAAGCAGGTCCTGGGTGACTGAAAGGCAAAGAGACACCTGTAAGCAACCCCGGGCAGCGCCTGGCACATCTCTTTTTGCAAAAGAGTCACTGAATGGTGGTGAACCATAAATGCTCTGTAGGTGGGATGTGCAAGGCTGGGATCCCAGCAAGCGTGTTCCCTGCGCCTGGTGCCACCAAGGACCTGCTCAGCAAGATGGGGCGGTTTCTTAAAAGAGTTCATCCAGATTGATTGCGGGAGTTGGGAGGGCACTGGGTATGTCTAAAAGCAGGATCCTGAGAGCTTCTTGTTAATTTGGAAGCCTCCTCAATAGATTGCATGGCTGCTCCTGTAGAGCTGACCCAGCTATGGTCAGGGTGGCTGAACTGCACAGATCTCATGTATTAGCCATTAAATAGCTGATAAAGATAATTTGTTCAGAGGAGAAAGCTTCTCTGCACCATCTCCTTCCATTCTTGCACTAATCAAAGGATTTAGCATTGCAGTGTTTTTCTTCTAGGTATGGGCTATTTTGCCTTCACCCTACAAGGCTAGCCTGAGATAATTTGAAAAGAGACAGAAATGAGAGCTGAGGGGCAAAGATTTAAGCAGGTATTTAGCAAGTATTGTTTGTTACAGTCTCTCTGAAGTTTGACAATTTTTATCTCAGTACAAGAATTCTCCTCTTTGAAGAGCTTATGGAAAATACCTCGGGAACTGAGGAATGGAGCTAAACAGCTTGACTTATCAGTAAAAGCACAGAAACTCCCACCTACAATCTATCATTGGTTTAGTCTCCAGCTGCAGTTCCTCTTCCAAATTAGCAGGATTTTGGAAAAGTATGTGGCACAGCCCAACCCTCCTGCTGTAGAAAGCAGAGGTGATTGCAGAGATGTCAGAAAGAGGTGTATACATCTCAGGTGATGACAACCAACCAGCTTCAGCTGGTGCTGGGGCCATGCTCAGAAACCTCACAGCGAGATTTTGGGGCATTTGTATAAATCTGAGGCCTCTTCTGAAAGCTGCCTTTCCCCAGTAGCCCCTCCTTTAGCTGTTTAGAGAGGACCATGGCATGAGTGTCCTCTATGGCGTCACCTGTCAGAGGTCCTGAGAAAGAAGAGGACATGCCAGCTTTCGAGAAGAAGTTGTAATTATTTATCCGTGGGTCTCTCATGATGTCTTTCATTATCTTCCTGGAAGAAAGAGGAAAAGGGTACGTCAGCACTGAGAAGGGAAAATGTCAGTGGTCATTACAGAAGGCTGCACAAAGAAGGAAATACAAATTTCAAAACTGCTTCTTTCAGTTCCCCAGAAAACTGTGAGCAAAAAAGGAAACAAACAGACATCGGCTACCCTGGAATTTCCCTCTCCTCTCTGGTTTATTAGGATTAAACCAGTCAGATATTTTTGTGCAGCTTTTGCTTAGCTCTGAAAAATGTTAGTGCTCAGTTCGTTTTGTGCAGATAGGAAGATTAATGCAGTTACAAATTGTGCGCTGCCCTGCAAGCCAGAGCTCTGGCCTCCAAGGACTCTGCCTAGGGTCTTGCTGCTGCGGCGTGGGATGAGAAGCAATGCCGGGTTTTGGCTGGCTGGGTGTCATCCGCATTAGCCGCCCTGCTGTTTTCTTCCTCCTGCAGCAGGGAGTTTGCAGGCAGCCCCAATGCCAGCTCCAAGAAGTCACTCTAGCACACTTTAAAGGCACACTGGATCAAAAGCCACAGCTGGAGTGTGGAGGAGGAGAAAAAAGTGATGTAGAGCTAGGGGAATAACACAACCTTCCCCTCCAGACCCACCTTGCCGGGTGGTGGTCAGCACGCAGGCTGTTCTGGACCTTCAGCAGCAGAAATGTTGCCATCTCCCTCTCCAGCATGTTGGAGGCCAGCAGGATGTTGATGACATCCATGGGCAAGGGCTTGTTATCTAGGAGGATTTCTGCAGCGGCCAGGCGACACATTTTTTCATAGCTCTTTCTCTTCTCATGGAAAATCCTCCTCATTGCTTGTTTCACCTGCTGTGGGAGGGCAATTAAAAAGGTGCTGTCAGGGTGGTGATGTGCAAATGGTGGCCCTGTTTGCACACTGATGGCTTGCCTTTGAATGGGAAGAGCAGCAACAAGCCTTGGCAGCTTCATTTTTTACCTCAATAGAGATGTACTCAGTGGGGAATCGCCGCAGGGCAGAGATGGCCACGGCAGTGACGGTGGTGGGACCTTCCTCAGCGTAGTCCAGAAGGGTGGGGATGGTTTCGGGGAGCAGTGCGTTCCCGAGGGCCAGCAGGTAAATGACCACCTCGGGCTCCTCCTTGGCACCTCTTAGCCCCGTGAGGATGGTTTCCACCCCATGCTCCACCTCCTGCAACATGTTTACAGGGGTGTGGAAGAGAAGGAGAATGAAAGGAGGGGCAGGAGACATTTTGGGCACCCCCAGAGAAGGGCAGGGGAGGGTCTGAAAAAGTCAAGCAAGGGAGTTTGCAGGGGACCCACCTGCAGCCCACACAGCTTCTGCTGGCACAGCTTGCCGACCAGAGAGCCCACAGCAACTATCCCTGTCTCCTGGACCTTGGGGGCCAGCTGCTTCCTGTTCATCTTGTCCTGGGTATCAGGAAAGGGGTATTAGGAAGCAGAAACAAAAATGGGAGAGAGAGATGAGGAGTATGTTTTACCCATTATCTCAAAACTTTTACCAAAAAAGTAAGGAAAAACTAGTTCTTTCCTGCCTTGAAGGAGGCAATGCATGGTTTAATTGGATAAAATACTGATCTTTCAGTGGCTTTTAATCAAGCTTTTATTATCTGTAATACACTGATATAAAGCACTTTCTGCTGAATGGTTTTCCTCAGAGGAGCATCTACTCCTATCGCCAATGTCCCATTAAAAGCACATAAAATAATCACATAAGCAGGATGATATATTTCTACAGAAATGTATTTTCCTTTTTCAGGAAAATACACTTGCTTTTCCCTCCTGGCTGAAATGGGGTGGGGATTCATCCTGGATTCAGGACCCTCAGGGAGGAAGAGAAATGTCTGTACTTACTAATACCAGGCGGAGAAGCTCTCCTGAAGGCCGGGGAGAGAAAGCTGCTGCGTAGAGAAACTTTTCCAGCAGGGATTTGGGCTCTTTGCTGAAATCCAGGAAGTCTGAGAGCGCTGCCAAGGATGCCACTGACTGGGCGGCCACCGCTGCCTCCACAACGAAGGGGCTGGGGCAAGAAGAGGGAAGTCATCAGTGGCACGACCCACAGATAGAGCTGGAGAAGAAACAAGGTACCCTGAGCAGCTCCTCATCCCCCTTTCTGTTCTCTATGCTTTCCTCTTGCTTTAACTCTTGGGAGCTTCAGTTCATGAGTTAAAAAAAGCTAGAAGGTTGGCTTTTGCTCTGAATTCACCCATGTCGAGGTATTCCAATGCAGAGGGGAGCCTGGCCCCAGAGCCTGCACCAACAAGGGATGGATGCCGTGGCCATGGGTGGATGGTCTGTAAGTAGTAGACCTCCAGCGATATCTGCAGAAAACCTTGCTGGAGTATTTGCTCTGCTCCAAAGCCAGGGGAAGAGCAGTGTTTGTACAGAACAGGCATTAAGAAAAAACAGAGTGCATTTGAACTAATCAGGACAGGTGCCTGGACCATGTATGGTGCATGGACCAGCACCAAATGGTCCTAGTTGCCAGGGCTGGGAATGACCCTGTGTGCCAGGGCTCTACATGAACAGAAAGCTGATTTTGATAAGATAGCACGTGGGATTCTCACAGCATCTCCTCGGGTACTCTCCTCAGCAGCTGCAGGACATCTCTCTTCTTGGAGCTGCGCATCATCTGGATGAACCTCTGGAACTGCCACGTGGTCGCTGCCTTCGAGGTGTCCATTTTGACTCTCTGAGTGTCAAAAGCCCTCAGGTAGGCTCTCAGCTGCAAAGATGAGGTTTATTTAATGGAATTCAGTCTCTTTACCCCCTAATCCTGAATCATGGAATAATGTTTATACTCGGGAAATATTTAGCAGTGGGAGGGGTCTGCGGGGGTCATGCAATTGACAGCAGGAATCCACCACAGCCTCCCACCCCTGCTGCTGAGGATTTCTGCTCAAGCCCAAATGACCCAATTTGGCGTATGTGCCAGGAAAAGAGGAGGGGAAAATGAGCATCACGGATGCCTGAAAGTTGCTGCATTTCTGGATTTCCTAGGTGAAAATCCTGGAGGACTTGAGGAGGCAGAAATAACCCCTCGTTTGTACTTACCAGCCTGACCTGTGCTGGAAATATTTCCTGACCTCAGACCTGTGATGAATTTAACCCAACTGGAGGCGCCAGCCATGCTCCGGTTTACTTCTCCCATCACAGAAGTGCAGTGGTGTCTGAGGGGACAGGGGACCCCTTCCTCCATGGGTAGCAACATTAGACACTATTTCAGAGAGCGAACAGGTCAGGCTGCTGCTCTGCAGTGGTCCCGGGGCCGCATCCTGCCTCATTAGTGGTAACCAGTTCCTCCAAATGCACCACCATGGTTTAACCCCAAATCCTACAGCCTTCTCCTGTCCACCCGGGTGCCCAGCTTTGGGAAGAGCATGCAGTGAGTTTTGGGGGTGGGTAGTGTCACTGACCGACGGGCAGTGGGTGCAGACCCTCCTGAAGGGCAGGCTGGCCATGCCCAGGGGCTGGTGCTGTCCCTCTGTGCCT
>Ga0181612_108443_pt1 | contig 12746 bp, 7 predicted proteins | sample HoacroProtozoa21_FD_119630 | JGI IMG/M metagenome (GOLD analysis project Ga0181612, IMG submission 119630) | Hoatzin crop microbial communities from Cojedes, Venezuel. Combined Assembly of Gp0051906, Gp0051904, Gp0051908 | reverse complement strand
CAAGAAGTGTAAGAGCCCTTTTATGTAGAAAAGTACATTTTTGCCAACAGTGAGGGATTTGGTATCCCATATTATTTTTTTATTTCTCCACTTAACAAACTTAAGACACACCATGCCAGGCTGCGTGATATGGATCTTCTTGGAGAAAGCCTTGGGTATTGAAATAGCAAGAATATTAAGAAGATCTCACAAAGAAATATAATAGATATGGATTTGTAAATGATTTAATGAGTTACTCATCCAGAGAAAGACTTTTCATCCCTCTATTTTATAAAAATGAAATCTAATGTATACTAATAATTCTAAATTTGCTTCACGTATTTTTTTACTTAAGATGGACTAACGAGAATGTTGGACTCTAATACTTTATCTGAGAGAAGACATGACTGAGCTTTTCTGACAAGAGATGAGAAAGCACTGTTCCCACATACATTCAAATACCTGATGGAAAAGAATTCTTGTACTGTCTGCACAGCATGTTGATTCTACAGCAATTGAGTATGATCATTAGAAACTACTTTTTATATCAGAGACGTAAGAATTTTTACAGGAAATATTTGAAATTACATTTTCTAATGTATTTTCAGAAATTTGGACTTATTTATTGCATATTCCATGCATTGTATGCTTCTGTAAATATTTTTTTTTCTGATTCATTAGAAAATAGAGCTGACATTGTTGAGACAACCTGCCCTGGCTGCAGATCAAGAATATAGAAGCAAAAAAAAAAAAAATAGAAGTATTTATTGGTAGCGTAGAAATAACACAGCAGTTTACAACAGATATTTTCAGTTAAAGCATGATATAGAGTAAATCAGAACCATACACAAAGTGCATTCCCTCTGTTTCACAGACAGTCATGACAGTGTTTATTAAGATAAGGAAAAAATATCTTACTTAGATCTTGGTAAAGGTTCTTCTCACATGGGGAATTGCGTTTCCAGAACAGCATGGTTATTCAGTCTTTGGTGGTGATGGGAGTCCTGTATGTGAACAGAGCCCTGTCACAGAGGTCTTTGCAGTAACATCTTCGGCTGGATTAAGAGACACTCTTCAAATCACGGTTTTGCATAGTTCTTGCAATCCAGCTGGCTCCAGCACTTGCATAATTCCTTTCTCTTTATGTGTCTTAAGAATACACAAAACATCGGTCAAACAAATTAACAAAAGAGTGATCCATGTGACCATGTCTGCAGGAGTAGTTTTTTACAGAATACTTACAGTCTGCATAGAATTTAATTACTTCTATAGCAGAAATCACCTCTGTGAGTCTTTGGATCACAACACTTTAGGGGTTGATCAGCATTTCTAAGCATACAAGTTGGACTAGACACAGCAGGAATTGCCTCGGGCTATTTCCAAACCTGTCCAAAATTCTTACCAGGAGTACTCCTCTAGTAATCAGTAACTTAATTCTAAAGATTCAATTCATTACCTAATTTCAAGTCAGTCTGTTGTCTAAAGGCAATCTATTGTCTCTTCTGTTCGGATGACTACCAAGGGAGTTTCAAGACCGCCTAAGAATTAATGACTCCGGTGCCATCACTGTGCAGACAGGCATAGCCCCAGTATACTACAGAACAAGCTCAGCTATATCACAGAACATACTTGGCTTCATACTTCTAATCAAGTCCTGTAGCTCTTGCCACACTGTAGACCATTTTTCAACAAAGAACACTCGGTTTACAGTACTAGGAGTTGTATACGGACTAGTATGCTGCTTTTTACTAACAGTGATTCTGGGGTTTGGTCCAGGTTTCTGAGAGTATTGCTGTTCCTTCCCTTTACAGACCTTCCTCTCCCCATCCTGCTTCAAGCTCGTCATCATCTGGGAAGGTACAGCTACAAATCCAGGATTGCAGGAGAAATGCAGAATTACTTGCAGGGCTCAGCCTGTGGATGAGGACCCTGCATCCCCTATCTCTTATCAAAGCAGAAGTTCCCATTCTTAGCAGTGGTGAGGGAGGAGAACAGAAAGGAAGAACAAGAAGAAACTTGCACCTGAGACTGGTGCTAGAAATAACACTTGGTTAGGAAGAAGCCTGTAGTTCATGAAACAAAACCTGTACTGGTTTTCAGTGAAGCAGAAAGTGACAAGGAAAAGAACAAATGATAGGCTAGAGGCAAAAGTGACAAAGAGAACAGGGAGATATTTCCATAAAACCTAGGAGATATCAGAAGATTGTTTTTATTCCTTAAAGAAATGTTTGATTCAGAATTAATTCATGAAGGGCTATTCAGATGAAAATTATTTCTAATCAGCCTTTGGGAAAAGCCAATAGTTTTCTGAAACACCACATAAGAGATAAGGGTCTTTGAATGCATTATTTTTTAATTGTTTTATACTTCAGAATATAATGCAAGGTTGAAAGATTGATTAATTATGGATGTGGGCAAAATTTCATTATCCACAGCTGGGACTCTTGTGCTCTAATAACAATATTTTTTCAAAACTGACATTATCAAATAAACCTCTATAATCTGACCTTATTAAATGCTGTGTATTATGTATTGCTTAATGAAGGACTGGGCCCATAACACTTTCTGTAAGGTGATTATGTATGTGAGTTCTATCTTAAGACAAATTTGATAGCTTTCTTTGAATATTTGTGCATATGCACATTAATTTACTGATGCAAATTTAACGCAGAATGTAATTTAGTAAATGAAAGAAAAGAAAGACATAAAATTATATTTATATAGTCTTTCAAAAATTGCCTTACCATATTAGAAACCAATTAATTGTGAAATATTCTGACCTAGAATAATATGAGATTTATTAAGAAATTGTATTTTATTTAAAAATTATTTAAAACACTTTTAAGAACAAACTGTGGCTCTAACGAATGATCCAAGCAATGAGCTGGGAAGAAGAATCTCTGTCTGAGCCTGGAAAATACAAGCTTGTCTTTTTAATCTTTAACACTTGTTTTCATTTAAAAAAAATAATTATAATATAGATTTTTCAGCCAGAAAGTTATATTTTGTGAAATTGTAATGGAATTAATCTTGTTCTTTTGATAGTAGGGCACTGTTCTGTAGAATACTATGTGCAGGCAGTAGATTTGTGACAAATGTAAACCTCAAGGAATTTTTACTATTTATTTCTAAGTCCTATGATAATTTTACTGAAATCTATTTCTGAAATTCTGTGAGCAGTAGAAGACAATCCTTTTGGCCTTTATCAAACATATTTCAGAGAGAAGAATTCATCCCTTACTCCAAAATACATCATTCAAGATTATAGTATATTTATTCTGCGAGAAAAATAGCAGGACACTTAATGAGCAAAGAAAGTCTGAAATATCCAGATTCAGCTTTTACATTACTAACAGAGCAGTCTAGTGAAGATTCATTCAGTGCCTGTGTGTCTTTTCTTGGCTCATGAAACTTCTGGTAATGTGAGACATGACTTTTTTCTCCTTCCTAACAGATCTCGTCATCACCTTTCTGTATCTTTTTATGCTAGAGTAGATTCACCGGAGATAGTAGGTTGCATTGTTTGCTATCTGACAGTAAGAGTCTTAAATGTATCTGTATCAGATTTGCCTGGCTGCCAGCTGGGGCCAATTCACCATACATATTCTGTGTGGGGAAATTTTATGTGTTTAATGCTTAGAGGACAAGATTGTTTGGCTAGCTTGTAAGCAGAACTGGAAGCCCCCCAGAAGTTCTTTCTCTCTGTAGAAGAATTTCAGAGAAGGGCCCAGTTGGTTCAGACTCGCTAAGCTCAATTTAATATTTCAGTCCTGCAGCTGTACTATTTCAGGCTGATGATGGTTGTTTGTATATCATAGAATCATACAATAGTTTGGTTGGAAGGGACCTTAAAGATGATTTAGTTCCAACACCCTGCCATGGGCAGAGCCACCTTCTACTAGACTAAGTTGCTCGAAGCCCCATCCAACTTGGCCTTGAACACTCCCAGGGAGGGGGCATCCACAAGTCCTCTGGGCAATCTGTTCCAGTGCCTCACCACTCTCATAGTAAAGAATTTATCCCTTATATCAAATCTAAATCTACCCTCTTTCACATTGATGCCATTACCCCTTGTTGTATCACTCCATGCCCTTGTAAATAGTCCCTCTCTGACTTTCTTGTAGGCCCCTTTCAGATACAGGAGGGCTACAATAGTGTGTTCCTGATGCCTACTCCTTTGCAGGCTGAATAGCCCCAACTCTCTCAGCCTGTCCTCATAAGAAAGGTGTTCCATCCCTCTGATTATTTTTGTGACCCTTGTCTGGACCTGCTTCAACAGATGCACGAGTCTTATGCATTAGTAGTAATTCTTCCGTAGTTTCTCTGGAGTCATAGTCACGTAGTCTGATTTTGCCAGGATAAAGTGGTAAATTCACATTAGCTTTTAGGAAGGTACATTGGGACATCAGCTGTATGCATTTATTTATACTGTCTTGTGTTTTAATAAGGCAAGAGTCTGCCTCTAAACGATTAGATGGTGAAATGAAGTGTACATGTTCTTAAGCTTCATGATTTTCATTTAGATATTTCTTGCTCTCGTTTTCTAAAATTTGTCTTCTTCATGTTTCATTATGAGAAGGATGGAGTTTGTAGAACCACTTTTCCCTTTCCTAGTTTGTTGCATAAAAAAGATGAATCGTATCTGCCTGAATTGGGTGCTTCTTTGAAATAAAGGTCAAAACTAGCTCTATAGAAAAGGAACTCTCTTCTTCCCTGAAATTCAGTTTCTGAGACTTGGTGACCATGAAAGACTGATTTATATTGCTATGGTAGAGTGGTTTAAAGCTGTGCTTGGATTTGAACAAAAAAGCGTATTTGCGGTATGCAGCAGAACTAATTTAAAAAAAAAAAAAATCTGCCAACCTTGAAGTTGGGATAGAAATAGTTAGTTCTATAAAAGCCCATGGTTTTAGGAAAAGAAATTAATCTGCAGCTCAGTGGAATATAATGCATTATAGCCTACTTTAAGTAACATCAGGCTAAGCTGTCTGTCAGGCTAAATGAAGAGAAATACATTTTATTAAATAAAACTAGTTTCTAAATTACTAATCTTCATGCTGTAGCCATTCACTTCCAGTTTCAGTGGCATTGGAAATGGGTTTTTCTTTTTACAAAACAGAAGATAAGAACAAGAATTTTCTAAGTAAAAGAAGAATGTTAGAGAATAATTCAAATCAATTTGTAGTGCTTCTTCCTAATGACAATTTCTGTTTCTATCTTTGAAGGAGGTGCCTCAAAAGTCAATCATGGGAGTGTGCAAGTGTAACTACTACCATGAATTAGATCTTGTGAAAAAAAATACTTTGTAATGAAGTACCAAACTTCTGTAATGCAATTTACCTCATGATGGACTTGTCAGGAAAAAAACTCCACAAATAAAATCCATGTGAAACTTGAGAACAATCTAGAAAGATGCTGGTCATTTCCTGGGAGGGTCTGAAAGCTCTGGCCACTATTTGAGTTCAATGAAAAATTCTTGCATTGTGTACTGACTATGACCATAAAGAGAACTTAATAAAAAAACAGCAAGAGAAGTATAAGATTATAGATTAAGATGGTCCAATTTTTCGGCTAGCTGTTGACACAACAAAGCTTGTGATAGATAGGTAAAATGCTTGAAGTAATTAAGTATTTAATGTGGGACCTATTTGAATATGATCCATGTAAATCTCTGACTCAAACATCAGGTAATTGATATTCATTGAAAGGTGGTTACAGAATAGGGAAAAAGATAGAAATAATTTAAATAAATAAATAAATACAAAATTTAAAACATTTTAAGATAGAACAGTGGAGGCAGAGTGAAAAACAACCAGAAAGAGACTGAAAATAGGAAGAGAGACACATGATATTTGTTCTGAATAAAAAATCAATATTATATATAAATCTTGAGTATACAAATTTATTCTCCTTTACATAATAATAATACATAATTTTATTTGTTATGTAATTATATTGGGGTTTGTACATGAAAAGCAGGTGATAGGTAATTAGTCATGTAAATGAGTAACAGAAATCTCCCGTAAACTCTAAGAATTGATTCTTTGTGTGTTGACCTTAATAAATTACTCATACATGGATTGCCTTCGCAGAAAAGTCTACTTTAAGGAATTTCTGTGAGACCTGATCAAGGCGCAAAGATGGCATGATCTAACTTGCAGTAACTAGTATCTTATTCTCACAGATAGAGAGCTATTAGGCTGAAACAAGGTTAACCAAAACTGACATTTATGGTTTATAGATTCAGTTCTGTTCAACAATGCAGTTCCCTCTCATTTCTTTGTCATCCCCTCCCACCCCGACATGTAGCAAAGGCAATCAAAGCTCAATGATCTGGAAATAAAATTAGGAAATATGGGATATTAGGATGATTTATGAGATTTCTATTGTTTTCTGGTTTTATTCAGGGAAGAAATATGAACACAGTGTTTTTGCTGTTCCATTTCCACTCATGGTTTGAACTGGGGTGTGCAGAGTCATAGAAATTCATTAACTGAACATGTTGAACCTCAAAAATTTTTACAGTTCACTGAAATTTAAGGGTGAAAGTTTAGGTCACTGCTTATTTTTTCAGAACCGGTTCATCCAGCTGTAGGTCTGATACAATCATTCAGCTCTTCCTAATATAGCTGGAAAAGGCTAGAAAATATTTAACAGCTTAATTCCCAACTCTTGCCAAAAAAAAAAAAAAAATCTAGAGCAAATTTGTCTCTTTCCCAAACAAATGAATGTTTCGTAGAACAATAAATAAACATAAAATGGATTATACAGTGCTAAGCTAGAGGTCTATTTAACCCAGTATTCTCTCTCTGACCTTGACTGGATGCATTTGGAAGTTCAGAGTGATACTTCCACCAGCGTACTACCAGATTTTAGCAAGTTCCTACGTAAGACCTTCTGGAGTGTAGACTTTACTTTTACATCACAGTGTTTAACAGACCTGGCTGGACATTTCTGCTATGAATTTGTCTAATCTACTTTTGATCCCATTTGTACTTTTGGCATCCAAAATATCCTGTGGCAATGAGTGCCAGAATTTAATTACACATTCTGTGTAAAACTACTTCCCTCAATTTATTTTAAACCAGCTGCCTTATAATCTCATTTGCCGACCTTACTTTTTGTATTATAAGAAATGGCAAATATTAGTTTCTTATTCATCTGTTCCATGCCATTCATTATTTTATATACTTTTATCATATCCCACCACCTGTTCTCTGAAGCTGATGAGACTTGTTCTATTTAATTTCTCTTTCTACAGAAGCCATTTTATATCTCTGAGCATCCATCTTTGTATCAATTATACCCTTCTTGACAGGAAGTGATCAGAACTGTATGCCGTATTTGAGATATAGGAATACTACAGGGATATTAGTCACACAGCAACACTTTTTTCTGTTCCTAATAACTCCTGATGTTCAGTTTGCCTTTTTGATCTCGGGTCAATACTGAGCTGACTTTTCCCAAATTCAGATCCAGATCTTTCACTTGATTGACGAAAAGCAAAATTTAAGCTCATCAAAATGTACAGTTAGAATTGTAGTTACCCCTGTGCATTACTTTATAATTTTTGACGCTGAAATATTTTTAGCATTTTTTGGCTGAGATTCTTTTTCAACTCTTTCATTCAGTATTATTTCTCACTATTCTTAATAATTTAGGATCACTAACCATCAACCATCTTTGTCATGCCACTACTCATCCTTCTGTTCTAGGTTTTCATAGATACCTTGAACTGCACAAATACTACTACAACTTCCGTGACACGGCCCCTTGCTACCCTTAAAATCAGCCATTTATCTCTACTCCTCTTTCCATATTACCAAACTAGCTATTAATACAAAAGATCTTGTTTCCAATAACAGTGTAAAGAAAGCCATAACAAGTCTGTGAAACATTCTTTCCTTCTGCAAAAATAGTCTTAACAGTTTTCCATTACATTTCATGCACCACATTTATTAATTCCATAATTTAGATAAATTTGTTTGGTGAACGGTCAGACCTAAGTACATGTTAATATAGAAATACTGACCTTGCTTTTTATCATGTAAGGGACAGCAACTGTCATCTGTAGTGTTTCTACCTTTAGGAGAATCAAAGGGTAGGAGAAGGAAACCACCAACAAAACCCTTCCATATCGGGTGAAAGAAAGATGAAGTTCATTGCAGGCTATCATCTCATAGCAGCCATTCCAATGAAGTTTAAACTGTCTGCTGTACACTGGGCTTCAAAAATTGTGCACTTAGTCATAATCTGGACATGGTCTTTCCTAATCAGAGTACATTTTCTAGAGCTTAATTATTTTGTCCAGGATTTAAAAAGACATTTTCTGGGATCTTTCTGGCATTAATGATTTCTGGAATCATCATATTCAAAGAGAAGCAAGGGAGTAGAAGTGAATATTCACTTAGTAGTGAATATTTCTCTGTTGGAGATTTGACTTTCTAAAGATCTAGTTAACAGAGAAAGGGCAGCCACAGGTAAAATCGAAAGGAGTGATATCTCATCTTTCTTCTAAAGATAGTAGCTGGAGTTTTCTTCTGTCCTTGAAACAGAAGGTGGAAGGTTGGAGTTGCTGTCCATAACGGAAAAACAGGGGAAATTGTAGAGGCTTCTTAGCTTTTCAATTTTACCTCTGAGATACATGGAATTTGTTCTTCATCCTGTTTCTAATATTGAGCCAATAGTATTGGGCTAGGTTCAAAATAACCAGAAACACAGGCCCATTTATTGTGGCAGTATCCTGAACCATTAGTAGGTAGAGTCAAAGAAGAGAAAGAAAAAGAAAAGGAAAAAGTAGAAAACTTAAAAAAGACTAAGAGGTTCCATCCATCATTTGGCTAAATGTTATTAGGTTGCCAAGTGAACAAATATATAAGACAGACAAAAAGCAAGATAAGGGGTAAAAAAGAGTTACTATCCAACACAGAAATTAAGAATTCACATAATGATCAATTAGATTTTATCCCATATTCAAAAAGTACTGTGAATACCAAGAAGAAGACAATAAATGCCTTATATATTTATTAAGTGACTTTGATCTTGGAAACACTATCACTAGTGGATTTTCTCTTATAACAGAAATCAATTTTCACATCACATCCCCTTTTATTATTCCTTGGAAATTATATTTCTGTAAGCTTGATCCTTGAGATGTGTTTCAGTTATTTTCTCAAAATGTTTTATCAGAATTAATTCACCCAGTATTGATTCTGTATGAAACAAAATGCACAGAAAATCCCAGCTATTCCTAACACCAATACTTTGCATACAGAACTCTACAACATCTGATAAGTCTTAACTTGCTTTGGAGTTAACTCAGATATTTAAGAGCTTCAATGAAAATTCAGTTACGTATTCTTTAAATGCTAAACACTAAATACATTTTCTTACATGGATACTAAGATTTCAAGTTAAATGCACATTCTAGCTATGGTTTAGTTAATAAAAATCGGTACAGATCCAGGAGCCATAAAGTATTAAGAACTATTTTTCTCAGAAGTTAACTATAAAGCTTGGTACTTTTTAGAAGTGAAAGCTTGCTATTCGTCAGCTCGAACAACAGTTTCTTGCTAGCAAAAAAATACCATTATTTAAATCAACAGCAGTTTATGATGTTTCAATTTTTTCTATGAAAATTCAGAACTATTCATTTTCATACTCTTATCAACATCTTCAAGATCTTTTTCTTTTGCATGTCTGATTGCTGGAAATGATCATGTGCATTCACACTGTGCTTTTGTAATTGCTTTGGTTAAAAACTGCTGTCTAGAAAAATTTGAATTTTACATTAGCCTGAGCTAAAGCTGCCCAGGCTCAATTATAACCTCTTAATGGTTATATTTGTAATGGAGATTTGTAGCAGAAAAGCTCAGACCTTTTAAATATATTAGACATTTAATGCACTACCCTAATAACTGAATATTATCAATAGTTCCAACATAAAACCAAAGCAAGTTCAGAATCCAGCAATTGCATCTCCCTATGTTGTATTTGAGATTTTTTTTTTTTTTTCTCTGACAGGTAAATAACCAGTTTGTCCTAACTAGACTAGATCACAGGAAATGAATATGCTACTGAAAACAGCAATGGGGTAGAATATTGTCTTTTATCAAGAGCAGTATCATGTAGGTATCTTAAGCTGTCTAGTTACCATGATAAATAGGTTGGGGTATGTGTACACTTTAATTACGAACAGTGAAATCTGCTGAAATTGAAGTATTGCACTTGGTAAGAGATATTAATGTTGAAATGACCCATTTAATAGTGACCTGTGGTATCAAAGTATGGATTTAAATTGGTAATTAATAAAAGTCCTTTTCTGCAAATGCTAACACAAAAACTCAATAAAAATGCTAACTAGGTCTCAAATACCACAGACAGTTTATTGACATTTTAATACAAATTACTTATGCTAAATACTTTTGTACACTCAGAACTAAGGATGAGAGGATAACAATGGATGTATTTCCCAGCTAGCAGTTAGGAGATCAGTGTTACACTTAGTGGACTAGTTCACTTTTGTAGGTTTTAATCCCGCTTATAATGGAGGAACATGGCATGATTTCTTTTTTGAAGATGTATTTACAAAAAGAAAAAAATTATCTCAGACAGCAGAGAACAAGAATTCTGTTTTTTGAAAAAGAAGAAGACAATTAAGTAGTTCTCATTACACTATATTTTTAATGTCCAGGAGATGAGTAAAGGGAACTCTCCGTGATTTAATAGTGAAAGTGCTACTGCTGGTACAAAGACAAAAGCTGACATATTATCTGCCTGGTTTCTTTAACCTATGTATCTAGCAGCTGACATTTCAGAGGCTCAAAACACCTCATAAAATCCCAATTGCGTATGTCAAGCAGTGCAGAATTTTTGTAGAACAGAACAGATATTTCTTGAGAAAAAATTCCCACTTCTATTTCAAATCACATTCTTTTTTTCTCTGGCAACCCAAGGATTAATCAGCCCAATTCAGCAAGATATTACAGTGCATATTTAAACCTATAGGATTAGTGTGCCTTGCTGAATAATACTCTAAATTTATAGCTATTTTTATTGGTGGATTAAGTCCTTTAATGGAATACTAGCATGAATCCTGAAACTGGAACATAGGTGCTGAGGTGTATTACATGTCTTAGAAGGCAGTAAAATAAATAGTTTTTTTCCTCATACCTAAATGCAACTTCTTCCTATGTTAAACATCTGGCTTAGACTGGTGAATATATGTATATCTCTCTCTCTTTGTCTCTCTCCTGTATACATATATATGGAGATATACATATATATATATATATATACAAAAAAAAAAAAATCTGTCTTGTTATGAGGACTTCAATTTTTAATAGAAGATCAATTTTTTGGAGAAGTGACATTAATTCAATCTCTCTATAGATATAAAATAGCCACATTTAAAAATAATTATTTATACTCTTAATACTAGCCATTGAGGATATCAAATTTTCTGAAGAGTTTTCAAACTTAAGTACTTGCAAGTATCACTTGCTTGTGCAGAATACAGTTGTGTGTATGCTGAGTCACAACTGAAAACAATGGTCTTTTATTTGAAGCCTAGCACAGGACTAAGCAGTCTGGAAGACAAAAATGGAAAAAGCGTTGACTTTTAGTGGGTGGTAAGGTGCTTGTGGCTTTGGGAGATAAAAAGATTGTTTGTTCAAGCATTGGACACTTACTAGACTACTCATTGTCTCTGTATTTTTTAGATGGCTGGACATTACCTCTTCCAAGTCATAGCTACTATAGAAACAGTTAGTTCTAAACACTATGGAAATGAGTCAGTTTGCACTACTTGGACTTGGGCAAAGAACTGCAGGTCAGGCATATTCTGCTTGATTAATTGTTGGTCTTGGCTAGAAGTCTGTTTAGAACTAGACACCTTGAAACTAATCTCAGATGCTTGCCTGTACCCTTTTGGATCTGAATGGTCATTGCAATCTGAATTTGAACAAAAAAGCTCAAAGCAACTTCTTTATTTTTCTTTAATGTAAATGACAAAATAGGAATTTCTCAGTTGTCGAGTATGAAATATAGAAAAATAGTCCACTATCTTTGGAAGAAAGAGCAGGCAGCTCAGGAGGACTACAAGGATGTTGTAAGGTTATACAGGGAGAATATTAGAAGGGCCAAAGCCCAGCTGGAACTTAATCTGGCTACAGCCACAAAAGACAGTACAAAAATGTTTCTATAAATACATTAGCAATAAAAGGAGGGCTAAGGAAAATATCCATCTTTCATTGGATGTGGGGGAAACATAGTGACAAAGGATGAGGAAAATGCAGAGGTACTTAATGCCGCCTTTGCCTCAGTTTCTAATAGTAAGATCAGTCGTTTTCCATGTATACACCTCCTCTGAGCTGGAAGATGGGGATGGGGAGTAGAATGAAGCCCCTGTAATTCAAGGGGTAATGGTTAGTTATCTGCTACGCCACTGAGACACACACAAGTCTATCGAGTTGGACAAGGTCCACCCAAGCGTACTTAGGGAGCTGGCAAAAGAGCTCACCAAACCACTTTCCATTATTTGTCAGCAGTCCTGGCTAACCAAGGAGGTCTCATTTGACTGGACGTTAGCAAATGTGATGCTTAGCTACAAGAAGGGCTGGAAGGAGGATTCGAGGAACTACAGGCCTTTCAGTCCAACCTCGGAGCCAGGGAAGGTTATGGAGCAGATCATTCTGAGTGCCATCACATGGCATATACAGGAGAACCAGGAGACCAGGCCCAGCCAGCATGGGTTCATGTAATCAGGT
>Ga0181612_172625_pt1 | contig 12747 bp, 12 predicted proteins | sample HoacroProtozoa21_FD_119630 | JGI IMG/M metagenome (GOLD analysis project Ga0181612, IMG submission 119630) | Hoatzin crop microbial communities from Cojedes, Venezuel. Combined Assembly of Gp0051906, Gp0051904, Gp0051908 | reverse complement strand
TCCTTCTCTGGAGATATTCAAGACCTGCCTGGACGTGGTCCTGTGCAGCCTACTGTAGGTGACCCTGCTTGGGCAGGGGGTTGGACCGGGTGACCCACAGAGGTCCCTTCCAACCCCTACCATGCTGGGATTCGGTGATTCTGTGATCACAGAAGATCTGAAAACCACTCTTGCTAAAAGTGAGAGTTTTGCTATGGCTTTTCGGAGGCCGGAGGGTTGCCCAGACAATTCTTTGAGGAACTGTTGATTTTTGGCCAGTCACTTCTTCCTGCTTTCCTTTGCAGAGGGGCAAACCGTGTATTATGTTGCTTTTTAATTGTCCTGAGTTTCTCCTCCCAGGCTTTTTGAAAAAACGTGAAACAGAGGAGGAAAAAAATGGAAAACCAGCTCACGTTTCCGGGGAGCTGTTGGCTGAGCTGGCAGCCCTGGAGCAGGAGTGGTAGGCACTGCGGGGCCGTGGGAGGTCTTCTTTGGCACAGGAATGCCTGAACAGCAGAAATACAAGCTTTCCACCTGTGTTTTGGAGAGCAGTGGCAGGTACCGCATTTGGGGGGGATAACTACACCTGTATGTGTGTACAGCAGCTTGCTCGGCCGGAGGCATGGGGGGGTTCGGGGAGCTGCAGGCTGTCAGGGCGTGCAGCACGGTACCGGGCTGAATGAATCAGTGTCCTCTGATCCTGGAAAACAGCTTCTCTGGCTGGTGCTCGGAGGGGAGGCCTTGAAATCCCAGGTGTTGTTGACAGAAGGAAGAAATGGCAAACACGAAGTTAGAGGCTTTTAAAGGACTGGAAGTGCAGCAGCGGTCCTCTGCTGCTGTCAGGCGAGAGAGGGAAGGAGGAGCGGGGAGTCTTGCAGGGAAGAGCCTTTCAGGCGGCCATGCTGGAGGAGGCGGAGGTCCAGTGGGGAGTAAAGGGCTGAACTGTTCTTCCCGATTGCATCGTTGCGTAGAAAAGCAGCAAGCTGTCTGTATTGCCAGGAAATGTTAGGTAGAAACGGGACTCAGTGTTTTCTCATTGAAGGTATGTGGGGTGCGAAGGGATACCCCCAAGACTGAGGTTAGAGCGAGAGGGAGGCAGCCTGGGCAGCCTTGTCCTCACACGAATGTGTTGCATCTGTGCTGAACTCAGTGCACAGCTTAAATAAGAAAGGAAGGCGGTGTTGCTCCCACATCCGGACTGACAAATGCCAAAATTCACATTTTTCAGGCTCTGAGATTTGCCCTGTATGTGTGGGTAGATCATTGTACTCTCAGTCGTGTGATCTGTTGGTTTTTTGCAGTGTATATGGAGGATGAGAGGTGCTGGCGGTTAGGGGCTTCACGTGATGGAGATGAAAATGTGCAAGAGCCTCAGAAGGAGCTCATATCCCCGTTTAACAAACATAGGTTGAGCTCGCAGGTGGGGTAGAGAGTGCCCGAGCAGGGAGAGAGGGATGGGAAGGACATTGTGCAGTTGTCTAATGTATCCCCCAAAACCAGTTAAACGAGAAAACGGTCAGCAAACTCAGAGGAGAATTACCATCCTGCAGAAGCAGTGCCCTGGAAGTGCGTTTCCATACTACCCTGCTGTTGGCACAGCTCCTGGGAGACGACGCGAGCAAATCTGGCCACCTTTAGCTGAAGCGGCACCGCAGATTTGGTACAACAGGTGGTTGCGTTTAACGGCTGGGAGGGGAAGAACACAGCTCGAAGGTATGCGACTGAAACCCTTTAAAAAAGTCTACTTGGCATTTGAGCATACTTTTTTTTTCCTTTCAGAATCTCTTTGGTGGCTGCTTCCCAAGGTAATTAGCACGGAGAAAATGTGCTTGAAAGGTAGGAATCGCTAGTTCAAGCCCACAGCTACAGCTGGCGGATTTGCACCATACGTCGAAGGTGTGGAAGCCGTGTCTCGTGGGCTCGTGCGTCAGGGTGTGTGTAGCCTGCCCTGGATTTGCACGCTATAGTTAGGTACGCTCTTACACCCGCTTCTTAAACTGAGTTGGCTGCTTCTGATGTGATAACAAGCAAATCTGGGGACAAGAACGCGAGCCAGCAGGGTAGCTGGAGCGAGTGTCTTGTCCTTACATTGCGGAGATTGCTCAGCATTGGCTTTTTGTGATACACCTGACCGGACAGGGCATGGGTTTTGGTGGATTTTTGTTTCTTTCTGTGCTTGCTTTTTGCAGAAGGTGATGGAAAACTGAGCTATTAAGCTCTTTTTCAAGAGTTTGCCTAACCCAACCCCAACACCTCTTGCAGTGCATGTCCAAACTATTTGTAAGGCCTTTGGAGGAAGAGACGTATCTTTTGTGAGCGTCAGGCAGTATGTACATCTTCAAGGATGCTGCTTTATATAAATAACCACTGTGAACATATGCATTTTGGCAAAAAGATAATGGAGACAGCTTTGTATAGTGCAGGGAGTTCTACTAAGTCACCACATGGTGCATGTGCTTTTGTAGGCAGTGTCTGACCAGGATGCTTGCATGGACTGATGCGATTCTGCAGGTTGTTTATACGTAGAGTGTATGTAAATATTAGGAGACAGGACATCAGAGTGATTGCAGCTTAGGTAGGAAAACACTGCTACAACAATACCACTGCGTTCATAATCCTCCACGAGTGTTCCTTGCTTTAGTTAAATATGCAGAGACCGATGGAGATTGCTAGTGGATTAGTGTCTGGTATGACTGGTGCCAGGGGTTGATTAGCATAAGCAAATTTCTTCTCCATCTTCCCATCACCCAGGAGAGAAATGCAGCGAGCAGTCCCTGCATTGCCTGGAAGGATACTCGGATGCTAAGGAGGAGAACTGTTCAGGAGTGGGGAACGGTTTGCTCCCAGTGTCAGCTGGTGGGACCAAAGTAATCCCAAGACTTTTGTAGTGGGGGCATCCCTGTAGTTTACCTTCCAGATCTCACACATTGGCTACTTGAATTTTTATTTTGCTTGCAAATGCAGTTGTGAGGGTTGTGGAGCTTTTGCCATCGCAGGATTTGCTTCTCTGCAGTGTGGTTGGCAGTCCTATTTCAGCAGCTGGGTAAAGCAGTGACCCAAAGGCCAATACAAACAGGGCTCTGGGCTGGGTTTTTCGTTGGTTTAGGGTTGGGGTTTTTTTGCTTGGGTTTTCTTTATTCCTGTGTTTATCAGAATGAGGGCACAAGCCAGCTAATGTGCATGGTTTTGAGCTGTCAGAGGTGCACCTAGTCATTATGGAAAATTTGGGGCTGGACACTGAGCTTGTGCTCCTAATGCGAAAGTCCAATCGGTTTTTGTGCCGCTCTGCAGACATTATGTGTGTGCATCAGGATCCCCTGGGACCATCAGTTGTTGGTGTAACACTGATCCTTTCGAGTGTAGCCTTGCTAGTGCTGGGGACAGGGATTTGCTGATAAAACAAACTTAAGGCTTGGTAATAATTGAAAATGCAAGGTAGTTCACCAAGCAAAATATCTGCTGATGGGAATCAGATTTCATCTCAAAGTCAGCAGGCATCTTCTTGGAGAGCTCTCATGGACAGCAATATTTAAAGGGACACTGGCGGTCTGGGGAGAAATATCTACGTAAGGTACCTTCAAGTCCTAGCAACCACTTTAGGGATCAACATCTGAATGCTAAATATAGGCCAGAACAAAGAACTGTGCTGTGAAGAAGTTAAGTAGTCTTTTTCCAGCATGCTGGAGGAAGGCCGCCGCCATGAGATCTCTCTGCAGCTCTGGAAGAATCTTGTTAGAAGTTTGTTATTTCTGTGGCCCGGGTGCATTTTTTTCCTGCCTCTTGACAAGCAAATGAAATTCCCCAAACCAGCTTTAGATACAGCCATTAAGTCTTATTAGACACAGGGTAAATAACTTGTTCTGCAATATTTCCATACAGTGGTGAGTAGCTTGCATTAAAAAAAAATATTCATAAAGCAGGAGCTGATTTTACAGGCTGCAGAAAGCGATTTGGTAGATTGATAGAAAGGTTTGATGGGAGAAGAGGGAAAGAAGCTGACGGGAGGTGTCCGAGGCTGCCTGATTTCAAATGGGTAAGAATTTGTTTCACTGGCTAAAGGCAGGGCAGTCAAATACTGAACCTGTCTGTGGGGTTCCCATCACGAGTGGTCCCATGGAAATCAGAGAAGTCAGGTTCAACCCAGGCTTGCTGCTTGCTGGAGCTGTTTCACCAGCCGAAAGCAGCTGCAGGTCTGGCAGTGGGAAATACGATGTCTCGGGACCGCGCTGTCGGTTCTTTTTCCGGGTGTTGTATGGCACAGGCAAACGCAGGCAACGAGCCGTTACGGTGGAATCGAAGAGAAGAGCTCGGAACCAAAATTCAGATGTTTGTTGTAATGCATTTTCTGTCCCTGACTACTAAGGTGCTGCATAATATTCGTACATTTTGCAACACTTAACAAGGCGGGACTAGCCTTTGTTAAAAGGTGGAAAAATGATGAGATGCGGTGAGTGGTCTTCGGGAAGGTGGTGCCTGAGCAGGGAGTTCAGTCCCTCGCTAACCCGGGAGTGACAGGACCACCTTCCCAGTCTGTGGCATCGCTTGACGTCTCAATAGATGTCCCCATCTGAGGGGTCTGCTGCTTTTGAGCCGCAGAAGGTTGGAGGCAAAACCAATAAATAATACGTGTGCTACTGTACAGATGGCAGAAACGCCCAGCCTCTTCCCCCTCCCCACCTCATGCCGATACAGGGCTGGAACCGCTTTGATCCCCATCGGAACAAAGACTGAACGCAAAAGTCAGTTATCCCGAAGTTGCTTCTCATTCATCGAGAGCTGCAGGCCCTCGGAAACATCTGTCAGGATGGTCGGAGCGTTCCCTTCGCTGCGGTGGTTGCACCGAGGGAGCAGGACTCCTGGAAACGCGCTGTCGGTCCAACGCCGCCTGTGCGAGTTCCTGCAGCCGGCCGCCGCGCTGCGATCGGCAGCGTCAGGGAGCGGGGGGTGCTGACGGGCGGCTGGCTGCGTGGACGAGAAAAAGGACGTCTTTCCGTGGTAACTGAGGAAAAAGCTGGGAAGGAAAGACTGGGGGCCGAGCGTTGTTGCTGGGCTCGGTGGGAATGCCGGCATCCCAGTGCGGCGTGGGGACGGGGCGGCTCGTGGGCACGCTGTCTGCCAGCGAGGACGGGCAGTGCCGGGCGACTCCGGCGGGTTTTGCTGTGGGAGGAAGCCATCTGGCTAGGAAACAGCCTCCTCCCCCGACCCTTACTGTGCGTTTTTGAGGTTACGTCAACTGACAGAAATCAGAGGAAACCCACTGAAGCGACGGGCTCTGCCTGCCGGGTGCGAGTTCAGGAGCTTGCATCCCAAGCCCTTGAGGGCCAGGACCTTCTGTGCCGGAGAAGACAGCATCTCCAGTCTGTGCCAGTACGCCGTTGGTTCCCGCGGGCTGTGCTGGGGTGGTGTCTCTTTAAGGGCAGGTCGCAGAGCGTGCAATTACGGGATTCCAGTAATCCCTTCGCAGCGGCCGGCCCCGTCCTCCACGCAGCGGGAAATGTGGGACAAGCAGGGTTTTGAGCTTATCTCGTGCTTTGCGAGCCAGTTCCCTTTGTGCTTTTAGAAGGAGCTTGCTCCCGCAGCAGACAGGGCTCGGGGATGACGTCCGTGGCGGGATGCTGTCCCCTGTCCGCAGCAGCGTCCCCAGGGCCATGGCAGTGCGGGTGTGCTCTGCCCTCCTCCCCGTACCCCTTGCGTGCGTTTTGTGACGGCCGCTGAATGCCCTGCGCTTGCTGTCATCCTTCACAGAGACCACATTTTGCTCCCCAGCCCATTCCTCCACGGGGACATAGTTACTCGATGCGATGACGACGCTAGCTTGGCAGCAGAGAGGGTTTCCCACGTCTTCCAACCTGATGGGCTCTTTGCCCACCAAAGCTGTCCCGTGGGGTGGTGCGAGAGGGAGGAGGCACTGCTTGGGCCGTATGCTTTGCTGAAGGCGTGCTGCTCCTCAGGAGCTCGGTGCACAACCTCCCGCGCTCTGGTTTCATAGCGATGCCAAGGCAGGAGCAGCCTGGCTCAAGGGTACCGTAAGCCCAGCAGATATCGGTGACATCTCCATGGCTGAACAGAACAGGATCTGCTGCAATACCAGCAGTTTGCCCGGGGTTGGGGAACGCCGTGTAGTTCACTGCTGATGGTCCGTGTTCAACTGCTTCACAGCTGAGAGTGGTGAAGATGCTTTGGGCACCTGGGCCCTGGCTTTGTGGATCAGTTTGGAACCAGTGCTGCTTTGCCAGAGTTTCAAGGCGTGTTGTAGAGGTTGTTTAACTCCCTGGTGCTCAGGCATATCTAGTTCAACTGCCTACAAACCTGTGGAGGAACAGACTGGAGCAGTGCAGTCTGTGCATGTGGGCCTTGGACCCAGCCCTTCCTAGAAGGGTGACCCAGATTGCTGTGGAAATAGTAAGCAGTATTTTTCAGAAGTGTCTGGATGACTCAAGCAAACTTTAAATGTGATTGCAAGTCCCTGGAGGCGATTCTCGTAGTGCTTTCCAGGGCTTTAGCGGCAGAGGGTTGCTTTGCACGGGGGCTTTGTATCTGTCTGGGCTTTTCCAGCGTGCATCACAAGCAAATCTCCTTCCTCTTAGCGTCAAATGAATCCTGACTTTGGGAACAGCTGGAGCATGACTTCTCTTGCTGACGCTGGCTCTTGGGACTGGCAGCAGGGCTGGTTTGACAGGAGGGCTTTGGGAAGAAGCAAGTGGGCAGGGGCCACTTGGACTGTAATTCAGCTCCATATCCGGCTCCATCCTGCAGCTAGGAGCGCTGGAGAAATGTGGATATTTCTCAGTGTGCCCTTCCATCCATTTTCCTCCCTCCCAACTCTCCAAAGTGAGTGCTTCTCAATCACATCTTGCTCTGCCACTTGATAAGATGAGGAAGGTTGGCAGCTCTTGGGCTCAGGGTATGCTTGCACTGGTGACTGGAGCTCGGGAAGGTGTGTTCAAGGTAGGCTTTAAACCAGCTAGCAGAAATATGAATAACAGTTCAGTCCTGGCAGCAGGATGCCTGTGTGGAGCTGTGAGATGGGTCCATAGTGCTAGGCAGGTTCTGGGGTACCGAGCTGAGATGCTTGCTGAATCGCATCTCTCCAAAAACTGGGCTTTGAGTTGTATGTTAGACATGTGGCACCCAGTGCACAAAGGCATGAAGAAGGTTGCCGTCCTGGTAACCTGGAAGTGGCACTGACTCTTGGCTGGGAGATTTGATGTTTAGATCAGTTTGATATTGAGGCAGGGAAGGACAGAAGCCTACAACATCTTTGGGGCTGAACTTGGTGGTTTAGCACCTTCTCCTGTGTTCCTGGGACGGTTCCTTTGAAGCCAAAGAGCTTGACTCGGGTGCGTTCCTGAAGCAGGCCTTAACCTGTATCTAAACATTGTGAGGAGTAAGTCAGAAGTGTGTATTCTGCTGTGATGCATTATTGCATGGTCTATCATTGGGCAAAAGGAATGGCAGATGCCGGTAATGCTTCATATCAGGACTTAGGAGGAATGTGAGGTAGGGCAGGGTGACAGCTTAACGTGACTTTCTAATTTTCTCATTTCTCCACCCAGTTACAGGGTACTTCTCACATTCTCACCAATATTCACTTAATCCCCTTACAAAGTGCATTTAGAAAGCAAAACAAAACCCAGACTCCTGATTGTTTTGCTTCAGGATTTCACGTAAAGAAACAAAGCCAGTAGGTAGAAGAGAGCAGACGCAGGACACGCCGTATTGGAAGGGGATCGGGAAGCAGATGTGGCTGCGTGATGGGAAGCGTGTGTGGCTTCAGTAAGAGGAATGGCTCCTGCTCTGATAGCCCTGCATGCTGTCCCACCGTCGGAGACGCTGCTTTTCCTCCTCCTGTCTCACCTACACAGCTCACCTTCGCCTGGGGCGTGTCAGCAGCTCTCCGAAATCAATTTCCTTGTGTCCTCGGCCCCTGGTGGGGCTGAGGCTTGGAAGCAAAGCTGCTTGGTGTTCAGTAGCTGCCCGCGTTTGTTTTTTTTCTCAGCCCGTGACTGTGTGCGGAACCTGCTCTTTCTCCCCAGTGAACTGTACCTGCGATGCCTGCTTCGCTGCGTCTCCCTCGAGGTCTTGGGTCCAGCCAGGAGGGTTGCTGCTGGGGGTTGCTGTCCCCCGTTAATTCGTTACAGAGAGCGCGTTGATGCTTTGCCCGTTTCGCGCTGCGAACAACACAAGTTTGCTCCTGTTTCAGGATCCTGTTGCTGCCGGAAAGCGACTTGGATCACCAAGGGACAGCTCGTTGTTACTGAAATACCGACAGGCTTTATCCCTGTCTTTGGAGCTTGGTTTTTGTGCACTTTACATGATGCACTGACCGAGCATCTCTGTGCCACAGTCCCTGCACAAATGCAGTGGTAGCTGCTGCTGCTCCTTCCCTTTGCTCTAATGGAAAACTGCGTTATCAGTCCTGGGCTTCACTAGTGATAAAATCCCATCACAGAATGTCAGCTCTAATATTCCCCTGTGTCTCAATCCTTTCCTCAGCCCCTGGAAAATATCTGTTAGTTGACAGGATTTGGCAAATTGTTCCATTTGAAAAGATGGGGAGGAAAATATTTCTGATTTATCAGTGCAGCCTAGCTTGCGGCTTCTTCCCCCCCACACCTTTTTTGGGAAGCAGTGAGAATGGCGAAGGGGATAGAGCAGGAAAGCTGAAAGTGATTAGCTGTTCTCAGAATAAAATGTAATTGTGTTTTAAAAGGGCCCCAAAGGAAATGAAGTATTTGTGAGTTATCAGACATGTGTGTGAATTGTCCTAAAGCAGGGTCATTTTGTTTTTTAATTCGCATCTCTTGAGTATTCGTAAGAATTGCCATAATTTGGTAAGAATTAAAAAAATAATGCTGAGGTTAAAAACACCACCAAATTGCACAAAGGAGAAACATTTTTCGTCCTGGTTGCCACTGGTCGGTGTAGGGCTGACCGCGCTGGGGACGTGCCCTGCTCCTCTGTGGAGTGATGGCTGCGGGACCAGGCGCAGCCAGCCCTGCAGAGCAAGAAGCATCTGTTGCCAGGGCGGTGTCCTCGAGGAGGATGTTTGTTACCGTGCTGCTCCGAGTGACAGAAATGAGTTGTAAGCTGAGAGTGGAAGGGAAGAGGCTGCAGTATCCCACACTGATCGCCAGTTTTGTGGCCATCAATGGGAGTTTTGGATGAGTCTGCTGGAGCTGGGATTAGACCTTTGGTCTGTTTGCTCCTGGTATCAGTGCCCTCTGGCTCTGTCAAGTCAGGCTGATCTGAATGTTAGAGGGAAGCATGGGAGCAGACTTAGCAAGCGGTGTTAAAGCTCGGCACCAGTTTAGCACACCTTTATCCTTAGCAGTTACCCCAGGACTGGGAAAAGGGGTTTGGCTAAACCTCCTTCTCTACTAGGCAGCAGGTTCGTGGTTGCATGGCTATGTGGGTGATGTGGAAAGTGTTTTCCTAATAGCGGGGGCGACTGGCAATCGTGCAGCATTTCTCGAAAGAGGAAGGATTCTTCAGCTAGTTCTAACTTGGCTAATTTCCCCTTAGCCCTCAATTCCACATAAATGTTCAACCACAGGCACCATCCCAGTCACCTCATTCTTGTGCCCAGTAGTGTGCTCCGTTGGTCCTTGAGCGTGGTCCAGCTCTGTACGGGCCCTAGACTGCCCATCCTGACAGTCCATGCCTTTGATTTTTCCAAAACCTGCTTGATTTGTGAGATAAAGTGTAAAATACTGTTACTGCAGTGGTAAGATTTTGTTGGAGCCTCAAAAAAAGATAACAAAAAGGACGTGGGGTGAGCCAGTTGTTTACTTGATTTTAGGAAAAATTATAGAAAAAGTAAGAAGATAATTAAAATGAGGGTTTCTTAAGCTAGCCTAGAGGTGAATAATAATTTAATATCTTCTTCTAAGATCTGAGATACCTGTTTCGCTGCTCAGCGGATGCTCTAGCCCACATTGCCCTCTAGCGAGGCCGCTGCAGAGCCAAGGACGCCTTCCAGCTCGCAGCCACCAGGTTATGAAATGTTATATTTTAATAACCGAGGCTGCGGCTTCTTTCCGAAGCGGTGGTTTGCCGTGCGGTGCCGGCAGTGCGAGGAGGGCAGCGTTCACCTGTCGCAGGGACGTGTACCTGTCTTGGCGTTGGGTTTTTGTTGGAGCTCCCTGCCTCTGCAAGCATCTCCGTGCTGCTGATGGGTCGCCAGCCAAAGGACACTGCTCTCATCTGCTTTGGAAAAAGGGGAAAATATTCCCTGGGGTTTTTTGGTGAAGGATGATCTTTTTCCACCTTCTTTGTCTTACCCTTCGCTCCATGACACACGCTTCAGTTCTGTGGTTTTCCCTGTGTACACACGGTCCGACAACGCTGCCTGTGGTTTGGAGATCATCACGGGACAAACTTCTGTCTGTCTTCAGCCCAGCACTGGTGCATCCAAAGGTGTTGCCCAGAGGAGAAGAACTGGTCCCTGTCCTTCTGCCTGCTTAGCCACGTGAGCCTGCGTGGCTGCCAGATGACAATTTTGGTATGGTCCCACTTCTTCGGTACTGTTAAACACTTACAGAAAATCATCAACCAGCAATAGGTTTAAAAAAAAAAAAAAGAAAACAGAAAACAAATTTCTGCTGCCTGTGGAGAGCAGGTCACGCCTGCTTCATCCTGTCCTTGAGGTCTTAAACCAGCCCTGCGGTGTCCGGACCTGCCAAGCTGCCCTCTCCGGGGTTGCGGGTGCCCTGGGTCGGGGGTCTGCTGGCCACGCACAGGTCCCATCAGGGTCGGCTCCTTGGTGGGAACCTGCCACAGCCCGGGGTGCCTTGGTGCCCACAGCAGCTTTCCCTCAGGGTCATCCCTGCGGATGCGAACCCTCAGGCAGCTCTGGAGGAGCCAGTTTACTCTGGGTGCTGGGTACCAGGGCCTGGGCTGAGGATCCAGGACTGAGAAAGAGGAGGTGCTCAGGTCTGCCTGGGTTTTCCTTCCCCTTACTGTTTCTAGGGTAGTGAAGCAAGAGCAGAGCAATCATAAAATCATAGAATCATTAAGGTTGGAAAAGTCCTCTAAGATCATCATGTCCAACTGTCAATCCATCACCACCATGCCTACTAAGGTCATGACTCCTGCTGAAATCCAAACTCCTCATCCAGAACGTGGGCTCTGTTCTCTGCTGCTCCAGGCACTGCTTCAACCAGTATGAGGCCTAGTGTGTCCTTATGTGCTTGACCATAAATACATAGAAATTCATAATTAATGTTCAGCCATCAAAGATTAATCTGGTGTTTGATTACCGGCTTGTTCGCCAGAGTAATAGCCATGGCCCTTCCTCTGCTAGATGCTGTTTAAACTCTTTGACTAAAAACTTAACAGTTGTTTTAGAGCAGTTTGGTCTAAAATTTGTGATTTCCTGGATGCAAAGAGCCAAAGGGTGCAGCCTGGTTGCGTGCACGGCCGGTTCGTGGGTGCGATCGTCCCTGGGGTGTGGGACCCCCGGTCACACCATCGCCGAGGGGTTTGGGGAGCACGGCCACCCAGCCCGCTCCGCAGGGCGCTCATGGGTTGAAGGACAGACACTAATGCCATCTAGTGACCAAAAAAATGCGAGGTGGATATTTTATAAAATACCACTGGAAATCTTATAGCTGAGGTGGGACAGGCCTTGGGGCTGGGAGGGAGGGAGATGGTTCTGGGAAAAGAAATTATTTTTCCTGCTCTCCTGCCCTGTCTCTTCCTTCATTTCACAGCCCACGAAGGGCTTCTGCAGGTGACCAGGGGCTGGGATCTCCCTGGTGAGGCTTTGTAGATCCCGGGGGAGCAAGGTGCGGGCTTCCGAAGCAGCTCTGTTCGTTGGGGAGCACAGATTCCCCGACTGAGCTGCTGGATCGTGGAGCACAAACCCAACGCCCGGGGACAAGGTGACTGCGGGAGGGGAGATGGCTTGCTCCTCTCCGGACGCGGACATCACGGGCAGAGACCCTGGGGACTAATTAAGCTGGCAGCATGACCTGCGATGCGGTGCCGTTGCTGCAGTGCTGAGCTGAGCTGAGACGGGACGAGGGATCACAGCTTCTGCCTCTGTCCTGGCAGCGGCGACTCGTTACCGCGGCTCATATGACCTGAGATGTTTTTTTCCTCCCACCACCTTCATTTCTCCCTTTTGCTTCTGTAGGCAATAGCCGTGAAGGCCTTACCGTGCTGGCTTTCCACGCGAGTGGCTGGCTGGAGACGCCGTTGCTGTGTACCTAGTTATTAATCCAGCCAGCTCGTGGTGCCACAAACCTGGAGGTTTGCACTCTGCATTTTAAAAATGAAGGTGGGCTGATTTCTGGCCATCAGAGTTTGTTCTGCTTGGCTCAGCTGTCATCGGCAGGTGCGCTTCACCTTGCTCAGGGCTGGTGGTCTCCTGGGAATGTGTCACAGCTCTGATTGTTTCTCCAGCTCCTGAGAAATGCATAGGGAGAGAACTTGGGAATTAAAATTTTCCAGCAAAGGAACTTGAGGGCTGAGGTGGTTGCAATGAAGCGCGTTACGGATGCACCGAGATGGCAGGCAGCACCCCAAGAGAGCTGTGGGACGTACACCATCGCTGAAGGAGAGCGAGCAAAGCACCCAGATGCGAATAAGCTCCTTCATGGGACAGAATCACCGAATCCCAGAATGTTCAGGGTTGGAAGGGACCTCTGTGGGTCATCTAGTCCAACCCCTCTGCCAAAGCAGGGTCACCTACAGCAGGCTGCACAGGACCTTGTCCAGGCGGGTCTTGAATATCTCCAGAGAAGGAGACTCCACAACCTCCCT
>Ga0181612_171133_pt1 | contig 12747 bp, 6 predicted proteins | sample HoacroProtozoa21_FD_119630 | JGI IMG/M metagenome (GOLD analysis project Ga0181612, IMG submission 119630) | Hoatzin crop microbial communities from Cojedes, Venezuel. Combined Assembly of Gp0051906, Gp0051904, Gp0051908 | reverse complement strand
GATGACTGTGGCAGCATACTGCCTCAACAAGGCACTGTCTTCAGGGTGCAGGATCAGGGCACCATTGAAGACATTCAAGAACAGCATGATCTCATCCCCCCAGGGAAACTCGCTGGGCATGCCAAGGAACATCTCCTCCAGCAGCTTAATCCATAAGCTTTTCTGAAGAGTGTCCAGACCAAAGAGCTCTTTCCCAGCTGCCAGGAAGAAGAGGCAACAGCAATCAACTCTGTCAACCACAGCCAGCCTCACAACATTCCCAGAGGCCAAAGGCCTATCCAAAGAACCATCCCACAACACTGACCATTGTTCTGCCTTTTTGAAATTATTTCACCCATTCTGTAATTCTAGAAGTTCCCACAGGGCTTGAGCAAACCTTGACTGAAAGCAACACACATGAAGATGAAGAATGATGAGTACCACACAGCTCATTAAATCTGCTCCCCACTGGCTGGAAATTCTCCTTTTAGAAAGCGAAAGCAGATCTGAGCTTGTACACAGATCATCTGCCCCACAACTTGAATGGCTGTGTGGATTTTTGCTGAATTTTTATCCTTCATGTGTCCCACACATTACAGGACATTGATGCAGAGTTACAATAAGGCTTCTGAAAGCAATTGCCTTTAGGGCCTGTTACAGAACTTGTGAATGCTTACCATCCTGCAACAGTGGCCTGTTTAATCCTCAAGTCAGGCTAGACACCCTACTTGACTTTCAGAGAAAAGTTTCTAAAAAGAGGACTGTTTCTATATCCCTGCTGCAGAATTTGCCCAATCTTCATTGAAAGTCCATTGCTTCCTCAAAGTGGATGGCAAAGGACTCTGAGCAATCTTTTTTAGGTGTAGTTATGCTACTGGACACAGTATTCCAGCTGTAGTTTCATGATAGTTTTAATACATAATTATAATTTATTCTCACTTGGGTCCAAAGAAAGGTTTGTCTGGAGACCTCTAACAGCAAAGCCCTTTCTGCTGTTGTGCTTACAAACCAACAGCTGTGTATCATTTTCCCTAGGGAGGGATCTATCAGCTTTCAATAACACTACAAGTCTGTACGTTTCTAAAGCAAATGAAGCACCTCACAGAAACCTTCTGGGCTCTGTTCAATCACATGAGAAAGCTGTCAAGAGGCCATACCTTGAGGATCATTGAAGAGTGAGAACTCAGCATCAATGGCACTTCGGGGAAAGGAAGGCAAGCGAAGGAGGTCTTCCTGGAGCATAGATACATGGGACTGTTTGTGGGCACTAGGGATTTTCTGTGTCAGTGATATGAGGAACAACACCCGCCCCACCTCTTCTAGCTTGCGGGTGAACACCTAAGAGAGAAAAAGAGACAAGGATCAGAATTGGTCTGATCAAAAAGTTCTTTAGAATATATATGCAGTTTTCTATGTTAGCTTCCATGGCTTTCTCTGATGGGAGGGACACTACACTCGTGGCCCAGAGAAACCTATTGAAATTCACAGGGCTAGTGCTGCACCCTTCCACTGGAATTTGTGCGGCCACTGTTTTTCAGCCCAGCTCTGCAAAGAAGAAACATGTTTGTAAAAGAGTTTTTAACAACTTGAGTTGTTGAGGACCCTGAATGGTTGAAACACACTATGCAGTAGTGCCATGCAGTCTTTTGCAGAATAATGTAAGATTTGCCAGTGTGAACCCCAAGCTGGTCAGAGGCAAATCAAATCTAAACTGAATGCCATACAGTTGCAGTTGCTCCCTGCAAGCTCTTAGACTATAGTCAACGTGAGGCTGGAATTGTTATCTACCTTCTTGGCTCATGTCTGGCCATAGAAAGTGCATGTGTAGTTGCAAAAGAAAAGTAGTCATAAAACAAAGCAGATCAGGTCCCTAGTTACTGCAAATGAGCAAAGTCCTGCTGACTTCAGATTATCGCTTTTGGTTTACAGAAATGAGTTCCATTCTACCAGACTTCTGTGAACTTCTCACTGGTAGGACTTGATTTAAGTTTTACCTTATAAATATTTTGGCCTCTAAGTACTCTAAACAGAAAAAAGTGAAAAGTAAAATAATGCCCTGACAAAACTGGATAGTCCATTTTAATATTTTTGGGTCATGTAGGACATATCAGACTAATTTATTTGATATGTGGGGGACATCTCCTAGAACCATAGTGAGAATAATGTCTGTCAGAGAAGCAATCAAAATGATCTCAGGTAATTTCAGCTTTTTATAGACTTTCTACTGACAGATACAGCACATGAAATATTTCCCTATTCTGTACCATACACATACGAGATGGCATTAACTACATTCTCCATTATTATAGCTGCTAGTCTCTCAAAGTAGCTTTATAGCTGCTTTTAATAACCATTCCTGATTATATTTTCCTGTCCCTGCATTCACATTGTCAGGGACACAACTACAGTAGCTGCTTTTTGGCAAGAATTATACAACTGTTAATACCAAACTCATACAGTTTAACCACATTCCCCCTTCTTTTTATTTCCTGCTTATTACCATCCTTTGCAGATACAGCTAGAGTAACTTTTCCCTAAACACTCAACCCTGTGCTACTGAGAAAACTTCGCTTTTGTGGAAAACAGAGCATATGGCTTCTACAGGTAGAGTGACCTTAATACCATTGTCTTACTGTCTAAAGAAATGATACTTGCAGAGGTTTGCAGCACATTAAAGGAACTGCCCTGCCACTTTACTCACAGTTTAGTTCCTAATGGAGAGCTCCTGGGAGATGCAGAACATTAGCAGAATCAGACAGATTATCAGGTCGTGAGGCTGGAGAATAGGGAGGACAGTGCTCTTCTGAGGGCAGATATTCCCCCAGTGAAAATTGCTACTGCTGTGCCTCTGGGACTAGCTATGGTAGAAGACTAATATCTGAGAGCAGGACAAGGAAGAGAGGCAGGTAACATTCTTTACAGTGAGAGGGCAGAGAGGAAGGTAGAACAGGTAATTCCTGCTTCACAGCCAGAGATCATGTTAACGAAAGGAATAAGCAACTTTTGAAGCTGAGGCAACTGAAGCTCTTCTGGCCAACTGTAGGAGAATGAAAAATGATCCACCTAAAAGAAGCTGGATGGAGAGAGTAGGAGGCAATTCACATTGCATTCTTTGGCTCTTCTTAAAATATCATACACCTGTCCAATGGCACCAGGGCAGATTTCATGCCAATTGCTACTTCTCCAGCAATGCTCTCTGTCTGCATGCAGCACGAGTAAAGTCCTTTACCAGGAAAAGAAACGTTTATTTACAGGGTTTTCATCTGGGCAGTGCTTGGTGCCAGTAAGATACCTGCTTCTGAATGAGCTCTTGACCCTTTTCTGGATGCATTTGCACCAGGTTGAGCTGGGGAGAAACTGACCTCCGGAAAGGATAAATGTCACGGACATAGGTCTGCAGGAAAGGAAACAAGTTTATTTTAAACAAATGCAATCATTACAGCATCACTCAACAGAAATGAATAAAAGGCGCTTTAGCCCTTTATGAAGCTTTTGGGTAAGGGCTTTCACACAGTGTCAGGCATCATTGAAGAGCATAAACAGAAGAGAAATCTGCTCTTTTATAAGAAAGCTAGACATTAGTGACTTATGAGCAAGGGACTCCACTTCTGCCTAATCCCTCTTCTGTCAAACTCCAATCTTTCACCACACACAACTAAACATCCAAGATGTGGTGCCCGTAAGACAGAATTCTGTCTATTTATGGGCTGCTTGTTGTCCTTTAGATAACCCTGATGTTTAAAAATGGACAAGATGGAAAGAATAACGTCATCTCGACCTGAACTTTGTCTTACCTTGTTGTAATGAATGAGATTCCATCGCTTATCCATTAAAAAGTAATGAGAAGACTGCGTTTCAGGTATATTAAAAAACTCCAAGCACTCCTGAAATGGAAGAAAGAAAAACATCTTGTTACTTATTAGCTGTCTTGTACAAAGATCACAACATCCAAAAGAAGAATACCCAGCTAATAATGTATAAAGGCACAAAACTCCATGCCTCAGTCAGGCTGGTACATTGTTCTGGCATTAATTCTTAATTTCTTTTTTTGATCACAAAGTACATGAATATGTTTGTGATAATCAAGGCATGTTGATATCACAGTCCTGAAGACTGATGTTACTTATTCCAATATGTTCATATAGCACATGTATAAGCCACATGGGTATTGCAGCTTCCATTTCCATACTATGTATTTATCAAGCTTTAGTGAATAGGTGTTGTACAGACACACCAAAGTTCCAATCCTTCAAAGCACTGAGATGTGTGATTCCCATTAAAATTTAACAGCTGGACAAACTGAAGGCTTTTACAAATCTGTTTCCTATCTGGCCCAGTTAAGGCCATCCAGGAAATCTTTGGCAGAAGGGGGAACTGACCTCACATCTCCTGGATCCCAAGATACTGTCATACCTACTGAATCATGATTTCCATTCTGATCTTGATCATTCTGTCTAGTCTTTGGTGTTGATAAAACACAACATTTAAATGATTTATGTATTTATCTAAAGGATAGTATACAGAAAATTCCGAACAAGCTGCAGTGTCTTCAAATGTAGTTGTAGTTGTAGGATTTTGGCTGTCTGTCAGGTCAGGTTATTTCTGTTATTTAATGTGGGATCCTGTTTCTTGCAACCAAGCTCTCCTCACAGGGAGACAAAAATGCCTGTCAGCAAAACTTCCCTCGCAATACTGAAACAGGATAACCAGGTAGAATGTATTGCTGGCATACAGGTATGGCAGGTAAATGTACTATTAAGCAGTTTGTTCAATTAAAAAACTCACTCCTACCTTCAGAAGAGCCTCAAACTGTGTGTCCTCATGGACTGGTAACTGAGTTGGGATATCACACTCATTCTGTCCATGCACGACAAGCGTTTTTGTGCCTAAAGGAAGAAAAGCAGTTGCATTCTCCCTGGCCTCTTTAATTAACTGAATTTCAAAAGACTCCCCATGGAGGAAAAGTGATAGTTAAAATACATTACTGGGCTGACAGGCAGTGCCAGTCCCATCTGAAATCCATTAAGGAGTGTTAGCATAGTCTCACACTTCCACAGTTAATGAGAAATCGATCTGTTCTTAAAGGATGACCTGGCTTTCACAGCAACTCACTCTGAGGAAGGAGCAAACCTAAACAGTCAAATCCATTTTTCAGCAAGATATCTCTCGCCTGACTCGTGACATCCTAGGCTCACAGCTTGCTCTTCTCGGGCTCTCTCAAGACTTAAAAAAGAGGCTGCATCAAATGAAATTGAGTCTGAATGGTACAGTTTTGCAATGATCATCCTGCCAGCCTTTCACGGCCCAGCTGGCACAAAGCTCTGGGTTCAAAAGAGTGTTCTCATTCATCTTCTGTTTGCTTCTTTTAGAGCTCTTAAAGTGGTTTCCTGAATCTCAGGTGGAATTTACCAACTGAATCCTCAACTCAATGAAAACTGACAGAATATACAGCTATTTGTAGCAGAGCTTTTTTTCTGATCCAGTTCTGGTGGATGTCCTTACAGGTAGAGTGGGTCATGAACTTGGAAGTGAAGGAGATTTAAAGACTCATTTCTGCATATTATACCTGGCATTGAGGCAGTCACCAGCAGCTTCACTTCGCATTGTTCTTTCTTCATAGTCTGTTTGAGATCCTTGAAGAAGAGTCCTTCTACATAACCCACCACTTCCCAAAGGAAGGTAAGCGTGGCAGAAATGGCATCCATGCCCCATTCACATGGAGTGCGTACAAAATACATGATCAGTCCTACCTGCAGATAATAAGTAAGAGGAATATCAGGCTATACACACTCTTATTTGTGCAGAGCACTGTGTAAACACAGAACAAGAATATTGTTCTTCTGTGTTTCTTCACTCAGAGAGATAAACTCATTAAACTTATGTCCTGAAAGTTTATAGATACTACAGAACAATCTGCCTCTACTACTCCTCCTTTTTCTATAGAGGATGATGAGTGGGGGCAAAAAGTACTGTTGCAGCCCAGCCTTAAAAGCCATTCTAGATGAGGAAAAGGGAGAATCTCTGTAGTAAGAGACTTCCTATGGCTTCTGCTCTGATGTGCTGCCACGTAGACAACTCACAAACAACAGAGGGCTCCTGGAGAAACATGTGTCTTGTCTATGTCATCTCCTAACTGCAGTAAATGCTTTTTCCACAATCTTGAAAAAAGCTGCTATATTTGCTCCAATAGGACTGCCCGAGAGCAAAGGACTTTCTGAATCAAAATTAAGTAAAATAATTTAAGGTTTCTGGCACTGGGATCCTTCTATTGGTGTACAACTCATTGTCCACGGTTCAATTCAGCAATCCATGACAGGTTGCTTAGGGGTTTAATAAAAGGTTGAAGGTTCCTTTCCTCTCCCTAGAAGGACTGAAAGGCTGGTGTAAGCCTGGTGACTTGCATGCACAGTCAGAAGCAGATATGAGCTGTACAGGAGAAGTTAACAGCATTTATTTCCTTGCAGATTGTGACGTTAACTTTCTAGGACACATGCAGGCAGAGGTGAGATTCTGGGCTGCACAGTGGACCAACAAGGTACTCACCAAGTAGTTAAAGAGGATGTGAGATGTCTGGGCAGGGAAGTCTCCAATGTTCAACAAAAGCTTCCTTAACATATACATCAGTTCATCCTGGAAAAAGAGCAAATGTTTTTTCTTTCCATTACAAAATGGAGAATGGATTTTTCCCTTTTGTCCTCTCTGGCTTTGTTTCTTCCCATTTTTCTATGCTCCCTTGTTCAGCTCTGTCTCTTGGTGCATGAAGCAGAACTATCTGCTTGTGACTGCTCCCACATTTCCCAAAATAAGGCTCAAGACATAGCACCCAGGTCTCTGTCTTTCTTTTTCATCTCAGAGAGGCCAATACCTCCTTATTGCAATTTGTACTGACAGTAGCATCGTGACTCTGCACTCCTCTCCCTGTGATAATCCCTGTGTTGCTTATCACAACAAATGACTACCTAGATGATCTGTGAAATCTAGTTCAGCTCAACTCAACAGCTATGGGCAGAATCTAACTTTTCTTCCTTTAGTGGCTGCCTGCTTTAAATGTAGATTAATACATTTCTTATGGTGGGAAGGGGGTTTAGAGGGGAAGGAATTTCAGTGTCAGCTAAGGACAGGCAGGCTGTATCATAAATTTCTTCTATGGCCCTCATCCTCTTAACCCACAGCTGTTCTGAGCTAGTGTTATGCACATGAATATGCATAGAACAACACATGCCAATGATACATTTGCTAAAACCTTCCAAGGAAATACACCTGCTCTCTGGGTTCTGTACTCATGGTTGTAGCAGGCCTATGAAGAGATGGTAAAACAGCAGACTCTGATAGCTCAGAGGCCTCAGAGGCTGGACAGTGTATAGCTCCCTTCTCAAACATGCTTAACAAACAGAAGTGATCCTCTGAACTTAAATAGAATCTTTGGGTATTATGGCTGAGAAGCCTCAGCAATAGCGAGACCACTGAGACCTGATTATTCAAGGAACTAAAAATCAGCCTTTCCTGACCTTTCTTAAGGATTAATATTAATTTTGTAGTCAGTTCTTAGGTGGTGGCTTGGAAGATGAGGACAGTGATATTATTGTACACCAAGTGTGCAGTTGAGGAAGTGATATGGAGAGTCTCACTGCCTTTCATCCAGTCAGAACTGGTATGCCTTTCTGCCATAAAGCTTAGCCATGGCCTAGAAAGTGGTCTAATAAGCCAGAGAGAGACAAGGCCATTCTGATCTTCGACAGAAAGCTGAACAGAGTGGCATGGGTGGAGGCAATATTGCTTATGTTGGAAAGGGTTGTGCTTTTCTAAGCAGCTGTTCAAAGCCTGGCTGAGAGCAAGTCAGATCCTTAGTGGTGGTAAATCAGCTATGTCCCATTTACAGTAGTGGACAAAGATTGAAGCCAATTGGTGATATGGCCTAAAAGATTTTGAGCTACATCATAATAGCAGATGTTTTTCTCCAATGATGCCCACAGAGTGATTCTGCTTGCAGCTGTGCTTCCCTGCTCTAAGCAATACATACAGCCACTGGGGAGAGGAACAATTTACCTGTCGGTTGCTGATTGTGAGCTTCTCAAGGAAATGGCGCAGAACTGTAGAGGGGTCTTCAATTAAGCAGTTCCACAGGACCTGCTGAGCAACAGCGCTTACTGTAAAAGAGAAAGAAAACAAGGTCAGAACCATCTTCCTTGGAAAAGCCTTGAGCTGGTACGCTTAAATGCAAATGTTTCTAGCCTTCTACTACAATTGTCATGCTTTGCACCAAAACACACAGAACCCTCTCTGAGGCACTAGGATTCCTGGTCACCAGTGCAGCTATCTCAAGTGGTAATGACAGGTCTAATATTTAAACTTTCCTTAACTACTGGTGATATGACAGGAAGAACTTCATCACTGTTGTCAGAGGAATAATAAAGAAATAACGATTTGGATTCACAACTCCAGACGGACAAATCCATCAATTAAAAAACATAAAGTCATGTACTTTTTTGTTCATGCATAGACGTTCAATTTCATGGTGATTTATTGAGTGATTTTGTCTGGTATTCGTGAACAGTATTAGATAGTCAGCAGGGAGTTGTGTTGATGATCAACTCCCCAAAGTGTAATTATTTACAATCCTGTGAACATTAACAACAACAGAGAATTATTCATTATTTTGTTTTCAGTACTCTGTTCCTGATCACAAAATGACACATACGTTATTTAGGTGGCTGACTCCATCCACCCAAAACTGAATACAAAGTGTAACAGAAAGTTAAATGTGTAATCAGCTGACATGACGAGTGATGAGAAAGGAAGGAAGGGCAACAGTTTACCATCTATAAACATTTTAGAGAAACAAATACAGAAAAATGCATTATTACAAATACATCACAGACCATAACCAAAATGTTCAAGTTGTGTATAGGCATCTTGTTAGTGGGAATAGACCTCTGGAGGTCTCTAGTCCAAACACCACTTGGAGCAGAACTGTCACCAACATGAAATAATTTCAACCATGGCTTGCTAACCACTGTGGATGGAGTATTCACGGAAATTGCACTATGCTCCTGGTTATGAAGTTCCTCCCAAATTTCTAACCTGAACTTCCCCAGTCGTAATCTCCAAGTTAGAGTTCCTCTAACTCTTTGTTTCTGTTTCGTCACACCAAACAAGCCCAGCTTTGGCAATCACTCCTCACAGAACACCTGTTTTAGGCCTCTTACCATCATTAGACCCTTTTCAGCTTCTCAGGTCAGGTTGGATAGGGCTCTGAAGCAAACTGATCTAGTTGAAGATGTCCTTGCTCATTGCAGAGGGGTTGGACTAGATGACCTTTAAAAGTCACTTCCAACTCAAAGTATTCTATGTTTCTATGATTCTCAGTGTCTTTCTTGAATTGGGGACTTTTTTAGGAGCCCAAAAGAGCAACAAAACCTCAAAACCAAACACAAAACATGGAAAAAACAGGAAAAACCATACAAAGTCACATTTCTGTTGTGAATCTACTTTCAAAATAGTCTATGAGGATTTAATAGCTTATTCATTAACTTTTAAACAAACATATATACTCATAACAATCTGTAGCACATAATAATTCTAGGAAACAAAGACTGTCAGCAAAACCGAGATTGCATTACACCTCTTTTCCACTTTAGTTACGGCACCTAACAAATCTAAGCCATTGTTCAAAGTGCTGGCAGGTTCTGTCACCCTTGAGCAAGAATCTCTTAAAATTTAATCTAGGTCAGTACCAGCTACTCCATCCTCCCGGACTTCTCCATCTTCCATCAAATGGACAATGGGGAGCACTGCTGCACAGATGCATGCTGGAAACACAGCTTGAGGTGGCTGTGGCATGTGATGGTTTGGAGTATGCTCTGTAGTATGTTCTTCATCTGGAGCAGTAAGAAGAGTAGAAGGTGAGTGTTAGAGAATAGGTTGTGGTATTATTCAGGTAGGCTAGACAAACATTTATGTTAGGTGCTGTACATACAGAACAAAATGATAGCCTCTCTGATCACTGTGTAAGCACGGCAGGTTTACTTCTATATCTAAGAAAAAACTGAGCCTGCAGCCAACTTCTTGATCAAGAATTTTCATTGGAAATATATATTTTTTCAATTTACTTTTGTCTTCTTGTAGGGAACCCATTTCCTTTTTGATGAAATCCCAATTCACTGCCATTTTTCAGCCAGAGTGCTCTCCATAGCACTACTCTGTAAACGAAACATGAGAAGTATGGGAAGACATTATGACAGCAGGAATGAATAAAACAATGCAGGGCAGAAATTTATGATAAAAGTGTCTCAAGTTTGGGAACACACATTCAGCAAAAGGAAATGCCATCAGCTTTATGGGTCAACAGCAAAGGCTTCTAGTGAACAAAATCCTAGGAAAGGATACTCCAAAGGGAAGTCAACCCACCTTCTGCACTGACTGCTGACCGCACTGACCAGACAGAGCCACGGCGGAAAGAATAGTTCCTATGAGATGTACTGGAGGTGCAGGAAGGACTCACAGAGAGACGGCGGGAGGCCAGGTTGGCAACTTCTTCTACTGACAAAGAGAACAGGAAACGTCAATCCAGATCCAGCTGACAGACCTCAGGGAATTTTCTGAAGGACAGCACTTACAAGCAAATTGGAACATTGAAAATTCAAGTAAGGTAACACTCCAAAGGCACAACTTAAAATCTGTAAAGATCAATCAGATAGGTAATTTGTTCATGCTTTGGGAATTAGCAGAGCATTGTTCCATAAGAGTGTTCAGTGCTTTGGTGAGTCACATTGCAACTGAGTTGGCTCTATACTTTTCAGCTACATCCTGTTAACCATCATGATTGCTATAGTCCTTAGTTTTTCCTAAGAACTGGGATTTCTGCTCGCAGATTTCCTAATATATGTTTAGAACTGAACATCACTGTGCTCACTTAGTGACACATACCTTGAAATGCCTTTAATGAAATCTTTGTGCTCTGTTAGCATGGACCAATGAAAATCCTTACCCAAAAGCTAAGCTTTTCATGACTCATGTCATGTAACTTTGGCCATCTAAAACTTTGGTACTGAGGTTGAGCTGGTCATCTGCTAGTCACCATAATGGTAGAAAACCCCAGAGGCAATTCAGCCTATGCCAAGTTATGTGTCTTAAGACAGATACTGCCAAAGGGTGATTCCTCCCACCCTTTAATTATTAAAAGGTTAAAGTTAGGAAAGACAAATTTCATTTCTACTGCCTCATATTCTCATTGTGTAAAATGCTGCAAGATGCTAGGAGTTTTGAGATGTTAAATGCTGGGACGTTCCACTGAAGTCGGGGGGAGAGGGGTGAGGACTTTCAGGTCACACAGTGAGCACTCAATACGTACAAGGTTTTGTGGTTTTCTTGCACTAATTTTTAATTACACTTTTTCTCAATAACTTGGACTCTTCAACAAATGGATGTGGTTTTGACTTTTCTAACACTAAGAGTCAATGTTCCTGGACATCACACCCCTAAGCAGTGCTCTGTGTTGGTGGCAGGTGCTCTCAGGTTCCTGGAATGCAATTCCTGGAGCACACCTTCTTCTTCCTGCTCTGAGCTTGGTGTACATGTTGGCTCATAGCAGGCTTCCTGAGTGATGGGGATGGCAGTGATGAGACTGGCTTCCCGGCCCAGGCGCTTCTTCTCTTCCTCCTGCTGCAGGTTCTTCAGGATGTGCTCTGCTCGCTGATGGGAACGCGATACAGCTCTGGCTGAAAATGACTTCTGTCAGGAAGAAAACAGAAGAAACACAGTCTGAAGCTGTTAGTTAAGATGCACACATCCTGTGAGACCTCAGTGACACTCAGTCACTCAGTTTCTAAATACAAATCAGACTAATGCTAGCTGAACAGAGATTCACAAGGAGACTCCTCTTGGAGCTATGTCTACAATAAGCCTTGGTGCAGACTTTTCCCAAGAGACACCATATGAACCAGTGCAGAGCAAATGGTCTGTCAGGCACTTCAAGTGAATTAATATTCTCTGGGAGAGAGAACAGCTGTGTGCTGCTAAGATCCGAGTTACTCTATCTCATAGGGATATGATATGCAGTACAGCACCTCAGTGAACAAACAGAAAAGCTTTATGCCCATGTAGAAAATTCTGTGTGCCCTACACAGACAGTGTATGAGATTTTTCCCAGCTGAGGAAGACAAGAAAACTTTGAGTTTAGCCCACATTTTTGGGTTTAGCTTTGCCAGTGCCGCTACAGAATAAAAACAGTGCTTACTCTCATGATGGCTTACCGACTGATCTTCATTTATAGGATCTTGCACGCTCCCACTGCACTGAGGGACCCAGGGAGGGTCAAACATGGGAACAGATGGCATCCCCAGGACAGGAGAAGGCAGAGTGAAGTTTATACTTGGAGGAGGGATCTAACAAAATGATGAAAGACATTTTGTTACAGAAGACTATGTTGGTACTGCTAATTAAACATGAGCACAAGTACCCAAGACATTAATTACCTCTGCAAATTTTTACCAACTCCATATCTCACTACACTGTAACACCATGTATGACACAGTTTTCTTTCTTCCTCAGATGTTTTTGCTGACCTCTGTCCCTGTTACACTCTCCCCATTTTATACAGTTTTACACATCACCTCCCCCACTAGTGTGACTTACACAACCATTTTTTTTCCTCTAAACAGATTTTCACGCAATTTCATGGCAGCATGTCATTACACATCTATCCCACAAGGCAAGCTATAAATGGCAACTTTGTGTTTCACATGTGCTATCTACCTTAAAGATCTGCTG
>Ga0181612_144583_pt1 | contig 12747 bp, 10 predicted proteins | sample HoacroProtozoa21_FD_119630 | JGI IMG/M metagenome (GOLD analysis project Ga0181612, IMG submission 119630) | Hoatzin crop microbial communities from Cojedes, Venezuel. Combined Assembly of Gp0051906, Gp0051904, Gp0051908 | reverse complement strand
TGTATGGAGAGAGGGAAGGAGAGAGAGACATAAACATCTCATGATATTTGTGAAGGCAAGGATTTCAGTTTTTGGGAGGCAGTCACTGGCAATGCCAGCTCCCTAAAAAAATACCTCACTGAAAGTTTGGAGGTGCACAGCTGGTTTGGAGAAGACTCAGCACACTGCCACAATAGGTCCCTTAAGAGACAGCACACTTATGGCTGGGTCTTGCCAGCACTTCTTCCACTTGAGCAGCTTTTCATGTGGATGGAGGTGGTAGTCAGCGGGGAACATGGGCTACCCATGAAGCAGGACAAAAGCTCCATGTCTTCCAGCAAAAGATTTCAGCATCCTGATACTGTACTTAGTTTGCTCACTCATGGTAGTAAAGTTTGCATCATACTTTGTGGAGTCAGAAGCTAAGGATCCAAAAACTATGTTCTTCCTGATGAGTAAGCTTTAGCATGAACTGGAATGACTCATCAGGTTAAAGGGTTGTTAAGGCCAAGCCGTTTATGAAAACATGCTTTTAAATAAGGGCTGAGTTTTCTGAGAAGGAAATTTTATATAAAAATCATGCAGAATTGCATCCACTAGGCATTAAATATTTAATACATTTTTTGTCAAGATTTGTAATTCCATACGCTGTAGATTTTCTTATTTGTATTCTTTTTTTCTATATTGCAAAATAAATTCTAAAGCAAAAAATCAATACACAAATGCTGGCAAATATTCCTACCATCCAGTATATTCGGACTTATTTAATTAACTTGTCAGGCTTGGTTTTTACCAAGCTCTTTCTGTGGCTATGACAAATTATATCTTCCAGATCAGATTATTCATTAAATGTCTACTGTGAATTTCAGACTCCCTCATGCTTAAATTACAGTGAATGTTTAATAGGATTAAAAATTAAAATATGTTTCTTAATTTTATTTAATTTATGGCTTAAAATTACAGAATTTAAATTCCAAGGATGCTACAGAACACATCAATTAACTGTACTGAGATAATTAACCTTTATAATAATTTTTTTGACTGCAGTACATATATTTTCAGACCTGAAAAAAATGACTGGACTGTTTATTACTGAGATTAGCTTAAAAGCTTTGGTTTTATTTCAGTGGTGGGCACATTTTAATCCACTTTTTGGAGTAAATAATGAATGACTGAATCCTAATTGCATTTATCAGAAAGATTCAATGATGAAATTAAACATTAGAGTATTGCTTCCCACTGTTTCTTGAGTGGCATAATAAGGTCTGGGGAAGCTTGTTGCGGGATTTTTAAGAGGTGCCCATCTCTCTGCTGTGCTCTAGTAAACTACAGTTTCTGCTCTCCTGCAGTAGGGGAGCAGGACCAGAGTTGAGGTTCTCGGAAGCTGCTGCTCAGAAACCCCCGAGCCTGGTCCCATGCACAGCAGTGGCTACAGGAAGGTTCCCACAAATTGCAGTTGGTACATTATTTTCATATGCCTGTTTCTCCAGAGAAAGTTATTTTATCCTTTTTGTCATGCAGATGACATATCACATAAATTTTTATAGGTTTTTTTTTCAGTGAACTGTTGTCCGTGTACACATGACTATCTTCTCCTTTCAAGGCTATAAGAAAACCTTAAGCACAACCTCCGGTAAAATTTGCATGAGAAATTATTTGTAGCATGCAGCCAACCACCACTTCATTATACTTACAAGAAACCCCCTCCTCTCTCAACAAAGCAAATATTTAAAAATAAATCTCTGTATGCAGAGTCTGATGTTATTGCTGCTGTCTTCAGCTGCAGTCCTGTCTTTTACGACAGTTGTGTAGTTCACGCGGCACAGGCTGAGAATATGATGAGAGAAATGCATGTTTATGAAAATGCCATTAGGGTAATAAGCAAGAAGGAGGACGCAGTGTGAAAAACAATTTTAAAGGACAACACAGACATACCAGACTCATCCCAATTTATCTTTTAAACTGTCTTAACTGGGAAGGAAAATAACCCCTGGACAATTTGCCAAAGATTGCTTCTGCTTCACAAGTCACTGCAAAATCTAAATGAAAGACTTTTCCAAAATATATTTTCTGCTTCAGCTACAGCTACTGGGCTGAGGAAGGCATTAGTTCAAGCAAGTCCCACAGCTTTTCTTAAGAAGACCTCACCAACTCTAAACTGAACTGAACATCAACAAATTGTCATGTCTTACTAGGCAAACATCTGTTGGGAATATTAAGATTTAATGTCAGTAGGTTCCATTTCTTGCAGCCGTTTTATCTGTGATATCTATGATGATACCTTACTCTCTGTTTTCCCTCCATAACTCCCTGTTCCTCTGTGGCACCCTCTTCTGCGTGGAAGAAGCCCCCTGAGGTCATCTCATCTTCCTGTAATGTGTTTTCAAGCCCCTCTTCTGCTGTGGTGCCTGTAAGAAAGCAGCTGCTGTTTTAACAGCTTGAGGGAGGCACTTGGAAAACAGGAGCTACATTAAACGCCTAAGAAACTTTGATACAGGTTTTTTACATTTGACAGTGTCCTCCTCTCCAAAACGGGTACGCGCCTTGTTCTCTTAAAGTCTCGTTTATGAAGGGCAACTCAAGTGTGACATGGAGCATTAAGAACCTGTGGGAGGTTCTTATAAACATTAATTAAATATTTAAAAATAATAATATGTACACCCAGCCCCAGTTAACTGAGGCTGGTTACATAAGCAGCCATTTTGCTGCTGATGGACTTTCTTCACTGCTTGGCAAAAGTAGCTGGAAAATAGGTTTTTCTGATTTGTAAAACTAGCTGGTGCCACTGCCAGTTTCAGATAGTCACATGCACCCAGTTTTACAGTCTGAGATGGAAAGCCTGGTTGAAGCCATAGCAGGCAACAAGCCCTGACTGGCAACAGAATAATCCTTAAATGCTGGATGTTCCTCAGTCTTGGATTGAAGGGGCTGCGTTTAAGGCACTGTCTGGCATTCAGGGTGAATTGTGCCATTCAGTTTTTGAGGAAAGAAATGGCGTCTGCCGTTAGCGATGGTTTCAACAGAGAGCAACTGGGATAAGGAAAAAATCAGCTCTCTCTGGCCCTGCCCCGGTGACTCCACGCGTGGCTACACAAGTCATCTGACTTTGGGCAGAAGGAGACAACTCCTACCTCCCCACACTGCCATGAGATTAGCTTCATGCTTGTAAAGTGCTTTGGCAAGATTAGGAGCGAAGTGTTACTGGGGACTCCTGCGCTCCTGCCTCTGACACCGCCCCAGCACCCAGGGCTTCGGCAGGCAGCGGCAGCGCCCGGCGCGAGCCGGCGGCACAGGGGTGCGAGCGGCCGCTGCCGGAGCTGCTCTCCCGCCCATGTTAATGTACGAAGTCACCTTTGTGAGGCTGTGCTGTGCTTTAATTACCGCTTAATTGGCTCTGCCTGTCATTTTTAATGCATGGCTGTATATATTTTGTTGTCTTTGATTGGTTCTATGGTTATACTTGTATTGAGCGGGATCGTCTTTTGAGCAGCAACACAGATCAGTGGGAATAAGAAAACATATTAAAAGTAGAGGAGCTGGATTGTTTTACGCTTAGTGTCATTTCTCAGATATTTTACTTGCCTGCCTCTGCTTCTTTGCAAAATGGGAAGCATCCTTTCTCTCTCTTTTTAATCGTCAATGCATTTTCCTCCCCTTGTGGGAAAAGCAACTGGGCAATGACCTAATTCGATGCAAATGAAAGGGATTTCCTAGCAAAGATGGTAATTTGCGCAGCGCTGCAGGTATGTGGAAGTGCTGAATGGTAACCTGGGAGTACTGAGAAGGGAAGACCTCTGCCATAATAAAGCTATAATCACCTCTCACTTTCACTAATTGCCAGGACCTGGAGCTCTTAAGTGCCATGCTATTTTTTATATAAAATCTATTAAATCGCTACATCTTGGCCATTTTCTCCAGCTGTTTCTATCAGCCCTCATTATTGCCGGCCCTCAGCAGCAAGTCTCAGAAATGAATGCAGCTCCTACGGCCCTCCATTTGTGAAGCTGGTGGTTGTAAAGGACACTCTCTGTAAAGAATAAAAAGGAGAGAACTGCTCATAACAATATAATTAAATGGGCTGTACACTGAGCTTCCCCTCTCAAAATTAAACCAGGCATCATCTTCCAAACACAATGCCTTACCTCAAAGCAGACTCTTACATATCTTATTGTTATTCCGTGTCATGGGGATGCTGACGGTCACTCCCAATTACAGGTTCACATGTTTTTCAGCAGACTGATCAACTGGTTTTCAGGAATAGATAATGTGTGTTGCATTTTTGTAATAGTTAAGTTTGTAACAGTGAAGTTCTTCATTCTCAGATTTTAACCTTTTCTAAAGCTTTCTTTTATCACTCCTATAGGTCTGATAGATTGAGCGTGCATCATTAAAAAAAAATCAAAAGAGGCAGAAGCAAAGAGCACACAAGTAAGAGACACACATAGAGAGATTTGGTGATCTGCATAGAAATGTCCTGATGCTCATTCCTTTCCTTCCTATGTGATGTCAACAGCAATGAGCTGGAAAATAAAGTCTGAATTGCACCTGCACGTACGTCACGTGTTTGTCTGTGCACTGTTTTTTTCTGAATGTTAGCACCAGCCAAGCCATACACCAGGCCATGCATATAATGTTATTTTTTATACGCAGAAGCATGGAGTAATAGCCTGCTTTTCTATTGTATTTTAAACTACAGCATGTTTACACATTTACCAAACATATTTGTGAGAACGGAAAACGTGCAATGAAAAATATAACAATTATTCAAATTTTGAGGCATCAAATAAAAATTACAATCAAAATTAAATCAAAATTATTTAAATGCTATATATATGTATGGTTGTCACAGCAAAGAATACTTTCTTCTTACAGAGCAAAATAGTCTTTAGCTTCAGGAAAAGTAAAGCAGGTGTAAGTAAAGATAGGTACTGACCTTTGTTTTGCATGTTTTCAGAAATCATTTCTTCCTTTTTCTGAAGGAAGAAAGAGGTTATGACTGAGTTAATCTTTAATGAGAAAAATAACACACTCCCTCTCAGTGAAAGTTTGGATCCTTTTTGGATATCTAGAATGAACGCTTGCACTTAGCAGTTGACCCCCAAAAAGGTAAATTTGGAAAAGTGAAAGGCTCAACTTTCGTCTTTTATGACAAATTAAATTACAAAGTTAGTTGTTATCACTCATATATATTGAAAAGTTCACCATTTACACTTCTGTAGTGTAGACAAGACACCAGCATTTGCCTCTATAAGGAGCAGGGTCTAAAACATACAGTGGAGAAAGTTTGAATTCCTTTTGGTGACAGGAACTTATCAACACTCTGGGTCGTATTTTCAGACTAACTAAATTTAGTGTATGGAATTACAGTGACTTTTCCTTCCTCTCACAGACCTGTTTAAGTCCATCTCTAGTCAGAAAGTTTTTACATATGTGCTGACGGTATTCATGTATACACTTGGTGAAGCATATGCTGAGGACCTCTTTTGTTATTACAAGAATATTTTACTGAATGACAAGCAAAAACAGGGAGGAAGAAATGAAGTTTGCCCTTTCCTATATAGGAATAGTGAAGTACCTGAAGATGCTAATAAGCTGTGCTGACTTCTGCATTTTTCTGTCAAAAACATTAGCCTTCCTCTGCCAGCTGCCTCAATCTCTTCCTTTCCCAGAAAGTTCCAGTGATACAGTTGTGTATTCCAAGTATGAATTTCTTCAGAGTGATGGAAATCACAGGACAAGCTAGAACAAAGTAAATGTAGTATCAAAATAAACAAAAGAGAAGACACCGTTGGAACAGTGCGAAGTAATTTGATTTCATGTGCTCCGCATGCAGATCCATCAAAGTATGTGGGCTGCAGAGGGGGCGAAACACGCTACTACCTTGCTCTGGGTTCATGGGCTGTTCTCATTCAGCTCATCAGTTGTGAGCCCTCCATTCAACGTGTTTAACCAAGGCTAAAGGCTGGGTCACCCTGGCTTCTGGTTTCCAAGATGCTGATAATATTTTTCAAAACCAGATACTTTTTGGCAAGATTCTGGTGCTACTTGCTTACACTTTGCGTCCGAAAGTTGAAGGAGGAGGGGGCTGTTACAGCAGTGAGATGTGTTCTGTTTCTTGGAATCTGCTCTGGGAGGACCTGAAAGGGGAAGGCTGATGGAGTCTCCGGGAGGACCCTTCACCAAGAAGTCGAAAAAGGGAGAGCAGGACTTTCTGTAGAACCTTACTCAGAGCTCCCTGTTAGCTGTTGCAGGCACCAGCATTTTCTGTGTTTACCACTCTCACATGATGACACCACCAGAAACAAAGCTACTCAAAAGTTGTTGTGTAACTGTCACCATGTGCTTCTTTAAATACGTGTAAAAGTAAATGATTTAGCAAAAAGATTATGAACTGCAAGTTCCAGCACCCTTTTCCTAGTTGGCTACACCTTAAACTGCTTTTGGTGCTTGTTTTTAGAGCTAAACTAAAAGCTCAGAAAAATTCTTTGAGGTTGAGACCCTTGATTTTACTGGTACAGACCACAGTGGACATGGTGTGCACTCACGGCTTCATATAAATATTAATTGCAAGACCACTGCAAGACACACAATTCAAGTGCATCTGAAGCCAATGTAGGTAGCTGCAGGAAATGGAGTCTGATGTGATTATTATTTTCAAATGCCCAGGGCATACTGGGGATTACTTGATGGCACAGGTTTTCTTGTTGAAGCGGGTCTTTGGTACAGGATTCACAACTTCTGGGTGCAAAATGGTGCAAGGGCTTGTTACAATATTTCCTTGAGCAAAGCAGAATAAAAACCAAAATATACTAGTTCTCTGTAGAAAAATAAACAACTCGGGCTTCAGCACAGTCTTTCAGATGGACTTTCTCCTCCTTATTTCTCTCCTCAGTAGTTCTTTGGATAGTATTTGAGGAAGGATGAGGAAGGGTAATGATAAATTGATGATAAACTTCTACGAATTAAGAAACAGGACAGAAAGTTATTCATTTTACGGATGAGTAACAGCTGAATCACAACTGCGACTTGGATTGGCAGACTCCTTGAATCTCTATTCCAAGTGAAATTCCAAAAGAAAAAGTCATTCCAAAACAAAAAAAATAAACTTTGAGATTTCCCATAGAAGGAGATTTTTGGATTTTTTTCCAGGACAGCACTCTGAATGACGTGTTTGTCCTTTACAAATTCTTCCTCAGGGTCTTTGAACAGTCAATAGCTCTGGCTCTTGACCATGCTGTGACATGGGAAACTCAAGAGCGAGGAAACCAAAAAAGCCTGATTTCCTCAGATTTTTGGACTGCTGAAAAGACCAGCTCTTACAAGTCCTGGAAGAACCTTCACGTGACCATCTGTTTTGGAACCTGGAGCCAGGTTATTGTGGGATAATTCATACGACGACACAGACTAATCACGAGGGCGATGTCATTTAAATGCTCCAATTACTTTTTTTCTGCAATAGCTTCTGCTCTTCTCTGCATCCCACAGTGCGTTCCAGGGCTACTATGTTAATTGGAAGTATATTCCTGTGGGTGAAGTGGACTTTAATTAGCACCTAAGGGGCACATTCTGGTGTCCTGACTCATGTGGCACGGAGGCGTACCTCGGAGTCACTCTATGGCAGTCTGTGGGACTGCTCATGAAGAAAGGATCTTCCTGGCCCGGACGAAGGCTGGCTGGGAAGCTCCGAGCCGCCCGGATGGGACAAGAGGCTCCACTGACTCTCCAGCATGCAATGCTGTGGCCCGGGGCCCTATAAAACAGTGGTTGCACTAACACTTCCAATTATTTTGCTCGACTGAGTAATATGAGTGGCTCCAGATTTTAAGTCTGTGAGCAATGTAGGAAGACTGTAAAAACTGGGATTGCAGGCAGTCGTAACAAATTAATAACTTTGACTATTATGTGAGTCATCTGTAAAATGGGCCTTGAGTTATGAAGATACACATCAACTGTGAGGGGTATTATGGAAAATTAAAATTAACGTGACATAACACTACTTCAATTACAATAAAAGTACTGCAGCTGGAAGTGATGGGAAAAGTGGGAGGGGCATAACTCCACTGATTAGCATAATTACATCCATGCATCTGGTTTCCCAAAGCAGGGTGCGAATTGGTTTCAGCTCAGTATCAGCACCTCCTGACAGCCATGCAGCGAGACAGCTGTGAGCGGACATCCCCGCTCCTGCTCTGTGGGATGAAACTGGCAGCCAGGGTAGAATGAAACAAAAGGCACTGATTAAAACAAAAAGCCTAGCTGGCAGGTTACGTGGTACATAAGAAGTCTTTTTTTTTTTTTTTTTCCTTAATGCTGTTAATTGCCTTTCAAAGCCCTTACAAAACACACTTCCCTGATGACATAAACATCCCCTCCAGCATCAGTTCTCTGGCTCTTTCCTCATTCTAAACCCATGTGCGCTCAAAATCCTCACCTGGAGGACCGTTGGTGCAGATGTCACTAAATACAGCTTCTTTGGTGGTTTCTACAGAATGATGTGTGTCACTGTCCTTTTCACAGACGTCATATAACAATCCCAGCAGGAGGAATCAGGGCCAAGTTATAAATCACTTGGGCAGTGTCCCAATTGCACTGTCTCAAAGAGGCATGTCCTGCCCATAGTGATAAGTCGTGATTAAAATGTCAGCAAGTACTTCATGAAAGCTGTTATCTATGAATTATTTCATAACTCTGTAGAGTATGAAAATGAGCTGTAAAGAGTTATTCAGGCTTGTGAATTATTATCTTAATTGTGCTTGGACTTGGAAAATAATTACAATACACTGAGGTTACTGATCTCTTCTGAATGAGCTCAGTGGCAGTAAAAGATTTTAAAATACTTTAAAGTGAGGAAAGAGCTGAAATTATTTAAACACAAAGTCCTGCGTAAATATATTCTAAGCAACATGTCCATCATAAATATAATATGGAAATACATGAAAACTAAAAGGTGAAAAGCATGTCTTAATTGCTTAACACATTTCCTTTCCTATTTTATCAAAATCTTGTGCTGGATTTTATCAACACTAAATCTGTTTTATATTGTTAAAAGACAGTAAAATGTTTTAAAATTAATAGGTTTAATGTCTTCTGTAGAACCTGGTGTAACTCATATAATGTGAAAACATTGCGTATCTGCCAATGGAGAGAAAGCCAATCCTTAAATATTCTTCTACATTCTGCAAATTATACACTAGATTTTTTTTATATAAAATAACTGTCCAGTGTACATCCTGCTGGGTAAAGAATTGTCATCTATGATATATTTCTTTTGGCCAAATAACCCTTAGCATGAATGAATGTAGAGTTCTTCAGTTATTGTTCAGAATGCAGGTCTTGGTATAAACACAGTGACTGGGTATAAATGTCGCTTTCAGGATCGATATTTATAATCTCTCAGGGATTTTTGTTGGAGTGATGCTGCATTTACAAATGGAAACAATTTTATTTTCCCCCTTTTAACTGCCAGCCTTGCAATCTTAACTTAAGGTTTAGGAGTCAGCTTTGAGACCTCTCCTTCTGGGACATGACCCCAGCAACTCAGGTGCGGCAGAGCTGCGAGACCCTCACCCACGCTGCCAGCCCCATCTGCCCTGCTGCCTTCCGCAGGGTCGCTGCAGACGTGAGCATCATGAGCACAGCAAATGGTGTGGCCCCGGCTCTGCCACCAGCTCGCTGCTGCTGCTGCTGCTGCTGGCACGCAGATCTCACCACATCTGAGAACGGGCTGCGCTCTCGCTGAGAGACGTGAAGGTGCGTCTGTCTGGGCACAGGTCTGAGCCCACTGGCGGGACCACACCTGCCCGTCATTCCCATCCTTTCCAAAGCTGGAGAGACAGCGAACAGTTCCTACTCGGCGGAGGGGCAAGCTGGCGTGCTCAGCCTGGGCAGCCAGAGCATATGTGGCCATGGGGAGATGGCGACCCACCTCTCCCCACCCGCTTATCAAGGAGGGCAGCTGACTGGCTGTGATTAATCACCCGTTTCATAGACGACTGAAGTCACGTGAGGCAAATCCCTTTCTTTCATGCCACCTGCAATTCTCATCTCCAGTTATCCCTTTAGATAACATCACAATACTATAATCTACATGAAAGAAAGTAATACGATATTTGGCTTAAATAATTTTTCAAGATGATGCATTGCCCGTTACTGTATATTTACTGGCTGAGGAGCAGATAAGTCCCAATCAACTTTACCTAAAATGGAAAAAGCTGCTTTCACAGTTGTCCACAGTAAAATACCGAACGTGGTCTAGACTGGAGCAGCTTACTGATGTAGGCTTTTCATATGTACATTCAAGTGTTGAATTTGTTGTTATATAGTACTATATACCTTGCAGAATGGTAGTGGGGTATGTTGAGGCAGCTCCCACTCTTCTGGATTCCCCTCCTCTTTCTCCTGCTGCGCTTGCTTTGATCTGTAGCTGCCTCCTGCTTGTGCTCGCACACAACACCTCCACCTGCAGCAGCTATCGCTTCGGGGACTTGGACTTATTTTCCTCAGTTGGTGCCTCTCTTGCCCCACCCTTGCTATAGTTTTGGCAGTAATACAATAATATTACAATATCTGTTGTCTAGGCTTGATTAGAAATCTCAACATACCCACTTTGATTTGCTGTTGCAGTGATGTTCCTCTGCTATCTGCTATACAAGATGGGCAACATTATAAAAAATTATTTGTTTTTAACGATTAGTGGTCTTTTTTTCTGGCATTACCAACATTCCCTGGTGTCATAGGCTTAGTCACTGTAACAGGGATTTCTAGTGAATGCATATTTCTCTACTGAACGCAGACAACGTGACAGAAATATATGTAACACCCTGGCAAGTGCTTAAGGAAAGAAAATGCGATGACAGAATTCCTTGTGCATGCATTGATGGCTGCATTTGAGTATGAATGGCACAGTTAGAGTACTGTGGATGCAGTGTGGCTCTAGGTATTTGCAAATAAAACCCCCTGGCTTTCATAAAGGCTGTTTTCATTATAAATTAATGTCCTTTGAGTTGGATTTAGCCTCTAGATACTATCAAAGAATTGCCTCCAACCTGGCTGGAATCCCAGGGACTCTGTTGTATCTTGATGACTTTGCCATGCATGACCTCTCTCTGCCCTTTCACATCAGATCCTGCCAGAAAGATCTTGGTGCTTTTGATGGCGCTCGCTTTATTTGCACAATTGTCATTTATTAGTGCCCAACACTGAATCTGTTGGTTTCCATAAACCACTGCATGAGTTACCACTGTTGCTCCCTAGTGCTTATGATAAGCCAAACCTTCCCTTACTGGAGGAAACTGTTCATTCTCCATCTTGCCTTGGAAAATATGAACTTTTAGCTTTGGCTTATCCTCGTGTATTCAGCTTGCTGAGTTATTTACTAGCTTTTAAACATTTCTGTAGAATGTTTGTTAGATTTTGAACTGTTCTGGCACTCAAATAATCCAAGCACCTTCAGTATAAACTTTTGTCAGTATGTGTATATGAGCTGTGCTCCAAATGTCTCTCCACATTCATTGTTTCTGTGCTGGTGTAAAATGAGTGTTTGAACCCAAAGAAAATTGTAATAAATGTCTTACTTGCTCTTATTCCAAGTCTTCCATTGAAAATTTCCCCTCCAGTGCAAATTAATCTAGTAATTCATTCCTTCTCTCACTCCTCCTCTCTCTCCATTTAGTCCTCTCTATCCTCCTTTGTTTTATATCTTGCATTTATCATTTTTGCACATCTACTCCTAAGAATAGATACCTGGCTAGGATCTTGGTCACTTTGATCCCTTGTATATCCACCTCTTAAAAGCAGTTTATGTCCCATCAATACTCCAGCTTTAAGTCTGTTCCAGGTCCTCACTGTCCTTCACGTTTAAGAACTTTGTTGTGTTTTCTAATCTAGAATTATTAACGGCTACCTTACTCTCCTGCATTTGCCTGTTGTACTAGCATTGGAAAAAACTTCCACCTTTACTTTTGCTTTTTGCTCTATATGCTTCCCAGCCTCTTTACCTGTTCTGGCTTTCCTCGTTTCTCACTAAACTATTTCTAAACTACCAGTGCTTCCTACAAGGTTCAAAGCGCTCTCCAGGTCTTCCGGCATGGATGTGCCGTATCCTGGGGGTTCACAGCCCAAAGGATATTAGCGGGCATGTGTTTATGGAAGCAGGCAGGCAATTTTTGTTCATGTTAACAAGAATCATTGTGGAACAGAAAGACAGAAATGGCAAAATGATAGAGAGAGATACCACGACAAATGCGAGGATACATCCTGTTCCAGCTCCTCGCTGGAATTATAAACCAGTTCCTCTTTTTTCCACTCCCTTGAAAAAGAACTGTTCGGTTCAAGGACAAGATGTAAACAAGAGTGACTTCAGAAAAGGGAAGTACATCACTGACAATGGACTCGAGGAAGAACAAGAACTGTGAGAGCCTCTCCTTTATTTGTTGAGGAGGACAGGAAGTGCTTCCATGCATTAAGTATTATGCCTCATACTCCTCCTTTCAGTATAGTCTCCCCAGTATGGGCACAGTGCCTGCTATTGTGCTTTTCTTCTTGTGCAAACAGCCTACCTGGAAAGAAATCTGTGTGATATAGGTAAAGCAATATCACCCCAGGGCAGTGAGGAATCAGCAGCGTTTGCATCTTTCATCCTCCATTCCAGAAGACACAAATACTCTGTGGGTACCAGGGAGTGGCAAACCTCAATGTGCTGAGCCTGTCTTAAACGCAGATGTCATGGAGCATTGCTATCTTTTTTTCTATTATTATTATTTTATTTTA
>Ga0181612_143944_pt1 | contig 12747 bp, 5 predicted proteins | sample HoacroProtozoa21_FD_119630 | JGI IMG/M metagenome (GOLD analysis project Ga0181612, IMG submission 119630) | Hoatzin crop microbial communities from Cojedes, Venezuel. Combined Assembly of Gp0051906, Gp0051904, Gp0051908 | reverse complement strand
GCTCTCTTCAGTGGTGCCCAGTGACAGGATCAGAGGCAAAACTAAAACACAGAAGTTTCTCTCTGAACATCAGGAAAGATATATTTCCTGTGAGGGTGACCAATCACTGGCACAGGTTGCCCAGGGAATTTGTGGGGTTTCCATTCTTGGAGATATTCTAAAGCCATCTGACATGGTCCCAGGCAAGTGGGTATACATGTCCCTGCTTCAGCAGTGGGGGATCGGACCAGATGACCTCCAGAAGTTGCTTCCAGCCTCAACCATTCTATGATTCTGTGACATCAACAGTACATACTTAACTTGTGCCTTCCTGCAGTTTTGACATTTTTAGTCTCTGCATTGTAGTCTACATTTTTAAGGAGTGGCCATACTCAACCCTGAATTGCTCCAACAAGTAACTCCAGATATGTTAAGTTCTAGGATGTGCAGCTACCTAAAAAACCCATTGCAGCATCTTGGAAAGCCAAAGCATTATTTGCCAGACAGGGCTAACACAGTGCCATCACACTATGGCTATCAGTCTGTTCTGTGCAGTTCCATTCCAAGAGAGACACCTCAGGCAAGCACACAGAAAGGCACTCCATGCTGAAGTGGGCCTCTGGGTAGTGTCATGGACTGACAGAACACTGCACTTCTGCTCATTCCAACCATCCCTTCTGTGGCACTCAGGTTAGGCTCAACGTCCTGTTTCACAGAATCACCCTTTAATTTGAAATCCATTTAGTTCTAGGGCTTCCACGTACAGCTCCACTGAAACGCTGCTGCTAGGTATTCCTTCCTTGTTTGAGCTTTATTACTTTGACTACAATTCCTTTTCCACAGCTGGAGGAGATACACTTGAACGCACACATGGCTTACAGAGCATACCTTAACATGGCAAATCTGGTAGGAATACACCTACTTGAAAAAGAACAACGAATTTAAATGAAATATTTTGTAATTTTCTGCTCCCCATTATATAAACAGGCGTTTTTTCTCCTCAGACCATAGAACAAAAGACCATGTTGATGATAAATGTAATCACTTCATGTGTATTTTCAGGTATGGAATGACACAGCCCAGGATGGATTAAATAGAATGGCACAAGAAAAAATACTAAGAGGGAAATGCCTGTTACAGTGAAAATCCCCCTTTCCAATCACCTCCCATTTTCCAGACTGGAAAAAAATAAAAGTAAAATCTGTTTAATTTGGTTTGCAGCTGTCCAAAATTCTGAAAGTACTTAGGAACAATTCTGCTCTTATTAACACTTCATTTAAATCTGTGCCTCTTGGCTTAAATTTTTTCCATATGGGAATTTTTAATCTAAAATTGCCAGCTTCGTTTGTCCACTTGTTGATTCATAGATTCTTGCAACACTTTTCCATCTCCTACTGTTCTGCAATTGACATGAGAGAAAAAAAAATCAAATGCAAAAAAACTGATTGTTACCAGAAGCAAACTTCGATATGTGTTACTTGACATTCTTACTTTTAGCACTCTTTTTATCCTTATCTAAGAGAGAAGCTAAGGAGTCAACCCAGCCTCCTTCTGTAAGTTAGGAATCTAATCTCAGGCTTGGTCTCTGACTAGCCACTCTGTGAGACATAAATGGCTGCACAAGAGGTTTACAGAAGCCAAGGCCAAGCAGATGTAACTAAACTGAACAATTCTAACGTTTCCTTCCATTACAGTGGAAGAATACCACCCCTCAAAACCACAACAGCAACATAACTGATTTTAGAAACAAAGATTACATGAAAGTGTTAACATACATATCTTCAAACATCACTTTATATTTTAAAAAATTGATAAGCACTTTTATTGATCAGGTTCTGCTTTGGGTTTTTAAGCTCTAGGATAAGGGAAATATAAAGGTTTTAAACACATCCCTCATCCAGCCCTTAAGAAATATAGCCACTATGTCAGGGCACCTGGTAAATGAGACTGAAATGAACCCCTAATTTCTAATGGCTGTACGAAAATGTACCAAGATAAACCCACACAGCTCAATAAAGAACACCTGCCTGTGTGCCAGTCAATGAGGAATTCATGACTTACAGTATTAGCACACACATCCTTATGCTATTCAGAAATACTTGAAAAAGAATAAAAGGCTGAGATCGGTTGCCAGGAAGTCTGACAGTTATAATATTAAACACATATCATTAAAATGTTTTTATCCCGAGAGCTCAGGCTTCAAAGAACAAAAATATCCCATTTGTTCCTGGTGTAGTAAGCTTCACTTCTGCTGTAATACGCATCTCTGTTTACATAATGTCTCTCCAGCTCAGTTTCATCATTATCCATCACAGCACAACTATTTATCTGCCTTTAAACAAGCAAATGAGTGTGTGTGTTTACGGAAGCCAAAGGGCAACTAATGACACAGTCATTTTTCAATATATGGAGGGTTGTAGGCCATGTGACAGTTGCCACACCTGCAAACTGTCCCTTGCAGAAAATTCTCAGAAGATAGTTGTTATCTGAATTTGGGCACCTTGTGGACACAAGCAATGTAATTTTCAGCAGTGCTGCATACTCTCAGTTTCTTCCTTACGCCTGTGCTGTCTAGTGCACTGGCTTTAAGGAGATTTTTCACCAGCTGAAGACAGGACTTCTGATGCCTTAAAATAAGAGGCAAAATCTTACCAGAAATCTTGTTCCACTCAGGAACACACAGCTCCACCACCATTCCACTTCAACACCTCCACTGCCTTTAAAACTCTTGCAGCTATTTAGTGCTTTCTGTTGCATATTTTTGCACTCGATCCCTCTTCCCATGTAGTAACCACCATCCCTTTCCAGTTTTACCCCTTTTTCTACTGATCTTTATACTTCCTACAGAGTCTATATGCTTGTATTTCTTGGTCTAGAAGTTTCACACTCATTCCTAAAAACTCTCAGCTCTGTACTCTTTTTACTTCCGTGCTCACAGGAAGTATTTTACATTAATTACTCAGCTGCAAAGCAGTAAGGACATTTACGATGGGGTGACAGTTTATTTGTAATGTAGAGAAGGACTGACTCTCTGCAAGTTATCCATTCAATATCGTGACCATACTTCTGTAAACTGATAAAATAATATGAACTAATGAATGACAGAATATTAAGGGATTAAAGGCTTTAAAACTAAATTCCATTATTTGTTTTATAACAGCATAGACCATTTGCTGGCGCAGCCTGGCTAACAGACAACTGGTAAATACTCAGCTCTTCCACGCAGTTACCAGCTATCAGTGCAGAACTGCACCACTGTCCTAGCCTGCAGAGTTGGGCCATAAATCCAGCATGAGTCTTCTGAAGTCATGGAACGAGTAAAATAGGAAAATGTGCAAAGCAAGAAGGCTCCAAATTTATAGAAAGATTATGCAATAGTAAGAACAAAGACTAGTATTCTTTGTTTTGGGTGGTATTGTTGGGTACTATTGGATTACAAATTGTGAAGATTAAACAATAAGCACTGTTAACAAAGCAGGTGTAATTGTAGCATAGACGGTTTTATCATGTTCAGTGCAATTCTGTGCCAGTTGTGGACATGTTGTAAAAAGCGAACTATCTACCACTTCTAAATGATTGCAATCACTCATCGAATTTCTCAACACTTAGATAAAATGTGTTAAACATATTTTGTAAGCCCCTACACTATTTTGTATATATTGCCCTGCAATATACTCCCCAAAGTAAGTTTTGCTCTGAATTCCACGTTTTCTGTTTGCCATAGAAAAACCCTTCTAATTGTTTCTGAGAAAACGCTGGTCATTCCCAGGAATAAGCAACAAGTTTTTTATTAAGTCATGGTGCACAGCTGTATCCATTCTCCCATCCTCTTTTCATAATTATTGATACAGTATGTTGAAAAACATAACCATGAATTGGTAAAAAAATTAGCTCAGATAGATTTTTTTTTAGTTTGTCTTTTAGCACGACAACACAGTTTAAAGTACGTGTAAAAATTCCCTAAGCTGCACTGAAAGTGGTAATGGGCTGTATATGGTTTATACAGGCTTGAAGGGTATTAAATCTGATTACAAAGTTTTAGATGAAGGCAAAAAAATAGATGTGACTTCAGAATTTCAATGAGAACACTGTGATATTGCATGAGAGTGCTCCTCACCTGCTGCAATACATGTCTCTCTCTCAGTGTCATCAGTCTTCTGTGTAACTCTACTAGTTCATCGAGATATGCCTAGAAACAAATCCCCCCCAATAAACAACTTGTTAATTAAGTCATAGCTATGTATTTCAATGGCTTCAGATGTCTTCAAATACAATACAAATGGAAATTTCATTTTATATATTCTTCGAGCTAAACTTTCTTATTTAGTAGTCTGGCTTTCTCTAGCATAATCCAACCCAAACATAAATTTTTGCGGGTTTTGTGGGTGGTCCTTTGCTGTAGAAGATAATGTCTATATTTCAGCTGCGCTAAAAAGTGTCAAACAGACTGGGGATGCCAAACCAGCATCTTTAAACAACATCTCCCACCTTTCCACATAAGACGTAAACCCAAAGGCTCACTATCAAATCCCTCTTTTCCTCTAAAGCTACACAATTAATTTTCTGTGTTAGTAAGGAGATAGAAGTGGAGAAAGATCAAGCAAGATTAAGTCAGTGGTAAATTCCACCGTCCTTCTTGGAATGTCAAACATGTTCCACCTCTCCACCCAATTATCAACTTTCTCCTTCAGCTTGAGCCATCAGAAACCCTTTTTTCATTTAAGAACAGAGATACGGCACCAGGTTAAGAAACCAAAAAGTGTATGGATCAGGCCACTGAAAATCTAGCAACAGATACTGAAACTTCAGTCTCCTTTATCACAAAGTTGACACTAATACCTGTAAAACATGAACCTTCAGAGGAACTTGTCCACATTGGGAAACTGTGCTTTGCTCACTCACACAAGGACTTAGAGCTCTTACCCATGGCCAGCTGACATGATTTTCAACAAAACTGTCTGTCTCAGTGTTAAATGGTAACTGTTGCTTCCTATCATTCTGGTTAATGTGCTGAATTACACTGCCACTTCCTAATGCACAGGCTTCAGAGAGGATTCTAGAAAATATACAGTTTTTGTTGTTGTTAATTGATTTATTGGCTAGGAATACAGCTGTGAATTCTCATCTTCAAAAATTATCACTTCATCTGTGAAGCACAATGCAAACTCATGGTGGAGAGTAGATAAATAATAGATGGCAGATTCCCAATTAGTGACATTCACCAAATAACCACTTGTACTGAAGAGAAGGGAAACACTTTCAAAATAGCACAGAAGGAAGAATTATAGAAAAGAGGAGACAAAGATCAGCATCTAAAGGAAACCCAAAGCAAAGATGTACTAATTACTAAGATTTTCATTCTGTAACACAGGTTAGTGTTTAGTAAATACATTAATATCACATTCTGGACTAATTTACTCTTACCTCATTCTCACTTACCTTATCACAATCCCCATTTTTTATTTGTTTATCAGATTTGTTTTGCTTTATTGGACTTTTCACTTCGAAAATCTGGAAAAGAAAGAAAATCCATTAAAAATTAAATGCATCATTGGATACAATTACATATGAAAATTCTGCTATCAGTTAATAACACAAAGAATATAACAACTAGACAAAATGTAATAAAAACTCAAAACTGAGCTTTTAATTCTTTAATACATACAACCAACTCATATTTTTCCAGAAAAAAGCAGCTTACAGCAGAAAAATCTGAGTTGCTGTAATGAGGTGATATTGATATTATTAATCCTTAAAAGAACTAATTTCATGTCATTTAAAGCCTCCTAAACATTTTTTTTTGTATCTTTTGCATGCTAGTAGGATAAGAGGTCTGGTTTTGCAGATACAAAATGATGTTGAGGTAGTCTCCAGTGCCTTTTAAATGTGACATAATGAGTATATTTTTCCTTTTCTCTTCCCCCCACCCCCCAGTGCTGTGTCTTTCCTTCTACAATAGAGATTTTAAAATATAAACTGACCGCATGAGTTGTAACTGAAAAAAGTGTTTGATGGTAATTTTTCTTGCACTTATATGGTACCCTTCCTTCAATGCCATACAAAGATATTTACTACCATACATACAAACCAAGAATGCCTCATCCAGTACTGAACCACCATCAAGAAGAACATGTCAACACCATGCTTAATATGAAAATTATAGGACTAAAGTGAAGAATATTTTGGAGAAACAGAACTGGTCATTCGTAACCTGGAATATGATCCATTCTGAGAAATATCAAAGGAAAATAAATGATCACAGATGATGGGAGATTTTGTTTCACATTTCATTGTAAGTAAGACTAACATCATTAGCATGATTATCTCCAAAACCACATTGGACAGTCACAACACAGGACAAAACTCAGCAAATAAAACAAGGAAATAAGGCCTGTAAAAACAAGTCTTCAAGACTAGCAAGAAGCCTCGCCCACAGCTTTCTGTGAGTTCACTCTCATTTCTACTTTCCTTGGTATAAATGTCAAGGACTGCACATATGTTCCCCAGGCTGACCAGCACTGTAAGAATACAGCAGGCAGGCAGCTACCTCCCTGTATAGGAAAAATCACTGCAGATCTCAGTTAATCTTACATAAGCATTTACTTAGCGAAGAGTGATGCATGGCCAGAGAGCAAAAAAATGCCAATTCTTCAATTCAACACCCGCTGGGGTTACTGCTTTGTAGGCCAGTGGAAGAAAAAGTCTTGTTTTGAAAAAAACCAGACCTCTGGGCATGGACCCAGTATCTTTTAGATAGTTTTCTTGTTTTTAAAGGAAGAAAAATCTTGGTTTCAAACAGAACCGTAGCAACGATACAGTATATTTTTAAAAGTTGCTTCCTTACAGTGTTTTTAACGTGCAATTCAAATCTAACAGCTTAAGCACTCATTTAGATGAGACACAGCACCAGTCACATCTGAAGAAGCTTACAGAAATATCAACTCTGTCTTAGCTCTTTAGTTGTATGAATGGACTTAGTCAACACAAGCCTGATTTCATCAGTCAAACGCATCATCATGGCAAGCAGCACTATGCTACCAAGCAGAGATTTCAAGTGTGGCTACAGTCCATACAATTTGAATTCTCATAATGCTTCCCTAAAATCCTGATTTTCAGCTCTATTATAAAAATGGAAGAAGGTATGTGACACTCAATTTCAGCTGGCACACTGCTATTGTTTGGAGTGTCTAAGTGTGCAGCTAGACCTTCTGTTATATCACCAAAGAGGAAAGTAACAAGAAAGATGTGACTGAATGGGCTGGTGATACTGAGATTTACACTTACCTAACAATTACATTGCCTCTGTAGAAGTTAGCCTTCATTAAACAACAAGGCATAGACAAGTATTTTATTTTTCTTGTGCTTATGTCTCTAGTAAATGCAATATTCTTCATCATTATAGTTTAGTTTTTTCCGAAAAGACTGTCTCTTAAAAAGTTGTAACTTTTGTACAGATCAACTTGGAAAAGCCTACACAGTTTCTGGTGTAAAATAAGAATGCTTTCTGGACATGGAACCTCCGTCCTCTCTCTGTTGACAAACTACATCCTAGGTTTTTCTCTCCACAGTGTATTTGAACTTAACTGACACGAAAAACAATGTTTTGGTTTTGCACTATGAGTAACTTTGTATTGGAAACCTTATTAGGAAAACAATGACAAGTATATAATTTCTGCCAGATAACTGAAGCAGTTAACCTTAGAGATATAGTAAAGATTCATCAATGAAACTCGCCATCTAAATCATAAACTTTTGTTAATATATGTAGACACTATTCTAAACATATCAATACTGTAAGCAGCAACTTATTGCCAGTCAGTAAATTTCATGACTCCCTTATTTTATAAATTATGACTTTTTTTAAATAGTATTAACTTTTATGTTTAATTTTTATATTTAGAGATCCTTACTTTATTGGTGACTGGGAGTGTGGTAACTCCCTAACTCTAATTCTTATTTGTCCCTGATGTATTTTGTAGCTCTAGGTTATTTTATTTCTTTTCTCTGAAAAACAGAACAACCCTACTTTCCTATCTTAAAAATAACAATAATCTTTGCTCTTACATACATGGAACAAGTACTCTGACAGTGAAGTAAAAACTATTGTCTCCTAGTGAAGTAAAAAATATTGTATCTTCTAGATAAACACTGGTGGAGGAGAGTGGAAGAGATTAATGAGTAAAATTCTGAGATGTGAACTGCGTCTACTGCTGATAAACACCCAAACCTGTATCAATTTTACGACTGATGCCGTAAAGCCAGTTTGCATCATTTACCTTACAAAGCTAATTCATACAGAAAGGACAAATTTCTTAAACTACTGATGGAAACATTACTTTAGCCTACAGTATTTGCTAAACCAAATACCACTTATTCTGAAAAAAAAAAACCAAAACCAAAAAACCCTTCTGTCAGTTTACAGACTAAGTAACTGCACTGAAGTAACCAGAACATCATTATCAGCCCCCTCAAGGACTGCGTTTATGAATCCTGATTTACCTGGTTGTTGTTTGTTTTCAGTAAAGGTGGTGCTGGTTCATGATGTAGTGGCAAGGAAGCTGAACTGCTGTCACTGTCACTGCCATCACTCAGGCTAACTCTATGGAAAAACAGAGCCAAGACATTACACCTCCAGACAAAGGGCTGTTAACAGGGGTGAATCGAGTTGCACTCTGAAGTAGGACACTAAGAATGGCCCCTCGCCAAGCAAGCCATCATTAATCAAGGTCACGTGGAGGAGAGATATCAGAGCTGGGCCGCGCTCTGGAAAAAGCTCTGTGCAGCACAGAGAATGAGGCTGTCTCCCTGCACTTCGCTGAGATGACATGTTCGGTCAACAGCAGCTGACTTTACGGAAACGGGTAAATACTTAGAACTTAAAACTGCTGTTCCCAGCGTTCCTGGAGCAAGTCTGTCTCTCAGTTCACAGCCGCATGAAAGGAGGAAAATGTTTTAGAGAGAGACTTCCCTGCTCTTCCAAAAGCTTTCTAAAGAGCTGTACTTCCCACTTGGACAAGTGTTTCACTGGAAAGTTCCTTGTTTCTCATCATAAATAGCACTCTTTTTCCTTGCTAAAATTTTAAAACTTAGTGTCTCAGGAAAGGCCACATGAAAAAGCTCAGCTCCTAGTCAGTCTCACCCTTCATTTACTTAGGAACAACAGGGAATATTTATTTGTTGGAAGAAAAAAAAAATAGTTATTTGGGATAAAAAGAAGGCAGAGAAACATCAGCCATAAGGTTTTGTTAAAAAAATTAAACAAAAATCTCCACACTTAGAGACAAGTTGAGCTTAAGACAACCCTTTATACAATCACTGACATGAACAACTTCTCAAACTGCTAGTCATCTTGGTCTTTTTCTCCTTGATTCCAGCTGCTAAAGTGCACCAGGGAAGCAGCTGATGTTCATTAAAGTTTTCCTATTACCTTTCCAGTTAAGCAATAGCTGACACTGGCACTCAGGTGCTGTGCACTCACAGCAGACCCATGGGGATCGGACAAAGAATCCACTACAAAAAGGCTCGAGAGAGACTGTTCCAGGTTTTCCATAACCTCCATCAACATTCAGATGGAGCTTCAAGCTGCCTGAAGAATAGATGATTTCTGGAACGCACTCTTAAGGTTGCAACTAGAATGCAGAATCTTTTTTTAAAACAAGTAATTTCTGTGATAGATGCTTGCTTTAATTTCTGTCTGCACTTGTACACATTAGCTACTGCATGCAGCACAGAAACTACTTGAAATTCAAATTTCATCTACTCTGATCCAATTTAACAGCCTAATCTAAAACTGGTAAGCAGAGATCTTGAAAGTGAGACACTATGTACAGAACAGCTCATACAGCAATTGAAGGACTTAATTTTATCTCATTTATGCCAGAGAGTAATTATGACTACTCCCCTGAAGTCACAATGGCATGAAATCAAGCAAAGTCAAAGGAATGAGGATGATCATAACCACATGGATTAGTACAGAAATAGTTTGCACTGGGAATGGCTAATTCTGTTAGTTTTTAGAAGAGGCTGCTCTTACATTCATACACTTTTAAAAGAGAGTGTGAATTCTCTGCCAGTTTGAGAACATCAGACCTCACCTCATTACTAACAAGCACAACGTCTTGGCCACCGTGCTTCTTGCAATCACAAGATACTCACCTGCGACTCCTGCTTCCTCCTCGTGCATTTACAGGTTGTTCCAACTCAGAATCACTGTCATTCTCATCTGCTTCATCTGATTCATCTTCATTATCATCTGAATGCAGATCTTTCATTATAGACCTCAACGGACCTGAAACAGAAACAATAAAATATACAAATGAAGTTCACTTTGCAGTGTTCCACGCAATTCACCCAGCTTTGCAGACGACAGAAAACTACCCTCTCTGTACAGTGTTGGGAGAGGAGAGTCTTATACACTAAACAAATGAAGAAACCCACTGGGGGCTTATGCTGCAGGGACTTATCCATGAATCATTTACTCACACAAGCAACTTGGTCAGCTTCAGTAGACTCACTCATGACAGTGCAGTGATTCATATGCTCAAGTGTTTGCATGACTGGCCTCCTAGACCATAGCTAAAGTAAGTAAAATACTGTCATGCCAGGAGAAACTGACTATTACTGTATTATTATTAGAACAAGAGTCCTTTGCCTTGCTGGCTTTTAGCATTTTTTGCTTTCTCAAAGGGTATTATTTGTGAGTAAATATCTACAGGGAGGTACTGATCAGTAATAGTACATTTGTTAGGTTAATCCATGTATTGAGAAGCAGAGTCTAACAAATCATTCTGACTCGTACTGGTCAAGGCAGTCTTTGTCTTCTTGGTTTTTATATATCTAGTTTCAGCTGTCCCCTTTACTTCGGGGTCAATTTCAGGTCAAGTAAGCACTTTGCCAATGTTCACATATAAAAAGTTCATCAATCCCACGTAACACCATGCTATGTCCTTTCCTCAATTAACAGAAAGTACAAAGCTTGACTTACTCATAAAACTATATTAAATTCAGTTTTGGATTTTGGTTTCATTTTACTGAATTTATTTTGCTGTAAAAAGCAGTTACAGAAAGAGGAATACATTTAACATATCTGGGAAATGTAAAACAACTGCTGCTTGAAACAAGCATGTGCAAAAGCAGCTCAATGGTTTAAAATCACCAGATCATTGGTTTCTTTTCTCTGCTTTCACGCCTGGGAAGAAGCCTAATGGTGCTGATGGGCAAACTGCTGGTGGACCAGACACTTGTACAGGCAACAAGGAAAGAGAAGCTATACCGAAGTGCCTGTCCATACAACCAACGCTGCTCTGCACTCGATTTTCTGTTCCTGTTTGGGTCTCAGGCAAACAATGCTCAGGTATTTGCAAAAGGCAACTTAGAGTCTCACTAAATATCTAATCATCGACTCTTGAAAGTGGGAAAGGATTCCTTCCTTGGCTTTTAATAGAAGCAGTAAGGGCAGCACAAGGGTATTTCCACAGGCTAGTCTTAGCCTAGAAAGGCTCGTTTCCTTACACCTTAGTGGGCAAAGACACTAATAACCACCATCAAAGTCCTACTGCAGATGGTTGTCTTTGTCTGCACTGAGAGCAGATGAGTCTCACACTACTCCATAGGCCAAAGTCAGCTTCTGAGAATGTATTCATCTCCTCTCCATAGCGTACAAAAGGAAGAAAATGACAGGAAAGACTTTACAGTAAAGGACAATGAAAGGAAAGCATCATCATACCCTTGATGAAAGAGCAGAAAGGAGTGGGAGGAAAGGTAAAATAATCAACCAAAACCTAATTTCATAATGAAATTTGGTATAACACAATAGCTGATCTTGCATAAAACATCAGCACGTAACTCCAGAACATGGAAACTGGTAGCTACACTTGCAAGTCACTCAAAATCTCAGTCCCTGGTTTTATTTTTAAATTGAAGCAGAAAGAAAACCAGAACACATTCCTCATGATCCCTCCAAAGCCTGCTCTCCCAAGCTTAAGATAACTCATTCTTGACTATGTCCCTTTTCCAAGTATAGCAGAGGGCCATTTTATCCCCTGGTACTCCATTTCTGTGTTCTGGGACAATCAGATAATCCTGTTCCAAGTTGCCAATAGGCTTATTCCTCCTTCTTGGAAAAAAAGGAACTTGGACTCCTGAAACACATCCATCACTGACAGCCTCACAGGCATTGAACAACCTGTCATTCAAACAAGATTCCGTTTAATGTAGGACCATGTCCGGGGCTCTGAATAGGTCTTTTGTACTCAGCCAGCTAACTTTCTCAGTGGACTTCACTAACAATCAGCAAAACATTAATTTTTAGGTCTTATGATTCTAGTACTGATAATGATGTCACTGTTAATCTTCTGCTCCTTGGTACCATTTAATTTAAAATTCCATGACAACCTTTTTATGGGTTTGAGAAGTTATCTCCTAAAGGGTCAGAATAGTTAAGAAGAAACTGAAAACTAGGAGCTGCCCGAGAGCAAGTGTTCTTCATAAGGACACAGAGAAATATCAGAGTAAGCCCCAACGGCAGAAGAACTTGAAGAACCTTAGGTTAGCCCATCGCTTATGCAAAAAGAGGTGAAAAAATGTCATGCTATGGCTTTCTGACACTTGAGTGAGCACTGGAGTTTGAACGCAACAGAAAGAGGGCAATGGGCCTGGAGAGAATCTTCTAGTTAGGGAAAAAAGCACGGGTTCTCACCAGAGCACAACATACAGTGTAAAAATCATAGAATCATAGAATGGTTTGGGTTACAAGGGACCTTAAAGATC
>Ga0181612_132662_pt1 | contig 12747 bp, 10 predicted proteins | sample HoacroProtozoa21_FD_119630 | JGI IMG/M metagenome (GOLD analysis project Ga0181612, IMG submission 119630) | Hoatzin crop microbial communities from Cojedes, Venezuel. Combined Assembly of Gp0051906, Gp0051904, Gp0051908 | reverse complement strand
GTTTCCAGTGGCAAGCAATCATCGAACGCTCCATGGTTCCAGGACACCTCAGCCCGAGTGCACAGAGATGCTCTGGCCCTGCCAAGGATGCTGGCAAAGGTAACTGCAGTTCACCCTTCTGATACTGCCTCTGCTCCCAAAACCCTGACCTGTCTGATACAGCCTCCAAAGCTTGAAACTCAAACTGGGAAAGCCCACCCAAGCAGTACTGTACTTTTCACCTCCAGATGATTTAACCTTTTCCCCCCCCACCAGCTGCAGATACTGTGCAAGAAACAGTAGCCTGGAAGAAAGATAGCACGTGGCTCTGGGAAAAACAAGCACACATCTTAATGTGAAACATCTGCTTTTTACTCTTTTCTAGCGCATAGCAAAGAGAGCTTCCCCTTTGGCTTCCCCTGAACCAAGAGCAGAGGGGACCCAACAAAACTCTCCTTCAGAGAGGACTGAAACAGAGCATCCACCATGATTAAACACCAAGCTCTGATAAATATTTAAAAGTGGGATTTTGAACTCTCGCTATCTTATCAAAAGAGGCTTTAAGGAACACTCTGACCGCAACCTTTCTTAAGTGCCTCTACACAGCACTCACTCACCTTCCATCTTCCACCAAAACAGTACCTAGATCACACACTGCCCATCACTGTTATCACAGTGCACTTTGCTCATATTTTGGACTTCTTTTTTCCTCTTTTCCAAGCATCCCTTTATGGGTTACTTGAGTCACACAGCTGATACTCTTCTAGCATTTGCACAAGAACTGTTTCTGCTCCCAGTCCCTCAGGAGAGATTTACCTCTCTTCCCAAAGTCTAAAAGAAGTCATCCCAAACGGCATTTGTCTTATTAGACATGGTCAAGTTCACACTCCCAGGTCTCAATTCCAGCCTGGATCATGCAGTAATATACTTTAAAAAAAAAAAAAATCCTATCTAGTGCATGTGGCTTTCTTGCAAGATCCCTTTGATTTGCATCTGAAGACGAGTTTCTTCAGTTCTTCGTACGCTTTTGAAGAAAGCTGTTAGAGCACTCACCTCTCCCAGTCTTTGTAGCAAAGATGAGTTGCTTGACATTCCCCCACTTCCTACACTGGTTTACTAAATCATTAACAGACTCCTAATTTAACGCTCCTTAGAATAGTTGCCTGCTCAGCTGATACTCCTCCTCAAGCCTAAGTATGAGCCAGTAACCCAAATGCAGCTATTTGGGATCTGTTTTCCCCACTCCACAGGTTCAGAAAGCTTGCCAGCCACTCAGGTGACACCACTGGCCCTCTAAAGAGAGGAGGTGACACTTTCCAAGAAAAGCCCACTCATCCCCATTCATCAAGGCCTCTGCTGCTTTCCTCAAGACTTTTCATAGACTTCAGGTTCTTTGCAGCTTCTGCTTATCCCTCCTGGTTCTCCTCCTCCATGTGTGATCCCCATTTAGGAGTTACTGACAATCCACATGTGCCCTAAAAGTTGGGAAGATGCTTGCAGTTTGGAACTTGCACCAGAATGAAAAAGACCTTTGAAGGAAAACCCAAGTGTGTTCTCCCCATAAGGTGGAGAAACCAAAGAGCTGCAGCAACCCCCAGAAGGAATTCTTGTCGCTTTCTCCCCTGCCTGTGCTTATCAGACCCATTCGTGAACAAGCCTAATTCATGAGAAAACCAACCCAACAATACCTGGAGAGCGTTGTGCCAGGTTAGAGGGTTAGGGCAGCTCAGGAACAGGTTTGACGAGCACCAGCAGCAGTACATGGGAAAGGCAGGACCAAAACCTCCCCGTTTTGGCACAGCAGTTACCACCACAGCCTTGCTAGCTTTTAACACTCCACAACAGGACATTTCAATACCAAGCAAGGCAGCGAAACATCAAGTTTTGTGTTTAGGTACAAAACTACACCAACAGCTCCTCAAACGTGCCAAAAAGACTACCAGTTTAATAGTCCAATTTCTGATTAAAGCTTGATTTTTAGCAGGCATGGGTCAGCAACCTAAGAAACTGAAAAGCAATCCACAGCCTATGAGCCATGATATGAACATGAGCAGAACAGCACCGGGGAAGCGTTGCGATCATCACTATATATACTTCATGTAATTAGTATGACACAGAGCAGGACATTAATATGTGCATGCTTCACTCATTGCTGTCTCTGCTCCATTCTGGGCTATCAGCCGATCACCACCTCCAGGGAACACCCGGCTGCCTCTGGTCCTGATCCCACACTAAGAAAGCTGAAGAGAAGCATTATGAACACCTCCTCCCACTTTCTGCCTAAAAGGGTGGAATTTCAGTAATTTTTTTCCCTTTTAAAGGGACCAAGAACTTCACATTCAATTACTTTCTTCATCCTTTATTTCTAATTTTCATTTGCCTGGTTTCAGTTTCTACCTATCCCACCTTGAAACCATTTTACAGATAAACCACTGTACGGTGTATGGTGAATCTCCTTTGACTGTGTACAGCTCGGGAGGCCTCTAAGTATGGACAGTATGGTGAGAAACAGCTCAAGATATCCCCCCTGTAAGTATCCATAAGCCGCCTTCCAGAGCTCTTTAGAAATCTTGCCACCTCACGCTGCCCCAATATTCCAGAATGGCAGGGGCTCATAAAGTTGAAATCATTGAAACAAGAAACGCCCTCCTGGTATTTGTCTCCGTCCACTACAATCGCAGATGCTACAGGGAACCCTAAGCTTCTGCAGTCCGCTCCAGCATCCACAGCCGCTGGATTACAGATGTTGGTATGGACAGGTCTGCCCAGTCCTGCTAGCATTTGTTTTATGGACCTGCTGACCACGGGTTTGTCTAACTGCTTTTTGACTGTATCTAAACCATCAGCTTCCACAAACTCCTAGAACAAAGTCCAGAAGTTTAAAAAGCAGACAAAGAAATGCTTCTAATCCTAAGCATCTCAGACATTTTAGACTCCCCAGGATAGGGACCTGCCCCACTGCCTTCAACTCAACTGCCCTTCTCTGTATGTTTTCCAACTCTGCTGAAGACGCAATGACCAGAAACTCATAGCATGATAGATACAGTCACACACTCACCTATTGAAATTCACTCAACATATTACTCAGCGACCCTATGCCTTAATCAGACTAATACTTCAGCCCTCCAAAAAATAAAACAACATGTACTACCTGTAGCAAGCAAGAGACCTGCCTGCCAGCAATAACCAAATCAATGCCAGGGAGATGAATCCCAACGGTCCCAAGCCATGCCCATGTCAAATAATAAGGGTTTTGCCCACTCACCTGCAAGTGAGTTTCTTTCACAAGCCAAAAACCCACACCACTCACGGCACTCCTGAACACCAGCAAGCACGGCAGACACTTGAAAAGCCTGTTCGACTTCCTAGCAACAACTTTTCCCATTCCGCTGGCACTGTGCTACCAACTTCAGAGAAGTTTGGTGGTTTTCAAGGATGGCAGAAGAGCTCCAGAATGCTGATTACATGCTGAAAGCATCATCTTCTTTATGCTCTTAGGAAGAATTATGTATTTAATTAGAAGCAGCCTTAACGAAAAGCTGCTAAAGTTGAACACGGAGGATAAGTCTCACTTCACCCAAGGAGGCAAACCCACGCACTAAAGCAGATGCCAGAACCATTCACCTCTGTGCATCGTCTCACACGCACTAAAAACTTCTCCCAGAAGCTGGAGTAAAGCGCTATTTCGTACAGATCAACTTACCCTTACCTCGAAGGCAAACATTACCCTTCACACAGTTAGGAAACTGCATCTGCACAAAGCCACTCCGACTCAACTTCCGCTTTCAATCCCTGATCTTCAGTGCAGCCGTCAATTAGAAGCGTTCATTACCAAGTAAACTGCTCTACGCACTGAGTGGCATCTGTCTTCTTTGAAGCCTTCATACCCACCGGTGAGGATCACTTTGTACCGGTAGATAACTCGTAGACCTTTCGAACCGCATCCAGGTATGCAGTTCATCACTGCCAGCAGCAGCACTGGAAGCGTCAGCCAAAGATCCAACACAAAAAGCATTTCAGTGTCACCAAGCCTCACAGCTCCGTCCACCACAGAAAAGCAGCCTTCACGTTCTGATACCGATACAAGCAGAAGGCGTCCTTCTAACACAAGGTCATACCAAGCTTGCTAGAAGACTAAATTTAGCCACCTGTGCCTCAGGCAAGTCTGTTAGTTATGGGAAGCTCAGATACTGGTGTTGAGCACTGGTCCAAGGGTAAATCCCTTGGAAGACTTGACTCCATTTAATTGCAAAAGATCTTTAAGCTATTGAAGGGGAGCTCAATCTCAATTCGTCAAAGAGGAGATGTATTTCAATACCACACAAAACCGGCACGAGGACACTGCGATACTGTTTTAAGGCTCGTTTGCTCAAGCGGCATAAACTATTGCTACGTTCAATGTCAGAGTCGATAAGAGAGAAGCTCAAGAAGATTTAACAGATGGGGCTTCAGCACAAGCATATTTTAGAACACCTTCTTAGCAAGCATATTTCCTACTCTAACATGCCTCACACTACATTTATAACACGCTATAGAAGAGCGGATCAATGAGAACACAGGGATTATTCCAAGCTTTTGTAAATGTTAGCGGAGACTGATTGAACAGTTTGTGAAGACAAACCCCAGTTTACCTAAAGGTGTCACAGCAAACAGCTTTGTCAAACACTTAATAATTTTCCAAGCCAAAAAGATGGTGATGACTCAGATTCTTCAGCTGTGTTGGGTCTTTGGATCAGTATCAGCCACAAGCCCACAGAACCACCACAGCACTCAACTGAGGTTTGACATCCAAGATCACTGCAAACCTTCAATAGAATCTACCCATAGAAAAAACACAATATAAATAAATTGGTTCCAAGACGCCGTTGGGGAATATCTACATGATCTGCCTCGGCCCTGCAGGCCTTCAGAGACCCCAAAGAACCTGTTCTGGTGCAAGCAACCCAAATAGGAGTATTAGCTCAATTACACCAACAAAACCAGGATTACTAAGATGACTGCACCAAGTCCATCTGAGCGCAAGGTTTCTTGCACTAGGTGTTGAGTATATGTGGTCCAGGCAGACCCCCATAAGTCACACTCCATCCCCTCAAGTCTCTGCAGCCAGATGGTACCACAGAAGGCTGCCTGAACATCTCACAGTCACGCTGCATATGGCTGTGACACGCGACTGCGACACATCTGAACCTGCCCTTGCAGCATCCCCAGCCAGGAGGACGTTGAGACCCCCAAGCCCTCCAGCCTATCTGCCATGAGCCAAAACCCTGAGCTATCGCCACAGTGGCCAACAAGTTACCCCCAACACCCTGCCTTCCGTCACGTTGTCTCCTCAACGTCGAAGCACTCTGTCTTCTGCGGGGATCAGAAAGAACAGAACAAGTGGTTGCAAAACGCCATGCTCCCAGTCGTAGATCCTGACGAGTGAAGGAACACTGGCATGCACAGTAACTACCAACATTTAGACATGATAGAAACCACCGAGTACCAGTGCTGTATCCAGTAAATCCAGACATAAACAAAGCACTGTGTATTGGTTTGGAGCCTAATACCAGTTTTGGATCTTAACCACTGAGTAATATAAATTTCCGCAGAGGTATTCTTCCCACAGAAGTGGAGCACAGCCTAACTATGATTTACCATCACTGGTGTTGCATCTATCACCAGTAAAACTGAAGCCTTAGCGCTGCCAACACTGCACAGAGCTTTTTCACAATTAGAAACCTGTCAAAACCTTTCCAAACCGAGGACAGCTGGGAAGCAGTATCAGATGCTGAAGTGGCTGCAGGCCTGATCTCAGCTGCAGGATGATCATCCAGAGAACCAAAGATGTCCAAACTGTCTGACCCGGCACTGACGCTAAGCCAACCAAGGCAGTCTGTGGCTAGCAAAATGGGACTGCAACCAGAGAGCAAGCACTTCTCAGGGTGGGTAAGAACCTCACTACCTGGTGGATGCACACATAGCACGTATTTTGGAAATGTTTATTTTCATCTAAGAAGCTACTCAATGCATGCGTGGCCACAGCCCCTCCCTCCCAGCGCAAGCCGGTGTGTTGTTACCTGCTACCACAGCCCTGCCAAAAAGCGACAGCCAGAACGAATCTTCACGAGCCTCCTAAAGGTGATACCTTTGAAGTCTGACTTGGACTTGAAGAGAGACAACTACAAAGTATGTGGTCTCTGCTTCATTAAAATAAGATGTTACAGTTTCTTAAGTTTCATTTGTTCATTGAAACTTGCTCTTTTAAGATCCAGGAAACAAAGAAACTAGCCTTGCACCTTACAAAAGATGACAGTTACCAGGTACCTAAGGACAGCCAGACTAGCCAAAACGGGCTTCCTACAGGACTTACAATTAAGACACTTGTATCAAACTTCAAAAAAGTTGAATTGTTTCCTAACACTGCCAGAACTGGCACTGTCAATGGAACAACATTCTGAGACGTATTTTAGAGGACTTCCTCTCATGTGTTTTTAACAGACCTAAATAAGCAGAAGTCAGATCTACAAGGAATTTTGAGTCACAAGGAATGAAAGCTTGAAGATCCAGTAAGTCTGAGATGCTTGAGACTGCTACTTTTCAGAAACCCACCTGAAAAATTTTGTCCAAGAGTAGTAATAACTCAATTCATGTGTCTCCCCTTGCTACGCGGAAGACTAACCGCACGCAAACAGATTTCCTTCAAATTAATTTTTCCTGTAGTGTGCTTTCCATTAACACAAAGGAAGAAAAACGACCACGTCCAAACCTGCCCTCTGATTTATAACTCAGAAGCGAACGTGCAGCAGCTAGCAAAGGAACACTGAGCTTGGTTTGTTGTTTCTACAAACAAGATGTTACCCTAACTACAGGTGCAACAAAGCTAAGTATTTAAGAAAAAAAAAAAAAAAAAAAACCACATGCAGATTTCACCCTCCTAAGCACACAAGATTTTCTGTTACATTAGACGAGTTAAATTATGAACTGAGCTCCACAGCAAATCGCCAAGATAGAGGTGATCATCTTTCCCAGCATAAAATAAATACCTTCAAGGAACACATCCTTCAGACTGGTTTGCTTCACAGAGTTCAAGCAGCTTTCTCCAACAACTTAATTAACCTAGCTTTAGCACAGAAGTACAGGGATTCCTTGTGGATTGGAAAAAAAACAAATAGCTCTATGGAAAGCAGGTATTCCAGCATTTTCTTAGCATCACCATGAACTGCATGAACGCATGAAGCTTTATCAATAGGCATTAAAACATGTATACGGGACAGCATCTACTCAGGACATTTAATAGATGATGTGGCCTCTTCTAACATACCATGTGCAATATGGCCAGCTCATCTCAGAAGACTACAGAAATGCGACAGCTTCATTAAAATCGACAGCAGATTCAGGATGGCAAAGAAACCTTCACTTCTTTGTAAACAGCTGCAGTTTTCCCAGCCCAGAGGAATGTCATAACGTAATCAGAAAGAAAAAAAAAGGAGCAGGATAGCAGAGGCAGACAGGAAAACAGTTTTCCCATCTCACCACTGAATATCCCCAATTCCTGCATTAAATGCTAGGAGTAGCAAATCCAAACTAGTCAATTGTCTTCCACACAGCAGAAACTGTCAGGCTAATCTTCAGAGGAGAATTGCTGTCAACTCTTCAGGCTATTAAGTTATTATCCGGAAGAGATTTGCTCACAGATGAGCAAGCCAAAACAGAAGATTCAGACAGGTGAGAGACACCTATCCATTTCGGAAGATGAGCTGCTCTAAATAGATCTTACAGGAAGGAGTAACATATGAAAAGCAGGAGAAAATGGTGGTAATCTCACACTGATTGCATTTCATCGTTGGTTTTGCCAACTTCTAGAAATAAGACATCTTTTAAAAGGTAGGCAGCCTCTGATGAGCCAGAAATCAAACAGGCATTTTAGCAAGGAGTTAAAACACCTCTTCCCTTCACAAAAAAGAAAGGTCTAAGGGGATTTAACGTGGAATACAGTGATGCAGCACGCACAACAAGTCTGAGATTTTACCTCTCCACAGAATGGTTTGGGTTGGAAGGGACCTTCAAAGCTCATCTAGACCAACCCCCCTGTCATGGGCAGGGACATCTTTTACAATATCAGGTTGCTCAAAGCCCTGTCCAATCTGACTTTGAACGCTCCCAGCACATACATCCACAGCTTCTCTGGATGACTTGTTCCAGTGTCTCACCACTCTCATCACAAAAAGTTTCTTATGGCCAATCCAAACCTACCCCCTTTCAGCTAAAAGCTGCTGCACCTTGCCCTGTCATGGCAGGCCCTGGTAAAAAGCAGCCTCTCCATCTTTCCTATAAGCCCCCTTTATACACTATAAGTTTGCAAGAAGATCTCCGCAGAGCTTTCTCTTCTCCAGGCTGCACAGCCCCAACTCTCAGCCTCTCTCCACAGCAGAGGTGTTCCAGCCCTCTCACCACTTTCATGGCCTTCTCTGGACTCATTCCAACAGGCCCGTGTCTTGCACTGAGGACCCCAGAGCTGGATGCAGTGCTTCATGTGGGGTCTCACAAGAGCAGAGTAGAGGTGGAGAGTCACCTCCTTCAAGATGATTCCTTTACATCCCGCAGACCGTGCTTCCCACACTGGTGGTTCTGCCACTGCAGATTGAAGCCTTCAGTTGTTTCAGCTCTCTGCAGGTCAAGGTGACCACTGCCATAATTTCATCAAAACCAGGAACTTTGCAGGACTTCAAAGGGTGTATCGTCAGTGACTTGTTTGTGCAGGGACATACTACTAAATAAGGTCAGGAAGGAACTGCTGCCCACGGTCCGCAAAGGTACAGCTAGCATATGATGGAGGGAAGTTTCTGGAGGCAAAATTCAGGCTGAGAATAGGAAGGCAATGACCAAGAGGCGTGTGACAGCATCTCAAAGAATTGCTCCCACACTCAGGCTCAGATTCATTAGGAATTGAGGAGATTTTTGGATAACTGGAAGCCTTTACAATGAGGACTGAATTAACCAACATAGCACCCGGACACTGGCACTTGCAATCAAGATCGAAGGCACCTCTGACACTTCAGAAGAGCAGAGAAAGTCAGCAGATACAGAGGAGCACATATCTGAGAATGATGCAGCTTTTAGGGGAAAGAAGCTGATTCATAAGAACTTCACCTCCTCAAAAACCCCTACAGATGGGACAAGAATTAGCCATGTGAAAAACAGAAGCTAGAAAAATCAACACAGTACAAGTTAAATAGGACGCAAAGACGAAACCAAGTCACAAATGAATTTCTACACAAATGCTGGAAGTCTAGAAGTGAGATGGAGAAACTCAAAAGCCTGTTTTTAAACTGATAACGTGGATGTAGCAGGTTCATTCAAAACACGGTGGTGGGCAGACAAGTCAAGGGGACATTGAAAGTATAGGAGGACCAAGCAAGCTTTTAAAGGACCTAAGATTTCTAACATACACCACCATTCGAGCAATCTAAGTTTACTGTGTCAGCAAGAAACACCATGTAAATCAGAATCCAAACCTTAAACCAGAAAAGCACTGTCCCAGCCACCCAAGCAGCAACAGCAGCTGTCACGCTGTCACCAGGGGGTTGGACAAGCAGGAAATGTGGCATTCAGTAGAGACCTCAAATGTCTCCGCGTAAACTGCGCAAGTGTCAGGTCAATATATAAGGTCAAGATTAAGTTTTTAAATAGCATAACGTGACTCCTCCCCAGCAGCGATGAGAGAGGTGGCAGTTCCGGCCTCCACCTTGCATGGCGGCTGGAGTATTGGTGTGAGCCCCCAGCGTGCGATCTGACCATGCCGTAGAAGGAACGAAAGCCAACCCAGCCAGCACCGCAAGGGTAAGTGTTCAAGAAGCAAACTAAATACAAAGTAGTAAGATTTCATTATTAAAAAAAAAGAGAAAGAAGTCCCATGATTTATTACGGGGTTAAATAATTATTAGACAATGTCTCCCAAAAGTTGAAATTATATTTTACACTCAGTGTGCTGAGCTTGGCCACCTCCACTCTCACTGCTTGACCCCAGTCAGGCAAGCCAAGCAAATAAGGCTTCGGGTGGCAAAAGGACCACTCAGAAGTCAAGGCAACAGCAACAACCTCACTTTACATACAAAGTCACCTAGGAGGAGGACGGGGAAGTCCCCCATATAGTTTCTTGGTTAAAGCTGAAACCAGAGTACCTGAAAGCCACTTTCACCAGCTCTCTCAGAACGATTCAGAGGCATCTGAGCAACTGCAAACCAGGCAGCTGCGATGGGCAAATGAGAATTGTCCTAAAGCACGGACTAAATGAACACAGGGCTAATTATATTTTATAAAATGAAGTCATGTCTCAGGATTCAGCTGGAGGTTGGTGGGGTTTTCTTTTCTTTCTTCTCCCTTTTGCAGGAGACAGAGCATGTGAACAAGGAAAAGGCTGCCGATACACTTCATTGAAAAAAACCAAGCATACTACATGACAAGATCCTTCAAAGTTCTTTGGAGAACAAAATTCTGTAAGATAAAAGAAAAAATCCTTCACATACGTAAATAACCGGTTAAAAAAAAAGATAAGGAAGGGGGAAGAAAGGCATCACTGATCAGTTTTGTAGTGGAGAAGACTCGCCAAAGGATTCTGCTCTGCTCAACTACATTGAGCTGTGCAAGAGAAGGCAGCACTGAGATGACAACATTTACTACTCTGAATAATTCAATGTGATCAGTAAATAAGAGCAGTGACTCTAAGGAATTGCAGTAAAATCTCATGATGCGAGTGGGTGATACAACCAAAAGCGCAGCACATCAGGAACTGCCACCCTAACTTCAACTTAAAAAAAATACGAAAGCCTGGACTCAAGCCAAGACTGGGGAACAGGATATCAGGGCTACAGCAGTGTATTCCACAAAAAAAAACCCAAAAACATACCTCTAGTTCTTTGATCACTAACGAATGAGCAGAATGCCTGCAATTACACAGAAAATCATACAGAACGAAATACAAATCCAGAGTGCAGTGTTTTCTAAAGAGGCACCCGCAACATTAATATCACCCACTGATCTCATCAGCACCTCTGCCAACCTCCCCGACTCACTCGTGCCGCTCCTCCTGCCATCCCCATCTCCAGGGAGCTGGAGCAGAGCTGGCAATGACATGAAGAGCGACGAGAAGAGACACAGAAAGGGAACTCCAAACAGATGAGGATAAGTCAGCCTAACCAAGAGACTGCCAGGAATGGAAAAAGTAGTTTCCCAAAATTGTGAATGTCATGGAAAAAGCAAAGAAGTAATTTGTTCCAAATTTGTTTCTTCCTGGTTTTTTTGGACACCCCCATTTCTTGTTTTCTGTCTCTTCCTCATCCATAGACCATGTAACAAGCAGCCTACACACTTACTGCACAGCGCAAGGCAGTGAGTACCACAGTGGTTCAAGGCGAGTGGACAAGCCTGTGTCAGAGAAGTGTGAAGGTTACTAAAGTCAAACACCTGGCTCAGGGAGGTCATAAACTGCTGGAGAGGGAAAAACAGAGCACCATTTCCACAGATTAGATCTGCTGTATTTAAGTACTCCTCCCCTCCCCAGGCATCTGCTACTGGTTACTAGCGAGCAGGATACCGGGCCAGATGGATTCCTGGTCTCATCTGGTAGCACTTTTTAAAGCATTATAAGGATTTCATCTGTTAACCTGAAAAAAATGCAACAGCTGATTGCTTCAGAAGAGCTGAAAATGACTTTATAAAGCCATGACAAAGTGAGCAATCTCAGTGCAAGGAAGGCAGCAAGCAGCTGTGGACTGGGCTGCCCTTCGGATCTCGCCCGGCTCGTAACGGCCCTCGCAGTGGGGCTCTGTGAACCTGCCTGCTTGGTCGCTCCCCACCAGAACACATTCCGTCAGCGACTCCACGATAGGAAGTCAAATTGTCATCGATACAGAGAACTGGAACAGCATAAAAACTCCTACGGAAGAGTAACAGACAGACTGGAAAAGGCAAGGTCATACACTTCAGACTTCACAAAAAACGGTACTATGAACTGGAAAGCTCTTTAATCCAAAGAAAAAGAGAGAGACACAAGGTATTAGCTTGTCACCGTGACCTGTGAGCCATCAGCCCGATTCAGACATGAAGGATACTGGCACAAAGAAATTACCTGCGACACCACACAGCATCCCAGAGACCTCCCCCGCCCTTCTGTGCCCTGCTCCGGTCAGGGGCGTTCAGGGATTAGCTTTAAGCAAACACCTGCATGGAAGAGATCGACCAAGAACCTGGAAAAGAGCAAATGCAAGGTTGGCGCACGTGGTTTGAAAATAAGAAGCCAAGAGTTGAGTGCTTTCTGAAATCACTAAAGGACAGAAGCGCTGGTTTTGTAAGAGGCAACACAGATCAGTATGTACCAGCCACAAATAAACTGACTGCAAATCTGGAGCAAGTTTCCAAGAGAAGAGCTTTCCACAAGAAAAAAAACACACCAAGAAGCCCAGGTTGGCCTAAACCAGCAAGGACTTTAGGCCAGCAGAAAATACGCCGCTGCAGACTTGCGGAGTAAAGCGGAGAGCTGCGCCTCATCTTCCTCGCAGCCCAACAGCTCTTAAAAAAAATACAAAAGGTACCAGCGGGACACTTTGCAGAGTCCAGAAAAAGCCATTTCAGGGCATGCAATGTTTGAAGAAACACTTGTGTCTAAACAAAGTTTAGGTAGTGATGCAAGGCATTAGTGTAAAACCCTGGCTTTATCACAGAATCACAGAATCACAGAATAGTAGGGGTTGGAAGGGACCTCTGTGGGTCATCTAGTCCAACCCCCCT
>Ga0181612_122364_pt1 | contig 12747 bp, 5 predicted proteins | sample HoacroProtozoa21_FD_119630 | JGI IMG/M metagenome (GOLD analysis project Ga0181612, IMG submission 119630) | Hoatzin crop microbial communities from Cojedes, Venezuel. Combined Assembly of Gp0051906, Gp0051904, Gp0051908 | reverse complement strand
GGGGGGGGACGGGGACCGGGACAACCGGGGCAAGGGCTGCGGCGAGAGCTCCCCCTCCTGTCCTCCCCTCCCCTGGCCTCCCCTCCGCGGTGGGATGCGCCCCACGGACCCTCGGGTACCAACCCGCGTGCGAGCCTGCGTGGGTTTCTGCCCGCGGGCAGAGGGAGAGAGCCGAAGGTGGAAGGCAGGCTCATGGGTTTTTCTTTTTTATTTTCCCAAGTAGCAGCCACAGCCGTTGCAGGCCAAAATAAAGCTGCGGCTCTGAACGGGTTTCTCTTCACGTTGCTGATAATTTACCTTATTGTTCCCTGCTCTCCATCAGGTTGCTTAGTAATGGCAGCCGCTGTGGAAAACATCTGTCTACGCAGCCTTTCACAAGCTAACCTATTCTCCTTTCACCTGTATCCGAGGGAAAGCCATAATAAACAGCAATTTAAATTCAGGTATTTGGCTTGATTAAGTGTTTAATTAGACAAAGAAATTCATTATATGTGTTCACAGAAAAGTACCATTACGCTGATTTTTTTTTCATTTGACTTGAAGTGGAAATGTTCCTTTGACTTCTTGTATGACACGCTACGGTGATAGATTATTTGTGCCATCAGAAGCAAATAAATGCACTGAATAATTAAAATATTGGCTCCCAATTTTTTTTTTAATTTCTTTGAATGCAGCCAGCCATTTTCATACACATGGAAAACACACGTATGGACTTCTCCCTCGCTTCAGTTCCATCCAATCCTCACTTCAACCTCAGTGATGTTGTTTCACCCATACCTGTGAGAAGGGGTACATTCCACTCGTTCCTGAGCTTGGACGAACGCCCGCAGCATTACTCACACACAGCAGTGTCTGCAGATTCCTTTCTGCTGGGGATACTAATCTCAATCCAGAGTTTCCTTCGACGATTAGAGGCTGTTCTGCAAAACATCAAGAGGAAGCCTCTCCAAAGCAGACACAGGATGGCAGCCGAAATGGGAATAGTGGCAGTTTTCCAAATACAAAGGTCTGGAAATGTTAGGAGGTATTTTAATATTGATGAATATTTCATTTTTGGGCTGCTTTAAGGTATCAGTGTCAAATCTGTACAGATTAATGGCAAGATAGAGCCGTAATACTGTTAATGCTTTTTAAAGTTCTGGCAAACAGAGAGGAACTTTATTTAACTTATTAAATCATTATTTAGTGATTGCTTTTCTTGCCTGAAACATCACATAATTTGATAAACAGAAAGAAATGTTAACTGGTTTCTCTGGGTCTTCCTTAAATTCTTCCAAGTCTTCTCTTCAAATGCCTTTTTGTTTCTTGTTTCATTTCTCATGTTCCTTACACCAAAAGTAAGAAAGGAGAAGTCTTTTCCCTCTTCAGCATCAGAGAACACCCACGCCATTACAAATCAATCAGTATTAAACCTTTAAAAAGGTATCAGCAATGCATTAAAAACCAAATTAGTAAAATATGCCCTGGACACCAGTATTGACTTCAGGGAAAAATCTTTATCATCCGTCTACTGCTACACCCTATATACCCACTATGGTTATTCAGTGACTCTGCTGTGATGTTTTCATATTACTGTAATGCCAAAGATCAGGTAGAGGAAAATGAACAACCTATGGATGAGCAAGAAACTTAGGTACCTTATAGCCGATTTGAACCTGGCTGTGAGAAACTATGCACTGGCAACCTCTGGACTTCAGTACAGTTAAGGACTGTAGCTCAGAGTGAGACTTGGGAATCTTTCAGAGTTTCATTTGGTTCAAAACAGTGGTCTGCTTGCTCTGTCATACAGGTTGGTAAGAGCATATACGAAGCCCTGCTTTCTTGAGGGCGGCTTCTTTCCTTGTAGCTGACACCCAAAATGCTGACTTGCAAAGGCTGCTTTGGAGAAGGTCTGAGGTGCCCGAGGGACCCTCCTGCTCTTTGTGTCCAGCCCCTCTTTCTCACATATGTTGAAAGCAGGGAACTGCCAAAGTCAGAAGCAAAACCAGTGATGGGTGGAGACTTGTGCTCTGCAGCTGTTCCACAGCTGTAAAGCTCCCTCCAAGCTGAAGCAAGAATATTTACAGCTAAGGCACACTCAACTCTTCACCTATCATTTCTCGATAATGACCATTTCTGCCCCTTCCCATTCTTTTACTTCTCCATGCAGAAGGCAGCAGGAGAGAGTCTTCTTATTTTCACTTCAATAAATGGGTAACTCTCCCAGATGCTACAATGATAAGAGGAGAGGGGGAGAGGTTGTGTGGGATCGGGATACAGCAGAAAGTTCTTCCTGCTTTTTAACTTCATTCTTTTTTTTTTTTTAATAGACCAATTGTGCTGATAACATTCCTGAAAACATTATTACAGTAATCTACATCAAGTTCTTCCTAAAAGGCATCCCTCCTCTCTTTGTCTTTCTGTGAAGAATAAAAGATTTTTTTACAATAAAGATAGTGGTTTATCCATTTTCTCATAATCCTGTATTTCCCCTGTGAGCTTTGTTGCATGATATAGTATGTCAGTTTAAGTAACATCTGTCACGGGATGGAAAACAATTACACGTTCTTTTCATTCACGAAAGTCATTCTGGAGTTTCTTCATCCTTAATTTTCTTGTCATGCTTCCAAAAACGTTACATCATTTTGTCCAAATTACCCCCTGCATTGCATATACAAGATATAGTGGATTATTTATTCCTTTCCTGGACCCAGAGAAACATGTCAAGGTATCTACAGTGACATATACTAAATGATTTAGACTCCGGTAAAGTTGGGTTTGATGTGTCATTATTTGACAATTACTCTTCTACTGCAATGCTTGCTTTCCTGCCAGCATCTTGCCAGAATCCTATGTGACGTGATTCAATGTCTTGATGTTCTCACTTGTATTTACATGAATTTTACACATTCTAATATATAATGGCAATACATTCACATCACTGTGGTGGAAAGTCTGTCAAAAAAACCCCAAACATATCACAGGAATGCATAACAGAAATATATGCAGGACTAGTATTTTCAATGACGGAAAAGCTTTTCTAACTGTGAAGGTGGTCAAACACTGGAACAGGTAGCCCAGAGATGCTGTGGAGTCTCCAACCTTGGAGACAGTCAAAATACGACTGGAAAGAGAGAGCCAACCTGCTTTGAGCAGGGAGGTTGGACTATATAATCTCCAGAGGTCCCTTCCAATCTCAGCTATTCTTTGATTTTACTGGGGATCCCAGACTCGGACCCAGCACTTTGGATGTGTCTCACCAGGGGTGAGCAGAGAGACCACCTCTCTCGACCTGCCCCCAATGCTCTCCCTAACGCGCCCCAAACTTACCTGTTGCAAGGGCGCATTGCTGGCCCGTGCTCAGCTTGTTGAGCGCCAGGACCTTCGCTGCAAAGCTGCTTTCTAGCTGGTCCCCCACCTATATTACTACAAATATTATTCCTCTCTGGGTGCAGGGCTTCACATTGCTGAACTTCACGAGATTCTTGTCAGCCCATTTCTCCTGCAATTTATTCAATTTGCTTTGATTTAAGGTCTTGGGTAATTAGTATAACTGTTATCTGGAAAGTTTTTGTTTTCCTGAACTGTCTTGCTTTTCCTAATTAAATCATGCATGTAATATTAATGACAATAATCTATGTCTCTTACTGCCATAACCAAAAATAGATTTTGCTCAGACAGCCCGGAGAATCCTTCTCTACACAGGCAGGATTTTTTGCCTTAAAACAGGATCAATGTATGTATCCATCTCCATCTGAGACACTAGAAGTCATGTGTGGTTATCAATTTCTTTTCACAGCACTGCTAGTTAAAGCAGAATTGACATGTCCTCACCACTCCCTTTCAGATCACCAGAGGGTGCTGATGGGAGATAGTCACATACAACTTCCATCCCAGCCAGCTGGCCCGGCAAAGGCTCGCCACAAGAGTTCAGCTTTGGGTGACTTCGGGAGTCGAGGGTCAGAAACTCGGTGCATATCTCGATCAGAATGCACTGAAATCCTGCCCATGTACATGTCAAACCCTGCCATGCTGTGGGTTATTCTGAGTATCACCAGAGGTCCCCAGGTGCATTATCACTCCTGCAAGGCCAGGTAGCAATTCAGTTGGCTTGCAGAGCCAAGGCTTTGCATTATTGCTTCCTCTCACCACCCGGGACAAAGTGAGAAATCGCCTCCTGCACATTGTAAGTGTGTCACAGCGAGTGCCTCTTAAGCCCCGGTGTGAGGAGCTGTAGGCTGAGCTTTATTGGCTTCACCTGAACTGCCAACACCAAAACCAGGTTCAAGGCCAACTTCAAAACCTAGCCACCCGTACGATTAATTGGGGGCTTCCTGTCTGTTGTTAACGAATATTTCAACTACCAGTTAGTATTACAGCTATTTTGCAGATGAGAAATCATTGGGAGAGAGATAAAGTGACAAAACACGTGTACTTGAAGAGTCTCGTGGCCTCAACTAAAACCCAGCTCTTATGTCTTGTAGGACAGTCCTGTCACCATTAGAACACGTAATCTAACCTTCTTGGAAAAAAATGAAATGTGAGCCTCCCTTTGAACCAGCTTGACTTTGAGCTCACTCATGAAACGCCAACGACCTTTGAAAGCACACAGGGATGGCACCATTGACAGATTTTGCCTCAGTTGGCAGCAAATAAAGTTATTTGAAATAACTGCCAAAGCTGTAATTTATCAGACTTTTTCACAGATTCCACAAAGGCAAGGAAATTCAAAGTCGAAAGGCTTTCTCCAGGCAGCACATGCCAGGCATTTGTGCATGAATTGCAGGAGGGGAAATGATATGTTTCTTTTAGAGCTGTTGTTGCCATCATGGAAAGCGAACAAGCATCTGTGCTTCGGAAATCAGTGGAAGGAAGGTGTTCCGTGAAAGAGAGCATGTGGGAAAGCGGCTTAAAATGGTGAGAGCGTACGAAAGTAGCAGGAGTTCTGAATGCCATTGGGGAGAAGAACTGGAACAAGGCTGACACATAGAAAGGTGGCGAGAAAGCAAAAAGAAATGCAAAGAGGAGTACACTGAAGGCAAAAAAAAAGAAGAGACACTTGGCTAGAGAATAGGTCTGAGCAAATTCCAAGAGTGAGAGAGGAACAGAGAAAGAAGGAAAAAAATGTGGGGCAGATGGAAAGTGTATCTATTGGATGATCGTGCAGGTGAATGTGTAAGTTTGTGTTTCAGTGTGTTTTACTGTGGAAACAGATATAAAGCTGAAAATCAGATGTCCAAGCAGGACTCCTGAGACAGCAATGCCCTCCACATTTACACCGCACAAAGTCTGTAAGATGATTGTCCTCTGCAGCATTTGCCACTGATCCTGAAAAAATGAGAAGATTCACATTTAGTAATATTTAATTCAAGAGGCCTGCCTACCTTACGTCTCCGTAACTAAGGGTTGCACCGCTAGTCCTAAGGTTTTTAATTTCACTCTGGGGCTGACGATTTCCTGTGTCACTACACTGTAAAGCTGAATCCAGAATAACAATTTAATACTTGAGTGCCCAGAGCAAGGCAGATGCTTTGCATCAAAGTGTTCTCTTGTGTATGTCGAGTGCCTGCAGCTCCCCCCGGGAGGTGGTGGGTGCTAAGGTCTTCTGAAAACCAGGTCACCGTCACTCAGGAGCTCAGAAAGGAACTGAGGTGCCAAAGTTTAAGGCTAAACTTGCAAGCAAGTGACATCATCGTGGAAGAGTGTGCCTCTGAAGGACTGCCATGCTTTCAGTCGTTTGAATTTTGGTACGCAATAGGCATGCATTTGTGTATCAGATGCCTGCGTAGCTTCTAACACCCTCCAGAGATAATAGGAGGATAAAAGAAAGAGGGAATGAGAGAGAAAAAAAGGAAGACGGGGGGAATGAATAGAACAGAAAGGGATGGAGATGCTCTTCAAGGCTTCTCTATAGACTAGTTTGGGCATTAGAAGAGCGAGGCTTAGAAGTTCTGGAAAATAGATCCATTTTGGTTTATTAAACATGATAGACTTGATAGAGCATCTGGCTCAAGAAGTCTCTGAAGTGCAGTCAGGTGGAAGCTGGGCGGACATGCCACAGGACATACTTCTCTCTACTTGCTCATTTTCTCATTCTCTTCCCTTAAGCATTTCATACTGGCTCTTATCAGACACAAGATATATTACCTTAGATGCTCCTTTCATCTCACTCAATACTCCTATATTCTACTTTGCATTAATAGCTTATGGTTTCCCTTCTATAGCTTACTTAACTGTGTTGGCCTAGATCAATTGTTCTTCCTCTTGTACAGCAGCAGTAACTATGACTGCTATAATGTTCAAATTTTTACCATTTTAGAGCATGTACTGAAGTGGCAGGCAGGCATTTTAATTACAGGGATTAAAAGGAGAACAGATGCAAGTAAGTCAAGTACTAGGTAAAAATAAATGCATGGCCCTTATACCCTGACAGTCATCACTCTTTGTCTCCAATGGATTGGCATCAGGATACATTCAAAAGCAGAGGAAATTGTACTGAATTGTACTGAAAAACACCTATATTGAACAGAAGGGTTTACCTAGACCAGGGAAAGCATATAGATAGTGCAGTATAGTATAGAAGAATACCTTTGTTGTTTTTGTTTTTATTTCCCCAAAGCCATTTAGTCAGCACTACTTAAAATACATTATTTTGTTCAGACACAGAATTACAAGGATGGAATCACATGATTTTGTTTAACTTGAGTTTTCTAACTCAAATTTTAAAACCATTTTCTTTATCAGCCAGGCTGACTTTCATATACTGAGGCTTGGTTCCCAGACAGACATTACTCTCCACCTGGTAGCGAGGCAGCGAGTGGGCACAGAGGGAGAGAAGCCCTGTAGAAAATAATTTCCTCAAGTGCTCTGGGCTTAAAGTTGATCAGCAAACAGCAAGCCAGTGCCGAGTCTCCGGTGTGGCGTGCTCATGCTGTGCAGCACTGCTCAGGGAGTGGGCAGTGGCTTTCTTGGGAACTGGATCATTCAGGCACGCTTCAAAGTGGACTCATAAATAGAAAGGTACAGAAACCCAGGTGAAGGTAACAAAGGCACTGGTGACTTCTGTAAAGTTTACTTCAGAGGAAATGTGCAGCCAGCCTTGGTGGAGAAAACGTAGCTTCCCATCCAAGTAAAAATAATAAAGACAGAAAAAGGTGTACATATCTTCTCCCCTCAAACCCAGAATCACTAGCAGAAAGAACATTTAGTATTGTATCTATGTTTTGATTATGTGTGTGAATAGCAAGCAGCAAAATACAAATAACACTTTATAAATTACATATATTTAGTCCCTGAGAAATAAGCATTTCCACAGAGAAATGCTTCCATTTATTTAAATCCATATAAAATGTGTATGTTGTATATGTTTGCCAGTTTCCTACTATACTATGACTTTAATCCCTGGGTTGTATCACCACCTAGTAATTGTGGAATAATTCAGGTAGAGTTTTTCAATCTATTTTTTCACCTAACATACAAAATCCCATTTTTTTCTGCTGGACCCTCCCAAATCACATCATCTTCTGCGATTTTCAGGGATGCTGAGATGGAATTCACTGGAAAAAAAATCCATAGAAAATCTATAGGTTTGTGGAGCAGGGAGTTTAACAGAGGGCATGTGAGTAAGCCTTTGTTCAGCATGGCTGTCATTTCCTCTTTGCTACATTTCACTCTTGCCCAGACCATGAACTCCTTAGGCAAGGGACCATCTCCTTTGTTCCAGTTTTGAAATGTGTCTGCTTGGAGTTTTCCTCTGCTACTACAGTTCAATTAAATACAAATAATAAATAGTTAATGGGTTGCCAAGCTGCAGAGGTGGGGCTAATCAGCTGAGGCTTCATGGGGTGGTTAATGATGGATTAGGAATGGGGGAACTGATAAAGCTGAATATTTAAAGGCTAATATTGTACAGGATGATGGATGCTTTGTCAGCTTCAATTGCATATGACCAGAACTAACATTGTGCTTATCTTCCTCCTCCTTCTTCTGTAGATTACTCGGCTCCAAAACATTGCTGTTCTGAGAGTCTCTGTCCAAATTCCCCTGAGTGGAGCACTGCCCGTCAGAGGAGACGGCCTAAGAGGCTGTCTTACAATTGAAATTGGGTTGGAAGGTGAAAAAACAGTGACTCTGCGAAGGAGGGGCGTTATCAGCCACACACTTGTCTGCTCCTGTTCCTACTCAGCTTGCTGAAATAGAGGGATTTCAATTGATTTTGTTTTCTTTGCAGTGCTGGCTGGCGAGCCAGTGAGAAGGGAGCTGTGTTCTGCGAGCGTGCGGCACAGGAAGGGCACATCCCACTGCCTGCGCAGCGCTGCAGAGAGCTACCGGGAGCTTTGGCTTCTCATCTGTGCCGTGCACCGATGAGCTACTGTACCACTGCGTTTTGTGTGCAGGGTGAAAAGGGTAACGTACACCTACTCATACAAAGGATCCCTATATATTACAGCTATATTTACTGATTTGTTAAATAAAATAAAATTATGCATTTATTACCATTTATTAACCAGCAACACATCATGTTCTGATATTGGCATCTCAGTAGGTGTATTTAGGCTTAAAAATTAATACCTTCTAGTGCCAAATTCTGTCCAAGGGACGTGACTCCTAAAGGAATCAACTGATGCTAAACGATGCTGTTATTTCAGCATCTAACTACAGGATCAATAAGGCCTTCATCCTTCTCGGCAGTCTGTCAGCTAGTAGGAAGACGGGCAGCCTTGTAGACAAGACACAGACAATGAGGTCAAGAGAAGTGGATTCTTTCCTCAGTTTGCCTTAGGGGTTTTGCAAAGCCTTGGACAAATCACACAACCTCTCTGCTAAATCTCCTGACTTCCAAAATGGAAATGATCATACCCGTCTGCTTCCCCAGGATTTTATGGAGTAAATCAATTCTCTGTATGTATGGGAGGGGAACAACTACCCGGATGCTTTGGAAGGAACAGACATATTTCTGTTAGCTTTCATTTTTGTAAACAGCCTTAGAGTGCACCTAAGCTTTAACATATTAAAAAATTAAGCAACATCTAGAAGAAGATTAGGTTATATAGGCAGGCTATAGTTAGTATAATATACTAACATTGCTAGCCTCATTCTCCCATCGACATAATTTGTTTTGGATAAGGCCAAAGTGACTGAAAGATTGAAAGGTCAAATGCTCCCAATCAAATGAGAGTGCTTTACAATTGCTTTACTTTAGATGGTAGACAGGAAAATATTTCCACATTTCATTTGTTAGAAAAGATCTCCAGAGCTGGTGTTAGTGGTGGCTTTGATGTATTCTCTGGCACATCAGTCCAGAGCATGCTGATGTAAACAGAAGTGTCTCTTCACCTTTCATCTTTGTTCTTCATCTTTGATACTGGCCCCCTGCAGTGGCTTCTTTCTCCTCCTGGGGAGGCTTAACAAAGTCAACGGATAGAGAAAAAAACAGTTTCATTTTTCTTGTTCACTTAAGACTCTAAAGAAACAGACACATCTATTGTACAGTCACTGAAACTCTTGAAATAGTGTGGGTTTTTCTCTTGAATCCTGTGGGGAAAAGAGCCAAAAAAAAAAAAAAAAAAAGCAAGCTGTTTTGTCCACAACTTAAAATATGGTCAGTACCTCATACTTTTGCTTCTGACGGTTTTTTGGGGGGAAAAACTGAGAAACTCTACGTTTCAGGCAGCCCAAGGAGCAATGACTATGGGCAAGTTGGTCCATCATTACCCATTATAAGACCCTGGCTTGTGATACTTCTAACTGTCAAATAATAACTAATTTGTAATGATTTTTTCTGCGATTGGTGTGTGAGCCCGAAGCTGATTTTTAAAATAGTTCAGTCATTTTGCAAAATGAGGTTGGCAAAAAATACATTTTGCTTGTGTTAAAAAATATTGTTGGACTGTGTGACAGAGAAACTCTCCCATCTCCAGGCTCTAAAATTGGATTGCCAAGGATTTGAGGTGTGGGGAATGTCTCTGACTGTCTCCATTAAAAAACATAAATATAGACCTCTGGTCAGAATGGTCTTTCTACATTCTACTATCTGAAAAGTCCAACAATAATGGACATCTGCTGTAGGTTTACTGGGGATGAGCAAGACTTTCCAGCAATGGCTTTTCCTAGCAACAGAGGCCTTTGCGGAGGTGAGTGCAAGAACTGAGACAGGGTTCTGCTGTTGGTCCCCACAGCCCCACCCATAAACGTGTATGAAAACAAGAGTTCGTGATTAGGATGCAGGCTGTGCAGACAAGAGGATGACTGGAACTTAATGAGAAAAAGATGAGGAGGCTGTGACAAGAATGAAAAAACAGTAGCTGGTAAGGATGGTGTGTGGGACTGAAGCCAAGCAGTGAGGAGGTTAAGATAAAGAAACCATGAACTTGAACCAGTACTCAAAAATGGACTACTGAAGTAAGACTGTTAGATTGGTAAGAGTAGGGAAAGGGATGAAGGCATTGGGCTAAGAGTGAGAGACAGAGGGTTCTTGGGTATTACAATTTTTTCAAAGCGTCTCTATGATCAAAAAAAAAGCTGTGAAACTCACTGACAAAATGTATGCTTTATTTCTCCAGCGACTGCTGCATTTGAAGAATCCTGAGTAAGCTCTAGTGGCCGTGAGCGGCTTTCTGGATATCAAGGGTCTTGCCCTAGTTTTAACCATTTGCGCTTAGCAGAATTCTACATAAAGGGGGCAGAGGTGTTAGTTTCTTAGACTGTAACACGAAGAATAGTGATTTTGAAAAGCTGAAGTCTCACACATTAGGACATGGTAGGTTTACTGCCCATAGAACCCTACTTCTTCTCAGTTTATATGCATTATTTTAAGGAGACTTTAATTGCATAATCATGTTAGTTTTTCACAAAACACTTACCACATTAAGTGCAAGACTGGATATGGCTCAGGAAATGAATCAAGGGACTTGTCACCGTTACAGGAAGAGGTGCTTTGGTAGCTCCTCTTCAGTGCATCCCTCTGGCAATTTTCATTAACTTAGTCTTTCTGCACAGAAACATGCCATTGCATTCTGTCATTTTTAGACTGTGTTTATGAGCTGAAACTCCCTATCTAGCAACAGTTTGTCCTGTGACACTGCCTAACTGAACTTACTCAATGGTAGCTCCTTCAAAGCAAAGCTTTACTCTCAGAGACAGACAGCATAGAAAGCAAAGATTTGACACCAGAACTCTCCTGTCATCTTTCCAGTTTTTGCAGGTTCTCTCCATTCTAGTTTTTCCCCGCTCCAGTTTTTGAGAGGTCGCTTACGAGATGCCACAGGCATGTTCAGCCGTTGCTGAGTCCACAGTCAAACCCCTTTACTTAGAACAGTAACTCTTACCGTTTTGGTCCCCATTTTGAGTTGTCTCAGGCCTAAGAACAATAAAGACCTTGTCATTGTCACTGGAAAGAGGTAAGTGTGTTCCTTTTTAGCAGCTTCCCCCTTATGACTTCAATAATTATTTGTGCTTTCCTGGACTGCACTTCATCTTTCTTTGTGATGGAATTGTTTTCTATATATCATCTACACCTTCTTTTACAACATTCTTTTACAACATCCTTCAATGTAACTCTTTTTAATCATGTGGAATTATGCAAATAAAATAAAGCCACCTGTATCTAGTACTTCTAAAGATAAGAACCGTAACACTCTCATTTTTCACGTGAATGTAGTCAATGGGACTGTTTTCTCATCAGAACTCTGGCTGATTTGTTGCAACAAAGCCTGGAAGTTATAGGAGGAATGGATGCAAAGGAATGTAAAGACAGAACAGATCATACTCTTGCAGAAATATTTGTGGAATTGAGGAAGTCACTTAAATCCAACTTCCGAAGATGGCTAGTGAATTTTCCTCCTCTGGGGTACAGAAAATCCATTCTCTGAATTCACAAAAGCTTTGGGTTCATGTAGCTGCAAAGAGGCATCAGCACTGGCTACGCTCAGAATAAACAAAAGACTGCATGATATACAGTAGACCACACTGTAGAAAAGCAGGACCCAGAAGTCTTCAGCGGGGCACCCAAAACCAGTTGTCACTTCTGACGTCAACTGTTTGCTTGAAAGCACCTCTTCAGCTCACGAGGAGGCTGTTCATAAACGCCTCAGCTGCACTGGCACGCATACGATGCTCCCATCGTATGACAAACCTACAAGGAAAGGCAGAGCACACAGTAAATAAGGCCTGCTGGTGCCACGTCCTCAACAACAACAGGAAATGACAAAAACAGAATGCCCACGCGCTGCAGTGATGAAAACAGACAACACAACTGCATAGCTACAGACCACACGCCCAACGCTTTACGTGGGAACTTTAACTCTCTTCCCCGTCGGTCTCCGCCCGCGTCCCCGGGAGCAGGCAGAGCATACGGGTGCGCTGCGGGGCACCCCCCGCCAGCAAAGAGCCCCGGCCCGGCGCGGGGAGCGCTCCGCCTCCCGCGGGGCCCTCCGCCACGGCCGCACCGGGAGGCGGCAAGCGGAGCGGGGACGAGAGGCGGCAGCCCTTTTTACCCAGTGCAAGCGGTAAGGGTGGGGGAAAAGGGGAGACATACCCCTTCCCCAGGAGCCGCCCTCCCGCGCCCAGGACCCCTCACCTCCCGCACCGCCACCCGCCTCCCACCCGCCACAGCCGTCAGGCGAGGAGGCCGGGCGGGAGGAGGAAGGGCGAGCCTTGCCGCTCCTCGCTTTACGGCCCGGCGTGTTTTGCGACGACCAAGATGGCTGCCCCCAGGGCACAATGAGCCGTCTCCGGCTGCCGCCGCGCCGCCGGAGGGGACGCGGCCAG